>Ga0302326_10020002_pt1 | contig 13795 bp, 14 predicted proteins | sample Palsa_T0_3_FD_202264 | JGI IMG/M metagenome (GOLD analysis project Ga0302326, IMG submission 202264) | Peat permafrost microbial communities from Stordalen Mire near Abisko, Sweden - Palsa_T0_3 | ecosystem: Environmental > Terrestrial > Soil > Palsa > Peat permafrost | place: Sweden: Abisko... | reverse complement strand
TGGAGATCCTTGTCTGCCCGGTCTGCAAGGCGACTGTGGAATTGAAGCCCGACCAGAGCGGGTTGAAGTGCGTCGAGTGTCACCGCGTGTATCCGGTGCGCGACGATATTCCGGTGATGTTGGTGGACGAGGCGAAGATCGAAGACTAAAAAGTGGCGAACGTTCTCGAGCAATTACCGCGCGGCGGCCGCGTGGCGGTGGTGCGGCTGCGGTCCCTGGGGGATTGCGTGCTCACCACGCCCGCTCTCGACCTTCTTAAACGTTCGCAGCCCCATCTGCGTCTGGCGGTCATGGTGGAAGCGCGCTTCCGCGCCCTGTTCGAGAACAATCCGGACGTCGATGAATTGCTGCCCGTGGAACTTGCCGCAATCCGCCGATGGCGCCCCGATCTGTGTCTGAATCTGCATGGCGGCACGCGCAGCGCGTGGCTCACCGCGGCCTCGGGCGCGCGGCTTCGCGCCGGCTTTGGCCACTTCCGCCACCAGTTCGCCTATAACCTTCACATCCCCCGCGCGCAGCAGATTCTGAACGTGGAGCGCACCGTCCACACCGCCGAGCATCTGGCTTCGGCGATGTTCTGGCTGGGCGCCGAACGCTCCGAGATTCCGCGCGCGAAATTGATTCCGCATAATCGCCCGCCGCAGGCTTCGCTTGCCGTGATTCATGCAACCGCCGCGACCCCCGAAAAGACTTGGCGCGCGGATGGTTTCATCGCCCTCGCTGAACATTTGCGAATGGCGGGCATCGAGCCGGTCTTCATCGGCGCGTCAGCGGCGGAACTCGCGTCCTTTGGCAACTTCCGCACGCTGGCCGGAGCCCCGCTCGCAGAAATCAAAGCGTTGCTCAGCTCGGCATCGTTATTTATAGGGAACGATTCCGGCCCGGCGCACATGGCCGCCGCAATCGGCTTGCCGGTAGTAGTGATCTTCGGCGCTTCCAACCCCGCCATCTGGGGCCCTTGGCGCACCGCGTCGGAGGTGGTGTTTTCGCCCGCGGGAATCGGTTCCGTCACCATCGATCAGGTTTTGAGCGCCACCGCGCGCCTGCGGGTGCACGCATGAAAGAGCTGCCGCGCCTTCTTTCCTACGCGCGCCGGTATTGGCCGCATCTGCTGGGGTCAGTCGTTTTGATGGCGATCGCCGGAGCCGCGCAGGGCATCATGGCGCTGCTGATCAAACCGATCTTCGATCGCGTGCTCGATCCCAAGCCCCATGCCGGCTTGACGCCGCTGCTCGCGCATCCCATTCTTCACCACCAGTTGTACCTCGAGCAAATTGTCCCACTGCACGGGCGTACGGTCTGGACCATGGTGAGCATCGCGCTCCTCTCGGTATTTCTGATCAAAGGGCTTTGCGATTACCTGGGAAATTATCTGATCAGCTATGCCGGTTTCTCGTCGGTGATGGATTTGCGCAACGCGGTCTTCGACAAAGTCCTGCGGCAGGGCGCGGAGTTTTTCGAATCGCGCTCCATCGGCCAGCTCATGTCGTCCATCATGAACGACGTGGATAAGGTGCAAGTGGCCACCTCGCAGATTCTGGCGGATTTTCTGCGCCAGCTTTTCAGCGCCATCGCGCTGACTACCGTGGTGGTGAGCGCCGACGCCAAGCTGGCGCTGGTGAGCCTCACTGTGCTGCCTTTCGTGATCCTGCCGACGCGCTTCATCGGCCGCCGGATCCGCAAGACCAGCCGCGGCACGCAAGAGCGGCAGGCCGACTTGAACCAAATCCTGCAGGAGACCCTCAGCGGCCATGCGGTGGTGCGGGCCTTCGGCGCCGAAGCCTACGAATCGCGCCGGTTTCGCGAAGCCGCGCGCCGGCTTCTCAAGACCAATGTGCGCTACGTGCTCCAACAGGCCATTTCCTCGCCCCTGATCGAGATGTTCGGCGCGGTTACCATTGTTGCGCTGCTCACTTACGCGGCTACCCAAATCAAAACCGGCACGCTCACAGCGGGCGATTTCACCAGCTTCGTGATCGCCTTGTTGATGCTCTACGAACCGGTGAAGCGCCTGGTCGGCATCCACAACATCTTTGAGCAGGCGCTGGGCGCGTCCCACAAGGTTTTTGAGCATTTGGACCACGCCGAAGAAGTCGCCGAGAAGCCCAACGCGCGAAAGTTGACCGGCTTCCGGCAGAGCATTGTTTTCGAGAACGTTTCCTTCCACTATCCGGGAGCGTCGGGCGGTTTCCGCATCGACCGCCTCGATCTGGAAGTGAAAGCCGGAGAGGTGGTGGCGCTAGCCGGACCGAGCGGCGGCGGCAAAACCACCCTGGCGAATCTGGTTCCGCGCTTTTACGACCCGACCGGAGGAGCCATCAAGGTCGATGGGTGCGACGTGCGCGATATCGGCTTAGCATCGTTGCGCGCGCAGATCGGAATCGTAGCGCAGGATACGTTCCTCTTCAACGATACGGTGGCGAGTAACATAGCTTATGGACGCCCCGGGACTCCGATGGCGGAAATTCGCCGCGCCGGCGAGACGGCTCTAGCCAATGAGTTCATCATGCGGATGCCCCAGGGATACGACACCATCGTGGGCGACCGCGGACTCAAACTCAGCGGCGGCCAGAGGCAGCGCATCGCCATCGCGCGCGCGCTGTTGAAAAATGCGCCCATTCTGATTCTGGACGAAGCCACATCGCACCTCGATACCGAATCGGAAATGCTGGTGCAGAAGGCGTTGGCGAACCTGATGGCCGACCGCACCGTGATTGTGATTGCCCACCGGCTTTCCACCATCCGGCGCGCCGACAAAATTGTGGTGCTGGAAAAGGGACGCATCCGGGAAAGCGGTACGCACGACCAGTTGATGACGCAAGACGGAATCTACCGGCGGCTGCACGAATTGCAATTCGTGACCGCCGGATCGGTGGGGGATTAAGGCAATTAGCCGCCGTTGTGGTGGGGCATGCTTTAGCTTGCCATCCGCCGCGCCGCGAAGCATCTGGGCTGGTGGATTGAACGAAGAAGCTGAAAGGCGGCTGCAAGCCAGGATTGGCTGCCCTAGAGAGGATTCATTAGTGAAAGTACGCAGCATGACCGGCTTCGCCCGCGTTAGGCGGACCGTGGAACAGGGCGAACTGGTGTTGAGCTTGAAGAGCGTCAACCACCGCGGCCTCGATTTGCATTTCCATCTGCCGCCGGAGATGGATCCGCTCGAAGCCGCCATTCGCAACGGTATCAAAACCGGCGTCGTGCGCGGCCATGTGCAGATTCATCTCTCGTTTGCGCGCACCGCGGCTGCGGGGGAAGCGCCGCTGAACCGCGCCTTGCTGGATGCGTATATTCGGGCCTTCCGTGAAGCGGCCGAGACTTATCACGTAACCGCGCAGCCTGATTTAAACGCGGCGCTGCGGATTCCAGGCATGCTGAGCGCCGGTCCGGTGGACGGCGACCTGCCGGAAGAAGTGAGCCGGGCAGTGCTCGACCTAACCGCGGAAGCCGTGCAAATGCTGAACGTGTTCCGCGAGCGCGAAGGTGAGGCCACCGTAACCGAGTTGCGGCAGCGGTGCCAGAATATTCAGGGCCTGGTGGAACGAATCGAGGAAATCCGCGCCGGCGCCATTCCCGCCTTCCAGAAGCGGTTGCGCGACAAGCTCACCGATCTGCTTCACGGCGCCGGCGTAGACGCGCAGCGTTTGGCGCAGGAAGCGGCGCTGTTGGCCGACCGAAGCGACATTGCCGAGGAATTGACGCGCCTCGATACTCACGCGACGCAATTGGAGGCGATGCTCAAATCCGGAGGCGAAGTTGGTAAGCGCCTCGATTTTCTGCTACAAGAGATGAACCGCGAGTCGAATACGATGTTGTCGAAGACAGGCGGCTTGGGCGATCTCGGCCTGACCATCACGGAGTTGGCGCTGGCGGCGAAATCGGAGATCGATAAGATCCGTGAGCAGAGCCTGAATCTGGAGTAATGGAGTAAAACGTGAGAGAGAATCTTCAACGCGGAGGCGCGGAGAGACGGAGGCAACGCGCGGAACACTTATCGATATTCTCTCCGCGCTTATCTCCGCCCCTCGGCGCCTCCGCGGTGAAAAATACCCATTAGACCCGAATGTCTACTGTCTTTATCATTTCCGCGCCCTCCGGCTCGGGCAAATCGACGCTGGTCGCGCGGCTACTGACTGAGGTGCGCGATCTGATGTTCTCCATTTCCTACACCACGCGCAAGCCGCGGGGGTCGGAGAAAGACGGCCAGAGCTACCGGTTCATCTCCCGCGAGGAATTCGAAGCGATGATCGCCCGCAACGAGTTTCTCGAATGGGCTCAAGTATTTGGCAACTATTATGGCACTCACCGGGGAATCCTCGAGGACGCCCGGGCGCAAGGCAAAGATCTGGTACTCGACATCGACGTGCAAGGTGCGAGACAATTAGTAGTTACCGTCCCCCAGGCCGTTACGGTTTTTATCCTGGCCCCTTCCAGGCAGATCCTCGAACAGAGGCTGCGGGCGCGCGGGGAAGACCGGGACGAAGTGATTGAACGGCGGCTGAAGGAAGCGGCCGAAGAGATCCGGAATTACGGCGCGTACGATTATGTGTTGATCAATCGCGATCTGGAAGAATCCGTTGCCGTTTTGTGCGCTATCGTGCGCGCTGAACGGGCCAGACGCAGCAGAATCGAGGATCGGATTCAGCCGATTCTGGAGACTTTTCAAGTTTGAATAGCGAGGTATTAATTATGGCTGATACGCACCCGCGCAACAATGCGCATTGCACCATCCCCGACGATCCCGACCAGAGCACGTACCGATTTATTATCGTAGCGGCTAAGCGCGCCCGGCAGTTGCAGGGCGGCGCCCGCCCGGTGCTGCCTACGGCATCGAAGAAGCCCACGGTCATCTCGATGGAAGAGGTGCGCCGCGGCTTGGTGAAGTACACCTTGACCGGACCTTTGGGCGAAGAACTGGTTCCCGAAGAGCCCATCCTCTAAGCTTGCATGAAGATCCTGCTAGGCGTAGGCGGCGGCATCGCAGCCTATAAAGCGGCGGAATTGGCGCGCCTGCTGATGCAGCAAGAGCATGAGGTGCAGGTCATCATGACCCGCGCGGCCGAAGAATTCGTGCGGCCTTTGACCTTCGCGGCATTGACCGGCCGCAAGACCCTCACCGATCTGTTCGCCATCGAAAGCGCCATCGAGCATATCTCCGTAGCTGAGAGCCACGAACTGCTAGCCGTCGCTCCGGCTACGGCCAATTTGATGGCCAAACTGGCCCACGGCCTCGCGGACGACTTCCTCACCACGCTCTATCTGGCGTTCACCGGACCGGTCGTGATCGCGCCCGCCATGAATGTGAACATGTGGCGCCATCCGGCAACCCAGGCTAACCTTGAAACCCTGCGCCGCCGCGGGCATCGCATCGTCGAACCCGATAGCGGCTACCTAGCCTGCGGCATGACCGGACCGGGCCGCTTGGCGGATCCCGCGGAGATTGTGGAAGCGATCGCCCAGGAAACCCGCAAACGGCGCGATCTGGAGGATGAAACCGTTCTGATTACCGCCGGGCCCACGCAGGAGCCTATCGATCCGGTGCGCTTCCTGTCCAATCGATCGAGCGGCAAAATGGGCTACGCCCTGGCGGAAACGGCAGCGGCCCGCGGCGCCACAGTGATCCTGATCTCCGGACCTGTGAATCTCACGCCGCCGCGTGGCGTCAAAACCATCCCCGTGCGCACGGCGCACGAGATGCGCGACCAGGTTTTCGAGCACCTCGCCCCGGCCACCATAGTGGTGAAAGCGGCCGCGGTGGCCGATTTTCGCGTCTCCAATGCGCCCTCGCAGAAGATCAAGAAGACCGCTGCGCGTGTTTCGCTCGAACTCGATCCGACGGTCGATATTCTGGCCGAACTGGGGCGGGTTAAGGGCGACCGGCTGCTCATCGGTTTCGCGGCGGAGACGCAAAACCTGCTGCAGGAAGCCCGACGCAAGCTGGAATCGAAGAACTGCGATATGGTGGTCGGGAACCTGGTAGGCGGCGCGGATTCCGGTTTCGAATCGGACCATAACGAGGTCACGCTGGCGCTTTCCACGGGTGAGAACATCCACTTGCCGCGCGCCGGAAAGCGCGAAGTGGCCGACCGTATTTTCGATGAAGCTATTAGATTACGTTTAGCCCTGCATGTCCATGAACGCTAACGAGATCCGCAAACGCCTGGAATTCTACCAGGACCTGGGCATCAAGGACATCTACAAGCAGAAAAAAAGTGGGGCGGACCCCCTGGTCCGCGTCGAGCCCCCTGGCTCGACTCTTGCCGCGGCCGCGAAAATTACCCCAGCCGACCTTCCCCCCCTAGCCCCGGCCAACGACACCCTCTTCCAAATCGTCACCGACATCGGCGATTGCCGCCGCTGCCGTCTGAGCGAAGGCCGTAACAAGATCGTCTTCGGTGACGGCGCCGAACGCGCGCCACTGGTATTCGTGGGCGAAGGGCCGGGCGCCGACGAAGACGCGCAAGGTATTCCCTTCGTAGGCCGCGCCGGGCAACTGCTCACGCAGATGATCGAGGGCACGGCCAAAAAGGAAGGCATTCCGCTGCTGCGCTCTGACGTTTACATTTGCAACGTAGTGAAATGCCGACCACCGGGCAATCGCACGCCCGAAGCCGACGAGATGGAAATCTGCGGCCAGTTCCTTTACCGGCAGCTTTCCACCATTCGTCCCAAGGCGATCTGCGCCTTGGGAGGCACCGCGGCCCGCGCGGTCACGGGCCACAAAGAAGGCGTAACCAAGATGCGCGGCAAGTGGTTCGCATGGCGGGATATCCCCGTCATGGTCACGTATCATCCGTCCTACCTGTTGCGGCCCTACAACCAGGACGCAAAAAAAGAGGCTTGGGAGGATCTAAAAAAGGTACTGCACTTCGTTTACGACTAGAAATCAAGCATTTGACCGAGGCGCCGGACTGGTCGGATCTGTAAGATTGGTTACGTCTCGCCATCCCTTCATGGAAAAGCACCTGTCCGCTGATGAACAATTATCTTCCGCCCTACATGACTTGCACCGTGTAATTGTTGGAAAGGGCGCTGCCATCGATGAGTTGCAGGCTGCCAATCAAGAATTGGGAGCGGCTCTCGATGGCATCTTGACTGTCCGCAGTGACCTTAGAGCGGCGCTGGAAACGGACGGTTTTCAAAGCATTTCATACGCCCCGCCGAAGGCCGATGGCAAAGACCTGGACTTGGCAGAGCTCAAGCGGCAAGCCGAACTGCTCGCGAAAAGGTATCCATCCGTAATACAGGAATCCATGCAGCTACGGATGAAGGCCAAGAAAGTGCGCGAGGCAATGGCGGTTTCGAGCGACAGTGACGGCGGCCTTCCACAACCGGAATACGATCCGCTTTCGAAGCGCGAGCGGCAGGTATTGGCGCTGATCGTGGCCGGCAAGAGCAGCAAGCAGATCGCCGCGCAACTGGGAATTTCGTTTAAAACCGCTGTGACGCATCGCGCCAGCATCATGGGCAAGATGGGTGTCCACGAAATCGCGTCGGTGGTGCGGGAAGCCCTCCGCCGCGGTTTGGCTTAGGACCGCAGCCCATGGCCGGCGCCACTTTACACGCTTATAGAGTGTGCGGTTGACTGGGCGCCGTGGATGCCCTGCTGGCGCAGGCTCTCCCGGATCGCGTCCGCGTAGACATCGATGTGCTTCCGCGAGTATCGCACGACGCCTTGACGGCGCAGCCGATTCATCTGAAACGTCACAATTTCCCTTGAGGTTCCGACAAATTCGGCGATGGTGTGGTGAGTCAGCGAGGCGATGCGCAGCGAGCCATCGGGCATCGGCGTGCCCAGATCCGCAGCCAGTTGCAAGAGGGCCAGGTAGACGCGTTCCGGCGTCTTGTGCACCGCCATGCTCTCGATGCGATCCTGAAGTTCCAGGCACTCACGCACCAGATACTGCGAGAGGGCGATTCCCAGACACGGCTCGCGTTCAACGTGTTGCTCGATTTCATCCCGGCTCCACGACATGAGCGTGGCGTTATCCAAGGCCATGGCCGTTTCGGCGCGAGGAAAGGCGCCGATCAGCGACGATTCACCGAAGAGTCCTTCGGTACGCACGATGCGGCAGACGTTGTGGCCGGCGCTGTCAGAGTCGGTACTGATTTTAACGCGGCCCAAAATCACCACATAGAGATCCCTAGCCGGGTTCTGAGCGTTGTAAATAACTCGGCCTTTGGCAAACTCCTGCACAGCCTTCCGCGGTAACTAGGTTAGGGGGTCTTCGTACGAAACTCCCATCTGAGCGCGACGGGTCATTGAGCAGCTCCCTCCTGTTCCTTTGCACACAATAGCCCACTCGCATACTTTCGTCATCAGCCATTCGCCCTAATTGTGAGGAATATTCGTGATTTTATGTACAGAATCACTTGGGAGACCCGCGCGGCGGTATAATCTCTGCGGAGCGACCATAATGGACATGCGAAAGATAGCCGTGTTAGGGTTGGCGATTATGCCTGCATTTACCGCCGATCTTCTACCCACGAAAGGCTGGCTGTTGGTGGCCAACAAGGGGGAGCACACGCTTGGCATTGTCGACCCGGCGTCGGGGAAGCAGGTGGCGGCGATCGAAGAAGGCGGCGTAACCGGCCATGAAGTGATTGCGTCGCCCGACGGGCGTACGGCGTATGTTCCGATCTACGGGGATTCGGGCGTCGGTAAGCCCGGCACGGATGGCACGAAGGTCATTGCGGTGGATCTGGCGTCGCGTAAGATCACGGGCACACTCGACTTCGGGCGTGGCGTACGGCCGCATTGCCCCATGTTTGGGCCGGCAAATGGCATGCTCTATGTGAGTACGGAGCTCGATCAGGCTATTACTATTGTCGATCCGCACAGCATGAAGATCGTGGGTAAGGTTCCCACCGGCCAGATGGAATCGCACATGTTCGCAATTTCGCACGATGGCAAGCGGGCTTATACGGCGAATGTGGGAGCGGGAACGGTTTCCGTGCTCGATCTCGACGCGAAGAAGGTAATCACCATAATTCCGGTAGCGAAGCAGGTTCAACGGATGTCGCTTTCGGTGGATGGCACGATGGCATTCACTTCCGACGTGGATTCGCCGCGGCTCGCGGTAATCGACACCGGCGCCAATAAGGTGAAGCAATGGGTGGATCTGCCGGGCGCGGGCTATGGGACGGCGTCGACCCGCGATGGCAAGTGGCTGCTGGTTCCGGTACCAACGAAGCACCTGGTCGCGGTGGTCGATCTGCACTCGATGAAGGTGGCGCACACCATCGCGGTGCCAGCGTCTCCGCAGGAAATGCTGGTCCCTCCCGACGGCCACGTGGCGTACGTATCTTGCGATACCAGCGCGAAAGTGGCGGAAATTTCGCTCGATGATTGGACGGTCACGCGCCTCATCGATGCCGGCAAGGGCGCCGACGGGCTGGCTTGGGCGCGGTAACGGCGCCGGCGCCTACCACGGATTTGCGAATCGCGGGTCATGCGTTACGGCGTCGTCCGTCAGCGAGCGGAGAAATTCGATCAGGTCTGCGCGCCCATCCGGCGTGAGCGGGAAACCGCCGATGAGCCGGTCCTTATCCGGATTGTCGTGCCCGCCTGCCGCATAATTATCCAGCACGCCTTCCAAGGTCGCAATGCTGCCATCGTGCATGTACGGAGCGGTCAACGCGACGTTGCGCAGCGAGGGGGTCTTGAACTTGCCCGTGCCGACGCCGTTATTGTGAAATAGCAACTCGCGCTGCGGGCGGCCTGCCGACTCCATCGCATCGCTGAAATTGAAGCCGCCATGACACCGGAAACACGAAAGCTTCTGGCTGAAGAAGAGAATCTCGCCGCGCTTGGCTGCAGCGGAAACCGCATTATCATCGCCGCCATAGTGATAACGGTCATAGGGCGAGTCTTCGGAAATAATCGTTCTTTCAAACGCGGCAATCGCCTTCACCACATTTCGGGAATTGATGGCGTCCGATTCGCCCGGAAACGCCCGCGCGAACAGATCGCGATAGCGCGTATCGGCCGCCACCGGGGCAGGAAGTCCATCCGTCTCGTGCATCCCCATCTCCACCGGGTTCTCGCCGAACATGGGGACCAACGCCTGGTCTTCGAGCCGCCGCAGATCCGCATTGCTCCACGTCAGCGCGGCGCTGTAGGCGACGTTCACCAGGCTCATGGCATTGCGCGAATGCAATTGGCCGGTGGTTCCCAGAGCGGTCTTGCGGCCGTCGGTGAAAGCCAACTCCTGGCGGTGGCAGGTGGCGCATGAGGATTCACCATTCACCGACAGGCGCTTGTCGTAGAAGAGATAGCGGCCTAACTCCACCTTCACGGCGGACATCGGATTATCCGCAGTAACGGCGGGCTTGGGGAATCCTTTGGGGAGGGCCCATTGATAAGCGTCCTGCGCGATCACCACGCAACCCGAGCAGAGAAGAAGGAAGGCGAGTGAGCGCATGGCTACTTCTTTAACCGGATGACATCGATCTCGTCCAGCATGCGCACCGACCGCGCCGCAGCTTTATCGCTGCCGGCCACGATGCGAAACGGACCTTGATAGCCAAACAGCGGCTTGCCGTCGCGCTTATCGGCCACGATGAATCGGCCTTCGGTGAGCGACGGGTCGATTTCCGCCAGAGAGTACACCACCTGATACCCGTCGTGCGCCTTGGCGAGGACGTAGCTGGCCAGCGCGTTGCCGCGCAGGTCCTTGCCCACCGGAGCCCCGGCGCGCTTGAGGATTTCCACCAGCGCGACGCCTTCGTATTCGGTCTTAGTACCGTCGGTTTCCGGCAGCACGATAGTTTGGCGCGGCATCTTGGCGAGATCTTCCACTTTCAGCGTAAGTGGCGTGGGAACATCGCCGCCGATGATTAACGTGGTGGATGCCGGAGTTGCGCCATCCTGCGCGAACGCCGCGAGCGCGAGGACCAGGATTGCGGGGATCGAGCGAAATACTTCCATAGAAGACATTGTATATTGTGGGACAGGTTAACAACCTGCGGCCGATTGGGGGCGCCCTTTCGGCCCGGCCAACTGTCGCGTCGATCCGGCGGGCAGGCGGATTGGCAACCCGCCGCAGGTTGCCAACCTGCCCCACTTTCGGCTCTGCAGGCCGGCTTCCGGTTGGGTATACTTGGCTGGAATCCCACCTATGTCTCTCTCCGCCGGAACCCGCTTGGGACCCTACGAAATTCTGGCGCCGCTCGGCGCCGGCGGCATGGGCGAAGTGTGGAAGGCCCGCGATACGCGCCTCGACCGCACTGTGGCCATCAAAGTATCGGCCGCTGAGTTCAGCGAGCGTTTCGATCGCGAAGCGCAGGCCGTGGCCGCGTTGAACCATCCTCACATTTGTCAGCTTTACGATGTCGGCCCGAACTATCTGGTGATGGAGTACATCGAGGGCAAGCAACTGGCGGGGCCGCTACCGCTCGATCGAACGCTCGACTCGACCAATGCCATCCAGATTGCCGAAGCGCTTGAAGCCGCGCACCAGAAAGGCATCGTCCATCGCGATCTGAAGCCCGCCAACATCATGGTCACGAAGGCGGGCGTGAAGGTGGTCGATTTCGGCCTGGCGAAAATGAATGTGTCGGCGGAGGCTGCCGCGGCCGGTGCAACCCAGACCATGGGCATCACCAAGGAGAACACCATCCTCGGCACTATGCAATACATGGCGCCCGAGCAACTCGAAGCCAAGGAACGCCCGCTCCGACATCTTCGCGTTCGGCGCTGTGCTCTATGAGATGCTGACGGGCCGCAAGGCGTTCGAAGGCAGCAGCCAGGCCAGCTTGATCTCGGCCATCATGAGCCGCGAGCCGCCCTCGGTCTCCGGTCTTGCGCCCGCCTCAATCGACCACATCATTCGGCGCTGTCTGGCCAAAGATCCGAATGACCGTTGGCCGACGGCGCGCGACCTGGTGCTCGAACTGCGCTGGATTCGCGAAGGCGGCGCGCAAACCGAAATCGCCGCGGCGCCGCGCCGGAGCAAGCTGCGCGACCGTTTCGCGTGGGCCGGCGTGGCTGTTTTCGGCGCCGCAGCCCTCGTGTTTGCATTCCTTCTCTGGCATCAAGAAAAGCCCGTGCCCGCGGCGATCCGCTTCACCGTCGACACTCCCGAAAACGGCTCCCTGCCGCTTTTTGGCCGGCCAGCTGTTTCTCCCGACGGCCAATCGGTGATCTTCGCGGTCACTGACCCTGTCAGCCGAGTCCCCGTCTGGTATTTGCACAGCCTCGCGACCGGGACCAGCAGGGCATTGGCAGGTTCGGAAAACACTCAATCGGTCTACTGGTCGTTCGACAGCCGGTCCGTTCTTTTAAACCGTACCAACGGTTTCGCGAAGATGGATCTCAATACCGGTTCCCCGCAAACGCTGCCGGTGGCCGGCGTCGGCTACACTTCCTGGCAACCGGAAGGCATTGTGACCGGGGGACGAGCGGGCTTGCAGTGGTTTCGCCCCGACGGTTCCGGTTTGCGATGGGTCAAGAAACGCGACGAGAAGACCGGCGTCAGCTATTTTTACCCAAGCCTGATTCCGGGAGGGCGCCGGTTGATATACAACGCGGCCAAGACCGACGGCGGGGCCACAGTCAGTTTCTCACTCCACTTCGCCTCCCTCGATGGCAAAGTGGACCGGCAAATTCTCACGGGAGAGCACGCTGCGGTATATGCCGAGCCGGGCTATCTGCTGTATTTGCGCGGCGACGCGTTAACCGCGCAGGCCATCGATCCTGACAGTGGCAAGTCGCGAGGCGAAGCGACTCCAATTGCCAGGCCCATCGGGCTCGCCACCCCAGTCGATAATCTGGGCGCTTTTTCAACCTCCTCCAATGGCGTACTGGCATTTCGAAGGGGTGGTACGACTATCGCCGAAAACCGTTTGATATGGTTCGACCGCTCGGGTAAAAGCCTGGGCACTCTCGGCGGGATCGCGGACTATTCCAATCCCGCGTTGTCACCCGACGGAAATCGCCTTGCCATTGGAATTCGCGACCCAGCGACCGCCAAGCGAGACATCTGGATTCTCGACCTGCAGCGGGACACGACCTCGCGCTTCACCTTCGATCCGGGCGACGATTTCAACGCGGCTTGGTCGCCGGACGGGACGCGCATCGCTTTCAGCTCCGACCGGCTGGGCGCACGCGACCTGTATCTCAAGAACGCGTCCGGAACCGGCGAAGACGAGCTGCTGCTTTCGTCCAAATTAGCCAAGAACGTGGAGGGTTGGTCGCAGGATGGACGCTGGATCGTGTTTAACGAAACCGGCGCGGGCAACGGAGCCGACCTGGTGGTCCTGAATATGGAGACCCGGAAAACGCAGGATTTCCTGCGTACGCCGTTTGGTGAGGATCAGGGTCAGCTATCGCCGGATGGCAAATGGATGGCTTACCGGTCCAACGATTCGGGCCGCTACGAGGTGTTCATCCGCGCGTTTCCGCCTTCCGGCGGGAAATGGCAGATCTCCAATTCCGGCGGCGGCGAACCGCAGTGGCGTGGCGATGGCAAGGAGTTGTTCTACGCCACGTTGCAGGATCCCGCCCGGATTATGGCCGTGGATATTGCGGCAGGTAATGGCGCCATCCGGGCCAGCGTCCCGCATCCGCTGTTCGATGTGCGGCTGCCCAATGCGTCCCTGCGAAACCGGTTTCTGGTGACCCGCGACGGCAAGAAGTTCCTGGCCATTGGGCCGCCGGAGCAAAAGGCCGCTAACAGCTTCACGGTGATTGTGAACTGGCCCTCGTTGCTGAAAAAGTAACGCCGGCGCCCGCCGAGCGTCAACTAGCCGCGTGTCGTTCGACATACGCGACGCCGGTGTGGCGCGAGCACTCTTG
>Ga0302326_10020001_pt1 | contig 13795 bp, 4 predicted proteins | sample Palsa_T0_3_FD_202264 | JGI IMG/M metagenome (GOLD analysis project Ga0302326, IMG submission 202264) | Peat permafrost microbial communities from Stordalen Mire near Abisko, Sweden - Palsa_T0_3 | ecosystem: Environmental > Terrestrial > Soil > Palsa > Peat permafrost | place: Sweden: Abisko... | reverse complement strand
GCATTCGGTTCAGCCGGCCCCTTCATCAGGAACCCATGATTCTCCGCCGGATGCGCCACCAGCCACCGAATCACATCCGGATAGTAAGTCGAATCGTCCGCCATCTCCGGCACCGGACCTTCGCCAAAATCGTAATATCGCGCCAATCCCGTATGTCCCGCCTGATGCTCCGGCCGCATCCACGTCTCGTAATCCTTCGTAGCCCGCTCATATCCCGTCTCCAGCCACGCCATCGCCGTAGCCCTATCCGGAAAACTCGCCGGATCCTCATACACCGCGCGAATCATCGAAGTAAGAAACGGAGGCTGCGACCGTGTCAAAAAGTAAGTTCGGTTCGCGTTCAGCACCGCCCCGTAGTGCTCAATCTCAAAGTAGAAGTTATCGACCATTCCCCTCGCCAACTCCTCGCGATGGTCGGCAATCAATCCCAGCACAATAAAATAACTATCCCACCCATACATCTCGTTGAATCGCCCGCCCGGCACCACATATTTATTGGGCAGATAGAGAAGCCCCGGCGCCATCTTGTCCGCCGCCAGTTCCGCCGGCATCAAATCCCCTAACTTCGTAATCCGTTTCGGCAGCGTCACAATCTTGACCCCGCAACTCTCCGTCAATCCCTTCACCGCATCCGGCGCCGCCATCTCCGCCGGAATGTACAGCACCGGATCGCTCGTCACCTTCACATCCTTGAGCGAATGACAATCCGTCATCGACCGCGAAAGCTCGTCCCAACTCTTATGTATGTATTCCTCGGTCTGTGCAGAATCCGGAGCAGTCGCTCCCTGCGCCCACCCAGCCCGGCAACCCATCGCAAAAAATACCAGCCCCAACGCCAGCCACCGGCAAACACCCAATCCCCACAAACCCGTTCCAAAACGCATTTCCATAATGGACAGGAGTCTACCGCAACGTACCCGCCCCTGCCACGCGGGAACATCGTCTCACCCCGCGGTGTCTATCCCCGCATGAAGATTGCTCGCAAAGCCGCTCGAACAGGACAAACCCGCTAACCTGCTAACTCGCCAAAGCGCGGTACGCGCGCCAACTCGCTAAACCGGAGGCCCGTAGTGCCACTAGCATCTTCCACCCCAACCCTCCGCCAACTGTCCGCCCCGCATCTCAGCGTAGCGTCTCGATCTCCAGCGGTGTCATCGAAGGCTACATCCTCCGTCGAACCGCCCCGATCTACCCCGTAATCGCCCGAACAGCGCGCGTGTCAGGGACCGTCTCCTTGGCGGCCACCATCTCCACAGCCGGCTCCATAGAGAATCTCCGGGTTCTCAGCGGCCCTCCCATGCTCCGTCAGTCAGCCATCGACGCAGTCCTGAACTGGCGCTATCGACCCTACCTCCTGAACGGTCAACCCGTGCAAGTAGAAACCACCATCAACGTTGTCTTCTCATTGGGAAGCCGCTAGCGCTCCGAGCAGGAAGGTCATAACGTAGGTTTATAATCATGAAAAATTTGTCATCCTGAACAGTTTGTCTTCCTGAACAGTTTGTCATCCTGAACGAAGTGAAGGATCTGCTTTTCTTTCCACGACTTACATTCCCGACATAACGCCCGAATCTCCGACGCACTTCTGATTCAGGACGTTAGTTCGTGAACCGGCACAACTTCAGAATGCTGCGGGCACAAGACGGCGATATCAAAGCGGCAAAAAAGAAAATGCCGCCTGCCACCCTGGGATTCAATCTTCCCGGAGGCAAGCGGCTCAGCCGTCCTTAGCAGTTCAAGTTTCCCAATCTGTAACCGATGTTCGACGAGGGGCTCCTCTTCCCCGCGCCCAACTTGCCATCCCGGCTGACACCTTCGTCAGGAGCAGACCGCTACTCCCGCTGAATGTCAATCTTGCTGACCGGGCTGTTCGGTATACAGCTTGGCAATCTCTGCTGCCAACCTTCACTGCGGAGGTTCCAGTGAAGTGCAGCTTCGATCCTAATTACCCCCGAGCAATTCACAAGTTCCATCGGGTAGCGGGAGGGGTTCTATACCTACGTACGAGCGCGTCGCCGAAGGCTGAAGTTAGACTTTCACTTCCGCCATTTCACAGAAAATCATAGGTTTTAGTGAGAATCTACGGGAATTTGCACTTTTTTCCCTCCCTGCATGGACACCGGACAGAATGGCTCCGTATCATACGGTTTCGGAGCGAATTAAAAGCGTGGAAGCCCCCCAGAAACCGTTGACGGGCCCCGGGGTAACCAGCCCATCCGGCTCGCGTCCTTCCCGCGCCACTCTGGAACCCTGGACTCCGCGGTCATTGGCCGACCGGGAGGCAATCCTCTCCCAACTCGAACTGCTCCTCGTTCACCCTCTTTTTTTCCAGAGCAAACGTTATCCGGCTCTCCTCCGATTCGTCGTCGAGCAAACCCTCGATGGCAACGCCGACCAGGTCAAAGAGCGCTCCATCGGCATGGAAGTCTTCGCCCGGCCGCCCGGATACGATGCCAATGCCGACCCGGTCGTTCGCGTCACCGCGGGAGAAATCCGCAAGCGCCTCGCCCAGTATTATTACGACCCGGCACACGCCGATGAAATTCGCATCGAACTCCCCACCGGTTCCTACGTGCCCGTCTTCCTGCGCACGGTAGAAACCGTTGAGCCGCCAGCCGCGCTCCCTGCACCGCCTCCAGTTCCGGCAACTGCGTCCGACGCGCTCCAGCCCCCACCCTCGACCATGACCGAGCCGCCTCTGGCGGCCCGGAATCAACCGATCGTCCACCACGTCGCCCATCCCGTTCTAACTTTGCTCCTCGTTTTCGTCACCCTCCTGCTGGGTCTCGGCGCAGGATATTGGTATCGGCAGTATCGAGAGTCCAGAATCCCGGTCCCGGTCGTGGCCGGCCAGGCAGTCGACGATTTCTGGCTGCCCATGACCGCAGGCCCCGCCACTGTCACCTTCTGCCTCGGCGAACCCGCTCGCGACTCCAGCGGAGACACCGACCCTGCCCAGACCATCAAACATCCAAAGCTCGCCGAACCGCTCTATTTTCGCCTCCGTCAATCAGGTCTCTTCGCCCTTGCGGACGTAGTCACTCTCACCCGTATGACCGACGTGCTGGATAAGCAGAAGAAGTCCTTCCGCGTCTCCGCAGCCTCCGAGGCCAGCTTCGCCGAGCTTCGCGAAGGCCCCGCCGTGCTCATCGGCGCCTTCGATAACCTCTGGACGATGCGGCTCACCCGTGATCTTCGCTTCGGGTTCGACTCCATCGACGGCAACGCTTTCATCGTCGATCGAAAAATGAACGGGAAACAGGACCATAACGGTGGCGCGAAGACCCAATGGTTCACCGCCTGGGACCTGCCCTACGAGAAGCTCGCGCGGGACTACGCGATCGTCGCGCGTTACCGCGACTCGCTCACTGGCCAGCCGGTCGTTATCGCTGCGGGCATCTCCGAAGAAGGAACCGAAGCTGCGGGCGAACTTATTTCGAATCCGGCCGACCTCGACGCGCTCCTGCAAAAGGCCCCAGCGAACTGGCGCAACATGAACATCGAAGCTGTCATCGAAACCCAGGTGATTGACGGGCACTCTGGCCCTCCCCAGGTTCGCGCCGTAGAGTTTTGGTAGATCGCTTTCAGTTCATTGAGATAGTGCTTAATGGTCCATTCAGCACAGCGAAACCTTGGCTGACTCCCCGGCATCATGCCTCTGTAAGTAATCTTTTTCTATACAAACCAGGCGGAAAAATCAGCCCCAGAAATCTATCTTGGACAAGTCAAATCGACTAACCGGCTGATAGCGTTAAGTCAAACTTTAGTAACGTGAATTACCTGTCTCATTCGGGATGACTCAACCCCTCCCAGCACAAAGGCCGCGTCGAATGACGCGGCCTTTTGGAAAGGGAATTACACTGCCCCGCAAGAGGCCGGGATGCCAAGTAAGCGGCTTAACTATCAGTTGGATCTTATGGCGCTATCTTCGAGATCCGCGAACAAGAGAATCTCAGTTCTTCCACCGAACCACGGAGTTGCAAATCAGGCCGCTTTTCTAGTTTATGCTTCCTTCTTCGTCTTTGCCTTCTGTGCTGCCCAGCGCTTCCGCTGCGCGTCTGCGATAGCTTTACGCGCCTCGGGACTAAGTACCCGCTTCACCGTGCCCTTAGCCTTCAGTCCCGCCGTTGCCTTGCCTCGGGCCTTCTTGGTGGACGTTCCCTTGACGGCTGTAATTTTGGCTTCTACCTTGCCAGTAGCCGAAAGAAGATTGCGCACCTGCTTGAGCCGCGCAATCTCCGCATCTAGTTGAGCGATGATATTGTCAATTGCCATAGACCTCAGAATATCTCATTCCTGTGGATAAGTCGATATTGTCAACCCCGGCAGCGGCGCTCTCTTGCTTATGTTCCTGATTTTCTCCAAACCGAAGTAACTGGCGCTCCATAACGTCGCGCGACAAGCCCATTTCCCGTCTTTTCTCACTACAATCATTGCCGGTCAATTTGTCGTGATTCAGCGGAAGAATACTCACTTATTCCCTCATGACTGATGCCAGCCCAGGCTGCCCGGTCAAGCCGTGCGCGGATCAACATTATTCGATGTTTCGAAGACTGTATCGGTTCGAAAATAGCTCCCATAGTCACACACTGTCTTCCTCAGGAGTGCTTGCCTCAAGACATATTCATTTCTAGTTCACTACCAGAGTCACCGGTAAGCTATGCACCACTCCGTTTGCGCTTGCCGACACTGTCACGGTGTAACTCGCCGGTGGTGTTCCGCCTCCTGGCTGCAACTGCCCGCCCGAACTGCTGGATCCGCCAGATCCGCCGGATCCAACGCAACTGCATAAGCCGATCACCATGCTGAAGAACATCAATGCCAGCAGCAAGGCTTGCGTCTGTATCTTCCGTCTCTTCCAACCCAGAGGCAATGCGAGAACACCGCAAAGCAGCACTAACCTTCCGCGCCATTCCGGTCCCGCACGGTCAGCCGTAGCCGAGCCCGTACTAATGCCAAGATCCACATTCCCGGCTACGCCCGCGGACGGAACACTCAGCTGCACCGGATTGAAAAGACAAAGCGTATTCGCCGGCAAGTTGGCGCATTGAAAACTGAATTTACCTCCCGAACCGGAACTCGCTCCACCCAGCGTCGTCAGTGCAAACGTGTAATACGCTGTTTGGCCCTGCGTCACCGACGCAGAGTTATTCCCCATAACCACAAACTGAAAGTCAAATCCGACCCCAGCCAATTGAAGGCTCACCGGAGTCCCTCCGTTGTTGCTCGTCAACACGAGCGCCCCAGTCAACGCTCCGTTGGATGCAGGCACGAAAGTTACATTGACAGTGCAGCTCGCCGCCGCGGCGATCGTCGCGCCGCAAGTGCTATTACTCAGCCCAAAGCCATTCGCCGTCCCTGTCGCATCGACCCCAATCGTGAGTCCGGTCAGCGCAGAAGAAGTACCCTGGTTGCTCACGGTCACCAGCACAGGCTGTGCCGCTTGTCCAACGCCGGTGGTCCCAAACTGCACCGTAGTTGCGGGAGTCGTTCCAATCCCCGGCGGTAGAGCTCCCGCGCCACTTAGCGCCGTCGTCGCGCTGATTGATCCCGATGACCCAGGCGCCCCTGTAATCACAGCGCTCGCCGTCAGTGCGCCCGTTGCGGCACCCGCGCCAGCGGGCGAAAACAACACCCCTGCCGTGCAGCTCGCGCCGCCGTTCAGCACCTTAGTGCAAGTCGTCTTCGTCGGATCGAGCCCAAATCCCGCCGTCACCGCCAGCTGCAAATCAGTGATCCCAGCCTGTCCCGAATTCTCGATCGTTGCGGTTTGAGTACCGCTCACCTGGCCAACCAGCGTCGAAGGAAAAGTCAGCTCTCCCGGAGCGATGCTCAACACGGCCGGCGTCAATCCGGTTCCGTTCAAGCTTGCGCTCATTGTGATGGCCGCATTCCCCGCTCCCAGCGTCGAACTCGTAGCCGTCAGAAGAGCCTGTCGGCCACCCGCCGCTGTCGGAGTGAAAGTAACCGACACCGAACAGCTGGCACCCCCGGCGAGCGTAGACGCACAATTCGCCGAGTTGGCTGCAAAATCCCCCGCTGCTGTTCCGGAAACAGCAAAGTTCAGGCCCGACAACGGCTCTCCTCCGGGATTCGTAACCGTCACCGTCTGCGCTGCGCTTGCCACCCCGACTCCCACGCCAGGAAACGTCAGCGACGCCGGGCTGAAGCTCAGCGAAGCCGGCGCCAACCCCGTCCCCGAAACCGCGATGCGAGCCATAGGCACACCTAGACTGGTGCTCGATACGACCACGGTCCCGTTCTGTTCGCCGCTCACAACCGGGGAAAACGTGACCGGTGCCGTGCACGTCCCTCCAGCCGGCAGACTCGTACCGCAGTTCCCCGATCCCACGCTGAACGGCGATGCGGTCGAAATCGAGAGTCCTTGAAGCGTACCCGTTCCCGGATTCGACACTGTAAGTTGCAACGCCATGCTATTGCTTCCGACCTGAACGGAGCCGAGCGCCAGTGCATCAGGGGTAACCACCAGTTGCGCGGTGGGCAGGCCCGTTCCCGTCAGCCCCACCAACACGGGTACAAAATCCGGAACTGTGGACTGGATCGTCACTGACCCGATCCGCGTTCCCGGCGTCGTCGGCGAAAACTGCACGGTAAACGCGCAACTGGCCCCGCTCGCCAACGTGAAGCCGCAGTTGTTGGCCGCCAGGCTGTAATCGCCCGCAACCTGGAACTGCAACCCCGTCAGCGTCGTTGCCCCTGCGTTGGTCAGCGTTACCATCTGCGCCGGACTCGTCAATCCCACCGTGACCGTGCCAAAGTTCGCCACAGCCGGATCAGCCGTCATCGATCCCGCAGGAATCCCATTGCCAGTCAACGGCACCACCGCAGGCGAAACTGCGGTCGAATCCGTGTTGATCGTCAGCGTTCCTCCAAGGATGCCGGTCGTTGAAGGCGTAAACTGAACCCCCGTCGAGCAGCTCGCCCCCGCCGCCAGGGTCGCGGGGCAGGTATTCGCCACCACGCTGTAATCCCCGGTCACCGCGATTGCCAGTCCACTCAGCGCCGCCGCTCCCGAATTGGTCACGATCAGGCTCTGCACCGCCGAGGGCTCCGCCACCACCACGCTTCCAAACGTCATTTGCGTAGGACTCGGCGTGATCCCCCCCACCGCCACTCCGCTCCCGTTAAGCCCGACTGTCAGCGGAGCCACCCCCAGGTTGCTCACCGTCGCCGTCAACACTCCCGGCTGGCTCCCGCTTGCCGTCGGCGCGTAGCTCACTCCAACGGTGCAGGACGAAGCGCCCATCAGGTTGGACCCGCAGGTCGTCGCAGCTGGAGACAGAACGTATGGACCCGTCGAAACCAACGTCAGGCCATTCGCCGTCTGCTTGCCCACATTGCTGATCGAAAACGTCTGCGGAGCCGTGATCGTCCCCTCAGCCGTCGGAGGAAACGTCAGCGCCGCGACACTCGATTCCAGAATGATCGCCGGCGAACCCGTCCCGGCAAGACTGACCGTCGCCGTCGGCGGAATCGCATTGCTCCCCGTAACCGTAAGCGTCGCGCTCTCCACCCCAACCACCGACGGCGTAAACGTTACTTGAATGCTGCAAATGGCTCCCGGCGCCAGCGTAGTTGTACAGGCCGGAATATCCGTCGGAGCACGCAGCGCAAAATCACCCAACTGCGCCCCGCTCGGCCCGGAGATTCCGCTCAATGCAAACGTCGGTAGCGTCATCGTCTCCTGCCCGATGTTCGTCACCTCAACCGTAAACGCGTCGCTCGAACTCCCCACCACCACCGTGCCCAGATTCAAGGCCGTCGGAGAGATTCCCAACATCGGTGGCAACATCCCCGTGCCGGTCAGCGCCACACCGGCCGAAGCCACTCCAAGACTCGTTGTCGCCACCGTCAGCGTCGCCGTCGTCGCACCAGCCGCAACCGGCGTAAACAACACCCCCACCGTGCACGAACTCCCCGCTGCCAAACTCGCTCCGCAGGTCGTCGTTCCCACCGTGAAGTTCAGCGTTCCCGTCCCGGAGATCGAAAAACTCGGCTGCCCCAGCGGCGATCCGCCCCTGTTCGTAATCGTCACCGTCCTCGCGGCGCTCGGAATGTTGATCTGCTCGTCGCCAAAGGCGATCGTCGTTGCCGACAAACTGATCAGCGGCGGCTTCAATCCGATCCCGCTCAGCTTTACTGATTGCGACCGAATCGCGTCCGAAATCACCAGCGTACCCGTCTCGGCCGCCGCCACGCTCGGCGAAAAAGTGACCGTCACCCCACAGGAAGATCCCGCCGCCAGCTGGCTTCCGCAGTTGCTCACCGCCTTGAAATCCGCGCTACCGGTAGAAGTCGAGACCGATGTCCCAATGCTCGTCAGGGGCAGCCCACCGCTGTTGGAAATCGTCACCGTCAACGGCGGCGACGTCTGCCCCAACGGCGTTGCCGCAAAACTCAGGCTGGTCGCGGACAGCGTATCCGTCGGCGCCAGCAGCCCGGTCCCGCTCAATAACGCGCTCTGCGTTCCCAAGCTGTCCGTAACCGTAATGCTTCCCGTCGCTGCTCCTGCCGCCTTCGGCGCAAAATCAACGGTCACCGCACAAGCCGTCGCCGCCGCCAACGTACTCCCACAAGTATTTGTCACCTTCGCGAACGGGGCGCTCACAACAATCGAAGAAATCGTAACCGGACTCCCGCCCACGTTCTGTATATTGACGGTCTGCACCCCCGAAGTAGTTCCAACCTGCTGCGTGCCAAAGCTCAGACTCGTCGGCAGCAGCGTCATCGATCCAGGCGCCAGCCCGGTTCCCGTCAGCGGTACCAGCAACTGGCCCCCGGCCACATTGGCGCTGATCGCGAGATTCCCCAACCGGCTGCCCGCCGCCGTCGGCGAAAAACCCACCGAAAGCGTGCAGGTCTTTCCGTCCGCCAGCACCGCTCCCACGCAATTATTGGCCTCGGTGAAGTCCGCCGCCGCGCTCCCGGTCAATGCAACGCTCGATACCGTCAAAGCAACTGTGCCAGTCGTCTTCAGAGTCACCGTCTGCACCGCCGAGCTCGTCCCGACCGTCCGCCCCGCAAACGTCAACGAAGCCGGTGTCACGGTAGCCGTAGTCACGGCCGTCCCTGCCGTCGCCGATGGAATCTCCCACACCCCGCGGCCATAGGTTCCCGCCGTCAGCACCTGGCTTGCCGCAGTCGTCGGGGTCACTGCCAGCGTAGTCACCGGCGCGAGCGGCAGACCCGAGCCATACGCCGCCCAACATGCCGTTTCACTCCCGACGGTCGCGCCCCCGCAACTCCCAATCGCCCGGGTCACAAAAACACCTACATCCGTCGCCACATAGACCGTATTCGCATCCTGCGAATCCACCACCACAGCATTTGCCGGCGCATCCGGCAGATTCGACCGCAGCGTAGTCCAGTGCGCCCCGCCATCCGTCGTCCCATACAGCTGTTGCAGCGGCTCTGAAGTGCTTGAGATCCCCGAAATCGTGACATACACGGTCTGTCCGGTCGTGTCATGCGGATCAACGTAGATTCCGCTCACATCTTCTCCGAATGCGTTGAAGGCCAGTACACCGTTCACCACCGGCGAATAGCTCAGATCCGTCCAGCTCCCCACCGTTCCCGTTGAAGAAACCTTGGCTGAAAACAGATGTCCCGGCACAGCCCCGCCGCCATCCTGCGCACCCGCCATCCCCACATAGACCACCTCACCCGCACTGGCGGCCGGCGTCGTCACGTTGCCAGCCCCAATCGTCCGGATCAGCGCATTCCCGTCGCAAGCCGACCCTCCGCTCCCATCCAGAATCGGCGAAATTGCATTGCTCGCCGACCATCCAGTCCCGGAAGCCGGCCCGCGCCACACCCGGCAGGTTCCAATCAGGACGTCAGACGAGGTCATCGCATCCAGCCGAAACTCCGCCGGATGCGGCATCGCCAGACCGTCGCCTCCCACCTGAGACTCCCCTATCGCCGGAGTCGTCCCAAAGGCCGCCGCCGTGCATCCCGTCCCAACCGTCGCCGAACTGCAGTGAAAGATCGAAACCCCAGCCCCGTTATTCGCATACCAGCTGTTCACATTGCTCAGCGGGTCAACGGCAACCGGTCCACCCTCTCCGCCCAACACCTCATTCCAGTCCCCCGCCGTCGCCGGAGCATCCGCAATCCCCGCCACGCCGTTCCCCCCCAGTCCCACCAGCACCGTCGTCGCCGAACTCGCAGATTCCCCCAGCGAGCCAACCTCAGCCAGCGACCCCAGGCTCCCATTCAGGTTCTGCCAGTGCGAAGCATCCGTCGCGGCACATACCGATCCCGTCTCACCCACGTCATCCGAAGACCGCCATAACCCACTGTCCGTACCCACATACAGCAGCAGCGGATTCCCCGTATCCCAGGCAAAACCATGCTGATACTCGCCCACCTGCGCGCTCATGCAAGTCGTCGAATTGGTCGTATTCCGCCACGCGCAACCCGCCGCCAAGCTGCACTTCCAAAGGTCGTTGTCCCCGGCAAAGAGCAGCGTATCCCCGCCCGCGCCGGTTCCCGTCGGCACAGCCGCCAGTGTCAGGTCATAGTCGCCGTTCTCGATCGTCGCCGGTCCGTTCCCGTCGGAAGTCTCCAGCGCAGCCGTCCCCAACTGCGTCCCAAACGTAATCGAAGGATTCGCGCAGTTCGCGCCCGCGCCAATCCCCTGAAGATTGCATTGGTCCTGCCAAATCCCCTGATCCTGATTGAAGGCATCCACTGACCACGCAAACGTATCCCCGGTCGCCGGGTTCACCGCCAGGCTTCCGCGAAAGATCGGACACCCCGCCACTCCCACCGAACCGGCCTCCGTCGGACAATGGACCGCCGTAAACCCCGGCCCCGGCTGTCCATTCGGATAGAACGGCATCTGCGTCCAGTTCATTCCGTCCGTCGACTGGTAGTACCCGTGATACCGCACCGCCGCCACAAACACCTGACGCACCGGATTCCACACCACCGAAGTCGCCGCATTCCCATCCGGAAGCACAAACCCGTCCATCGGCCCCTGCACATCCTCCCCATCCTGGTCGGTAATCCGAGCCAGATGCCACGTCGCACCGCCGTCATTCGACCAGTACAGCCCCTCATAACTCAAGGGATTCACCACCGCGTCCACCAGCGTCCCCTCATACGCCTGGCTCACCGCCGCCACCACCAGTTGCGGATTCGTCGTGCTCCACGCAAATCCCGCAAATCCCTCCCCGACAAACGAAAAGTCCTGCAGGCCCAGTTGGTCTTCCAGATCCATCGTCTTCTGGATCAGCGTCCACGTCTGGCCGCCGTCGGCAGACCGCAGCAACCCCGCCCCGTAATACGAGTCCAGCGCGTCATTGGGATCACCCAGCCCCACCAGCACCACGCCGGTGCCTCCCGGCTGCACCGTCACTGCGCCCACGCTGATCCCCGCCTCTGCCGCACCGCTCAACGCCGCAAGATCGTCCGTAAGCGGCAGGAACTGGACGCTCCCCGGCGTCGAAGCGGCTGCATTCTGGCTCTGCCAAAGTCCTCCGCCCGTAGTCCCTACAAACACGTGGTTGCCCGTAGCATCCGAGGGGTCCACAGCAATAGCAGAAACCCGCCCCGTAACCAGCCCATACGAAAGCGAATTCACTCCCACCGGCCCCAAAGCACTCCAAACCGGCGCTCCAGAAACCTCCGATGTCACCCGATGAAGCTGGGTGCCCCAGGTCTCGCCTTTGAGACTTGGGAGGGAAGCTCGCATCTCCGCACCAGCCGGACCTGGAGATACCCGAGCGCCCGGCCTCAACCCCCGCCGCGCCAGGAACTCCCGCGCCGCCCGCACCCGCAGCGGCTCCGCGCCTGCCCGCACGGTGCTCTTCTGCGCACTGGATCTTGCCACATTCCCCGGAGATTGCTTCGCAGACTGCTGATAGCCGGCCGCGCCAATTCCCACGCAAAATGGCCCAAGCGCCAGTAAGCCCATCACTCCCGGCAGAACCGCAACCTTCCAACCCGCTCCGCGCACGCATGCCCCCAGTCCGCTCGATAAGCGTGGAGCCGCCGCAATCTCCAGCGGCAAGACCGCGGAGAAAGAGACACCCCACCCAAATCCTTAACGAAGCAGACCTGAAGATGACCCGAGGAAAGCCGGCAGGCGCAGCAATAGAGAAGTAGTTTTTTCCTATTTGGAATTTAGGCCCATTATAGGACGCAGCTCCGGCATCGCGTCCAGAAATAGATCACCAGGGGAGCCGGTTAGCTGAAGGGTACGGGCTTTAGCAGCGGCGGGGCTGGTTGATGTTGCCGCCTGCGCCGGGGCAGTCGGGTAACTTGAAGGGTACGGGCTTCAGCCCGTAAATTGAGCGCAACAACATTGAGGGCTTTAGCCCCTGAGGGATTTCAACAACCAAACTGATCCACTATCCTCACCACCAAAAACAACCCGTAAAATCGCTCTCATGCCCTTCCAGATCCGCCCAGCCGAAGCCGGCGACCCTCGCGCCATCGCACACGTCCACATCGAGAGTTGGAAGACCACCTATCCCGGAATCATTCCCGAAGCCTACATCGCGTCCCTCAAAGAAGAAGACAGCGAGCGAAGGTGGCAGGAGCGTCTCGATCTGGCAACCGACGCAATCTTCGTCTCCCACGACGAATCCGGCATCTTCGGCTTCATCGCAGGCGGGCCCATCCGCGAAGCCATCGGCAACTACGACGGCGAACTCTACGCCATCTATCTTCTCCAGCAGCGCCAGCAGCAAGGCGCTGGCCGCGCCCTCGTCCACACTCTCGCGGCCAGGCTCCACGCTCAAGGCTTGAAGAGCATGATTGTCTGGGCCCTCGAAGAGAATCCCGCGGTCAAATTCTACAAGCGCCTTGGCGCGGTTCCAGTCATGACAAAAACCGTAAGCATCGGCGGCAGAGACCTCTCCGATCTCGCCCTCGGCTGGACCAGTCTGGCTTCTCTCCTGTAGCCGCAGGTCCTCACCGCAAGCAAATCACGACGTTTCTGCGAAGAGCACAGCCGCCCATCCCGTTCACAAGCCCACTCGTCCCAACTCGGTTGATCTTCTTAAGCCCCGGCAAATATTCCTTGGTTCTCGACGACCTTTCGTTATAAAGAGGCCATAATCAACTCTGCGAGGTAACCTGGTGCCGACAACAGCCATCCCCGCCCCAAGCGGTAAAATCGCGTCAGCGCCGGCCCGAGACCTCTCCATCGATTACCTCCGCACCACGCTGACGCTGATGGTTCTCGGCCATCACAGCGCGCTCGCCTACACCACCTTCGCCAGCTTCAACAAGGAGCATTTCCTTCGATCGACGGCCCCCGTAGTCGACACCGCGCGCTGGATCTTCTTCGACTATGCCGAGAACTTCAACGACGTCTTCTTCATGTCGCTGATGTTCTTCGTCTCCGGCCTCTTCGTCTACCCCGCGCTGCGCAAGCACGGTACGCTCAACTTCATCCGCGACCGTTTCCTGCGCCTCGGCCTTCCTTTCGCCTTTGCTGTCGTGTTTCTGATGCCCATTGCCTATTACGCGTCGTGGCAGCTCACCGGCCGCAGCACCGGCTTCGTCGATTTCTATCTGCGCCTCGCTTCCGGCGGATTCGCCGTCGGACCACCCTGGTTTGTCTGGGTTTTGCTCTTTTTCGACATCGTTGCGGCCTTGGCCTTGCTGCCATTCCACCGGCTCCTGCCCGCCGCAGGCCGCTTCATGATCCGGCTTGAAAACCATCCGGTAGCCACATTCGCCGTAATCTACCACCTGGCCTGCGCGCTCTATCTACCGCTGCTCTTCCGCTTCGGTGTTGGTGCATGGACGAACCTCTTTA
>Ga0302326_10019999_pt1 | contig 13796 bp, 10 predicted proteins | sample Palsa_T0_3_FD_202264 | JGI IMG/M metagenome (GOLD analysis project Ga0302326, IMG submission 202264) | Peat permafrost microbial communities from Stordalen Mire near Abisko, Sweden - Palsa_T0_3 | ecosystem: Environmental > Terrestrial > Soil > Palsa > Peat permafrost | place: Sweden: Abisko... | reverse complement strand
CGAACCGCATGGAACTGGCGCTTTGGATTCTGGCCATCGGCCCGAACATCACTGTCGTGCACCGTATCTTTTATACCTGGAAGCGCACGGGTGCCGTCCTGCCCGCTGACGCGCAATCATCTCACGCCGTCTCCACCTCCCTGCCGGCTCCAAGTGAGATGCCGGAAGCGCACGTTTTGACCCGCACCGCGGGCCGAGGAGCCTAGCACTTGCCTCGCTTGCTCGGAATGATCGGACTGCTGGTGGTCTGCGCCGGCGTCCATCTGTTATGGCAATCGCGCCGCGATGTTGCGTACTGGATGGCCGCCTTCTTCCGCATGTTCCGCACGCAATTGCGCGACGCGCCGCAAAGCCGCGCCGATCTCGCCGCCCACGAATCCCCGGCCGCCCGCCGCGAAGGTACTTTGCGGCTGCTGCTCGGCGCGGGGCTATTGTTCTTTCTCGGACCGTTGCTGATCGCTCTGTGCCTCACATTGATGCTCTATTAGGACCTCCCGTCACTCTCACACTTCCGATCGTTCCGGCTTCCTCAACCTTATGAAACCATCGCTCATCGTTCACGGCGGCGCTTGGAATATTCCGGACGCCGCCATAGCTCCTTGCCGCGACGGATGCCGCGGCGCCCTCGAAACCGGCTGGAAAATTCTCTCCGGCGGCGGCGCGGCTATCGACGCGGTTGAAGCCGCGATCCTAGTCCTGGAAGAGGACCCCGTCTTCGACGCCGGTGTCGGTTCGCACCTGAACCGCGACGGAAACGTACAGCTCGACGCCATCGTCATGGACGGCACCACTCTCAAGGCCGGAGCGGTCGCGGCAGTAGAGAGAATTCGCAATCCCATTCGCCTCGCTCGGAAGATCATGGAACAAAGCGCACATATGATGTTCGTGGGCGCCGGCGCCGAGCAATTCGCCGTCGAGCACGGCATCGCCTTGTGCGCGCCCGAGAATCTGATCGTCGAGAGCGAGCGCAACGCCTGGCGGCGCTGCCTCTCCGATCAACACGCCGCGCAGAACCATCACGGCCACGCCGACGGCACCGTCGGCGCCGTGGCTATGGACGCTGCGGGACAGCTATTCGCAGGCACCTCCACCGGCGGCACATGTTGCAAGCTTCCTGGCCGCGTCGGCGATTCCCCGCTGATCGGTTGCGGTTGTTACGCCGACGTGCAGGCTGGCGGCGTTTCCTGCACCGGTCACGGCGAAGGGATCATGAAAATCGTGATGGCGAAGTTCGCTGTCGATTTCCTGCGCCACTCCCCGGATCCCCAGGCCGCGGCAAACGCAGCCGTTGATCTGCTGCGCACTCGCGCCCACACCACCGGCGGGCTCATTCTGCTCGATTCCTCCGGTGCGCCCGGAGCCCACTTCAATACTCCGCACATGGCCTACGGCTACGTGCGGCCCGACGCCTCATTCTTCGTCGCCCCGTAGCCCATCCCTTTATGACGAGGTTCGGTAGTGAGCCTTCCTGCCGGCGCCGTTGTCGCACCGCCATTGTGGCGCCGCCACTCCTGGCGGGGCGCCCCGGCCATCTCAAGTCTTTTCACGCAAGACGCGCGTATCACCCGCACCACCGCGCCCTCGCGCCAACGCAGACGCGCCAAGGCGCACCTGCTGCAGCGTGTGGGTCACAGAGCCTCACCAGAACGTCAACTTCTTCACCGCCCCATCCGGAGCCACCAGCACCGCCCCGCGAATCTTCGCAGCTATACAGCCGGCTCCCGTCCGGCTTCTTCGAGCTCTTCGCCTTTCCCGCCAGCGATCGCTTGTATTCCTGCCAAGTCACATCTTTGGGATACAAATAAACACCCGCCAAGCGCTTCGATACATGTCTCCAATCTCAACCGGCGCCGACCGCCCCAGGCGCAACGGAACAAGGTTGACGGCCTTGATCTTGATCAGCGCCAGATCACGCACTCGGTCCGTGGCGGTCACTTGCACCTCATCGTAGGCGTCCAGGTTCGGCATGCGCACAACCGCGCGGGTCATCCCGCGTATCGCGTGATAGTTCGTTAGGATCACCCCCTCCGATGTGAGCACGAAACCAGAGGCCAATTCACTCCGTCTCTCCGCATCGTTAAACGCTTCGATCGAAACCACCGATTTCGCGGCCATCTGGTAGATGTCTTCCCCCGAAGGCTTGCCATTCTGCGCAACCCCAACCGAAGGAAAAAACAACCGTACCGCTAAAACCACCACCGCGAGACACAACGCGCGACAGGAATGCATAGCGCGCCTACCGTGCAAGAGGGATTTAACACCCGTGGACGGAAAGTCCTGGCCCGCGAACCAGGTGTTCGCGGGAATTCAAACTAGCACCGCATCGCATTGGATTTCTATCCGGTTGAATACGCAATTCGTGAGTTCATCGAGAGCGGTGCGGCGAAAAAACACGCCGGCAATTTCGTTGCCGACCTGTGCCAGTACTGCTATCCCTTCGACCCGGTAATTCATTGGTTACATAGTTCCTGCCTTAATAAACTATTTGACATTGCAAGGCGCCGTGCGATAGGCTCCGCGCCTCAAATATACCCAAGCGGCAAGATCACGATGGCACCACAGGAGCGCTCCATGCCCACCCTGAGGCTAGTCGGGTCAACTTCCATTTTTCTTGGCATCTTGTCCTGCGCTCCCATGGCCATCGCACAAACCAATGCCCCGCTCCAGCCTCCCCTGGACCGCCTGCGCGCCGAGCGGACCAGCCTGGAGACCAAGGTCTGTGACCCAGCCACTCCGGACGTCATCCGCCAGGAATTGAGCCTGCTCCTCGCCACGCGGCGCGGAGAAATCTCTCTGCTGCTTCAACAGCAGATCGGAGAATTGCAAGCAGCTCCGGCCGCCGCGGGGATTACGCTCACCGCAGACGACCAGAAGACCATCGCGGCCCTGATCGCCCCGCTTCAAGCCGAGCTGGACTCGGCGCAAGCAGGCTCAACCTCCTGCGCGCCACCACCGGTAGAGACTCCCACGCCTGCGCGAAGCGCAAGCCCGGCTAAAGACAAGCCAACGGTTAAGACGGTGGCAGCTCACATCGATGATCCTGCGCCTGCCAAAGTCGCTTCTACGGGCAGTTCGGTTCGGCGGACGAGTGCAGCCGCACGCGGCGCCACCGCGGCGGCGATTACAGGTGTGACCGCGGCTACAGGTGCGACGGGGCCCACAGGTCCGGCTGGGCCCACAGGCGCGACGGGAGCTTCAGGCATAACCGGGCCGGCGGGTTCGACGGGGCCTTCAGGCAAGTCGGGAGCCACCGGTTCGACCGGCTCTGCTGGCGCGACTGGATCCACCGGCGCGACAGGTTCTACAGGGTCGACCGGGTCTACCGGCGCGACCGGACCCATCGGTGCGACCGGGCCCACAGGTGCGCCCGCACCCACAGGTACGACCGGACCTACAGGCCCCAAGACATGTCTAACGACGTCGCCTCCAGAATTTTCGGAACCGCCAATCGCGGGACAAAAGGTGCTTTCGGGCTGCGCGGGCAACGCCGCCGCGGCGCGGGTCGTCGTTTACATGGCGAACCAGATCGTACTGTGCCCCAAAAGCGATCCGTTCCAGACCGGGCCCACCGGCGCGACCGCGCCCTCCGGTGGGACGGCGGCCAGCGGCGGGACCGGGCCCACCACATGTGCGGGCCGGCCTAAGAAAGATTCCGACAAAGGCAAATGCGTGGAGATGGCCCTCGCGAACGTCGATGCGAAGACGGGCATCTTCTCTGCCGAACTCCAGCAGCAGGTTCGCAACGATGAATTGGTTTGCGTCTGGGGAATCGAAAAAGCCCTCAATCCACCCGTAGCGATAACATACTGGGGTTACGAAGAGCCCGACACACCTCGGGGACGCACCCGCTACTATCTCGCCGCCGGCATCGCGCTGGCCCAGGATAACCAGCAGTTTTCCAATCAGGACCCGTACCTAAGCCTGAACGTCACTCGAAACTGGCTTCGCGGAGGCAAGAATACGCTTCTCTTTTCGGAGTTCTCCGCGCAACTGACTTCCATTCCCGTGGCGGCCAGCAGCACCACCACGACAGGCGCTACGGGTCCCGCAGGCGCCACCGGTAGCACCGGCATCACCACAAATAGCAGCACCACGTTTATCAGCTCCCGCAAGGCCGGGATAGTCGGCGGCGCGGTCTACCTCCCAATTTTTTTCAACGCGTTTAAGGGTTGGTTCGGTGGTACCACCACCGGGTTCTTTGCCCCGATCTTGAAAGGAGGTCTGCAGACCATCACCGGCGGCCTTCTGGACGCAAGCTCACCGGCGCCGGGAACCACCACCACGAGTACAACCGTCAACAACAACGGGCTCTATTCGTTCTATTCGGCTGGCCTACGCCTCGGCGATTTGCAAATGTATCGGTCGTGGAACGAATCCCCAGAGATGTTGTCCCATCTCGATATGACGGTTGGACGGTGGGACAACTTCACCCAATGCAGGAGCCAGTTAATCTGCACTCCTGGCCCCGACGGCACGGTGCCACCGATTCAGATCTACCATCCGCTGCTACTATCACTCGAAGGAGATCTGAACGTTCCCAAAACTCCTGTGATGATCGGTTTTAGCGCCATCACTCCAATTCGATCGGGAGGCGGGAAAGGTGATCTCCGATTTTTCTTCGGCGTAAAACTCGATATGGGCTGTCTCTACAAATCCTTCAAAGCCGGCACCACACCGAAATTATTCCAGTGCACTGACGACCAGCCCGACACAACCACGGGCGTGACTGGCACCACTGGTGCAACCGGGGCTACCGGCACGACTGGCGCGAAAGGCGAAACTGGGCCGGCCGGTGCAACAGGGCCTGTAGCTGCGACCCACTGATTCCAATGACGACGAATAGTTGCGCGTATAGCTTTCGCGAATACGATCCGAATAGGAGAACAAATATGACCGCCCCTCCAACGCCGACTCCGGATACTCCTGCAGGTCCATCCGATGCAGAACGCAAGACCGCTACGGGCATTATGGCGATGATGAATAATCCGGCCAAAACGGAAGCCGAGCAAGCACTTCATGATCCGGCGAAAGCGTTTTCGACGATCCTAGACGAAGAATTGGCCGAAATCGAGATCGTCCGGGAGTACCGGAAGGAGTTGCCCGGACCCGATTCACGACCCGAAGCAAAATCCGATGCACAAACCGATCCAGGACCACCCCATGAGTCATCAACCAATAATCAGCAGGCCAAATCAAAACCCAGTTCGCCGTTCAACCGCGCTCATGCTATGGGTCTCTCGGCGCTGGCTTTCTCCGGCGGCGGGATTCGTAGCGCCACTTTTAACTTGGGAATACTGCAAGGCCTCGCGGAATCAAAGCTACTACGTCGATTCGACTATCTCTCCACAGTTTCCGGCGGCGGCTACATTGGGAGTTGGTTGTGCGCCTGGATTCGCCGGGCAGGCATGGATACCGTCGAGAACCGCCTCAATCCGAAACGCGCTGATCAGCCCGAACAGAAAGAGCCGCCCGAAATTCATTTCCTGCGTCAGTACAGCAATTATCTGACGCCGCGGATGGGTCTGTTTGGACTCGATACGTGGGCGGCCGTTGCGATCTATCTCCGCAACCTACTGCTAAACCAAGCCATCCTTATTCTGGCGCTTTCTGTGGTCTTGCTGCTGCCTCGTCTCGCAATAATCGCGAGCGGGCACGTGACATGGACCTCGCTTAGTCCATACGGATCCACGTGGTATGCCCTCGGATTTTGGTTCCTAGTAGTGCTGCTGCCCTTTGTGGTGATGTGGTTCCTGGCGATCAACATCGTGACGTTTCTCACGAACCCGAAGCGTGGAACGCAGGTGTTAGCGATGATCGCGAGCAACGGTTCCGGCACCGTCGTTCCGGTGATTCCTCCCAGTCCGCCTCATCGCGGGGGCTGGAGCCCGTTGCTCAGCAGCAGCAAGACGGTGGTTGATATATGGGATCCCACGTATACCACCAAACGGAATTCGCCTGGTACCAAGATCGTTGCCTTCAATCCAGCCGACCCCGCCGACCCGAAGGCTGCCCCCTCGCAACTCACCCTATCGCAGCTAACCGACGTTCAAAAAGACGATGTCGTCGTCTTCCACGAGCAATTTCCCCGGACATCGAATCCAGCTCTTCTGCGTTGGACAATTATCGCCCCGATTTTCCTGGCCGCCGTCGCCGCAATCTGCTGGCTTGCCGATTCCCAACGATTGACCGATGCGAACATGGGATGGGCTGAGGCTGCCTTCTGGGGCGCGGCACTGTGTTTGTGTCTCTGGGGCATCGCCGTAGTCGTCCTCTGCCTGGATTATCGACGAAAAAAACGTAAGGGATTTCGGGCCGTGCACCCGTCTTACGTAGCGGGACCGCTGCCCTTCCGATGTTTCATTTTCTTCTTGGGCACGGCCACTTCCGGGGCCGTGGGCGGCCTATTGATGAAGTTGCTGTTGAAATATATCCCGTACACAGCCCGGCCGGCCAATTCCTTGGATCTGGGTATCATTGGCTGCTTTTCCAAGGGCTCGCACCACGCGGCGACGGCGCTGTCCGCCGCCCACCTGCACCTCCAAATGATTTATGGCGTTCCCTTAACAATAATCGTTCTGCTCCTGGTTGGAGTGATCCACATCGGTCTTCTCGGGATTTGTATCCCGGATATCCGTCGCGAGTGGTTCGGTCGTCTCGCAGGGTGGTTCCTTATTGTTTGTTTCGCGTGGACCGTGCTATTCGCGATCGCCGTGGAGTCGACCGAATTCGTCTGTTGGGTCGGCACTACACTTGGTCCTCACGTCGTCAAATGGGGCCTCACGCCCGCTTGGGTGTTTTCGACGGTAAGCGCGGTGCTGGCCGGCAAGAGCAAAAAAACTGGGGATGATAAAGGCTTTTCGGCCCTCGATGCAGTTGCCACCATCGGCCCGTACGTTTTCGTTATCGGCCTGCTGGTTGCGCTCTCAGTTGGTATCGACGAGATCTTGCGGCCAGAAAACATTGGCGTTCTTTTGTGCTGGCTACCGGGAGGTACCTCTTTGCAGGTGCTGGCGGTCTTCGTGGTGTGCGTGTTTACGGCCTGGCTGCTCGCTTGGCGGGTAGACATCAATGAGTTTTCGATGAACCTGATGTATCGTAATCGGATGGTCCGCTGTTACCTCGGCGCATCGAACCGCCGGCGCCTGCCGAATCCATTCAGCGGTATGGATCCCGACGACGACATGCTTCTAAGCGACCTCACTTCGAAGATGTATTACACCGGGCCCTTACCAATCATCAACACCGCCCTGAACCTGGTAGCGGGCAGCGATTTAGCGCTGCAAGAACGAAAAGCAGAATCCTTCGTCATGACTCCGCTCCATTGCGGCTATGACGTTTGGCTCGAAAAGAGTGAGCATCGCGGGGAATCAGAAGACAATGCGTACGGCCGTTATGGATACCGCCCAACCAAGTACTACGGCTACTGGGATGGAGGCATTCGCTTAGGGACCGCGGCAAGTATTTCGGGAGCCGCCGCCAGCCCCAACATGGGTTACCACAGTAACCCCGCGGCCGCCTTCCTGATGACGGTATTCAATGTACGCCTCGGATGGTGGGTGGGAAACCCGCGCCATGCAACCACTTGGCAAGACCCAGGGCCTACAGTTGGCCTGTGGTCGCTCATAGATGAACTGCTGGGTGACACCACCGACGCCGGACCATTCGTTTATCTATCGGATGGCGGACATTTTGAAAACTTGGGTATCTACGAGATGGTCAAGCGCCGCTGCAAGTTCGTACTCGCGTGTGACGCCGACGCAGATGAGGGACTAAAATTCGATGATTTGGCCGGCGCCATCGAAAAATGCCGGTCCGACATCGGCGTCGACATCGTTCTGAAGACGGAACCACTGACCCTCTGCGGTACTCCCGCCACATTCAGCAAATGGCATTGCGTGATTGGCGAAATCCTTTACGACCAAGTCGATCCCGGCCAGACCAATGGAATTCTGGTGTATATAAAAGCTTCGATGACCGGCGATGAGTCGACCGACGTTCTCAGTTACAAGCGCAATCATGATACGTTCCCCCACGAGACTACCGCCGACCAATGGTTCACCGAATCCCAGTTCGAATGCTATCGATCACTGGGCCTGCACGCGGCTCGCATGCTGCTCGAAACCCTTCCGCACCCAGCTCCTCCGGAGATGCCGATGAGCGAGGTATTTACCGCACTGCAGGAAAGATGGAAATAGCCCCATATTGCCGGCCATATTCGTAGCATCAGGGTAGGAGCTGAGATGTGTCTCCAGGAATTTAAGCTGGCACCTGTAGCCTATCTCTTTCTTGAATTGGCAGACCAAACGGCCAACAGAGGCGACTACGTCTACCTCTCCGATGGCGGCGACTTTGAGAACTTGGGTGTCTACGAACTCGTAAAACGTCGCTGCAGATTTATATTAGCGTGTGATGTAAGTGCCGACGCTGGATTGAGGTTCGGTGACCTGGGCGGGTGCCGTCGAAAAATGCCGGTCCGACATCGGCGTCGACATCGTTCTGAAGACGGAACCACTGGCCCTCTGCGGTACTCCCGCCACATTCAGCAAATGGCATCGCGTGATTGGCGAAATCCGTTACGACCAGGTCGATCTCGGCCAGACCAATGGAATTCTCGTGTATATAAAAGCTTCGATGACCGGCGATGAGTCGACCGACGTTCTCAGTTACAAACGCAATCATGAGACGTTCCTGCACGAGACCACCGCCGGCCAATGGTTCACCGAATCCCAATTCGAATGCCACCGTTCGCTGGGCCTGCACGTGGCTCGCATGCTGCTGAGTACCCTTCCCTCAAACCCAGTGCCGCCAACGCTGGCGCAGGTATTCACCGGCTTGCAGCAAATCTGGAAAAACCCTTAGTTCACTGAAGACCAACCAAGCTTCGCAGTCTTGGCGGTCCCAGGACCAAGAAACAAAGGAGCCCGCGATCCAAATTTCTTATTGCTGGCCCCGTGCAAACCCCTTGTGCTAGCATCCCGGTTTTCCCATGACTCGGCCCCTTGGACATCCCGTCCGCCGACTTCGTGGCAGCCTGCGACCTTCGACTGCCGCCTCTAACCTTGTAGCAGCATGTGTTTACCCGGCCCGTTCCTCGTTTTCCCCATTGCGCGATTTTGCGTGCTCCGACCCACGACTTCCGGAGGTAACAAATGAAAGCCTATTCCACACAAGCGATCCGCAACGTTGGCATTGCCGGCCACGGTCACACCGGCAAGACCCAGTTGGTATCCTCCTGCCTGTTTACCGCGGGCATGACTCCGCGGCTGGGTAAAACGACTGACGGCAGTACGGTCACCGACTGGGACGAAGAGGAAATCGCGCGCAAGATCACCATCCACACCGGCCTGGCCTACGCCGAATGGCAGGCGCCCAACTCCGCCGAGAAAACGAAAATTAATTTCCTGGATACGCCCGGCTTTTCTACCTTTATCAACGACTGCAAAGCTTCGCTGATCGCCGCCGACGGCGTCTTAATCCTGGTCGACGCCGCCGCAGGCGTGCAGGTGGTTACCGAGAAGGTGTGGGACTACGCCACCGAGTACAATTTGCCGCGCGCGTTCGTCTTCAACTGGATGGACCGCGAACTGGCCAGCTTCGAACGGGCCCTCGAATCGGTGCAGAGCGTCTTCGGCCGCGGTGTGGTTTCCCTGCATCTGCCATTCGGTTCACAGAAAGGTTTCCGCGGCGTGGTGGATCTGGTTACCATGAAGGCGCTGATCTACGCACCGGACGGGGACGGCAAGCCAAAGACCGAAGAGATCCCCGCGGCCCTCGCCCAGGACGCCAAGGAAGCGCACGAAGCGTTGGTGGAAATGGTTGCCGAAGGCGACGACGCTCTGATGCAGGAGTTTTTCGACGAGGGCACGCTTCCCGTTGCCGATCTCAAGAAGGGCCTGCGCGAGGCGGTCCTGGCCCACCGCCTGTTCCCGGTGCTGCTGACGTCCGCGCTGCACAATATCGGCGCCGACGCGGTGATGGATTTCATCGTGGATATCTTCCCCGCCCCAAATGTTCGCGGAAAGGTCAGCGCGAATAAGCAAGCGGATCGCCACGGCGAGACCATCGAGAAAAACGTCAGCGATTCCGAACCTCTTTCACTGTATGTCTACAAGACCCTGGCCGACCCTTTTTCTGGGCGCGTCTCTTACTTCAAAGTTGTTTCCGGAGTCCTCAAAAACGACGCGACGGTGCTGAACTTCAGCCGCAATACTCCGGAACGTTTCCAGCACATCCAGTCGATGCAGGGAAAATCGGGAACCGAAGTGCCCGAGATGCATGCCGGCGACCTGGGCGCGATTGCCAAACTCAAGGACACCCTCACCGGCGACTCCCTGGGCGACAAAGCGACGCCGATTTACTATCCTCCTGCGCGCTTGCCCGAACCCTCGATCACCTTTGCGGTTGAACCCAAGACCCGCGCCGACGAAGACCGCATCGGCACCGCCATCCATCGAATTCTGGAAGAAGAACCCGCGTTGCACTTCAGCCGCGATCCGCAGACCAAGGAATTTCTGCTGGCCGGCGCCGGACAGCAACATATCGAAGTGATCGTCGCCCGGCTGCGCCGCCGCTACCACGTCGACCTCGCTCTCAAACCTCCCAAGGTGGCCTACCGCGAAACCATCCGCGCCAAAGCCGACGCGGAAGGCAAACACAAAAAACAGACCGGCGGGCACGGGCAATTCGGCGTTTGCCGCATTAAGTTGGAACCTCTGCCGCGAGGGTCAGGAGTCGAGTTCGTCGACGATGTATTCGGCGGCGCGATCCCCCACAACTGGATTCCCTCGGTGGAAAAAGGCGTGCGCGACGCCGCCGAGCGCGGATATCTGGCCGGCTTTCCCGTGGTGGATTTTCGAATCATCCTGTACGACGGCAAGTATCACGACGTGGATTCTTCCGACATGGCTTTCAAAATCGCCGGCTCGCTGGCCTTCAAAGAGGCCATGAAACAGGCGCGTCCCGCGCTGCTCGAACCGGTGATGCACGTCGAAGTCGACGCCCCGGATGCCTATTCCGGCGATTTGTTGGGAGACCTGAGCTCCCGCCGCGGCCGGATCAGCGGCAGCGAAGCGCGCGGCCACCACGTGGCGATCAAAGCGCAAGTTCCGTTCTCTGAAATGCTCAGCTACGCCAACGATCTCACTTCCATGACTCAGGGCCGGGGCAGTTACTCGATGGAATTCTCGCATTACGATCTGGTGCCGCAAGAAATCGCCGAGAAAATTATCGCCGCGAACCGAATGCATCACGGCGATGAGGAACAGGCCGCCATCGCCTAGGCGCTGTGGTTGTCGTGGCGGCGCGGCCACTCGGCGGCGAGCACTCAAAGTTCCAGAAGTCTCTCGCCGCCGCGAGCCGTGGCTGCACCACAACACCAATTTGGCTCTTGTGACTTCTCCTCTTCCTGCGGCATTCTCGTTCACCATGAAAAAACGCGAGCAGAAATGGCACGATTCCACCATCTCTATCCATGCGGGCGAAGAAAAGCACGGAGTCAGCGTGCCGGTTGCGCCGGTAATCACCCGTAGCTCGAACTTCACCTTCGCCAACACCGAGGAATTGAAGCTGTGGGCCGAAGGGAAAAGCTCCGCTTACATCTACACTCGCTACGGCAATCCTACCGTAGCGATCGCCGAGGAAAAAATTGCCCGCCTGGAGGGCGCCGAAGCGGCGGTGTGCACCGCTTCGGGCTCGGCCGCGATTTCCACGGCGCTGCTCACCATGGTGCGGGCCGGCGAAGAAATCATCGCGCAGCGCCAAACCTACGGCGGCAGCTACCGGCTGATGCGCGACTATTTGCCGCGCCTGGGGATCGTGGTCCGTTTCGTGGAAACCGATCTGGCGGGAATCGAGCAAATGGTGAACCCGCGAACTCGGGCCATTTATCTGGAGTCGCCCACCAATCCGACGCTGCGTCTGGTGGACATCCGCGAAGCCGTGGCCTTCGCTAAAGAGTGGGACATCCCCACCATCGTCGACAATACTTTCGCCAGCCCGGTGCTGCAGAAACCGCTCGCGATGGGCGTCGATCTGGTGATCCACAGCGCCACCAAATATCTTGGCGGGCACTCCGACCTGATCGCCGGCGTGGCCGCCGGAAGCCGCACGCTGATCGACAAAATCCGCCAGGGCATCATCTATTTCGGTGGCTCCATCGACCCGGAACCCGCTTACCTGCTCATCCGCGGAATCAAGACCCTGGAGGCCCGGGTTCTGCAACAATCGAAAACCGCGATGGCCGTCGCTCGCTTCCTCGAGAAGCATCCCAAAGTAAAAGCCGTGCATTATCCAGGGCTCCCATCGAACCCGCAGTACCGTCTCGCCAAAAGTCAGATGTCGGGCTTCGGTGGGATGCTGGCGTTCGATATGAAGGGCGGCGTGGCCGCCGCGCGCCGAGTCTGCGACCGGGTCCGCATATTCTTATTGGCGGTCAGCCTTGGAGGCGTGGAATCGCTGGTGGTGCTACCGGCTTATTCCTCGCATTACCGCATGTCCGCCGAGGAGCTGCGGAAAGCCGGCGTGGATCCGGGCTGCATCCGCGTTTCCATCGGCATGGAAGATCCCCGCGACCTGGTCGAAGACCTGCGCCAAGCACTGGCGTAGCCGTTGGGACCGCGCGCTATCGTTCGCACGGTAGTGCTTTTCCGTGCGCTAGGTTGCCTTTATACCGTTGACCCCCTCCTCGCACCGACATAAGATTTTGAATGGACGTTTCCAACCGACAACATGTGGGCCCCGCCACCCTTCCGGCTCGGCCGGCACGGCATCGCGTCCAAGGCCAAGGGAAGGGGTAACACCCATGGAAAAACGACACAATGCAGGCCTGGCTCTCGCCGCAGCGACCTTGATGGCCGCTAGCGCGCTACTGACTGGCTGCGAAGACAACACCTCCCGGCACATCGTGGTTCGCCCGCCGGTCGAGACTGTTGCTGCGCCCACGATCGTCGCCGAAGTTCTTCCGTGGTCCATGTATCCGCCGTCCGCGTATCCGCCGCTCTCCTCCCCGCGGCCCTATATGGGCGAAGTAATGGGGTGGATCGAGCAAAGCTACGAAGCGGGGAAAAAAGCGTATAGCTTGGGCGATCTCGATACTGCCCGCGACGATTTCAACCAGGCCATGGATTTGCTTCTGGCCGCTGGCGCCGAAGCGCGTACCGATCCCGAACTTACTAAGCTTTTCGACCGGGTGATCGAAACCATCCACTCCTACGAAAACGAAGCCATCGAAACTTCCAGCGCCTCGGGCAGCGAAGATGACATGCAGGAACCCGCGCCGATCGAAGAAATCGCGAACCTCAATCTTCCCGCCGGCGATCCGCGGCTGATCATCCGCGCGCAACGCGAACTGATCTCGGTCCCGCACGACTTACCGCTCACGGTGAACGATTCGGTGCTGTCGTATTTGAGCTTCTTCCAGACCACCCATGGGCGACTGATCGTCGAGACCGGATTGCGGCGCGCCGGCCGCTACCACGACATGATCGTCAAGGTTCTCAAAGACGAAGGATTGCCGCAGGATTTGATTTATCTGGCACAGGCGGAAAGCGCGTTCAAGCCCGAAGCGGTTTCGCGCGCCGGGGCCCGCGGCATCTGGCAGTTCATGCCCTTCCGCGGCCAGGAATACGGCTTGGACCGCACCATGTATACCGACGAACGCAGCGATCCGGAAAAAGCCACCCATGCCGCCGCCGCGCATTTCCGCGACCTGTATCAAATGTTCGGCGACTGGTATCTGGTGATGGCCGCGTATAACTCCGGGCCCGGCAACGTCGCCAAAGCCGTCGAGCGCACCGGCT
>Ga0302326_10019998_pt1 | contig 13796 bp, 12 predicted proteins | sample Palsa_T0_3_FD_202264 | JGI IMG/M metagenome (GOLD analysis project Ga0302326, IMG submission 202264) | Peat permafrost microbial communities from Stordalen Mire near Abisko, Sweden - Palsa_T0_3 | ecosystem: Environmental > Terrestrial > Soil > Palsa > Peat permafrost | place: Sweden: Abisko... | reverse complement strand
TCGCCGGCCGCATAGGCCGCCAGGATGATCGCGGCGACCAGGGTAACTTCGTAGGACTCGAAGATATCGGCCGCCATACCGGCGCAGTCGCCGACGTTGTCGCCCACGTTGTCGGCGATCGTCGCGGGATTGCGCGGATCGTCCTCCGGGATACCGGCTTCGATCTTGCCGACCAGGTCACCGCCGACATCGGCCGCCTTGGTGTAGATACCGCCGCCTACACGCATGAAGAGCGCCGCCAGCGAGCCGCCGAAGCCGAAGCCCACCAGGACCTTCATTGCATCCTGCTGGAAGATGAGGAAGATAACCGTCGCGCCCAGCAATCCGAGGCCGACCGTGAACATGCCCGAGACGCCGCCGGCCTTGAACGCGATTTCCATCGCATCTTTAAAGCTGGTCAAGGCCGCGTTGGCGCTGCGGACGTTGCCCTTGACTGCCAGCCACATGCCGACGTAGCCGGCGCCGTAGGAGGCGCTGACGCCGAGGACAAAGGCAAAGGCAATTCCCACGGGCAGAGTCAGGCCAGTGTAAAGCCGGTGATACATCCAAAAGAGCGCGATAGCGATTGCTATCACGAACCAGATCATCGTTTTGACCTGGCGCCTCAGATAGGCCATTGCGCCGTCTTCAACGGCTTTGGCGACGTCGGTCATCGACTTGGGACCGGGGTCGGCCTGCAACACGATTCGGACCAGCCATAGTCCGTAGCCCAACGAGATCAGGGCTGAAATCAGGACCAGCCACAAAAGTAGCAACTGGTCGCCGGTAAGGGCTGGCAAAATTATTTTTGCTTCGCTCATCTAGCTTGAGTCTCCCAACGGATTTCGGAGTTACGAGGCCTCCCCCAGAAGCCACCTTAACGACCGGGTGAAAAAGTTTAACTCAGAGAGTCTAATTTTTCCCAGCTTCATTGTCTAGAAGGTCCCCTGTTTCCCCCTTCCTCCACCGGCCAGCCGGAGCAGGATTCAGAAACGATGCCCCAATAGCGCAAAAGCACTCCTGGTGGCGTCATCTCGGTCATCTTGGACGAAGTGAAGGAGTGATCGGGACTAGCGCTGACCGATGGCTATCGCAATTCGCCAGGGCGGGCACTGATCGATTCTTCGGCGCGGCGCCTCTGCGATTACGGCGGATAGGACCCTCACCCACGCCTGCGACGATCTTTCCCATGAGGGAGAGGATCAGGATCCTTTTGCCGTCCTCGACATCGGATATCGGACCGGCGAGGCGGATTACCGGACCGGCCGCGAGGTCGGATGCCCGACCGGCCTTTAGGCCGGATAAGTTGATCCGTCGGCGTTCGGTATGTTTAGCTTAGAGTTCTGCGCAAAAACTATGAACACAACCATTGAAAGTCCTTCAGCGCTGCGGCGCAAACTGACCATCGAGGTCGAACCCGTCGAGATCAAGGCCGAGCTCGACAAGACCTACAACGAGCTGCGGCGCACCGTGATGCTCAAAGGCTTCCGCCCGGGCCACGCCCCGCGCAACTTGCTCGAGCGCTTCTTCGGCGACCAGGTCCGCAGCGACGTAATCCAGCGGCTGGTCAAGGAATATACCGACAAGGCGCTCGACGAGCAGAACCTGAAGCCCATCGTCACGCCCGAGGTGATTACCGAGGAGACCGATCTTTCCAAGGCGCTGCGCTTTAGCGCCATATTCGATATCACGCCCGATCTCGAAGTGAAGGATTACGACGGCCTCGAGGTTTCGCGGCCGCCCGCCGAGATTACCGACGCCGACGTCGACGGCGCCGTCGAGCGGCTGCGCGAGCGCCAGGCGACGCTCAAGAAAGTCGAGGGACGCTCGGTCGTCGAACCGGGCGACTACGTGCTGGCGGAACTCGACGGCAGTATCGATGGCAAGGTGGTGCCGGCTCTCCATAGCGCCGATCGCTTGTTCGAGGTATCGCCGCGCTCGCTGGCCCATCGTATCGACGAAGTTTTTGCCGGCGCCGAAGTCGGCAATCCCGCCGTCAAGACGCACAGCTATCCGGAGGACTACGCGGAAAAAGAGCTGGCAGGCAAGAACGTCGAATGGAAGGGCGAGGTCAAGGAAATTTTCGCCCGCGAGCTGCCCGCGATCGACGACGAATTTGCTCGCGACCAGGGCTATGAGAGCCTCGAGGATCTGCGCACCAAGGCGCGTGCGAGCCTGCTCGACAGTGCCAAGCGCGATGCCGACGGCCGGGTGCGGCAGTCGCTTATAGATATGGTGATCGAGCGCAATCCGCTCGAATTGCCCGAGTCGCTGGTCGAGCGCGAACGGATGGCGCTCGAGACCGAGCTGGCCCATACGCTCGAAGCTTCCGGCGTGCCGCACGAGCGCGCGCATACCGCGGCGCATGAACGGGCGGCGGAGTTGCGCGAGCGCGCGGAGAAGCGGGCGCGCACGATGCTTCTTACCGACGCGTTGGCGCGGCAGGAAAAAATCGAAATTAGTGACGAAGATGTCGCCGATCGGATAGGCCGTGCAGTTCGCGAAGCTGGACGCGATCGCGATCAAGTTGCCCGACATTATGCGGAAGAGAGCAATCGTGAGTCTTTAAAGGCCGCGCTGCGCCGTGAAAAGGCTCTCGATCTGCTTTTGGAGCGCGCGAAGGTAAATGAAACAGCCGGCGAGCCGCCCGCTGGAGAGGCGCCGCCAGCACCGTGACTTCGTTCGGCGAAGTTGCTCACGTTTTTCAAAGCCGTTACAATCGGTTTATGCCGATGTTGCGGCCACCTCGCCAATCAGTTTTCCTTCCTGCGCAGGAGTCCGCGCAATCATGAGCGGGCTCGTCCCGATGGTCGTCGAGCAGACGGGCCGTGGCGAGCGTGCTTACGACATCTACTCACGGCTGCTGCGCGACCGGATCGTATTTCTGGGCACCGATATCAACGACGACGTGGCCAACCTGGTCACCGCGCAGTTCCTGTTCCTTGAGTCGGAAGATCCGGACAAGGAGATTCATTTCTATATCAATTCCCCGGGCGGTTCGGTGACCTCCGGGCTGGCGATCTACGATACGATGCAATTCATCAAGCCTCCCGTCTCGACGTTGTGTCTGGGACAGGCAGCCAGCATGGCGGCAGTGCTGCTGTGCGCGGGAGCGAAAGGCAAGCGGATGGCGCTGCCGCACTCGCGCATAATGATCCATCAGCCGCTCGGCGGTGCTCAGGGCCAGGCCACCGATATTGATATCCAGGCGCGCGAGATTCTGCGTATGCGCGAAGAGCTCAACGGCATCATAATGCGCCACAGCGGACAGAATCTGCGCAAGATCGAGAAAGATACCGACCGCGACCTGTTCCTTAATCCGACGCAAGCGGTTGAATACGGGCTGATCGATGAGGTAATCGTTAGCCGAGGGCCCTCCAAGTGAACCGCGGGGAGGCAGTAAATGGCCAAACATGACGACCGCTCGGGCAACCTTGTTTGCTCCTTTTGCGGCAAGAGTCAGGACGAAGTTCGCAAGCTGATTGCCGGTCCAACGGTCTATATATGCGACGAGTGCATCGACCTTTGTAACGACATCATCGCCGAAGAGACTGACGGCGAAGAAGCTTTCAGCCAGACCTCGGCGGTGCCGAAACCGGCCGAGATCAAGCGAGTTCTCGACCAATATGTGATCGGACAGGAACGCGCCAAGAAAATTCTCTCGGTGGCGGTCCACAATCACTACAAACGTATCGATTCGCAGATGGTCAACGGCGATGTCGAGCTGCAGAAGTCCAATATTCTGTTGATCGGCCCGACCGGCGTCGGCAAGACGCTGCTCGCCCAGACTTTAGCGCGCTTCCTGCAGGTGCCGTTCACGATCGCCGACGCGACCTCGCTGACCGAGGCGGGCTATGTCGGCGAAGACGTCGAGAACATCATCCTGTCGCTGCTGCAGAACGCCGATTACGATATCGAGCGATGCCAGCGCGGTATCGTTTATATCGACGAAATCGACAAGATCGCGCGCAAGGGCGACAACCCTTCGATTACCCGCGACGTCTCGGGCGAAGGCGTGCAGCAGGCGCTGCTGAAGATCGTCGAGGGCACGATGGCGTCGGTGCCGCCCAAGGGCGGCCGCAAGCATCCGCAGCAGGAATTTTTGCAGGTCGACACCAGCAATATCCTGTTCATATGCGGTGGCGCGTTCGTCGGGCTCGACGACATCATCCGCCGGCGTATCGCAGGCAAAACGATGGGCTTCCGGGCCGACATGACTCATCGCGATCTCAAGACGGTTTCCGAGTTGCTCAATGAAGTGCAGCCCGAAGATCTCCTGAAGTTCGGGCTGATTCCCGAATTCGTCGGCCGTCTGCCGGTGCTGGCGACGCTCGGCGAACTCGACGAGGACGCGCTGGTGCGTATCCTCACCGAACCCAAGAACGCGCTGGTGCGGCAGTATCAGAAGCTGTTCGATATGGAGAACGTCCACCTCAAGTTCACCCATGGATCGCTCCGCGCCATCGCGCGCGAGGCGCTCAAGCGCAAGTCGGGCGCCCGCGGTCTGCGCGCTATAATGGAAACCATCATGGTGGACCTGATGTACGAGATACCTTCGCAACCGAATATCAAGGAGGTCCTGATCTCGGAGGAGGTCGTCACCCAGAAGGAGCAGCCGCTGCTCGTCTATCAGAAGACCGCTGAAACCGCCTGAGGTCTACGGAGATTGGGATCACAGATGCTTTTTCGCAATGATAAGAAGGACAACCGCGACGCTCCCGCACGGGAGACCGTCCCGTTGCTCCCGCTGCGTGAACTGATCGTTTTTCCGCATGAGGTTTACCCGATATTCGTCGGGCGCCAGAAGTCCATAAAGGCGCTCGAAGCGGCGGAAACCTCCAAACGGCCGATCCTACTGGTCGCCCAGAAGGACGCTCGCGTAGCTGACCCTTCACCCGCTGACATCTACTCGATCGGCACCCTCGGCGTGGTCGTGCAGCTCCTGCGGCTACCCGACGGCACCGTCAAGGCCCTGCTCGAAGGCAAGAAGCGCGCGCGCATCCTGAAGTACGTCGCCGAGGACGAGTACTTCCAGGTCGAGGCCGAAGAGCTCGACGAGATCTGCGATCGCACGGCGGAAGTGGAAGCGCTCGTTCGTACGGTCAATTCAACCTTTGACAACTATGTCCGGCTGAACAAGAAGATTCCGCCGGAGACCGTCACCTCGATGGCGGCGGTGGATGATCCGGCCTACCTGGCCGACAAGCTGGTCTGCCATCTCGGTATCAAGCTCGAGGACAAGCAAGCGCTGCTCGAATGCGTTAACGCGGCTGAGCGGCTCGAGAAGATTCTCGGCTACATGCGTTCTGAACTCGAAATCCTGGAGGTCGAAAAACGTATCCGCTCGCGGGTCAAGAAGCAGATGGAGAAGACCCAGAAAGAGTACTACCTCAACGAGCAGATGCGTGCGATTCAGAAGGAGTTGGGCGAAAAAGACGAATTCAAGAACGAAATCCAGGAGCTCGAAGAGAAGCTGCGCCAGAAGAAGATGCCGGCCGAGGCTCGCGAAAAGTGCGAGCGCGAGATCAAGAAGCTCAAGATGATGTCGCCAATGTCGGCCGAAGCGACTGTCGTGCGCAACTACCTCGACTGGTTCCTGGCCCTGCCTTGGTTCGAGTACACCGAAGACAAGCTCGATATCAAGGAAGCCGAGCGCATCCTTGAGGAAGATCACTTCGGCCTCGACAAGGTCAAACAGCGCATCCTCGAGTACCTGGCCGTGCAGACTCTGGTCGGCCAGCTCAAGGGACCGATTCTGTGCCTGGTCGGACCTCCGGGGGTCGGCAAAACTTCGCTCGGCAAGTCGATTGCGCGGGCGACCGGACGCAAGTTCGTGCGCGTGTCGCTAGGCGGCGTGCGCGACGAGGCCGAAATCCGCGGCCATCGCCGCACCTATATCGGCGCGTTGCCAGGCAAGATTATCCAATCGATGCGCCGCGCGGCTTCGGGCAACCCCGTGATGCTGCTCGACGAGGTCGACAAGATGTCGACCGACTTCCGCGGCGATCCGTCATCGGCGCTGCTGGAGGTGCTCGACCCTGAGCAGAACATCTCCTTCAACGATCATTACCTCGACTGCGATTACGACCTTGCCAAGGTGATGTTCATCACGACGGCGAATACGCTCGATCGGATTCCGCGTCCGCTGCAGGATCGGATGGAAATCATCCGCATACCGGGCTACACGGAGACCGAGAAGCTGAACATCGCGCGCCGCTACCTGGTGCGCAAACAGCGCGAGGCCAACGGCCTCAAGGAAGAGAACATCGAATTCTCCGACCCGGCGCTGCTCGGAATCATCCGCCATTACACGCGCGAAGCCGGCGTCCGTAGCCTCGAGCGCGAAGTCGCCTCGGTCTGCCGCAAGGTGGCCGTCGAGGTCGTGCGCAACGATCGCGCCGCCCGCGTAAAGGTGTCGGCGTCGAACCTCGCGAAGTATCTCGGACCGGCAAAGTTCCGCTATGGAATGGCGGAGCTCGAACCTCAAATCGGCATGTCGACCGGCCTTGCGTGGACCGAACTCGGCGGCGAATTGCTCTCGGTCGAAGTTACGATTCTGCCGGGACGCGGCAAGCTGACCGTCACCGGGCAGCTCGGCGACGTAATGCAGGAAAGCGCGCAAGCGGCGCTCTCCTACGTGCGCTCGCGCGCGGCGAACTTCGGGCTCAAGCCGGACTTCTATCAGCGCATCGATCTGCACATTCATATTCCCGAAGGCGCGATTCCCAAAGACGGCCCTTCGGCGGGAATCACGCTTGCGACCGCACTGGTCTCGGCACTATGCCAGGTGCCAGTGCGCCACGACGTCGCGATGACCGGCGAGATAACGCTGCGCGGCCGCGTGCTGCCGATCGGCGGACTCAAAGAAAAGGTTCTCGCGGCCCATCGCGGCGGAATCCGCACGGTGCTTATTCCCAAGGAGAACGAAAAAGACATCCAGGAAATTCAGCCCCAGATTCTGAAGAACATCACGCTCATTCCCGTCGAGCATATGGACGATGTTCTCAAGAATGCGCTGGTGCTGGCTGATCCGGAGGCGTTTTTCAAGCAGGGAACGGCTGCGGTCGCGCCCTTCGCCGAGCCGGTTGAGAAGGAAGGTTTGGTCGACGAGGACGATGACGGCTCCACGATCTCGCCGAATCTTTCCTGAGGCGGGACGCGGAGGCGCCGCAAACCGGGGCGATCGTTTCACAGTCCGGTGGATGCGGCTTAACGGGCTGGCTTAAACCACTGGAGTGCTGCAATGACCAAGGCCGAAATGATCGATGGGCTGGCCAACAAACTTGGACTGCCCAAGGCGGACGCCGAGAAGGCGGTCAACATCGTCCTCGACGACATCGTGGCCGCCCTCAAGCTGGGAGAGCGGGTGAACATCTCCGGCTTCGGCACGTTTTCCGTGTCGTCACGCCAGGCGCGCACAGGGCGGAATCCCAAAACGGGAGAGCCCATCGCGATCTCGGCGAGCCGTTCCGCCAAGTTCAGAGCGGGCAAGCAACTTCGCGACTCGCTGAATGGTATTGCCGAAAGCGGCGCGCCGGGAACGACTCCGTCAGCCTGACCGGGCTCGCAACTATCTTCTGGATATTCGGCGCGGCGTTCTGAGCGGCTTCAAGGGCCTTCGGCGCCGCGGTGCCCGTCCTGCTGCCGAATTTTCATGTCTGCGTATGACCACGGCGGGCGGTTAGCTCAGCGGTAGAGCATCGGCCTTACAAGCCGGGTGTCGCAGGTTCAATCCCTGCACCGCCCACCAACAAACTTCAAAAGAGATGTGGAAGCGGCTCCTCGACGATCGTGGCCGCTCAGTCCCGACTAAGGCGTCCTAACTTGCCAGTTATTGTCCCTTGAACACCGGCTTGCGCTTGGCGAAAAACGCCGCGACGCCCTCATGGAAGTCTTCACTCGCATACGCCCGCGCCACCAGATCGTCCCCATCTGCCGCCCGGCGCTGAATCTGCAGACGCCTTGTCGCCTCCTTGGTAACCCTCATCGTGATCGGTGCATGAGTGGCGATGTCCAAGGCGATCTCCTTCGCATGGGCAAACGCCTCACCATGCGCCACCACATCGTTCAGCAATCCCGCGGCCTTGGCCTGAACGGCATCGACCAGGCTCGCGCGATAAATCAGTTCCTTCAGGCGGCTTGGCCCGATCAGATCGAGGAGCCGCGCGTGGTTGGCCATCGAAAGGCAGTTACCCAGCGTGCGCGAGATAGGGACCCCTATCGAAGTGGTAGCACCGCCGTAGCGCAAATCGCAGACGATCGCGATCGCGGCGCCCGCGCCGACCGCATAGCCTTCGATCGCGGCGATAGTTGGCTTGCTCACCGCCTCGAGCCGGCCGAGCGTCGCCTCCATTTTACGTTCATAGGCAAGACCGTCATCGGCGTCGCTGAATTTTTCGAACTGAGAAATATCGGTTCCAGCCGCGAACGCCTTCACGCCGGCGCCGCGGATGATCATGGCCCTGATGCTCGAATTCTCCTCAACCGTCGCGCAAGCCTGCGCCAGACCGTCGTACATTTCCCAACTGAGGGCATTGAGGTATCTGGGCCGATTGAGCGTCACGATCGCAATCGGGCCATCGAGCTCGAATAGTAACTGCGATTCTTCCATGCCAGGGATGCTCACTCATCCGTCAGAGTGACTAGCGCGGAGGTTCTGGAATCGCGCCGAGCACGATAACGTTTTCACCAGCCAGCCGATCGATTTCCGCCGGAGTGACGCCGATCTCCCCGAGCACCTCGGCCGTATGCTGGCCGTAAAGCGGTGCGGGCCGTCGCGTAACCGCAGGAGTTTCGGAGAACTTTACCGGCGATCCGGTAACCTTTATCTGGCCGCCGACAGGATGAACCATCTGCTGAACCATCCCGCGTATCAGCACGTGCGGATCGTTGAACACTTCGGAGTAGTCGAGAATCGGACCGCAGGGCACACTCGCGCGCTCGAGGGTCGAAAGCCAATGCTCTCTCGATTTCTGAACGGTTACTCGCTCGATATCCTCAATCAGTACCTTTCGGTTTTTCAGGCGGTCGGAGTTTCCCTTGTAGTCGGGACGACTGATCATATCCGATTTGCCGATTGCGTCAGCAAATCGTTCCCAAGTTCGCTGATTGGCAGAGCCCAGATTGATGTAGCCGTCGGCGCATCGAATCGCCTGGTACGGCGCGAACATCCGATGGGCCGAGCCGACCGGTTGCGGCGTTTCTCCGGTCGAGAAATATTCAGTCGACTCCCAGACCGAAAGTGCTATCCCGGTTTCGAGCAGCGAGGTATCGAGATATTGCCCTTCGCCGGTTTTGAGCCTGTAAATATAGGCGGCCAAGATGGCCTGCATCGCGAAGAGTCCCGCGCCCAGATCGGTCACCGGAATTCCGCATTTCACCGGCGCGCCGCACGGTTCACCAGTCACTGACATAATGCCAGACATCCCTTGCGCCACGAGGTCGAATCCACCGCGCTGCGCATAGGGACCCGTCTGGCCGAAGCCTGAAATCGACGCATAAATCAGTGAGGGCGCGGCCTCGCGCAGATCGTCGTAGCCGAGCCCCAGCGAACTCATCACTCCCGGCCGAAAATTCTCAATCAGGACATCCGCCCGAAGGCTCAGCGCCCTGACGATTTCGCGTCCGCGGGCATCTTTCAGATTAATTACGATTCCCCGCTTATTGCGATTCAGCGCCCAGAAACCCGGCGATTCGTTATCCTGGCCGCCGGCGATCTTCCTGATACTGTCGCCGCCAGGGGCTTCAACCTTGATGACCTCGGCGCCCAGATCGCCGAGCAACATGGCGCAAAACGGCCCGGCCATCACCTGGGTAAAATCCAGAACCCGCAAGCCTGTCAGCGCCTGCTTCACGGAACTTCTCTCAATCTCTGTCCCTCGTCATCGGAACGCGATAACTATGTCGCGCGCGGTCGCTCACAATCCCGGCGCTCGCATTTCCGCCGGCAGAACTTCTCCTTCGCGCACAATTGGCTCATCGTCAAGGTAGAGCGTGCAACCCTTCATCGGCAGGTCGAGATGGCATGCCGTATCGTTTGTGCCCCCCAGCTCGACGTTTGGTCCGGTCGAGAAGAGAACGTTGCCTTAGAATGCGCGCCCATCCATTCCAATACCGGGAACTCCGGTGGCGTGACAGTTCCATTGAGCGAGCTCGTTGAGTCCCCAGCCGATATGAGAAATCGCGTAAGCCTTGGGATCGCGGAATTTCTCCATATAGTCCGAAAGCAGGCGAGCCTCGAAGCCGCCCTTGATATCAACTACGTAGCCCTCACGGATAGTAAAATCGACCGGCTCGCGAACGTAGGCTTTAAATGGATACATGATGTCGCCGCGATCCATCACGACGCGCCCGTTCACTGCTCCGTCATTTCCGCTGGTAGCCAGAAAGCCGCCGGGCCAGTGATCCCATCTTCCAGGCGTGTCGGTGAATCCATACTCAGTCAAAATCGGATACTGGCCGATTTCATAGGTAACGTCGGTGCCGGCAGCGTTGGTGAAACGCAGCCGCCGAGCCTTGGCGAGCCGCCGTTCGCCAGCTTCAACGCGGTCTCGCAGGCTTTGAGTCGGAAAGAGCCGCGAGAGAACTTCGAGGGGCTCGACGACAAGTAGCATACGCGTACCCGAAGCTTGTATTTCGAGTTGTTCCTTTGAAAACAGAAGGAACATCAGATCGACTACCAGATCTGCCTGTTTCAATGCTTCGATTGCGGGCAGGTTTCCCGCTAGCGGACTGATGCCGACGTTGCCCGCTTTCTCGGACACACTCATCTTCGAGGCCGGCAGATTGAGATTGAAGGTTTGCGCTCCAAGCCGGCTCGCCGCGGTCATAAAAGCGGTCGCGTAGTCGGTCAACTGATCCGCCTCCGAAAGTACGGCGACCGTCTCGCCCTCCTTGACTCCGCATAAGGTCAATTCCTTCGAAAACAGATCGATCATGTCATTTGCGCCGATGCTCCCCATTTGATCGTCCCTCCAAAAAGTTTCTATGTTCGGCGGCTCACAACTACTGCCTTTCTTGTCTTCGGTGGTTTTTCAGCTTCGCAATCCCACTTACGCGAGACCCATCTGACGAAAGAGTTTTAGAGTGTCACTGAAGAATTCAAGCCTGGATATGCGTCCATTTGCACACTGAAGCAGGGCACCCTCTTCCACGTCGATTTTCTTGCCGTTGATATCGAGCCCGGCAAATTCGCCGCGGCCTTCGCCGGTCGTAAGAAAAGATAAGAACGCACCGTCGACGCCGATAACTTCGGCATTGACGTTGAAGTTCACATCAGGAAAGGCGCCGAAGATCGCGCCTTGAAGTTTCAGGAAGTCGGTTGAGTTGCCGGTCGGCGCCGGCGCCGCGGGATCCTTATACGAGAAATCCGCGCTCAGCAGCTTCTCGAGCGCCTCAACATTGTGATCGTTGAACGCTTTGACAAATGCCGAGGCCAGTTCCCTTATTGTCATTTCCGTATCCTCCCTTATTGCCTTCCGATTGCGAGGAGCGTTTATCGGCTTTGATCCAGTACGCGCGGCATGCGCCGGGTTCTCGTTGCTCCGTTACTATAGTCCGGCGGCGCAGGGCGCGGCACGGTGATTCCGTCTTTCACGAATTTGCCCAGGTCGGCAAACGCTTCGGCTTCGAGCCTGAGCGTGGTTTCCACTGCCCACGCCGCCTCCGCCTGCAGTTCTGGAGTTTGGCAGTATTTTGTTACTACATACTTTCCGCACATGCCGTGAAATGCTTCTTCGTCTTCCTGCGCCTCGAATACCCACTTAACGACTGGATCCTGCAGAGCCTTGACGGTCGCCTTGAGAACCTGCGGGAAAATGAGGCCTTCGGAAGCCAGCTGCTCACCAGCATAGAGCGTGGTGAAATGATGATTCCCCAGGTGAATCAGCCAAGTCGTAAAGTTCAGCCAGGCGGGGACGGGTTTGCTGTAAGGGTGTCCATACAGTTCCCTCGAATCCTGAATATAGCCTTTGCGGACGCAGGCATCCGCATATAACTTCCCATGACGGGACTCGTCATATAGCTGACGAGCCAATAGCAACTCGACGTCGCCGTATTTGCCAGTCGGGTCGGAAGGGATAGAATTCCACCACGACCGGCTGTAGTGTCCGATGGTCGGTCCCTCGATATACCAGAACTGCGCCAGCAGGCGGAAAGCCTCATCGTCATTCAGGTTCGAGAGCAGCTCGCCGGCCGATTCAGCCGCCATCTTGGCGACCGGCTGTGCGAGCGCATCCATTTCACGAACGAAATCCTTGCCGCGCATACTGGAACCTTCCTTAATTTTTCCCGCTGTTGATGTTACCGATTTTGCGAGCGAACTTATTCATACCGTTTCTTCGTAAAGCGCAGGAACGATCGCGCCGTCGACCGGACAAAAGACGTGACATGGTGCCTTGCCGAGCCCTCCGCACCACTCGCATCGCTGCGCAATGATTTCGTAATGGTGCTTCTTGGTGAAAGCAGAGATCGCAGCGTCGAACGGACAAGTCTCGCGACAGAGCCCGCAATCGATACATAGCTCTGTAATCGCCAAGACTTTTTTACTCATTGTGCTCTCACGATTAGTTACTTACGTTTTGCTAACTGCGATGTCGAGAAATCCCAGTACGTGCCTGTTGAAGGCTTGAGGCTGTTCCGCGTATCCGATATGTCCCGCTCCGGTCAAACTAGCCAATCGCGCACCCGCTATGGCTTCGGCCAGCGCGTAGCCTCCCTCCGGAGGTATTACTCGATCCTTGTCGCCGACGATTACGAGCGTAGGTAGCCGGATTTGGTCAACCTGACTCCTGAGATCGAACCCGCTGAGCCCTTCGCCCAGCACCTGCGCATATACATCGGGATCGTTTCTCTCAATCATCTGGCAGAGCCATCCGAACTCGGGCGAATCGACGCCATCGGCAAGAGCCTGCGCGCCGACGAGTTTCGAAAATTCACTCATCGGAAGTTCACGCAGAACGGCTAGTCGCTTTTCGAGGATCGACAGCGGCATAGTCATTTGCGCAGCGGTGTGCGCAAGGATGAGGCGGTTTATGAGTTCAGGTGCTTTAAGCGCGAGAGCCTGGCCGATGAAGCCGCCCATCGAGGTACCGAGGTAATCGATCTTGCCGATTCCCAGTTCGCGGACGAGGGTGACGATGTCGTCGGCGAAGCGATCGATCGTGTAAGCCCCCGCTGCCCGCGGCCGATCGGATTGTCCGAAGCCGCGCAGGTCAACTGCGATCAGCCGATGGCTGGCGCCGAGTGCGTCAAGTTGTTTGATCCATAGCAGCGAATTCGCGCCCAAACCGTGAACGAGAACCAGCGGGGGGCCGTCGCCCCATGTACGGAAGGCGATATTCACGCCGTCGACGCGTATCCGCGTTGTCGACGCCTCGAATTCGGCAAGACTGGACGCGCTCAAGGTAAAACCACCCTCGGTTCGCCTCACATACCCGCTGTTCGGCTCCAAAACGCGTGGACGTTTCGGCCATTTGTCAGACAAGACCTCTCTACCCTTAAAACGCTTCCCCTCTACTTGTCAATCATGTATCGATCATTCCAGACAGAATCGATTGTCGGTGAGACTTGATGAACCGCCTAATGCCAAAGAACGTCTCCGCGAAGATGGCCAGCCTGGCGATGCCGATCGCCGCGAAGAGTAACCTCAAGCATAAGCTCGGCGAACGTTCTCGCAATGTGATTCGCGAGGCCGCCCTCCAGTTGATGGCAAAGGTCGGTTACGCCGGCACCAGCATCTCGGCTATCGCAAAAACATCGGGACTGCCGGCCAGCTCGCTCTACTGGCACTTCGGCAGCAAGAAGGGATTACTTTCGTC
>Ga0302326_10019997_pt1 | contig 13796 bp, 18 predicted proteins | sample Palsa_T0_3_FD_202264 | JGI IMG/M metagenome (GOLD analysis project Ga0302326, IMG submission 202264) | Peat permafrost microbial communities from Stordalen Mire near Abisko, Sweden - Palsa_T0_3 | ecosystem: Environmental > Terrestrial > Soil > Palsa > Peat permafrost | place: Sweden: Abisko... | reverse complement strand
ACTCACAGTGAAGAATGCCTTGATTTCAGCCACATACCGGGACGCGCCTTCTTCCGGCGCCAGCTCTCCGTAAACGCGGTGGATATTTTGGGTCGGAATCTTCGCAGCTTGTAATAGCGTATCGTTCGCCAGCTTGTAGTTGCTCTGCGAATCCGCCGGCGGCACGCAACGCTCGTCCACCCAGAAAATATGCACTCTCGACCAATCGAACGCCGTCCGCGCCATGTCCGCAAAAAGCAACTTGGGCGTGCTTCCGCCGGAAATAGCCAGGGTCGCGAGCGGCGCGTTTGCCAGCACACCAGCCAGGGTCTGCAAAACAAACGTGGAACACTCGCGCGCCGCCTCGGGTCCACTGGCAAGAACGCGCAGTTGAGGATTTTCAGCCACGGAACCTATCCTCTCACTCGAGCAACTCGCGCGCCCGCTCGAGCGCCGCATTGAACGCCGGATCGTATCCCGCTACAGCCAGTTCTTCCGTCATCAGCGCCGTAATGCTGGCTTCCGCAAATGAATATTTGCGTTCCCGCCCGGTCGAGCTCCAAAGCGTCACGCATTCGGCGCTGGTCCGTTCAAACTCGATCACCGCCGTGTCGGAACGGAAGCTTACGCGCTGAATATCTGGTCCGTAGCCTGTAGCTTTTCGGAAGGTCACCTCCGCATGATACGGCCCCGAAAGCCACCCTGCGAGATAAAGCGCTTGCATACCCGGTTTATCTTCGGTGTGCTCAATCTCTAACGAATGAAATCCGCTCAAACTATTCTCGAGCGCCGCATTATCGAAGATATGCGCCAATGGTTCGCGCCATTGGGTCAACCGCGTCCACTCAAGATCGGCTACCAGCTTGCCTTCGCCCTTCCACTTCAACAAAAGAGCAATGCCGTCGGCCGCCTGCATGCCGCGCGTATCGACAATCAACTTCGTGGCCAGTTTGGCGATCGCCTCCAACCCACCTCTGTCGGCAGCGCTGGCATCCTTTTTCAGCGCGCCTTGGTGGCGGCACCAGAAAATCACGGGTAGATCGGCCGCCGTTAAGCCCGCGAGCGTAGGCGCCGCATTTTGCCAGTTCCCCGGCTTGGCGGTGATCTCAATCTGCTCGCAGCAAATCTGCTGGGCCTTGCCGAATGGCTTCCAACATTGCGCCAGCACGCGCGCCTGCAGATCGTTCTCGGCGTCTGGAGAAACGGCTAGCACAATGCCGCGCGCTGGATGCTCATGCATCAGCTCGGAAATAGTTTGCGAGGCGGCGAACCCGGCATCGGCTTCGTCCGTCGCCACAATCAGCGTCATCGCGCAAGCGCGTAGCACGGTAGGCCGTCCTTGATGCTTTTCTTCTTCGCCCAACGACGTCCACAGCTTGCCCAAGCCCTTCAGAATTTGTTCCGGCTGAGCCGGAAAAATAATGGCGCTCATGGCACCCTCCAGACATGACCTTGCCGCGCCAGCATCTCATCACTGGCCTGCGGCCCCCAGGTGCCGGCCGCGTAATTCGGAAAGTCGAACTTGGTGTTGCCCCATACATCCAAAATCGGCTGCACAATCTGCCAGCTCGCATCCACCATGTCCTGGCGCGTGTAGAGCGTGGGATCGCCGGCCATGGCATCTACCAGCAGGGTCTCGTAAGCCGTCGGCGTTCGCTCGCCGAAACTCGAGCCGTAATTGAAATCCATCGAAACCGGCCGTACCCGCATGCCGCTGCCAGGGCTCTTCGACAAAAACCGGAGCGAAATGCCTTCTTCTGGCTGGATGCGCAGTACCAGCAAATTGGGACGCGCCTCGCGCAACCCGCCTTTAGTCTCCTGCGAAAACAACCCCAGCGGCGGCGCATGAAACTGTATCGCGATATCCGTTACGCGCTTAGGCAGGCGCTTGCCTGTCCGTATATAAAACGGCACATCCGCCCAGCGCCAGTTATCGATGAAAAACGTAACCGCGGCATACGTGTCCGTTTGCGCATCCGGTTTTACGCTTGGCTCTTCGCGGAACCCAGGCAGATTCTGACCGCCCACATTCGCCGGTCCATATTGCCCCGCCACTGCGTATTTCGCCACATCGTCCGGCTTCACTACGCGTACGGCGCGCAACAGCTTCGCCCGTTCATCGCGCACGTTCGCCGCATCGAACACTGTGGGCGGCTCCATCGCCACCGTCGCCATTACCTGGCTCAAGTGGTTCTGAATCATGTCGCGCAACGCGCCCGCTTCCTGGTAATAGGCGCCGCGCCCTTCCACGCCAATCGATTCCGCCGCGGTAATCTGCACGTTATCCACATAGCGCCGGTTCCATAGCGGCTCGAAAATCCCGTTGCCAAAACGAAACGCCAAAATGTTCTGAACGGTCTCTTTGCCCAGATAATGATCGATGCGGTAGACGTCCGCCTCGTCCAGCACCTTGTGAATTTCTTCGTTCAGCTTGCGCGCGCTTGCTAAATCGTGCCCGAACGGCTTCTCGATAATCACACGCCGCCAGCCGTTCCCCTTCTGCAATTGATGCGCGCCCAGTTTCTTAATGGCTTCGGCGTAATAGCTGGGTTGCGTGGAAAGATAGAACAGCACATTCCCCGCCGTCTGATGCGACTTTTCCACCTCATCCAGCTTGGTCTTCAAATGCTCGTAGGAATCTTCTTCGCTTAAATCGCCCGCTACATAAAACAGGCATTGCGCGAACGATTTCCAAATATCTTCATCGAAAGGCGCGTCTTCCAAAAACTTGGAAACCGATTCTTTCATGCGATCGCGAAATTGGTCGTCCGACATCGGCGTGCGCGAACTGCCAATCACCGCGAAGTTTTGTGAAATGCGGCGTTCGTAGAATAGTCGATAGAGAGAAGGCAGCAGCTTACGCTTGGACAAATCGCCGCTCGCTCCGAATATCACGATCGCGCAGGGTGGCACTCGCCGCGCGAAGCGAAGTGAATCCTGCAATGGGTTCACCTCGGGTAGGGATTGAACAAGAACGCTCATAGCCTCTTTGATGATAAAGCTTTAACACTGGCATGGGCGTAGTTTTGCTAGTTTTTTGATGACAAATCCAAGAAAAAAAATCGTTGCCGCTGTAAGTGACCTGATGTTCATGGTTAAAATCCAGGAAGCCGCTAAACGGGCAGGCATGGATGTGGTTTTCACCAAATCCCGCGAGGACGCCCTGGCGCAAGCCAAACTGAATCCCGCCGTCATGATTTTCGACCTCAACGGAACGAGCCTTGATGCTGTCGAATTGATCGGCGCCTTAAAAGCCGACAGCGACACCAGCCAACTCGATCTGATCGGTTACGTTTCGCATGTGCAGGCGGATTTGAAGCAAGCCGCGCAGCAGAAAGGCTGCGACACGGTGATCGCCCGCTCGGCGTTTTCGCAAAATTTGCCCGCCATTCTCAAGCGCTATGAAAACCCTGGGACAACGCACAACCCCTAGCCGAGCCGCGACTGCGAAGGAGCGGTGCTGGACACTCCGGATTTCGCCCAAGTCATCTTGAAGAACGCTTCATCAAGGATGGTGATATCGGACATGTCTTTCATAATCGGGTCTGATTGATCCACCACCGAGTAGTGAATCGGCGCGTCCAAAGTGTAATTCACTTCTCCGTGTCTCTTGGCGCCACCCAGCAGCGTGGCCAGGTAATCCGGTTCCGGTCCGCACAAAGAGTCGTGAAAATTAACCAGGCCGCCGCCGCGCTTCACAAACTCTTCCATAACGCCGCGTGCGCTCGCGATCGCATAGCCCGCGTCGCCTTTGTAAATCACAATCACGTCGGTATTCGCAAGGTCGGCTTTTGTCGGAGGATGCAAAGCCCCATCCACCACCGCCCAATGCTCCGTCAAGATCTTGCTCCAATCGGCCAGAAACTGCGGATAGTCATGCTGGCCCGGAAGATGCGATTTCAGACCAGCCCAGATGTAGACGTGCATCCCATTCGGATTCTGGCCCTGTACGCGCGGAGCGCCCTGAGCCCACGCAATCTGTTGCAGAGGGCCTGCGAGCAAAAGCAGAAGCAGCGCCTTGCAGGTGTGATTTCGCGCCTTCACTCCCCGATTCCGATGGTCCGCTTCATTCCGTATCATCTTGCAACCTCGTCCACTCGTCATAAGCCATTCAATCATGCCGATTCTGAAAACCCAGGTCCGTATGGTGTGTAGTTCGTCTCACAAACCAACATTTTCATCTTCCATGGGATCCATTTCAAAAGGCCGCGCAGGTGTGAGGGTCGAGCATCATGACTAAGAATCTGCTCTTCGCGCTGCTCACCATCTCTTCCGCCGCGTCGGCCGCATCGGTCATAACCGCGCGGCTCGACGACCCCAAAGCCGTATATCTGGCCGCGCCCGAGTTTAGCGTTCACGGCGACGGAGAAACCGATGATAGCCTCGCCATCCAGGCTGCGATTGATAAAGCGGAAAACCATGCTCAGAAGGAATCCTCTTCGTAGCCTCTGGCCGCTATCGACTCACTCGAACCGTCTACGTATGGCCGGGCGTGCGCTTGTACGGCTATGGCCCAACGCGCCCCGTTTTCCTGCTCACGGACAACACTCCGGGTTTTCAAAAAGGGGTCGGTGTCGTGATCTCGTTTACCGGCGTGCGGCGTGGAGATAGATCTCTGGTCCAGGTGGCCGCGTCCCCGTCCCACCCCTCGATAGCGTTCCGCCGGATTCCGAGATCGCCGACGCCAATTCCGGCACATTCTATTCGGCGATGAGCAACATCGATTTCGAAATCGGGAATGGCAATCCCGCTGGCGTCGCCATCCGCTTCCACGTCGCCCAGCATGCCTTTCTCAGTCACATGGATTTCCATATCGGTTCCGGTCTCGCCGCACTCACCGAGATCGGCAACGAGGCGGAGGACCTGCACTTCTATGGTGGCCGTTACGGCATTCTTACCGATAAGCCCTCGCCGGCCTGGCTGTTTACACTTGTCGATTCCGTCTTCGAAGGCCAGCGGGAAGCGGCCATCCGTGAGCATGAAGCAGGCCTGACTCTCATTCGCGATACGTTCCGCAAACTGCCAACCGCCATCGATATCGATCCACACTATTCCGACGAGTTGTGGGTGAAGGACAGCCGCTTCGAAGACATCTCCGGGCCCGCTGTCGTCTTAAGCAACGAAAAGAGTCCTCTCACCGAGATCGGCTTTGAGAATACCGTGTTGAAGCAAGTGCCGGTTGTTCGCCCTATTCCGTGAAAGTGGGAAGAAGGTCTCGGGCAAGGGGCCTGTCTACCGCATCGGGAACTTCAATTTCGGGCTTATCGTTCCAGGTGAAGGGGCAATGGGGACAATGGGCATGCTTTACAACGCCATCCCACTAAACACACTGCCTGCGCCGCTCCCACCCGCCATTCGGCCGCTGCCGCCCTCCGAAGACTGGGTCAATGTTCATACGCTGGGAGTGGCTGGAGACGGCGCCACAGACGACACCCTGGCCATACAACGCGCCATAGAGACACATAAGGTCCTGTATTTGCCAACCGGCCATTACATCGTCCGAGATACGCTTACCTTGAAACCGGAAACCGTACTCATTGGCCTGCATCCCACTCTGACTCAGCTCGACCTTCTCGATAACACTCCCGGTTATCAGGGCGTCGGGCCACCCAAAGCCGTGCTCTACGCGCCTCTCGGTGGCTCCAACGCCATCAGTGGCCTCGGAGTTCTTACGGGCGGCGTCAATCCCCGAGCCGTGGCTGTACTGTGGTGTGCCGGCGCCGATTCACTCATTGACGATGTCCGCTTCCTTGGTGGCCACGGCAGCGGCACAAACCCTTACAACAACAACCACACGGCCGATCTCGATCTGCACAAGCGCTGGATGGCCAATATCCCAGTCTTTGGGTGACGCACGGCGGCGGTGGCACGTTCGCCGATATCTGGACTCCCGACACCTTCTCCCAAGCGGGCTTCTGGGTCTCCCATACGAAAACCCCCGGCCACGTCTATGAGCTTTCCACTGAACACCACGTTCGCAACGAAATCAAGTTCGATCGCGTGGAGAACTGGGATCTCAACGCGCCGCAGACCGAGGAGGAAGCAGGCGAGAGTCCCGAATCGTTGTCTCTCGAATTGGATTGGTCGAAGAATATCACCGTAGCCAACTATCACGCTTATCGAGTCACCCGTTCGGGCGCGCCCTTTCCCGCCGCGGTTCGTCTCTACCATTCCTCCAACATTCATTTCCGTAATCTTCATGTCAATGCCGAAAGCGGCTATGCCACCTGCGACAAAAACGGCTGTGCCACCTTTCTGCGTGTCAGTAAATTCCCCTATGAAAACGCCATCCAGGACATGACTCATCATCTGGAAGTGCGCGAACGGGAGTTTGACGTTCTCGATATTCCCGCTTCCCCACAGCCGCCCGCTCCCGCGAACGCTTCGGCCGTACTGGAGCCTGGCTCGCACGTTCAAAAGCTCGAAGATGGCTTCTATTCCATCTCCGGCGCAGCTGTGGATGCATCCGGTAAGCTCTATTTTGTCGATCGTCATGAACAACGCATCTATGGCTGGTCGCAAGCCGAGGGCTTGACCATCGAACGCGACGATCCGCTCGATCCCGTAAATCTAGCCCTCGACAAATCGGGCGACCTGCTCGTCCTCTCCTCCGACGGCCCGGAGGGGACGGTTTATTCCTTCCACCCCGGAACGCCCGAAGATCAGATGAAAGTCCTCACGCCGCAGGAAACAAGACCTCGTCCGCGTGCCTTAGCTCTCCTGCCGGTGAACTACTGGAACAATGGCGAATTCGCCAACCAGCTCGACTTCAGCACCCTCTGCTACACGACTCTCGCCGAGATGTTCGCCCAGGATGTGTCGATTCCAAAGGCCCGTCAATACATCTCTCCGGACGGCAGTCTCTTCTTACCCGCGGGACGAGTCTTTGAGCAGGGTCCCTCCGATTCGACCGGCTGGCGCTTCTGCGACAATCTGGATACTTATGGTTTCACGAGCGCCCCGAGCGGCCAACGGATGTACGTGGGTAGCGAGTCCGAAGACGTGACTTACCGCGCTCTCGTGAATGACAACGGCACGCTCGCCGATCTCCAGCCATTCGCCGACCGCGGCGACGAAAGTGTCGCCGTTGACCCCAATGGCAATGTGTACGTTGCGAATGGACAGATTTTCGTCTACAATCCCGCCGGTGAGCAATAGCTCGCATAGACGCGCCCGAACGCCCCATCGATCTTGTCTTTGGCGGTCCCGGCCGGCGGACTCTGTTCATCCTCGCCCACCATGCGCTGTTCGCTGTGACCGTACGCGGTTCGCGATGACCTCTTCCAAAAACAATCGTTGGCCGGGAGTTCGTGCGCGCGGTTTTCGGGGGCGATTACGCTTCCATCTCCGTTTGAATAGTATCTGTTTCGGTGATTTGGGTCAAACCAATTTCCACGCGGATCTCAGAATCACTGGACTGGATCAAATCCCGGCGTACCAGGCGTACCCACCTTCTGGCGGAGCCGATCCCAAACCTTTTCCGAACCGTTTCAGATCGTCCGTTACCGTCAACCGCGCGATATATTTCACATTCTTATAGCCGAGCTGGCGCGGAACGCGCATCCGAAGCGGTCCGCCATTGCCCAAAGGAAGCTCACCGCCATTCATCCCATAGGCCATAAGCGTCTGCGGATGCAAAGCGTCGGCCATGTCAATGCTATCCCACCAATCGCGATCAATCGAGAAGTAGACAACATACTTGGCTTGCGGCAGGACCCCCACTTTGTTCAACACGTGCGATAAAGGTACGCCGGTCCATTCCGCGATATAAGACCAGCCCTCTTCACAAGCCAAGTGAGTAATCTGGCTGCGCGCAGGATAACTCTTGAGTTCTGCCAGCGAAAAGGATGCCGGCTTGGCGACCATACCGTCGACAGCTAACCGCCAATCGGCGAAACCTCCCGCCTGCAGACGCCGGAAGGCATCGTCCTTAGGGGCTTCACCATTGGCGAACGGAACTTTCGAAATCTCGCTGCGAGGGAACTCGCGGGCCATCGAATGGCGTGTCAAAATCCGTTGCGCCGCATAGGTCAGCGTTTCACCGGCGCCGTAAAGACCGCCATGGTCGGGCGGTATCAGTCCGTAGCGCTCCGCAAGATTGGTAGCCACTGCCAAGCTTGATACTCCCGCTGTGGCGGCCAAGCCGCCAGTGATCAGTTTGCGGCGCGAAAGCTTGTTCATGCGCGTTCCTCCTCTGTGCCGTCGTTTCCCGTGATCATCGCTCGCATGCGCCTCCTGAATCCGCTCACACAAATCATCAGCACGTGAACCAATAAGAAGAGGAAAAGGAATACCGAGACGAAAAAATGAATCGTGCGCGCCGATTGTTGCCCGCCGAGCACACTCACGGCCGCCGGAAACGCGGAGGCGAAGGCGGGCGACATCGCTAAGCCCGTCCAGATGACCAGCGGGAAGAGAACAAAGATCACGCAAAGATAGGTGAGCCTCTGCACGACGTTATAGGACCGAGCGTCCGCCTCACTCGCCGGTTTTAAGCGCAAATGGTTGGCTATGACAGTTGAGAACCCCCGCCACGAAAGATCGGAGCCGCTCGGCATCAAGTTCTTCCGAAAATGTCCGTTCAATAAGCTGGAGACGACATACAGCAAGCCCGTCAAAACGGCGACCCAGGCAGCTTGAAAGTGAAGATAGCGGCTCCAGCCGTTCTGATCGGGCAGCACGTACCCGTAACCGGTAGGCACCGATGACCGAGACGCCGGGATCGGTATTTTGAACAGCGGCGGAGTCAGTATATTGCCGGCCTCGCCCCAATAGAAGCGCGGGTGTGAGATGACGATTTCAACTCCGGTAACCAGCAGCGCCAGAAAGCTCAGGGTCGTGATCCAATGAGTGACGCGGACCAGCGCCGAGTGGCGTGCTGGAACCGTCGTCGCGGCTGGCACGGCCATCGCGGGATTCGCCATCCAAACGGAATCGCCCACAACGGAATAGTATCAGGGGCAGGCTCGCTGTGCAACTATGTTGACCCCGTCCATCCGATGCCATTCATGCGCTAAACTGAGTCTGTAGAAGCAACGATTTGCCGTAAGAGCAGAAGTGCGCCTTCCTTAGCCTCTTTCCCGCTCCGCAAGCCAAAAGTCCGGTCATGTTCGATAACCTTTCCGACAAGCTCCAGCGTGTCTTCAAAAATCTGCGTGGCGAAGGCAAGCTCACGCCCGCCAATATGGATGAGGCATTGCGCGAAATTCGCGTCGCCCTGCTCGAAGCCGACGTCCATTTCAAGGTCGTCAAACAGTTCATCGAAGACGTCAAGGTCAAAGCGATGGGCGAAGAAGTGCTCACCGCTCTTTCGCCCGCCCAGCAGGTTGTCAAAATCGTTCGTGACGAGCTCACTAAGATGCTTGGCACCCATCAATCCCGTTTGCGCTTCGCCAATGAGCCGCCCACCGTTATTTTGATCGTCGGTTTGCAAGGTTCGGGTAAGACCACCAGCACGGCGAAACTGGCGCGCTATCTGACCAAAGAAGGCTCCAAGCCCCAGCTCGTTTCCGTCGACGTTTACCGCCCGGCGGCCCGCCATCAACTCAGCATTCTCGCGAAACAATTGAACGCGCCTATCTACGAAGGCTCGCCCGAAGAAACCAAGCCTCTCGAACTGGCTAAAGGCGCGCGCCGCGAAGCCATGCAAACCGGCCGCGACGTCGTGTTGGTCGATACCGCCGGGCGCCAACACATTGACGAGCAGCTCATGCAGGAGCTGAGTGAGTTAAAAGAAGCCCTCAACCCGACCGAAATTCTCTTCGTGGCCGATGCCATGACCGGGCAGGATGCGGTCAAGTCCGCCGATCAATTCCATAAGCAACTGGGAATTACAGGCGTCATTCTCACCAAAATGGATGGCGATGCGCGTGGCGGCGCTGCTCTTTCCATTCGCTCCATCACCGGTCAGCCGTTAAAATTCGTGGGCGTTGGCGAAAAAAGCGATGCGCTCGAAGCGTTTCACCCCGACCGCGTGGCCTCGCGCATTCTCGGCATGGGCGATGTGCTCTCGCTGATCGATAAGGTCCAGGAAAACATCGATTTCAAGACCGCCGAGAAAATGCAGGAGAAACTCCTCGGCGACGATTTCACGCTCGAGGATTTTCGCGATCAGATCAAGCAAGTGAAAAAGCTCGGATCGCTGAGCGGGCTGCTCGAGATGATGCCCCAGATCGGCCCGCTGAAACAATTAAAGAACGTTAAACTCGACGAGTCGGAAGAAGACCTCAACAAAATCGTCGCCATTATCGATTCCATGACGCCGAAGGAACGCCGTAACCATATGTTAATTAACGGCTCGCGGAGGCGGCGCATCGCCAAGGGCAGCGGCACCAACGTGCAGGATGTAAACAATTTGCTGAAACAATACGCGCAAGCGCGTAAAATGATGAAGAGCTTCACGGGGCAGGTTGGTTTGCTTGGCAAACGCATGGGAAAGATGAAATTTCCCGGACTGCCCGGTTTTTGAAACCCAAGTTTGTAACAATAAGGAAAAGAAAAGGTTACTGATGTTAGCTATTCGGCTGGCGCGTTTTGGCGCCAAGAAGAAACCCACGTATCGCGTGGTAGTGATTGAAAACGAACGGGCGCGCAATAGCCGCTCGGTGGAAGTGGTTGGGCATTACAATCCGATTTCAAAACCGGCTGAGGTGCACTTAGACCACGACCGCATCAACCATTGGATTAAGAACGGCGCGCAGCCTTCTGTGACGGTGGCCCGCCTGATGAAGGCGAATCCCGCGCAGGCTCCGGTAGTCGCTTAAGAACTGGGTCCTCCAAATGACTGAGGGTAATGGCGTGAAAACACTGGTGGAAGATATAGCCAAGGCGCTGGTGGATACGCCGACGGGTGTGGTGGTGAATGAAATTGCCGGCGAACACGCGACGGTGTTTGAACTGCGTGTGGCCGACGGCGACTTAGGCAAGGTGATTGGCAAGCAGGGGCGCACTGCGCGTTCCATTCGTACATTGCTCACCGCGGTCGGCACCAAGATGAACCGGCGCTTCACGCTCGAAATTCTTGAATAGCGACAGAGTTGTCGTTGCCGAGATTCTGAAACCGCGCGGCATTCGCGGCGAACTGCTCGCCCGGTCGCAAACCGACATCCCCGGCCGGCTGGAAAGCTTGCGAGTGGCGCAAGCGCATTTGGCCGACGGCGGCAATGTTGCCGTGGAAATCGAACGAGCTTGGCAGCATAAAGAGGATTGGGTTTTGAAGTTCGCCGGCGTCGATTCGATTGAGCAGGCCGACAAATTCCGGGGCTCGGAATTATGGTTGCCAATGGCTGAACGCGCCGAGTTGGCCGAAGGTGAGTTTTTTGAGTCGGATCTGGTCGGTTTGAGCGTGCTGGATGCCTTGACGGCCAAGGAATTGGGTGTTGTGGAAGATGTTCAACAATATGGTGGTCCACCGTTGTTGAGTTTGAAGTATGAGGGAAGAGAAGTCTTGATCCCTTTCGTTCCGGCGATATGCAACGTAGATTTGACGGCTAAAGTGATTCGCGTGACGCTTCCCGACGGCTTATTGGATTTGTAGGGTCGATGCTCTTTCACGTCGTAACGATTTTCCCGGAATTTTTCTCCGGGCCGTTCGCCCATGGCGTGGTGGCGCGGGCTCAAGCGGGCGGCTTGTTGGAGATCCGTGTACACGATTTGCGAAACTGGACTTACGACCGTCACCGCACGGTGGATGATCGTCCGTTTGGGGGCGGGGAAGGGATGTTGTTGAAACCGGAGCCACTGTTTGAAGCCGTGGAGGCCATATTGCCCCTGCGGTCCGAAAAGCAGAAAGTGGTTCTGCTCTCGGCCCAAGGCGAAAGGTTCAGTCAGAATGTGGCGCGGGAGTTTTCCGCGCTCGACGACCTGCTGCTGATTTGCGGCCGGTATGAAGGGGTGGATGAGCGGGTGGCCGAACATTTGGCCGACCGCGAATTGTCGATTGGCGATTTTGTATTGAGTGGCGGTGAACTGGCTGCCGCGGTAGTGATTGACGCTGTGGCTCGTTTGTTGCCAGGCGTTTTGGGAAATGAAGAGTCGGCGCGGAACGAAAGTTTCGGCGAGGCTTGCAACGGATTATTAGACTGCCCGCAGTACACCAGACCGGCGGAGTTTCGCGGCTGGAAAGTGCCCGAAGTGCTGTTGGGAGGTCATCATGAGGAGATCAAGCGCTGGCGCCGGGCCGCGTCGCGCGAGAAAACGAGGCGGCTTCGACCCGATTTAACGGTAGAACCCGCATAAAGGCAAAAACGAATATGCAAAACGCACTTGTCTCAAAGTTCATTAGCAAGCACAGCCGCCCGGAACCGCATCCGGAATTCCGTCCGGGCGACACCATCCGCGTACACGTAAAGATCAGGGAAGGCGACAAGGAGCGATTGCAGGCCTTTGAGGGCACCGTCATCGCCCGCAAGAACACGGGCATGGGAGAAACCATTACCGTGCGCAAGGTCAGTTTCGGGCAGGGCGTGGAGCGCATTTTCCCAGTGCATGCCCCGGTCATTGATCACATTGATATGGTCCGCACCGGCAAAGTGCGCCGCGCCAAGCTTTACTATTTGCGCGGGTTGAAAGGCAAAGCAGCTCGTCTGAAAGAGCGCACTTAGCGGCGGCATTCCGTCGTGGCCATCAGCGGCAAGGAGAAGTCGATTCGCTGTCGCAGCACCTACGAGCGCGAGGCTCGTGAGCGCGGCTTCCGCGCCATCGCGGGTGTCGACGAAGTGGGGCGCGGCTGCCTGTTTGGGCCGGTCTTCGCGGCGGCCGTGATTCTTGATCCCGACCGTGCTATCCGCGGGCTGCACGATTCCAAGATTCTCGAAGCGGAAGAACGCGAGTCTTTGGCTCGGCAGATTAAGAAACACTGCCTCGACTGGGCCATCGGTGGCGCCGATGTTTTTGAAATCGATCAGATCAACATTTATCAAGCCTCGCGCCTAGCCATGCGCCGTGCCGTGGAGGCGCTGGCGGTCGCTCCCGATTACCTCCTGATCGACGCCGTAAAAATTGATTTGGCGATCGCACAACTTCCCCTCATCGATGGCGATGCTCGTTGCCGCGCGATTGCCGCCGCCTCGATCGTTGCCAAGGTGCATCGCGACGAATGCATGGCGCGCTGGCATGAAGTGTTTCCCGTCTACAATCTGGCTTCGAATAAAGGTTATTCCACGCCCGATCACCGCCGCGCCCTGCGCCTGCATGGCCCAACGCTTTTGCACCGTTTTAGCTTTGAACCCGTGCGCGAAAGTTGCGGCGATCCGCATTGGAATGGCTATATCACAGATCCGGTTCAGACAAATTTGTTCGCCGTGGGAGCCGCCTCTTGAGCGCTCCAGTTGGCGTTACGCCGCAGCCCGCCAACACTCGTTTTATGCGCTGGCACCGGCGCATTCTCGGCGTTTGCCTGGTGATCTTTGCTTTTGAATTAGGCTCGGTGCTGTTGATCTTCCCCTGGCTGGGCAACTGGGATTTGAATTGGCTCCCCTTGCATTCGCGTCTTCTTTCGAGCGTGTGGTTGAGTCCTTACTTTCGCGGCGCACTCAGCGGCCTTGGCGTGTTGAATATTTACGTCGCCTTTTTGGAAGCCGTGCGCCAGATCGCCGCCACGTTTCCGCGCAAAGCTGGATAAGCTTTGGTTCGTATTTATTTTGCGCCGGCATCAAAGCCCGAGCGCTCGAAGGTCGCTCAGCGCGATCATTACGGCCTGGCCTTGTATGTTTTGGAAGAATTATGATAACGTGTCGAATGCGCGCGAGAAACAAACGTGAACAATGAGTAAGGTTCGTCTACTCGTCGGCACCAGAAAGGGTGCCTTTGTGCTAACG
>Ga0302326_10019996_pt1 | contig 13797 bp, 6 predicted proteins | sample Palsa_T0_3_FD_202264 | JGI IMG/M metagenome (GOLD analysis project Ga0302326, IMG submission 202264) | Peat permafrost microbial communities from Stordalen Mire near Abisko, Sweden - Palsa_T0_3 | ecosystem: Environmental > Terrestrial > Soil > Palsa > Peat permafrost | place: Sweden: Abisko... | reverse complement strand
TAACCCCGTCAGCGCCAAGCCGCCTGTATTCGACACCGTCACCGTTTGTCCAGCGCTCGTCTTCCCCACTGTGGTCCCAGGAAAGCTAACTGCCGTCGGGCTCAGATTGAGGGCCGCCGGCAAACCCCCTGTCCCAGTAACCGCGACCACCACCGGCGCCACACCCAAACTGGTGCTGGACACCGTCACCGTACCGCTTTGGCTCCCGCTCACCGTCGGCGCGAAGATCACCGGCACCGTGCAACTCGCTCCCGCCGCCAGCTGCGGCCCGCACGTCCCGGAACCAACGTTGAAGGGCGCCGTCGTCGCAAAGAGCAGGCCCACCAAAGTTCCTGTCCCGGCATTCGTCACCGTCAAATCCTGCACCACGCTGTTAGAGTCCACCGGTACCGCGCCAAACGCCAGCCGCGCCGGAGTCACCGCCAACTGCGCCGCCGCCAACCCCGTTCCCGTCAGTCCCACCAGCAGCGGCGTAAATCCCGCATTCGTGGACTCAACCGTCACCGATCCAATCCGCGTTCCCACCTGGCTCGGCAAGAAATTCACCGCGAAACTGCATGTTGCCCCACTCGCCAGCGCGCCCCCTGATTGCGTCCCGCAGCCGTTCGTCGTCAAGCTGTAATCCCCCGCCATCACTAGTTGCAAACCCTCCAGCGCGGTCGCTCCTGCATTGGTCAGAGTCACCGTCTGCGCTGGCCCTGTCTCGCCCACCGTCACTGCGCCAAAGCTCGCCACCATCGGGCTCGCCGTCAAAGCCCCCGCCGGAATCCCGTCGCCCACCAGCGAAACCACTCCAGGCGTCACCCCCAAAGAAGTCGAGCTCACCGTCACCGTACCTGTCTCGATCCCCAGACTGGTAGGCGTAAACACCACTCCCGTCGTGCAGCTTGCGCCGACCGCCAGTGTCCCGGCGGCCAGTGATGCGCAAGTGTTTCCGGTCAAGCTGTAATTCCCCGTCGCCTGGCCCGTAATCCCGATGCTCACCCCCGCCAGTGCCGCCTGCCCCGAGTTCGTTACGGTCAACGTCTGCTCCGTCGATGTCGAATTCACCAGCGTGCTCCCAAAGGTCATCTGCGTCGGGCTCAGCAAAATCCCCCCCACCGCAACCCCCGTCCCATCCAGCGGCACCGTCAACGCCGCGACCCCTTGGTTGCTGACAGTGGCCGTCAACACCCCTGGCTGATCGCCGCTCGCCGTCGGATCGAAATTCACCCCCACCGTGCAGGAAGATGCAGTCGCCAGCGTCGTTCCGCATGTGGTCAATGCCGTTACCACGCTGTAAGGCCCCGTCAAGTTCACCTGCAAAAGGTCCGCCGTTTGCCGCCCCAGATTGCTGAGCGTCACCGTCTGCCCTACGCTCGCCGACCCCACCATCGTCGCTGGAAAACTCACCTGCGCCGGGCTCGCCTCCAGCAGAATCAGCGGCGTCCCCGTGCCCGACAGGCTGACGGTAGCCACACCGGGGAGCGCGTTGCTCCCCGTTACCGTCAGCATCGCGCTCTCCACTCCTATCAGCGTTGGTGAAAACGTCACTTGGATAGAGCACGTTAATCCCGGAGTGAGAGCGACCGTGCAAGCCGTCACGTCCGTAGGCGCGCTCAGCGCAAAATCCGCCGCATTCGCCCCGCTTACCGCAAACGTCGGCACGTTCATCGTCTCCTGCCCTGTATTCGTCACCTCCACCGTGAACAGCCCCGTCGAGTTTCCAACCACCACCGATCCCATTTGCAACGCTGCTGGAGAAACCGAAAGCGCCGGCGGAGTCAGTCCCGTTCCCGTCAGCGTTGCCGCGATCGATGCCACGCCCACTGTACTCGTCGAAACCGTAAAAGTGGCCGTCACCGCGCCCGCCGCCACCGGCGTAAACACCACAGAAACAGTGCAGGTCGCTCCCGCCGCCAGGCTCGTCACGCACGTCGTCGCGCTCACACCAAAGCTGGTCGCGATGCCGGCCGTGCCCGCCTCCGTAATCGCAAAGCTGGGAGTCGCCATCGGCGACCCTCCCTTGTTCGTAATCGTCAGCGTCCGCGCCGCGCTCGCCATATTCATCTGCTCATCGCCAAAGAGCAGGGCCGTCCCCGAAAGCGCCAGCAACGCCGGTCTCAGTGCTGGCCCCGCCAGCGACACCGTCTGCGCTCGCAACGCATCTGAGATGGTCAGCGTCGCCGTATCCTCACCCGCCGCGGAAGGCGCAAAGGTCACCGAAATCGCGCACGATGCACCCGCTGCCAGTTCACCTCCGCAGCCGCTCACCGCAGTAAAGGCACTCTGAGAGGTTCCCGAAACAGAAGTCCCAATCCCCGTCAGCGGCAAACCTCCGTTATTGGTAATCGTCACCGTCAGCGGAGCCGAAACCTGCCCCACCACCGTCGATGGAAAACTCAAGCTCGTCGCCGAAAGCGTATCCGTCGGCGCAGCCACTGCCGTCCCGCTCAAGACTGCCGTCTGCGTGCCCACGCTATCGGTCAATGTGAAACTGCCCGTTGCCGCGCCTGCCTGCGTCGGGTTGAACCCCACTGTCACCACGCACGCCGCCCCCGCCGCCAGCGAACTACCGCAGGTGCTCGATAACCTCACAAATGGCGCCGTTACCACCTGGGAAATGATAGAAACCGCACTTCCACCCCCATTTGCCACATTCACCGTCTGCGCCACGCTCTTCGTTCCCACCTCCACGCTCCCAAAGCCCAGGCTCGCTGGCTCCAGCGTCACATTCGCCGTCGCCAGGCCTGTCCCGCTAATCGGCATCAACAGCTGTCCTCCTGCCACATTCGCGCTTACTACCAGGTTTCCCGCGAGGCTGCCCGTCAGCGTCGGCGTAAACGTCACCTTCACCGAGCAGGTCGCGTTCTTCGCGAGCGCCACCCCCACGCACGTATCCGTCTCGCTGAAATTCCCAGCCGCACCCCCGCCAAACCCCAGGCCGGAAACAGTCAACGTCGGTGTCCCGGTATTCTTCAGCGTCACTGTCTGCGCCGCGCTCGACGAACCCACCGTCAGACCAGCGAAAGTCAGCGATGACGGACTGGAACTCATCGTCGCCAGCGCAGCACCCGCCGTCACCAGCGGAATCTGCCACACTCCCCGCCCGTAGGTCCCCGCAGTCAAACCCGCCCCTGTCGCTGCAACTGGAGCAGCAATCAACTGCGTCACCGGAGCAAGCGGCAGCCCCGTCCCATACGCCGCCCAGCAAGCGGCCGTCCCGCACGTCCCTATCGCCCGCGTCATGTAGACTCCAACATCGGTCGCCACATACACCGTATTCACGTCTTGCGGATCAACCACTACCGCATTCGCCGGAGCATTCGGCAAATTGCCCGTGATCGCCGTCCACTGCCCACCCCCATCCGTCGTGCGATATAGTTGCTGGACCGGCTCCGCCGTATCTGAAAAGCCTGAAATCGTCGCGTATGCGGTCCCGCCTGTCGCATCATGCGAGTCCACGTACAAGCTGCTCACGTCCATGCCAAACGCATTGAAAGGCAGCGCATTGTTGGTCACTGGCGAAAGCGCCAGGTCGGTCCATATTCCCGCCGTCCCTCCCGCCGTCAGCGTCGCCGTAAACACATGCCCCGGCACCACCCCGCCGCCATCTTCGGCCCCCGCCATACCCACATAAATCACCTCGCCGCCGCCCGTAACCTGCTCCACTGCGATTGATCGGATGAGCGCATTCCCGTCGCAAACGCTCCCTCCCGTTCCATCGAGAATCGGAGAGATCGCATTCGCCGCCGTCCATCCCGCCCCTGAAGCCGGACCACGCCAAACCCGGCAAGTTCCGATCAGCAGTTGCGTCCCATCCACCGCATCGAACTTGAACTCCGCCGGATAGGTCATCGAAAGACCATCCTCTTCCACCTGCGTCTCCCCAATCACTGGAGAAGTCCCGAACTCCGCAGGCGTACACAGCGTCCCCGCCGTAGCCGCGCAATCCAGAATCGAAACCCCGGCCGCATTGTTGGCGTACCAGTTGTTGGCCGTCGTCGCAGGGTTCACCGCCACCGGACCACCCTCCCCGCCCAGCACCTCATTCCAATTCCCAGCGGTAGCTGGCGCGTTCATCACGCCGGCAAACCCATTCGCGCCCAGCCCCGCCAGCATCGTCCCGGTATTCGTATTCGACTGTCCAAGCGACTCCACCTCAGCCAGTGGTCCCAGTCCTCCATTCAGATCTTGAAAATGCGAAGCATCCGTCGCCGCGCAAACCGATCCCGTCTCGCCCACATCGTCCACCGAGCGCCAAAGTCCGCTGTCCGTCCCCAAAAACACCAGCAGTGGATTGCCCGCATCCCACGCCAGTGCATGTTCATACTCCCCCACCATCCCGCTTATGCAGCTGGTGGAGTTCGTCGTATTCCGCCATGCGCAGCTATTGGCCAGACTGCACCGCCAAAGATCGTTATCTCCGGCAAATAACAACGTGTCCTGCCCCGATGGCACCGCCGCCAGTGTCAGGTTGTAATCCCCATTGGAGATAGTCCCGTCCCCACCCACCGTCTCCAGTGCCGCCGTACTCAACTGCGTTCCAAACGCAATTGCCGAGTTGGTACAAGCATTTCCACTGATCGCGCACTTGTCCCGCCAAATCCCCTGATCCACATTGAACGCATCCACCGACCACGCAAAGGTATCTCCGCTTATCGGATTCACGGCCAGGCTCCCGCGAAAGATCGGGCACCCTGCCACTCCAATCGAACTCGCCTCCGTCGGACAATTCCCAGCCGTGAAACCCGGCCCAGGCTGAGACGCCATCTGCGTCCAGTTCATCCCATCCGTGGACTGGTAATACCCGTGATACCGCACCGCTGCCACAAACACCTGCCGCACCGGGTTCCAAACAACCGACGTAGCCGCATTTCCGTCTGGATAATCAAACGGATCCTCCGGCCCCTGCACGTCCTGTCCATTCAGATCCGTAATCCGGCCAAGATGCCAGGTAGCCCCGCCGTCATTCGACCAATACAAACCCTCATAGCTCGAAGCCGTCGCGTCGGCATTCACCAGCGTCCCCTCATACGCCTGGCTAACCGCCGCCACCACCAGCTGCACATTCGTCGTGCTCCACGCAAACCCTGCAAAACCCTCTCCGACAAATGAATAATCCTGCTGGCCCAGCCCATCTTCAAGGTCCATCGTGTGCGCAATCAGCGTCCACGTCGTTCCTCCATCCGTCGACCGCAGCAGCCCTGCCCCGTAATACGAATCCAGCGCATCATTGGGGTCGCCCAGGCCTGCCAGCACCACCCCTGTCCCGCCCGGCTGCACCGTAACCGCTCCCACGCTTACCCCAGCATCAAGGACCCCGCTCAGCGCCCCCAACCCGTCCGTTACGGGAACAAACACCACGCTCCCGGCTGTTGAAGCGGCAGCATTCTGCGAAGCCCAAAGCCCCCCACCCGTAGTTCCAACAAAAACGTGATTTCCCGTAGCATCGGAAGGATCAAGAGCCACAGACGAAATTCGCCCCGAAACCAGCCCGTACGAGACAGAATTCACCCCCACCGGCCCCATCGAACTCCAAACTCCAGCCGTCCCAGCAGCCGCGGGTCGTCCGAATAGAGTTTTGTCATCTTTCGAAGAAGACTTGTCATCCCGAGCGAAGCGAAGGATCTGCTTCTGTCTTTCCCCACGAGCCGGGGTGCGGGTGCCCCAGGTCTCGCTTCTGAGACCTGGGACCGAGGCCGGGGTGCCCCATCCTCGCCACGTCTTTGTTTTTGTGGCTAGGGTGGGAGAGCCCAACCCTCGCCGCGCCAAAAACCGCCGTGCAGCCCGTACCCGGGCAGGCTCCGCGCCGATGACTGGGGACCTGGGCGTACCCCTTCCGGCGTCCCTGTCCGCGCATACCCCTGCGACACCGGCCAAGCCGCCCAGCAGGCACACCACCACGACGAGTCTCCAGGCTGCTCCGAGCAAAGTCCCCCCAGCGATGAGAATTTCCTCATCCATGCTCAACGAAGCAGACCTGAAGAAGACCTAAGGAAGCTCGATCAATGAATCAAGAGAAGAGAAGTTTTTACCAATTTAGAAATGTGCGCCCATTATAGGCCGAAACTCCCTCCCAGCAAAAATCTCGCCCGTTCCCGCGCAATAGATCGCCGCCGATACACTTACTCACTCGCCTCGTCGGCTTCGAAGACGCAGCAGCCGTCGGCTGGCCCAGTCTGAATCTACTTCTGTCGCGCTTCGCACTTTCAACCGCAATTCTGTTGAGCTTTCAACCATGGGCACCTACCATAACTCCATGCCCAAAGCCTCAAGGATCGAGCTCGTCATCACAGCCCTGGCTCTCACGTTTGCAGCAAGCTCCCATGCTCAATCCCCATCCATCCCCGCAGATGAAGCTGCCGGCTTCGCCACCCTCAACCAGGCGAGCCTGCGTCACGACCTCGCCTACATCGCCTCTGACCAGCTCGAAGGCCGCATGAGCCTCCAGCCCGGCGATGAAGCCGCCATCGAGTGGATTACCCAGCAGTTCGCCAAAGCCGGCCTCAAACCCGCCGCCACTGACTCCGCAGGCCGACCCTCCTACCGCCAATCCTTCGACCTCATCGAATACCGCCCCGACCACGCCGCAACCACCGTCACCCTGACCCAGGCCGGCAAAACCACTGCGTTCCACGCTCCTGAGGCCTTCGGAGCCTATAAGCACCCTGTCGACATCACAGCACCCGTAGTCTTTGCCGGATACGGCATCACCGCGCCCGAGTTAGGCTACGACGACTACGCCCACATCGATGCCAAAGGCAAAATCGTCTTCGTCTTCGACCACGAACCCCAGGAAGACGATCCGCGCTCCATCTTCAACGGCACCGGTAATACCCGCTACGCCACCACCCGCGTCAAACTGCTCAACGCCCAGGCCCACGGCGCTCTGGCGGTCGTCTACGTCGCAGAACCCAACCGCCATCACCTGACCAACGCCGAGCGCGCAGCGCGCATTTCGATTTCGCCTGGGGGCAGCATTACACGCGCTATACCAATACCCGCGCAGGCTATCGCCAATGACGAAGTCAACATCCCTGCCGTCCTCTTCCGGGACGCAGTAGCCGCACAACTGCTCTCAACCTCCGGCTCCACCGGCAGTCAGCTCCAGTCCGCCATCGACAAAGATCTACAGCCGCAAAGCCGCCCACTGCCGGACACCAACCTCACACTCCACCTGCGCAACACCAGCGAACGCACCGCCTCCACCAGCAACGTAGCCGCGCTACTTCAAGGCTCAGATCCGACTCTGAGCGCTGAAACCATCCTCATCACCGCCCACCACGACCACGACGGCACGACCCCCTGCCCAACCACTCCCACCAGTTCCCCAACCGGGGTGCCCCAGGTCTCGTCTCTGAGACCTGGGATCACGGAAGCCGGCGGTATCGACCAGAACGGCCAACCCACCCCCGCCGGTCCCAAATGCGTCCAGATCTGGCACGGCGCAGACGACAACGGCTCCGGCACAATAGGCGTAGTCAACCTAGCCCGAGCCTTCGCGGCCAACCCCATCAAGCCCAGACGTAGCATCCTCTTCGTAGTCTTCGCAGCAGAAGAGCGCGGCCTCCTCGGCAGCTACTGGATGGCCGCCCATCCCCTGCGCCCATTGGCCACCACCAGAGCCCAAATGAACTTCGACATGATCGGCCGCGACGAGCAGGCCAGCCCTCAAACCGACGGCCTCATCCAGATCCCCGCCGACACCACCAACCGCCTCAACCTCATCGGAGCGCTCTACTCACCCGACTACAACCGCGTAGTCAACGAAGAGAACAGAATTGTCGGCCTCATTCTCGACGACCGCTTCGATCACGAGTCAGCCTTGAACGTATTCTTCCGCAGCGACCAGTTCCCATTCGTCCTCAAAAACATCCCCGCCTTCTGGTGGTTCACCGGCTTCCACCCGGATTATCACCACATCACCGACACCGTCGAGAAAATCGACTATCTCAAAATGAATAAAATCCTCCAACTCGCCTATCTCACCGCCTGGCGCTTCGCCAACGATCCCACCACCCCAAAATTCATCCCCAACCCCAAACCTGAATGAACCCTAATGAACTCCTGCTGAAGCTGTCCCCCCTGATCACTTAACGGCAACAGCCGCGCCCGGCTTCACCACAGGCGACAGCGTCAGAGTCTCAATCGGCCTCTTCGCCCGCACCAGTTTCAACCCCGCATTCTCTTCCAGCGCCTTTTCAGCGGAAGCAAAATCCTTCGGCGCGATCGTCAGTTTCGCAGCCAGCCTGCCCGTAAGCCCAGTCTCATTAACCACCGGCATGCCCAGGGCTTGTTCGAGCGCGTCGGCCAACTGGTCGGCGCTTGCGTTCATGCACTGCAAATTCTGTTTCGTTTCATCGTAGAATGCCATCTCCATAGTCCGCTGCCCCTTCGCATCCGTCCCCGCCTCCACAAAATATTCCTTCGCCCCGGCTCCAACCACCAGTACATACGCATCCTTCTCCGCAGTCTGGTGCACAATCTTAACCCCTGCACCCGTCGAGATCGCCAGCTCCACTGCCGCCGCCAACTGCTTCGCGTCCGCCCCTGGAGCCGCAATGTGCAGGTTGTAGTTCGTCTCCGGCAGCTTCCCGTCCATCTTGACCCGCGTTATCGCCGTGCCGGCTCCAAAGTTCAGCAGCACCGGCACACTCGCGTTGAGAATATCCTTCTCGCCCGGCCCATGAGAAACCATGCGCGTCATCGTCTCCTGCCCATCCTTCGCGGGCTCGCCAGGGCTCAGCGTGATTGAAAACAGCGCCTTTGCCGAGTCAGCCGTCGCACCCACCTCCGCCGCAAAGCCCTTCTTGATCGCCTCATCCAGCGCCGCCTGCACCTTCGCGTCCGCTTCTCCGCCAAGGGTGACAGGCTTGCCATCCGCCAACGCCACCAGCTGCTCCGCCTTCAACTGCTCCGGATGCACCGTCGTGCTTACCACCTTGCCCATCGGATCGATCACCATCGTCGCCGGCCGCGCGTCCACGCCAAACCGCTCATACACCTTGCCCGTCGTGTCCAGTCCGATCCATCCCGACATCGGATGCTTCTTAAGAAAACCCTCCACCACTGCCGGGTCCTCATCGTCCACGGATATGAATTGCACTTTCGCCGGATCGACTCCAGCCACCAGCGAATTCATCACCGGAATTTCCGCCACGCACGGCACACACCACGTAGCCCAGAACTCCAGCACCACCACCTTGCCCTTCATCGAAGGCCAGTCCACCGCAGTCCCCTCCGGAGCCTGTAGCAACTTCGTGAAACTCATCGCCGGCGCCGCCCCACCCACCTTCGGCGAACCCGGGTTAGGATTTGTATCTTCGGCGCTCACCCCCATCACCGCACAAGCCAGCACCAAACCCGCCATCCATCGCATCCGATTATGCAAGATCAATCGAGATTCCCCTTTCGATAGCTTCATAACTTCGCAATTCCCAGATTTTTCAGTGTTATTCAAAGATGGACGCTATAGCCTGTTATTCGTTTTCGTTGCCCCTTTAGTTCCCGCGCGCGGAAAAACTCTCTGCTGCCTCTAAATTACCGCTGAATGGCGCCCACCATATAGCCCTCAACGCATACACTAATTCCATGCCCCTCATCCAGGTGATCCTCCTTGCTGTAATACAAGGCCTCGCGGAACTACTCCCTGTCTCCAGCTCGGCCCACGTAATCGTCGCCGAAAAGCTAATGCACCTGGACCCCACCTCGCCGCAGATGACGCTCCTGCTCGTCATGCTTCATACCGGCACCATGCTCAGCGTCATCGTCTACTTCTGGAAATCCTGGAAGGAAACTTACTTCTCCTCGATTGAAGCAGCCAACCGCTTCGCCGGCCACCTGCTCTGGGCCACGCTGCTCACCGGCCTCCTCGGCGAAGCTCTGCGCAAATGCCTCGAGCGCACTCTCTTTCGCGGCTCCAGCAATCTCGACATCGAACAGCTCTTCGGCCGCCTCGACCTCATCGCTCCAGCGCTCGCCGCCGCAGGTGTTCTCATCCTCGTCTCCGGCCTCGTCGAGCGCCATCGCCGCCAGCAGCTCCCACTCACTATCTACAAAGAGGTCTTCGATCAATCCGCTGCCATGTCCGGCGGCAATGTCACGCTTGCTCAGGCGAGTTGGATGGGCCTTGTTCAGGGCCTCGCTTTGCCATTTCGCGGCTTCTCTCGCTCCGGCTCCACTATCTCCATCGGCATGTTGACCGGAGCACCTCGCGAACGCGCCGAGCGCTTCAGCTTCGCCCTCGCCGTTCTGCTAACCCCGCCAGTTGTCGCCATCGAAGCCCTGCGCCTGGAAAAGGCCTCCCGCGCCGCCATCTCCGCCGGCACCTACATCAGCATGCGCGGCTCAATAACCACCTGCATCCTCGGCATGATCTTCTCGTTCCTCGCCGGCCTGGTCGCCCTGAAATGGCTCAGCAGTTGGCTCAATAACGGACGCTGGTATCTCTTCGGCATCTACTGCATCCTCGCCTCAGTCGGAGTCTTCTATCTCCACACCCAGGGCTACTAGAGAATCTTTACTTCGTATGCGTTCGGTGTAATCACGCCTTCCAACGCAATGCAACGCCTTGGTCACGAGCCTTGGTCACGAGCCTTGGTCACGAGCCTTGGTCACGAGCCTTGGTCACGAGCCTTGGTCACGAGCCTTGGTCACGAGTCCGTCCAATTCCCAACGGCGTATAATCGCCCGATCCATATGGACGTGCACCCAAAGCATCTCTACACGATCCTTCTCTGCGCCGTGGCCCTCACCGCCCATATCGCAGTTGCGCAGGCGCCGCTGGCCGCACCCGCCGCACCCGCCACCAACATCCCAACCATCCAGGTAAACATCAACGCGATCCTGCTGCCTGTAATCGTCCGCGACGCCCAGGGCCATGTCATAAACAACCTTAAAAAGGAAGACTTCAAGGTCTTCGATCAGGGAAAACTGCGCCCCATCTCCGGCTTTTCCGTACAAACCAGCGCTGCTCAGGCCGGCAACGCCAATGCGACGCAGCCAGCCTCCACAAGCCCGACGTCACCCGCTCCCGCCATCCCCGCAACCCCTCAGTCCGCCGCGTCACCTAAGCGATTCATCGTCTTTCTCTTCGATGACCGCCATCTCGGCCTCGCAGACACCGACCGGGTCAAGCAGGCCGGCATCCACATGCTTGACCATCCTCTCGCGGAGACCGACCGCGCCGTCGCCTTGTCTTTCCTCGGCGTCAACTCCGGCATTACGCGCGATCCCGCGGTGCTCAAAGCAGCCGTCCTCAAGCTCAAACCACAGGAGCGATTCCTGCACGACAGCATGTCATGTCCCGATATCGATTACTACGCCGCCGATCAGATCCTCAACAAGCAAAACGCAATCGAATACCAGATAGCCTTTCAAACGGCCTCAGTCTGCGCACATTTCAGCTCCAAATCGCTCAATGACCCAAACACCACCAGGGAGATTGACCAGTTAGTGCGAACCACCGCCATGCGCTCCCTGCGAACTGGCGAAGACGATGCCCTCACGTCGCTCACTTACATCCGCGACGTAGTTCACACCATGTCCAGATTCCCCGGCCAGCGCACCCTCATCCTCATCTCACCCGGCTTCCTCTCCATCTCCGAACAGGCCATGACTCTGGAGTCGCAGATCCTCAACCTCGCCGCCGCATCCAACGTAACCATCAACACCCTCGACGCGCGCGGCCTCTTCAACACAATGATGAGCGCCAGCCAAAGCGGCGCCGGCTCCAGCATCGGACTGCAAACCGGCTCAACCCTGCAGTCTCACGGCGATTCCATGAAGGCCAACGCAGACGAGATGGCAGACCTCGCCGACGGAACCGGCGGCGCATTCTTCCACAACAACAATGACCTCGAAACGGGGTTCGAAAGCCTCATCGCCGCGCCTGAGAGCATGTACCTGCTCGAAGTTTCCCTGCAAGGAATCAAGCAGAACGGCACATATCATTCGTTGAAAGTAGAAGTAGATCAGAGCGCCATGAAAGTACAGGCTCGCAGAGGGTACTTTGCACCCTCGCCACCGAAAAACGGAAAGTGAGCCGCGCCATGAACCACCCGCGACAGCACATGCTCACCCCGCTGTCAGCCGTCACGACGAGCTTGGTCTTCTTGTTCTCTGTCGTCTTCTCCACATCGGCTCCAGGTCAGGGAGCCCACCCATTGTCACCAGTTCCGCAGGAACTACCCTACGATGCTCCCGACGCGACGATTTACATCGATTTCCCATTTCAGCGACTCAAGCAACTCATCCCTCCGCTCAAAGGCCTCGCCTTCGAATCCAACCCCGAGACCAGTCACGCCCAACTCCCCGCCATCCTCGCCGGAGTAGCCAAAAGCATCGCCGACGCGCTGCCTAAATTACCCAACCTGATCTCCCACGAAGATATCTACCATTTCCAGGATGCGCGTGGCTCAGGAGCAGCGGGTCAGTCTAATTCGCAGCCCTGGTCGCGGGAGTTTAAGTACCTCATCCTCTGTCACCACGCATCCGACGGCAGCGTTTCGATTGAAGAGTCCCGCACTGACGGAAAAGGCCATCCAGTCGATCTTTCCGGCGCAGACTCAAGCCCGCGAGGCCTCGGCTTCGCCTACCAATGGCTGCTCTTTTCCGGCGCCAACCAGTCCGAGTTTCGCTTCCGTTACCTCGGCCAGCAAACCAAAGACGGCAGAAAAACCTTCGTGATAGCCTTCGCTCAGATTCCCGACAAGGTATCCACACCCGCCGCGTTTCAATCCGATGGCAAGTCGCTTCCATTCTTCTTTCAGGGCATTCTCTGGATCGATCAATCCACCTTCGACATCGTGCTGCTCCGCACTGACCTGCTCGCTCCCGTACCGCGCCTGCATCTGCGCGAACTGACCACCGAAGTCCATTTCAGCCCGGTGCCAATCCACGGCTTCGATGCCACCTTCTGGCTGCCCAAAGAAGTAGATATTTCCAGCGATCAGGGCAGAGGACCGATTGAAGAGAATCATCGCTATTCAGACTTCCATCTCTTCCACACCACAGCCACCATCATCACCTCACCCGTCACCACGCCCTGAGCCTCAGCGAATCCTACACCACGCCAATCTGATTGAGATGATGCTTCAGATGCGCCACATAATCCAAAGCCAGAAAACCCAGCGTAACCGGCTCTCCAGCCCCGATCCTGCAAACCGTCTCTAATCTATCTTTCGGAATCTGCGCAATCACATGCGCAAGATATCGGTTATAACTAGCCCACAGCGAAACAAGCAGCAGCCAATCCGCCTCCTGCACCGCTTGCACCTGAACATTCCCAGCCTGATCATACGCCGGAAACTCCAAAGCATCCGTAAGCATTGCCCTCACAAATCGCTGATGGTTGTTCGATGCGGAATCGATCAGATGCCCAATCACCTGCCTGCGCGACCAACCGCCAGCCAGTACGCGCTCTAGGCTCTTGCTCTCACTCACCTCGCACAGCCGAGGCTCAGCAGCTTCGACCACCCGCAACAAATCTTCACTGAACGCCTTCATCCCCACCTCATGTCCATCAGCGAATATCGAAGTCATTCACAATCAGCCTCGTATCTACAGTCACATGCGGTGATATCGCGTGAAATCCCCACATATGCACCCATGCATTGCCTGTGCGCATAGTAAGAAACGACTTCATCACACCCGGCGGAAAGAAGAACAGAAACACCACTATCACCGACAGCACGCCATGCGAAACCGAGTCATAGCGCGTCCAGGATTCGAAGACATGAACCGCCGGATAACTCGCCGCCCCCAGCAGAAAAGCTGTCGCCGGCGAGCACAGCCGGGCATACCGTGGCATCAGAA
>Ga0302326_10019995_pt1 | contig 13798 bp, 12 predicted proteins | sample Palsa_T0_3_FD_202264 | JGI IMG/M metagenome (GOLD analysis project Ga0302326, IMG submission 202264) | Peat permafrost microbial communities from Stordalen Mire near Abisko, Sweden - Palsa_T0_3 | ecosystem: Environmental > Terrestrial > Soil > Palsa > Peat permafrost | place: Sweden: Abisko... | reverse complement strand
CTCCCAAGGGAATCCGCGCCAGCGGACCCCGGCTACCGGGCGCCCGGGAGTTCGCCGCCAGGCGAACTCCCAAGGGAATCCGCGCCAGCGGATTCCCCGGGCTCGATCCCCCAGCTCGCGACATGGCCCTCGCCGGGCTCGAGCCGGACCAGTCCGGCGCCCGAGCGCAGCGCGTCCGGCGCGCAGGTCATCGGCTCGATCGCTACACCGCGCCGGCGCCGATCGGGGGCAAGCGTGTCGCCGGTGAACACCATCACGTATTCGTACTCGCTCGAAGCCCGGAGCGCCAGCCGGCGCGAGCCGTCCACCGTGCTCAGCGAGATCCGGGCATCGCCGCCGTCATCGCGGTCGACGCCGGCGAAGCATGTGTCGATCTGGGCGCTGCCGATCTCCCGCGGGGAGCGGAAGTCGAACGGACCGCCGGCGACGGGCTCTTCGCCGACTGGGATCCCGCGCTCGTCGGTGACCACGCGGCGCGCGGCGGGGACGGTCAGGATCGCCGCGTCGATCGTCGCGGCGCCGAGCGAGAAGTAAGGATGCATGCCGGCGCCGTAGGGACAGGCGTCGGGGCCGAGGTTGCGTGCGCTGGTGGTGACCGTGAGACCGCGGGGCTCGAGCAGGTACTCGAGCTCGAGGTCGAGGATGAACGGGTATCCCGGCTCGCCGTGCAGCAGGTGCCCGAGCACCGCGCGGGCCGGCTCCCGCGCGCGCACCTGCCAGTTGCGCCAGCGGACCAGCCCGTGGATCGCGTTCTGGCGCGCCGGTTCCGAGAGGTCGAGCTGGAGCTCGGATCCGTCCCACTGATAGCGCCCGTCGCGCAGCCGGTTCGGCCACGGGAGCAGGGGCTGCCCGCGCCCTCCGCTGCAGCGCTCATGTACGCCGTAGCCGTCGATCACCCCCCAGTCGCCGAGCGCGTACGCGCGCAGCCCCCCTCCTACCTCGACGACCGTCGCCCGCTGCGCGCCGAGCTGGAGCGATATCTGCTCACCGGAGGGCGGCCGAGCCTGGCCGCTACCCACCCGAGACCCACGGTTCGTGCCAGGCTCCGAAACCGGCGATCAGGCGGTCGGCTCCCGGCGGCCCCCACGATCCCGGCGCGTAGGTCTCGACTGGCGGCGGCGCATCGAGCAGCGGTTGCACGATCCGCCAGGACTCTTCGACGGCGTCCTGGCGCGTGAACGGGGTGCTGTTCCCGGAAAGCGCCGCGTGCAGCAGGACCTCATACGGCGTCGGCGCCTCGCCGCCCATGCTCGCGAACTCCATGTCGAGATAGATCGGCGCCGGTCCCGGAGCGTCGGCGCGTAGCGCGTCGAGCGTGATTCTGACCCCGGTGCTCGGATCGAGCCTGACCACGAGCTGGTCCGGCGCGGGCCGCCGGCGGTGCTCGCCGGTGACGAACGCCAGTCGCGGCGGGTGCTTGAAGACGAGCCGGACCTCGGTCTGGGTCAGGGGCAACCGCTTGCCGGTGCGGATGAAGAACGGCACGCCCTCCCAGCGCCAGTTGTCGATCTCGAGGCGCAGCGCTGCGTAGGTCTCGGTGGTCGAGCCTTTCGCCACGCCGTCGATGTCTCGGTAGCCCTCGTACTGGCCGCGGATGTAGCACCCCGGTTCCGCGTCGGCAATCGAGCGCAGCACGGCGTACTTGGCGTCCTTGAGCGTCGCCGCGTCGGCGCCCGCCGGCGGCTCCATCGCGGCGGCGGCGAGGAGCTGGAGCAGGTGGTTGACGACGACGTCGCGGAGCGCGCCGACGGGATCGTAGAAGTGGCCGCGATCCTCGACCCCGAACTGCTCGGCCATCGTGATCTGGACGCTCGAGACGTGGTTGCGATTCCAGACCGGCTCGAGAATCGTGTTCGCGAAGCGCAGGTAGAGGAACTCCTCGAGCCCCATCTTGCCCAGGAAGTGGTCGATCCGGTAGAGCTGGGACTCGTCCAGATGCTCGTGCAGCTCAGCCGCAAGCGCGCGCGCCGACGCGAGGTCGTGCCCGAACGGCTTCTCGACGATGACGCGTGCGGCAGGCGGCAACAGGCCCGCGCTGTCGAGCGAACCGACCACCGACCCGAACAACGACGGGGGAATCTCGAGGTAGTAGGCCGGGGCCTGTGCCCCGCCCGTCGCCTCGCCGACGCGCTTGAACGTGCTCGGATCCGAGAAGTCCCCGGCGACGTAGGAAAGCCGCTTCGCGAAGCGCGCGAACACCTCCTCGTCGATCTGCTCGCCCGTCGCGGCGATCGCCTCGCGGGCGTGCTCGCGCAGCTTCTCGATGCTCCAGTCGTCGACCGCAACCCCGATCACGGGGAGCTTGAGCAGGCCGCGCCGCTCGAGCCGGTAAAGCGAGCGCAGCGTCATCTTCTTGGCGAGGTCGCCGGTGATGCCGAACACGACGAGCGCGTCGGCGGGTCCAGCCTCGGTCTGCTTGTCTGGAGGTCTCGCCACTCCGGCTCACCCTATCCGACGCACGGGTGTCACTCGGTGCTGAGCAAACGCTTCGACAATCCGTTCAGTACCTCGGCGCCGCTCTCGGTGACGAGCATCAGATCCTCGATCCGCACGCCGAAGCGACCGGGTACGTACACCCCCGGCTCGACAGTGACGACGTTCCCCGCTTCCAGGGTGTCCCCGGAGCGCTGCGAAAGGCGCGGGCCCTCGTGGACTTCGAGCCCGACGCCGTGGCCGAGCCCGTGGCCGAAATGCTCGGCGTGACCGCCGGCTCCGATCACCTCGCGCGCCACGGCATCGACCTCCCGCCCGCCCCGTCCGGCGCGGACGCCCTTAAGGCCCGCGAGCTGGGCGCTCAGCACCAGCTCGTAGACCGACCTCGCTGCTTCGCCGGGATCGCCCGCAGCCACCGTCCGCGTGCAGTCCGAGCAGTAGCCGTCGAGCTCGGCGCCCCAGTCGATCACGACCATGTCGCCGGCGCGGATCGGCACGTCGCGCGGCTGAGCGTGGGGCAGCGCACCATGCGGACCCGCAGCGATGATCGAGTCGAAGCTCGGGCGCCTCGCGCCACGGGCTCGCATGTCGTGCTCGAGCGCGACCTGAACCTCGCGCTCGGTGCGCCCGATCAGTCCGTCGCGAATCGTGCGCTCGAATGCGGCGTCCGCGAGCGCGGCGGCGGTGCGGATGCGCTGCACCTCCTCGGCGTCCTTGACTGCGCGAATCCGCTCGACCAGCCCGCCGGCGGCGACGAGCTCGACGCGGCCCGGCAGCAGCTCCTGCAGGCGTGCGTGCTGGCCGACCGGCATGTGCACGTCATCGAAGCCGACCCTGATCTCGCCGGCTCCGAGCAGGCCGGTCACCGCCTCGAGCAGGTCGAGCGAGGCGCGCGTACGGGAGAAGGACGGGTGCACCTGCTCGGCGGCCTGCTCGACGTAGCGGAAGTCGGTGACGAAGGAACGCGCGCGCGGCCCGATCAACGCGATCCCGTTGGACCCGTCGTAACCGGTGAGGTAGCGAACGTTGGCGCGGTCGCTCACCAGCAGCACGTCGATCCCCGCCTCGGGCATCAGGTCGGTGACTCGCTCCACCCGGCCCTTCATCGCGCCAGTTCCCGGCGCAGGCGCGCAAGCGCATCGCGGTAGCCGTCCGCGCCGCGGCCACTGACATGCCCGATGCAGACATCGCGGATCACCGACAGCCGCCGCCACTCCTCGCGGGCCTCGACGTCGGAAAGATGAACCTCGATCGCCGGCAGGCCGGTCAGCTCGAGCGCGTCGCGGATCGCCCACGCGTAGTGTGTCCACGCGCCAGGGTTGAGCACGATCCCGTCCGCGAGGCCGTCGAGGCCGTGCAGATGCTCGACGAACTCGCCCTCGTGATTGGACTGGAAGAAGCGCGTCCGCAAGTCGAGCGCCGCGGCGTCATCGGCGATCCTCAGCTCGAGCTCAGTCAACGTCAGCGCCCCGTAGTGGGCCTGGTCGCGCCGACCGAGCTGGTCGAGGTTGACGCCGTGCATCACTTCGATCCGGTTGGCGCTCAGCACGACATCAGCTCTCGAACCGCCGCCTCCAGCGCATCGGGGTCGACCTCGCAGCCGGGTCGAGGCTTGCCGGGGGTCTCGAGCAGGACAAAGGGCACCGGCCGCTCGCCGCGCCGCTTCTTGTCGCGTGCGGTGGCGCGGATGACGGCGTCGGGATCGACGCCGGTGAGCGTGCTCGGGAGCGCGTGCCCGCCCAGCAGCGAGCCAACCTCCCGGCGCAGATCGTCGGCTCCGGATAGGCGCAGCGCGGCGAGCAGCCCCAGCGCCACCGCTTCGCCGTGCCGGTAGCGCGCATAACCGGTCACGGTCTCGATCGCGTGAGCGACCGTGTGCCCGAGGTTCAGCACCTGTCGCAGGCCGGCATCGCGCTCGTCCTTGGCGACGATCGCCAGCTTCGTACGGGCGCATGCCGTGATCACCTCGGGGTCGGTCGGATCGGCGCCGGACCTCACCCGCTCCCACAACGGGCCACCGGCGATCAGCGCCGTCTTGACAACCTCCGCGTAACCGGCGGCGACCTCCTCGGGTGGGAGCGTCGCGAGCGTGCCGGTGTCGGCGATCACGGCTACCGGCTGGTGAAAGGCGCCGACATAGTTCTTCGCCTCCGCCAGGTCGACCCCGGTTTTTCCACCGTATGCCGAGTCGACCTGCGCAACAAGCGTCGTCGGCGCCTGTACGTAGCGGACGCCGCGCTGGTAGGTCGCCGCGCAGAAGCCGGCGAGGTCTCCGACGACGCCGCCGCCGAGGGCTACGATGACGTCGTCGCGGGTCATCCCGTCCAGCGCGAGCTGGGTCCAGACGATCTCGGCGTGCGCGACGGTCTTCGTCTGCTCGCCGGGCATCACCGATACACGGCCGGCGATCTCCTCGACCACATCTCCATACAGCCGCCCCACGTTGCCGTCGGTCACGAGGAAGCGCCGGCCCGCGACCGCGGGCGGCCAGAACCTTCGCTCGTCGAGCAGTCCCGGCCCGATGTACACGGGGTAGTCACCCGAGGCGCTCGACGCCCACAGCATCCGGAAGCCCGTCGGGAGGCCCTGTAGCGAGTCGAGAACCGGAGCCATCAGGGCCGACCGGCTGGCCGGCACGATCGCGTCCGCGAGCGCCGCGTAGAGCGGCTCGCGCTCGGAGTGCAGGGACGCGAAATGAGCGGGGTCCCGCGCCAGCGGACGAGCGGACCCGTGCGCCCGCGCCCACGCCGTGTCGAGGTCGACGTCGAGCCAGATCACGAGGCGGTCAGCGAGCGCGCGGCGCACGCGTGCGGAGGAGATGGCGCCGCCACCGAGCGCGACCACGCGGTTGCCCGCATCCTCGAGCAGCTCCAGCGTCGTGGCCTCCTCGGCGGCGCGAAACGCCGCCTCGCCATCCTCCGCGAAGACCCGCTCGATCGACTTGCCGAGGCGCTGCTCGATCACGCCGTCGGCGTCCACCACCGGCGCGTGGAGGACATCCCCCACCGAGCGGGCCGCCGTCGACTTGCCGGATCCCATGAAGCCGATCAAGGCGACAGGCCGGTCGCGGCGCGCCCTCAGAGGCACGACCGAGGATCGCGTCTGCTCAGGCGTCGCCGGCACGACTCCATCCGATCCGCTCCTTGTAGGCAAGGAGGGCGGCCCGGCAGTCGTCGATGTGATCGCCGCCGAACTTGCGCCGGTAGGCATCAGCGAGCACGAACGCGACCATCGCCTCTCCCACGACCCCCGCCGCGGGCACGGTGCACGAGTCGGTTCGCTCGCGAAGCGCCTCGGCCGGCAGGTGGGTGGCGATGTCGACTGAGCGCAGCGGCTTTGTCAGCGTCGGCAGCGGCTTCATCGACGCGCGCACGACGAGCGTGCCTCCGGTGCTCATCCCGCCCTCGACCCCGCCCGCGCGGTTCGTCTCGCGCCGGTAGCCGCGCTGCTCGTCCCAGAAGATCTCGTCGTGCGCGCGCGAGCCGGGCACGCCGGCGACCTCGAACCCGTCCCCGATCGACACCGCCTTGATCGCCTGAATCGACAGGATCGCCTGTCCGAGGCGGCCGTCGAGACGCTCCTCCCAGGAGACGTGCGAGCCGAGTCCCGGCACGAGCCCGAACGCCCGCACCTCGAAGACCCCGCCGAGCGACTCGTTCGCCTTGCGCAGCGCGTCGATCTCGGCGACCATCGCGCGCGTCGCCTCCGCGTCCAGGCACCGCACCGGCGACTCGTCGACCGCGGCGAAGTCTTCGGGTCTGAGGTCGTCGCGACGCGGAGCGGTCACACTCGTGATCTGGATCACGTGCGAGTAGACGCTGACGCCGAGCACCGCCAGGAACGCCTTCGCGACCGCGCCCCCGGCGACCCGCGCCGCCGTCTCGCGCGCGCTGGCCCGCTCGAGGATGTCGCGCACATCGGTGAGCCCATACTTCTGCGTCCCGACCAGGTCGGCGTGACCGGGCCTCGGCAGATGGACCTCCGCGAGCTCGGCCGCCACCGGCCACGGGTTCATCCGCTCTTCCCAGTTCGCGTAGTCGCGGTTCAGCACCTGGAGCGCGATCGGCCCGCCGAGCGTGCGCCCGTGCCTGACCCCGCCGGTGACCTCGGCCTTGTCTCGCTCGATCTTCATCCGCCCGCCGCGGCCGTGGCCGAGCTGGCGCCGCGCAAGGTCGCGGTCGATCGCGTCGCGGTCGAGCTCGAGGCCGGCCGGCATGCCCTCGAGGATGCACGTCAGGCCGGGGCCGTGCGACTCGCCGGCGGTGGTGAGGCGGAGCGCCATAGGGCGCTACAGGTTACGCGGCGGGGGTTCGGGAGCGGATGCGTCGAGAGACTCGGCGGATCGGTCGAGCGCGGCGGCGCCGGCTGGGAGGAGGGCGAGACCGGTAGAGACGAGATCCCTCACGTCGCAGCTCACGAGCCGCGCGCCGACCGACGATGCGCCGGCGCCATCGTCACGACGAGAACGCCGGGGCAGGGGTCTAGCCGTCAAGGCGGCCGCGGTCTCAGCAGCCCGTGGTGTCGGTCGTGGCGTTGCCGGTCAGGCTCGAGACTGGGCTGCATTCCACGTACTGCTGGACGTGATAGAGGTCGACTCCGTCATACAGCGGATAGTTACCGAGATTGAGGTCCTGGGTGAAGGTCAGCGCCGTCGCCGAGACGTCGTCGCCGATCAGATTGCCGTCGAACACGCCAGGGACGCAGATCGTGCCGAAAAGGATCACGGAGGTGCAGGTCGCGGTCGTCATCGACACCTCCGAGGTTGGCGCGTATACGACCGCCTCCTCGGTAGCCAGGTTGGTCGTCAGCAGACCGCCATTGGGGCCCGTAGCCCCGGAGCTGCCGATCTGGACGTACGTGTTGTCGTCGTACGGGCTGGTCGCCTGGGGATCGTCACCGACAAGATAGATCTGGAGGCCGCTCGGGCCGAGCACGCCGGTTACGTTGCCGGAGCCGTTCGAGATGCCGCTCGGCGCGATGAAGTTGCCATCGTTGTCCTCATCGTGGCCGGTGACGGCGTTCGCCGTCGTGGACAGCACGGGGGTGCCGTTACCGGCGGTGCACCGCGAGGAATTCGGGTTGTCGATGAAGATCTGCACCGGCACGGTGGAGCTGGGATTCGCGGTCACGGCCCCCTGCGCGTTGAAGTTGCAGAAGACGTATACGCCGCCGGGGATGGTCGTACTGCCCGCCGACGGGACGGTCACGCTGTCGGTCGTCGAGTTGTAATAGGTCCCGAAGGAAGCGCAGTTGGCATTCGTGGCCGGGCAGCTCGCGGTCGACGGGGAGACCGTGATCGGCTGCTCGGGAGGCGGGCCGTCGTGGAGAATCTGTGCAACCGTGACGCCGTTCGACGGGGTAAGCGTGCCGCTCACGCCAAGCTGAACGAGGCCGAGCAGGCCATTCGAGAGCGTCAGGTTCAGGCCTGCGTCGATCGTCGGCAGCGTGATGTTGTTCGCCGCCTCGATGTCCCCGTTGACGGTAGTGGCGAGGCTGCTGAGGTGCAACGCGCTGAGCAGGCCGCTAAGGAGCCCACCGGAAAGCGTCACCCCCTGCACGGTCAGGTTGTCGTTCCCGCCCAGCACCGGCAACGGCTCTACCGGGTTGAGGATCGCCTCCTCGCGCGAGTAGACGGTACCGGTCCCCGTGGTCGTCGAGTCGTAGCCGAGTGACACGATCTTCGGCTGCATCGCGACCTCTGAGCCGCCGCTCTTCAGGAGGCTCGCTCCGGGGATGAACTCCGACTGGTCGTAAGCATGGTTGCCGACCGGTTCCGGCACCGGGTTCAACCCGCCGGTACCTCCTCCGCCTGGACACACTGAGGGATCCGTGGCGCTTGCCTGCACGAGCCCGGTGATCTGGAGGCTGGCGTTGAACTGAGGCTCGATGCAGTCGAGCAGGCTGGAGAGGCCGAGCGTACCTCCGTTGAGGTCGAAGCTCGACCCGGAACTGCCGACCTGATTCTGCCCCTGGTCGTAGAGCTGCGCCTGCACGCCTGCGTCTGCGGCCTGTTGCGCCCTGCGCTGCCGCGTGTCGTGGTTGGTGAGCTTGTTCGCCGACAGGGACGCTGCGATCGCAGCGGTACCGATCAGAAGGGCGACCACCATCAGCGCCAGCACGATGACGATGACAAACCCCTCTTCCCCCCGAACGAGACCGCGGCGTCGCGCGTATGCGGGCGTCGCGAGCGTCATCCGAGCTGCAATCCAAGCGTCAGCCCGAGCGTGCCGGAAGGCTCGTTCGAGGGCGAGGGGTTCGTGAAGATCGAGCTCACGTACACGGGCGAAACCTGCCCGGTGTTGTAACGAGCGTTGTTGGTGGGGATCACGGCGACGATCACCCGGCGCGCATCGGCGCATGAGGTGCTGCTAGCCGTGGTGCTCGGCCAGCCGATCGCCGACGGACAGACGACCTGGCCGGTGGTCGTGGTCGGGCAGGTGGTCGTCCCGTTGCAGCCGAGGTACGTGTCGGTCACGTACTCGTCGACCGTGACCTGCTGGCCGGTCGAGCCGAGCGATACAGTCGTCGGTCCGGGCGAGATGAAGCCCGCGGCGATCCCGGAGGCCGCGGGGAGGATCTCCAGCGGCTCGGCAACAGTCGTGGGCGCGGTGGTCGTGTCGACACATCCTGCCCACGGCGTCAAACCAGTCGCGGCGCCGGACGCGCTGTTGTCGAAGTTCTCCTCGATGTCGTAGCCCTCGTTCTGAGAGCCGCAGGTGCCCGTCCCGGAGCTGACAAAATGGTTCGGATCGGCGTATGTCGTCGAGCTGTACGGGAGCGTCGCGCTCGACGCCGCTGCAGGTGCGGCGCTCATCGCGAGCTGGTCGAAGCCCTTCACCTTCACTTCTTGCCGGATGATCTCGAGCTGCTGGTCGGCCACGCTGATCAGCTGCGAATCGCGCGTTGCAGCCAGCGAGTTGTTGTTGCCTTCGATGAACAGCGTCGACCCAGCCGCGACGATCAAAGCCACCATCAGCGCCGCGACCATGACCTCGATCAGCGAGAAGCCATGCTCAGCGGTGAGAGCGGGAGGCCGGCGGTTGATCATGTGAAGTTCCTCAGGTCCGCGGTGGCCTCGAGCACGATCGGCGTGTTGGCGGTCGCGGTGGCGGCAGTGGTCACGGTCCCGCTCGAGGTCAGCCCGTAGCTGGTGATCCGGACGGTGAGCGTCATAGCCACCGAAGCGATGTCGGTCGCGTTCGTGGGCACCGTGGCGGTTCCCCCGTACGTGGGCGTGAACGCCATCGATTGGACGCCGCTGATCTCGGTGTACGCCGTTGGAGACCCGCCGCTCGGTGTGACCAGTCGCGTGCATGTCCCAACGCTCGTCGCTCCAGTGCTGGGGCAGGTCCACGCCACAAGCTCGCCGGTGGCGTCGTTGCCCGGCGTCGGAATGTCGAACTGGATCTCGGTGGTGCTGCTGGTCGGATTCGAGATCGTCACGTTCGTGATCGAGTCGCGGAGGTCGACCACGAGCTGCTCGAGGCTCTGCTCAGCCTTGGCAGTCGCCACAGCCCTACTGGTGATGTCGTTCTGCTCGTGAAAGGAAATTGTCATGAACGTAAGTGCGGCGGCACCGACGACGAGCGACAGGGTCATCGCCACCAGCAGCTCGATCAGCGTGAAGCCGCGCTCCGAGCGCAATCGCGGCGCCAGCCGAGCTTTGCGCGGTCGCACCTCAGTAGCGCCCGGCGGCGTCGATCGCGAGGCGATCGCCACCGGCGGCGGCGAGCGCAAGGCGCACCGTCAGCGTCACGTGCCCCAGGTGCCCGAGCTTCCTGGCCATCGGCCGCGACAGCTTCAAGTGGAGGTTCACGGTGCCGGCCTTGATCCCCGAGACCGTGCCGCGCCCGATCACGACCGTCGCGCCCCGTCCGTGCTTGATGTGCGCGCGCTTGGCGGCTTTGCGCGGGATCGAGAGGGTCACGAATCCGTCAGCCGACTCGTTCGAGGTCACCGCCATCGAGAGGCCCCTGCGAAGCACCGTCTTCAGACCCTGAGGGAGGAGCTGGAGGCGTATGCGTAATACCGGATTCGTGTGGTTGGTCGGCGGCGTCACCGGCACGCCATTCGAACCCAGGATGGTGATGGTCTGGCTGTCGGTTGCCGTGTACCCGCCACGGTCGGTCACGCTCAGGGTCACCGTGTAGGTGCCGCCCTTGGCGTAGCTGTGCTCGACGCTCGGGCCGACGGCGTTGGTGCCGTCGCCGTAGTTCCACTGGTAGTCGGCAGCCGACACGATCAGCGAGGAGCTCGTCACCGAGCCGTCGAACTGCACGACATCGCTTGGCTCGACGGAGCTCGGGACGACGAACGTCGGCGCGAGGGTGACGCCGAGAGCGCACGCGGGCACGCCCGGGTCGGTGTCGATTACGCCGGCGTTGCTGAACTCGGGCTGAAGGTAGTAGGGGTTCTGGGAGCTGCTTCCGACGGTGACGACGTCGTAGGGATACCCCTGTGGCTCACAGCCGTAGTTATCGTTGATCTCGGAGCCGTCCTCGGCGTACCAGCCGTTCAGATCGGGGTTCACGATCGCCGCCATCTCTGCCTGGCTGAGCGGGTTCGAAAGCCGCACACCGGCATCGGTGGCGACCTGCTGGGCCGTCGGGTGCGACGGAAGTGCCGGCAGCATCGGCTCATCGCAGGCGGTGTTGGCGGTCCATGGCTGGACGACGTAGGCGACACCTTGGACCTCGGAGTGGTAGGAGCAGAACTGAGCCGTCGAGGTACCGTTGGCCGAGCAGAGCTTGCCTGTCGAGTCGAGACAGATCTCGACGCCGGGCGGGGTCAGCAGGACGAGCAGTGGCGTGTAGGTCGACATCACGTGCTGGGTCAGCGCGGTGCTGCCCAGGTCCATCGTCAGCTCGGACTGGAGCTGGGCGTCGGTCAGGCAGACGTGACTGGCGCCGGACGGTGTGCAACCGTTCGCCGGGTAGTTGCTACCGATCCCGGTTCCAGTCGTGTCGCCGAACTGGCACGTGTAGCCGCCCGGGCTACCGTAGTCGATACATGCGCCACCGTACTCCGAGGCGTTGCCGGCGCGGCCACTTGCGTCCTGATATTGGCTCGTGATTGCGAACGGCGAGGTGAGCGTGCCGCTGCCATCCGCGACATCCTTGAGGAACTGCTCGAGGTAATCCCTCGTTCCAGCGGGGTACGAGCGAATCGGATCCCAGGTGAGCGCGAAGGTCTCGTTGGCGTGGATCACCGGGCCGCCGTGAGAGCAGATGCCGATCGACGGCAGGAGCGACAGGTCGGGCGTGAGCCAGGGATCGCAAGGAGAGGCGCTCGAACTGACAGGTAGGATGCCGGCGGTGGCGAGCGTCCCGCTAGTGCCCGGCACGAGCGCGACGCCCGCGACGTTGCCCTGGTCGTTGACCACGACCGCCTGCGCGCCGCTCGTCGCCACGAACAGCGCGAGCACGGATGTCAGCGCGATCGCCGCCAGGGTCCAGCGGCTTCGTCGAGCCGTCGGCATGATATGGCGCATCAGCCACCTCCAACTGTGAGATTGCGCAGATCGGCGACGGCGCCGAGGCTCAGCTTGTAGTCGAACAGCGAGAGGGCGCTGAGGGTCGACCTGTTCAAGAGCTGGCGGCCGGCGGCGGATTCCGTCTGGCGAGCGGCGTCCGCGGCGGCGGAAGACGAGTACTTGTCGGCTGTGATCGCCGTGACGGCCATCAGGGCAACCGAGACCGTGCCGCTCTGTGTCGAGCGCGAGACACTCTCGATCTGGTTCTGAGCCAGCGAGACGATCTGGCAGTCGATCGGGCCTGGTGTGCATGTCCCGGGGCCGTGGACCACGGTTCCAGGCTGGACGACGAAGAGCACGTGGTCGCCGCCCTTCAGCACGCCGAGCTCGACCAGCAGAGGCTGCTGCTCGCTCGGCAGAACGCTCAGTCGCCCGTCCGGGTCGACCGTGTTGAGGCCGCCGGCGGAATTGGTGATCGAGAGCGCGACATGGTAGGCCTGAGTGGCCGTCAGCAGGCTCGGCTTCGGCGCCGCAGCCGGAGTGGTCGTCGTCGTCGGAGCGGTCGTGCCCGTGCCCGTGCCCGTGCTTGTGCCCGTGCCACTCCCGCCGCTCGTCGTCGACCCGCTGGACCCGGTCGAGCCGGACGAGCCGCCCGCTCCGGGCGATGTGCCTGAAGAGCCGCTCGACGACGTACCGGGGTTCTGCTGCGCGAACGGGTTCCGCTGCGGCCCGGTGAGCTTCGCCTCGCTGGGGGTAGTTGTCACGCTGACCGCAGGCAGCGCCGGCACCGCACCCACGGGCCCGACGGCGGGAGCCGAGACGACGCCGGCGTTGCCGGAGCTCGACAGCAGCACGGGAACGGCGATCAGCGCGACGACCAGCGCCAGCGCGACGGGCCAGAGTCGCTTCTCGCGTAGTTCAGAGATCAGGTTTCTGACGACGGTCATCGGGCTGGAGAGGTAATGGCCGCGACGGGGGCGACCGGCGAGGTGGCGGAGCCGGACACCGTCTGAGCGGTCGAACTGGTGGCGGGACCGGTGGGAGTAGCGCCGTCTGTCAGGCCCTCGTTGGCGGGCACCAGGTAGCTGGTGGCCGAGATCGTCGCCGTGATCTGTGGGAATCCGCTCGGAGCCGCTCCGAAGCTGATCCCGTTCAGCGTCATCAGCCGACCGCTGACCGAAACTTTCTTGTCGGTGGCGACGACGAACCGCTCCAGCCGGCCCATGAAGTTCGCGAGATGGAAGAAGTTCCCTTGGAAGGTGAATGTGAAGGGCAGGGTCGGAAGGCCGGCGGGACCAACCGCAGCACCCGGGGGCAGTGTCGCGGTGACTGCCTGACTGGTCGACGCCGTGCTGCTCGGGGTCGTCGTAGAGGGGCTCGACGACGTGGCAGCAGGGACGGCGACCGTCGCAGCGGGCGCCGAAGCCGCCGCGTTCAACACCAGCGATCGGAAGTCCACCTTGGCGTGCGATGCCGCGCTCTGGAGCTCGTAGATCAGCGATGGGCTCTCGTCACTCGAGGGGAGCGCCTCGCCGAGCTCGGCGACGGCCTCGTAATTACGTGCGAATGCGCTCCGGTCGGCGTCCGCGACCGCGATCTGGGACCGCGCGATCGCGAGCTCGCTCTGTGCCGATGTCACCTGGGCAGCGAGCTTGTTCGCCTGATCGCGCTTTGGGCCGATCACGAGCAGCCACACGGCGACGACCGCTACTACCAACGCGACGATCACACTGACGGTCCGATCTCTCGCGGTCACTTTGACCCTCCGCTACTCGTAGTGGCGCTGACGGGCAGGGTGGCCGACGCGAGACCATCGGCACCCGCGTTCGCGATCGGCTGGAAGAACACGACCAGGTCAAACGAGGGCGCGTCTCCGCGACACCCGCCTGTTAC
>Ga0302326_10019994_pt1 | contig 13798 bp, 9 predicted proteins | sample Palsa_T0_3_FD_202264 | JGI IMG/M metagenome (GOLD analysis project Ga0302326, IMG submission 202264) | Peat permafrost microbial communities from Stordalen Mire near Abisko, Sweden - Palsa_T0_3 | ecosystem: Environmental > Terrestrial > Soil > Palsa > Peat permafrost | place: Sweden: Abisko... | reverse complement strand
ACTCGTGGTCATCGGCGAAAAATGGTCGACGGAAAGGCTCCACCAGCCGGGCGATCTGGTCTGCCGCGAAATCGAGGCTGCCCTCGATGGTGGGTTAATCACGATTCCGGTTCTGTTTAACCGAGACAAGCTACCCAAGGCAGACACCCTGCCCGCCGCGATCCAGCAGCTATTCGCGATTCACGGCCCCAAAATCTCCACCGATCACTGGGGTTCGGACGTCGACGAGCTGGTGGCGCGGCTGCGACAGCTGGCATCCGAGGCTCCATCAAAGAAACCCAGGAGAAAATTCGACTACTTCGACCCTGACAAATTCAAATATCCACCAGATATCTTCGAGGTCGCGAGCGAGGAGCTCTACTGTGTGGAATTCTCGCGGGATCAATCAGTGATTGCGGCAGGTTCAAGAGACTTGGTTTACATATGGCGACTTGCGCAACGCGATGAGACGCCACTTGAGCTCGAGCATACTGATTCGCAGTTCGTCTACTCGCTTGCTTTTACGCCTGACGGAAAGACGCTGGTTACCGGATCGGAGGATGGCGGCGTCAGATTCTGGGATTGGGCGAACAAGGAGCCTCGCGACGAGGATCTGGACACCCATCGTGGTGCCGCCGTCTACGCCGTGGCCATCTCAGCCAACGGGGCCTATTTGGCAACCGGAGACAACAACGGTCTTGTCCAGGTGTGGAACATACGTGGCGACCAGTTCACCCAAAAGATAGACAACAACTTTCGGGACGGAGTGAGTTCACTCGCCTTTTCGCCAAGGGGAGACAGAGACATACTTGCAGTGGGTGGCCATAACGATGAGATTCTCCTTTGGGACTTCGGAAAAGGCAAATACCCATCACTGGGCAAACACTTAAGTTCCGTCGAATCGGTCGCGTTCTCGCGTGATGGGAGCCGACTAGCCAGTTGCGGGCTGGATAAATTTGTGCGCTTGTGGGACGTCGACGCCGTGGAACCTTTGTGGGAGCGCGGACCGGCCGACGGGGGGCATAAGTATGTCGTTAAATCGGTTGCCTTTTCGCCTGACGGCAAGGTGATCGCGAGCGCGGGCTGGGACAAAAAGGTAATGCTGTGGGATGTTGAGGGAAAGCGTTCGCCGCAGACGATCCCCTTTCGCGGTAAGAAGCGCAAATGGCACACCGACTGGATATGGGCGACGTCGTTTTCGCCCGAAGGGGACATGCTCGCCAGTGTCGGCTCCGAGGGGAAGCTTATTTTGTGGACGATTTCGCCGACGGCCGGCTGAACGAACGAACGAACGCCAGCATGCCCATGTGCTGTTTTGCCTTCGGGTTCGCCGCAATTTAATCGATGAGATGAGACCGTACGTTCGGCGGCGTCCGGTGGCCTTCCGCCTATTGCGCTCCGGCCCTTTGCCTTAAGTCGCCGCAGACCCGCCGAGCGCTGCGGCGACCAACTCAGCCAGAGCGCCCGGCTCGTCCACGGATACCGAACGAATCAAGCCCGAGTCGACCAGCGCCGCCGCTCGCTCGTCAGCCTGGGAACCGGCCAGCGCGCCGACCAGCACATCGGCGGTGCGCCCAGAGCCGGCGATGACGAAGACCGGGCGGCCCGCTTCAATACTTTGCCGGACATCCGAGTACGCGATCTGCCCACCGTTGACGAGCACCGTGATGGACGGTGCGGCCCCTGCGAGAGTGGTCGCCGTCCTGGCGATCCACGGTGACTCCTCGCCCCAGTCTTTGCCAGGCACGATGACGAAGTGCGTGTGATTGGGTTCAAGCACTGCCTCGACGCCCAGGGAGGCCTGCTGCTGTGGCAGCTTCACCTTCCCGGCGACCGCCACACCTACGAGCGGAAATGTAGCCTGCGTCGCCGCACGTACCTCGCCGAACAGACGCATGACGCCAGACCGGGTCCCACCATCTATAGCGACCGCCCCGTACTTCTCCACTGCCGGCACAATGCCTACTGCGAAAACTGGACGTAGGCGCTCCATATGAGATTCCTCTAATCCAGCGGCTCCGCCCACGACCACTACAGCCGGTCGCGGTGGGTGTAGCCCGAGCACGCCAAGCGCGGCTCGCAATTCATGCGCATTAGTGATGTTCACCGCGGGCGCGGAACCCGCACCGGTCAATTCAACCCGGAATGGCAATGTCATGGATGCCCGAGGAATCCGGCGAAGTGTTCCAGGGCCACATCGCGTGCTGCCGCCTGCCCGACCCGCCTTAGATCGCCGACACGCTGAACCGAATCCAGTCCTTGCACCTCTTCGGGGACCACATCGTCAAGGCCTAGGTCGTCAAGGCCTCGGCGTGACAAATCCGCGTTGTAGCGGACGTAGCTGAAAAGCCGCTTCGCCAGCAGTCCCTGCCCGCGCATCAGGTCCCCAACCTCCAGATCGATTGGCGCGCCGTGTCGACAGCGGCCGAACACCCGGCAGAGCAGGTCTTGCTCGTTGAGCGCGGCATACATCAGGGCTGCCGGCACAGAATTTGCGTTGAACAAGAGATTCATGTTGCCCGGCCGCAGATGGTCATCAGCCTTGGCGCTGGTACCCGTCCCCACCGAAACAAGCAGAAGGTCGGATTCCGTAGCGGGCCAACCCAGCCGGTATTCATCGAGTGTGGCCATGAGGAACAGTTGGAAAGCGGGGTTGTTGTACATCGTCAACGCCCCATCGACGAACACATAGTCGCGCCCTCCCAGCGTGACGACCTCCGGTGGAAAATAGGTTGGCGCAGCGGTGCTGGCTCGCACCAGCTGCCACAGGGGAATAGTCAGGTTGTTGTCCGCGCGGCTCGGGTCGTTGAAGAGCGCATTAGGGTTATTGCTCAGCGGCCAAGGCGAATCCGTGGTCGCGTTTCGCACGATAATCAGCAGCAGAGTCTTAAGGTCCTCGCTGCCCAGCGTGGTGTCCGTGCCGACCATGCCCTGCAGCAGCTCCCGGAGCCGTTGGTCGCCATAGCGGTACTGGTAGCGGTGACGGAGCGAGGCGTGATCGAACATCTCCTTACACCTTGTCACGTAAAGATCCAGAATCTGCTCCACGCGTAGCCCCAACGCGAGCCCCGTCGCAATCACCGCCCCGGTGCTGGTGCCGCCTATGTAGTCGAAATAGTCGCCTAGGACGAAATCGTCTTCCACGCCAAGCTGCACTGCCAGCATCGATTCCAGCTGCAGCAGCACCTCTAAAGTGATCACACCGCGAATGCCGCCGCCGTCCAGGGCGAGCAGCTTCTTCGGTCCCGGAGATCTCACGCGGTCCCTAAATGGCATATGGCCTCCGTGATCTCCGCGACCGAACCTTTCGGGTTAAGGATGCGTGTAAGCCCGCCTGCTCGACCAGCGAATCGGACTGATCTTGTTTGGTGTCAAAGAACTGGGCGGCGATTGGGAAGTTCCGGCGAGTTCGGTTCGCATCGCATCCCAGCCGTCCTCGCTATGCGGCCAGCCTGGGATTCGATCACTACCAACTCGGCTTCACCCGAATACCACGAGACGCGCGCCACAGGGTGTGCTCACGAGAGATCGCCTCCTCAGCCTCCGTGACGAAACGAGCCCACCCCGTTTCGTCGTGTATTGCCTCGACTTCTGATGCCAGCGTCGCCAGATCCTGGCTTGTGCGGCCGTAGGCCGTCGCGAGATTTTGGTACTGCTTGGCCTGTATCCACCCTGTCGCGCCCGCAGCGGTGGCACCTAGGATGCCTAACAGGTCGATATCGAGCCACCCGCCGGCCTTGACCGCTCCACCGACTAGTCCGAGGAATTCCAGCGCGATACTTGCCGTGATCCAGCGGTTCGCTCGCGTGTCGTTCCATGCCGCTTTGGCGGCGTACCAACCCTGTTGGCCTTGTATGCGTTCCTTGAGGTACGTCGCGCGGCGCTCTTCAAACGGTAAGGCCCGGACCTGTCGCATCACAGGGGTGATTTGAACTTCAGATCCTGATTTGGCGGGCGCTGCAAGGGCATTGAGATCGCTTAGCAGCTCGCGTAACTCCGCCAACAGCGCCGCATCTGGGTTCTCCACACTCGTCTCGAAGGACTCTCCGCGCATCATGTATTGCCAGCTGAACTTCTTGACAGATTCCGCGGCGGCCCGGCCTTCGTACCAGATCTTGTCCGGTTGGCGGATCGCCAGCACAAGCTCTGCTAAAAGCGCTACGGCGAAAGCCAAGAACGCGATGGCGCCACCCACATAAAGGTGGCCCGCCTTCCACGTGATTGCACCGCCGAGTGCGGCGATGACTAGACCCCCGAGTCGCAGCTTGTACCACCTGAGGAATGATCGCTGCGCATCACCCGACTGCCAGTCCGTGCTCCGATAAAGAGCAGGGAGATCGTCCGAGCGGATTGCAGGCGTCGTAGGCACGGTTTCATCGTTGCGTACGTGCCGCAAGGTCGCCAAATAATGCGGGAAACATCACGGAGCATTTAGCTGTTGTCATCAACGACTTCAAAGACGCATAAATCCGCAGCTACCTGGCCCCAGCGGGTAAGTCACGCTGTCTCTTCCGAGCAGATCGTTTACTCACCACTTGTTATTTCCCCGTCTTACAACATCATTCATCGCACAGCGCTCATCGACAAGCCGGCTGCAACCAACGCTGCGCCTCGGCGAGGTGGCGCCCCTTGCACTCATCGCCAACGGGTCATTCCTGAATCAGAAAGGCTTGACGCTCTGGTCGCTGCCGACGGTCATGCCGTGGCCGGTGTCATCGTTAGTGAAGGTGATGCCGCCGTCGCCTGCGGCTATCGTCCAGCCCTGTATGTGATAGGTCTGGCCGGGCACCAGGGTATCGAAGGGCGGGTGGTTATAGCCCACGCCGATGTTTGCGTCGCGGTAGCTGAATTGCCCGGAGGCAGTGACTACCGCCTGATCCTGATGCAATGTTGCGGGATCTCCTTTCCAGCCCGGCGAGGGTATGGGGTCCATCGGAGACTGGGGGAACGCGCCCTGGCAGACGACATTGGGGCCGATCCCGGGATCCGCATCATCCGAGCCGATCTCACACAGCATTGGTGGCGTCTGGATCCGCACTTTCGCGTCGTGCCCCGCAGTGGGGTCGGCGCTCGCCAGTGGCATGAAAGCCAGCGCTGCCCAAACGATTCCGATTCCTAGTAGAAATTTCCTCATGTCGTCCTCCCGGTGTCGGAACGTGCAACACCGCCTATCGTGTGACCAGTCGACACGAGCGTCACTTCGTCACGATTGCCGAGTTGTGATTAGGCGCCCAGGCCTGCGCGAACGTGGCGATGGGAACCTGCGCATCGCGGCCGTTCGGGATGCCGCTGTCGTTAAGGTGCACCACGCCGGCCTTGGGGTCGATGCCGGTGACGACGACGAAGTGGTTCGCGACGTTCCGCTTGCCCGGCCAGTTCCAGATGGTTTCGGCGTTGAGGATGACGATGACCCCGCGCCTATCGGCCAGATCCCGTTCCAGCGCGCCGATATTGGTCTGGACGTTGTCGGCCTTGATTCCGTAGTGCGCCAGCAGCACTGGCAGGTCTCTGATGTCGGTGCCCGCAGGGAGGTTCCAGATCGGTCCGGGACGGGCTGTGCTCGGCGTACTTTCGGCAAGGGCGATTATCCACTGCTCGGCGGGCTCTTGGCCGGTGATCTGTCCGACGACATCAGCAACCGCCATCTCCCCGCAATCGGAAGTGTGTTGCTGGCGCCAGTAGGACGCGGCGGCGAAAGGGTCGCCATACATCCGGACCTCGTGGACGGCGCCCTGGGCTGATGCGGCCGACCACCCGGCAGCGGCTGTGCACAGCAAAGCCGCGATCTCGACACTGCGCGCAGCCACGCCGACCTTGATTCTCAAGGTGCTGATCATGGGCGCCCTTACTCCGAGCCGCCGCGGCGGCGTACTTGGCATGTTCAGGAAGGGCTCTCGATGGCCTGCTAAGGGCATCTTCGACGCAGACATGGCGATTTGCTGCACCGCCACGCCGACGTTGGGCCAAGCTTTCCTGTCGAAGACTGACACGTCACATCAGCACCGCCGCGGGCTTGGATACGCACGAAAAGGGGAATCCCCGACGTGCCGTGATGCGCGGCCCACCGAGCGAGGTGATCGGAGGTAGCAGCCTTTCGGCGAGCGGGAGCCGTAGCGACTCGGTTGATGGTTGTCTAAAAGCGGCGCTGACCAGCATGGCAGCGTCGGGCGAAGGCCCCCTGGGGACTCGTCACAGTTCGAAAGGGATGTCGGTGGTCTTTCGCGCAGACGGGGAGATCGGACGCGATCTTGCCGCTGTCGACTGGACGTCAACGCCGCTCGGACCAGTCGAGGGATGGCCGCAAAGCCTCCGTACGGCCGTGAACATCTTGCTGTCGTCGCGATTTGCCATGTGGATGGCGTGGGGTCCGGAGCTGACGTTTTTCTGCAACGCCGCCTATCGGCGCGACACGCTGGGGCTCAAATACCCCTGGGCGCTTGGCCGCCCCGCCAGCGAGGTGTGGTCGGAGATCTGGGCCGACGTCGGTCCTCGAATCGAGCGCGTCCTGTCGACCGGGGAGGCGACCTGGGACGAAGCCCTGATGCTCCTGCTGGAGCGGTCCGGCTACAGCGAGGAGTCCTACCACACGTTCTCCTACAGCCCGTTGCGCGACGACGACTCTGCCGTGGTCGGCATGCTCTGCGTGGTCAGCGAGGACACCGAGCGGGTGGTGGCTGTGCGCCGGATGGCGACATTGCGCGACCTCGGATCTGACCCGAGCGTGGCGCGCACCGAGCAACAGATGCTGGACTTCGCCGCCGGCCAGCTCGCTGCCAATCCGTACGACCTCCCGTTCACCCTGACCTATCTGTTCGGCGACGACGGCGACGCACGCCTGGCCGGGGTCAGCGGAATCGCGCCCGGGCATCCGGCAGCGCCGAACGTGCTCCCGAGCGGCGGCGTCTCGGTATGGCCCGTCACGAAAGCCTTACGCGGTGAACCCGAGCTGATCGAGCTCGACGCGCTGTCATCGGACCTGCCGACGGGCGCCTGGCACGAGCCTCCGACGCAGGCAATGGTGGTGCCGCTGGTGCGGCGGGGCGGCGCACCGCTCGGGTTTCTGGTGGCCGCGCTGAACCGGCACCGCCGCCTCGACGACGGCTACCGCGGCTTCGTGGAGTTGGTGGCCGGGCACATCGCGGCAGGGGTGGGTAGCGCGCGCAGCTACCGGGCCCAGCAGGAGCGGGCCGAGTCGCTGGCCGAACTCGACCGGGCCAAGACCACGTTCTTCTCGAACATCAGCCACGAGTTCCGCACCCCCCTCACGTTGATCCTCGGACCGGTCGCCGAGCTCCGCGCCAGGACGACCGGCGTCGACGAGCAGGCGCGCGGAGAGCTTGAGCTCATCCACCGCAACGGTCTGCGGCTGGCCAAGCTGGTCAATACGCTGCTGGACTTCTCGCGCATTCAGGCCGGGCGGATGCAGGCCCAGTTCGAGCCGTCAGATCTGGCATCCGTCACTGCCGAACTGGCCAGCGTCTTCCGATCAGCGATCGACCGGGCCGGCCTGAGATTCATCGTGGACTGCCCGCCGCTCGACGAACCGGTCTATTTGGACCGCGAGATGTGGGAGAAAGTAGTGCTCAACCTGCTCTCCAACGCGTTGAAGTTCACCTTCGACGGCTCCATCACGGTCCGGGTAGACCGCGAGGACACCGATGCGATAGTCACCGTCACCGACACCGGGATCGGCATACCCGAAGCCGAGATGCCGCGGCTCTTCGAACGGTTCCACCGCATCGAGACGGCACGCGCGCGGTCCACGGAAGGTAGCGGGATCGGCCTGGCCCTGGTCAAGGAACTGGTCGGCCTGCACGGCGGCGCCATCGCCGCCAACAGCCAGGAGGGCGCGGGCTCCACATTCACTGTCCGACTGCCTTTCGGTGCGGCCCATCTGGCTGTTGACGACCTCGCCCCGGCGCCGGGGACCGGTTCGATCTCCCGCGTGATCGCCGACCCGTACGTGCAGGAGGCGTTGCGCTGGCTGCCGGCCGACACGGATTTCGCAGCTTCTGACATCAGTACCTCGCCGGTCACGCCGGCCGGGGGTGGGGGCAAGCGGGCCCGCGTGTTGATCGCCGACGACAACGCCGACATGCGTGAATACCTGACGAATCTGCTGCGGACCTCCGGCTACCACGTCAGCGACGTCACCGACGGCCAGCAGGCGCTCGATGCCATCCGCGCCGAGATTCCCGACCTTGTCATCAGCGACGTCATGATGCCCGGGATAGACGGCCTGCAACTGGTCGCAGCACTGCGGGCGGACCTGCGGGTCGCGGCCGTGCCTGTCCTGCTGCTGTCCGCGCGTGCCGGGCAGGAAGCCTCTATCGAAGGCCTACAGGCCGGCGCCGACGACTACCTCGTCAAACCCTTCGCCGCCGCGGAGCTGCTGGCCAGAGTGCGCGCCAACATCGAGCTGGCGCGCCTGCGCAACCATCAGGCCCGCTGGCGCGCAGCGCTGGTCGACTCACTGCAGGAAGCGTTCTTCGTCTGCGACGAGCACGGCGCCGTCGTGGAGTTCAACAACGCATTCACCGAGATTCTCGGCTACGGCCCCGAACAGCTGCCGTATCCGGCCACCCACCCGTGGTGGCCGGACGCCGACACCGACCCAGAGGCTCATCGCCTGGCTGAAGCCGCGTTTGGGCAAATGCTCGCAAGCAGCCGCGGCGGCTTCACCGTTCCGGTCAACCACCGCGACGGGCATCGGGTGTGGGTCGCGGCAAACTTCAACCATGCCGAGGATCCCGACTCCGGGCGGCAGATCATTGTCGGAACCCTGCGTGACGTCACCGCCGAGCACTACGTCGTGCAGCGCCAGACGGCGCTGGCCGTGCTCAATCAGAAACTGGCTCAAGCGGATACGGTAGATAACGCCATGCGCGGAGCGGCTGAGGAGCTGCGTCGGGTGTGGCAGGCCCGGCGCGTCGTGGCCGCGACGTTCGCCGACACCGACAAATCCGTCGGGCCGGAACTGACGTGCGCGGGGGAGCCCGTCGGGTGGCCTGAGCTGTTGCCGCCCGAGCGGCAACTGATCGAGTCGTTGCGTGACGCCGACCTGCTGACCAGCGTCACCGAGGAGCCGGGCGGGGCGGGCATCGCGCTGCGCCATCCCCGCGGCGTATCAGTCATCTGGGTCGAGCTGGCTGAGCAGCGCCCGTTCACCGCCGAAGACCACACACTGCTCACGGTGCTGGCCGCACGCCTTGGTCAGGGCCTACAGCGCGTCTACGAGGTCGACGAGCAACGCGAAACCGCCGTGGCCCTGCAGCACGCGATGCTCGGCCCGGCGACGCTGCCCGGGGGATTTGCGGTGCGGTATAACCCCGCGGGCCGTCCGCTGCAGGTCGGCGGCGATTGGTACGACGTCGTCAATCTCGACCGCGGGCGCGTCGCACTGATCGTCGGCGACTGTGTCGGTCACGGGTTGGCCGCCGCCACCGTCATGGGTCAGCTGCGCAGCGCCTGCCGGGCGCTGCTGCTCGAGAAGTCCAGCCCCGCAGCTGTACTCGCAGGGCTGGACCGTTTCGCTGCGCGGCTGCCCGGTGCCGACTGCACCACTGCGTTCTGCGCGGTGCTGACCCTTGCTTCCGGCGAACTGGTGTACTCCAGCGCGGGCCATCCGCCGGCTATCACGGTGCACGCCGACGGCGCCACCACGATGCTCGAAGGCGGACGCGGTCTACCCCTGGCGATCCGGCCGGACCAGCCGCGACCCGAAGCCCATGTCACGATGCCGCCGCGCGCGACGTTGCTGCTCTACACGGACGGCTTGGTCGAACGTCGCGGCAGTGCGATCGAGGACGGCATGACCCGTGCTGCTGATCTTGTCGGGGATGGCCGTTCGCACGAGCTCGACGAAGTGGCCGACGAACTCATGTCCAAACTCGAGCCCACCGGTGGCTATCCAGATGACGTGGCCATCCTGCTGTACCGGCAGCCCGCCCCGCTGGAAATGGACTTCGCCGCCGACGTTCGCCAACTGGGCCCAAGCCGTGCTGCCTTGCGCAGCTGGCTGACCCAGGCGGGGGTCGAGCACGGTCAGATTCAAGACATGCTCGTCGCTGCCGGCGAAGCCGTCGCCAACGCGATCGAGCACGGTCACCGCAACAAGCCCGAAGGCATCATCTCGTTGCGTGCGAGCGCTGTCGCCGACGGACTGCAGGTCAGCGTTATCGACACAGGCGTCTGGAAGATCCCGCACCAAGTCGCGGGCGATAACCGCGGCCGCGGCATCTCCCTCATGCGATGTCTGGTGCAGGACTTGAGCATCCACTCCAACGACTCGGGTACTACAGTTCACATGTACGCAAGGATCACGTAATGACAACCCCGCTCACCCTTAACACCGACCGTGGCGTCGATGGGACACCTCGGGTGATTGCGGCGGGCGAGATCGATATCAGCAATATTCACGTGTTCACCGAAGCGTTGACCACCGCCAGCGAGGGCAGCCGCGGGCCGATGACCGTCGACATGAGCGCGGTCAAGTACCTGGACAGCGCAGGCATCAATGTGCTGTTCAAGCATGCCGACGAAATCGACGAACTGCACCTCATCGTCCACCCTTTCCTCATGCGGGTCCTCACGATCACCGGTCTCAGCGAGATCGCGAACGTCCAACCCGCACCGCCACCCGAAGACGGCGACGGTTAGTCGACACGACGACCTAAGCTCGGCGTGCGAGTCAGCGGGCTTTTGCGGGGCTCCGCGTATTCAGCCGGTCTTCGAGGGCACCGACGCGCTGCTCGGAGCCGGTGAAGAGATCGCGCGGGAAGCGGCGGTATTCGAGCATCTCCGCGTAGATCGAGCCAGGCTGGTCGAAATTCAGGCCCATGCCGGCCAGATATTGCAGTCGCATGCTCATGTCGTCATTGATATCGGCGCCGGCGAGCCAGGGTCTTATGTCCGACGCGCGACCGGCGTAGGTGGCGAGAAGGTCAGTCGCGCTGTGAAAGTTCACGGCACCCATGGATTGCGCGACGCGCGCGTAATCGGGACGATGCCAGCGCTGTTCTAGCCCGTCGACGTTGAGATTCAACGGCTCCGCCTGGCCGAGCAAAACGACGTCGTTACCCTCGCCGTTGACGGTGTTGCCCCAGACGGTGCCGTTAGGGAAGACATCGAAAAACGTTGCCAGTTCGCTCTTTACGGTAGCGAGGTCGCTCTCGTACAGGGGAACCCATTGCGTGACGATGCCGCCGGGGTTCAGGTGTTCCTTGACGAGCTCGAAATACTGCTTCGAGTACAGCGACGACGTGCCTTTAACCCACGGATGGATCGGGTCCGACGTGATGACGTCGAATTTGTCCTTCGACGTGAGCATGAAATGGCGCGCGTCGTCGTAGTGGATCCTGGTGCGTGGATCGTCTTTGACGTCGTAATTTTCGTTGTGAAAATATTTGGCCGCGGCGGGCGGGACTAACGGCTCGAGCTCGCAGATGGTGATTTTTTCGACTGTCGGATAGACGACGAAGGTTCCCGCGGTGACGCCCGCTCCGAAGCCGACGACCAAAACCGATTTGGGATCTCGATGAAACAGCGCGGGAAGGTGGCCGAGCATGCGCTGGAGGCGCATGTCGCCGGGATCGGTGGAAGCTTCCACTTTCCCGGCGACGTGGAAATATCGGCTGCCGTCGGGCGGTTCGGAAACCGCCACCGAGTAGTCGCGGCCTTCGCCGACGTAGAGCGCGCGTCCCGGGTACGTTTGCAGCAGTATGCGCCGCCCGTAAGCGATAGCGAGCCAGGGGACGGGTGAGATGCTCGCGATCAACCAGACAACGACGACCATCGATGCGATGGTCGTAGCGACTCCACGTTTGCCGAGCGATCGCGCAGTGGGGGCGAAGGCGATCAGAGCTGAAACAGTGGTGAGCGCAATCAGCAGCCGTTGGCAATCCTGGGTGCCGATCCGGGGAATCAGAATGATGCTGAAGGCGAGGGCCCCGAGAATTCCGCCGACCGTGTTGGCGGCATACACCCTGCCGACCAGGGTTCCGGACTCTTCACTGCGCGCCGCGGCAGCGGCCAGCGCGAACGGAAAACTCGCACCCCACAGGCAGGCGGCGGGAAAGATCGCCCACATGCAGCGCATGATGTCGACCTGAAAATTGAATACGGCGCTCTTGGCCAGCATCGGATCGATCGGCCAGTTGGGCAGTGCGTCCGCCAGCGTGTACGCGGTCCACGCGATTGCCGCGGCGAGCAGGATCTGGCAGACGCCGAGCGCGGCGCGCGGACGTTGCGTCTGGCGCGCGAGATGCGATGCGAGGCCGCTGCCTACGCCCAAACCCGTCAGGAACACCGCGAGGATGATCGAGAACGTGTAGACGGTCGCGCCGAGCATGACCGAAAGAAGCCGTGTCCACACGACTTCCGCGCCGAGTGCGGCCAGCCCGGACAGGCCGATCGCGATGTAAACGGAGCCTTGCCTTGCAGGCGCCGGTGACAGTTGATGAGCAGGCGAATCGGCGGGGGGAGTCGGCTCGTAGGGCGTCCGCGTCGAAAGGCGATAGCTGAGCCATGCAACAACTGCGTTGATCGCGGCGGCGACGTAGGTGGCCGTCGGCATGTCGTAGACGCGGAGCAGATAAAAACCCGCGAACACGCATCCGAGCACCGCGCCGGCGATATTGCTGCCATAGAAAAATCCAAGCCAGGAGACTTCCCGCGGCGAGGATTCGACGTAGCGGGCGATGGCAGGGAGGGAAGCGCCCATCAGCAGAGTGGGTGGCAGCAGGCAGACGGCCGCGACCACCGCGCGCATCAGCATTCCGGCTAGGCCGCTGCCGCCGATGGCGGCGTAGAGGTGATCGAGGAGAGGCAGGATCCACAGCACGACAAGACCACAGACGCCGATGCCACCTTCGATGATCGCGTAAACACGGAGCGGATGCTTGCGCGTGGAAACGTAGCGGGGCAGGAGCAGGCTGCCGAGGCACATGCCTGCCATGTAGGTGCTGAGCAGGACGCCAAGCGAGACAGCGGACGATCCGACAATCAGTTGCAGCAGCTGAAACCAGACGATTTCGTAAATCAGAGCGGCACATCCGCTGCCGAAGAACAGGACCAGAAGGAGGGGGATACCGGCACGGTCGGAAAGCATGGAATCCGGCGTCACAGGCTCGGCCTCGCGGGCAGTCGAGATTTTCCGCTTCTTTTCCGACATGAGGTCAGTGTTGCAGGCCGACCCGACGACATGCGGGCTCAGTGATGGGTGAGATGCTCCGCGTCTTTCCAGATTCCGTCAGCCGGCATGTCGAGGCGGCCCGTCTTTGGTTGGCGCCAATCGGGTGTGGCGAAGGGTTGGCCCCAGTAGTCCGTCACTTTGATGGCGTGGCCGTCGCGCAGTTCGGCGATGCTGACGTTGCGGTAGATGCGTCCGTCGCCGTAGTTACAGGACCATTCGACGACGATGATGTTGTTGTCGAGGTGGAGTCGGCGGCCGACTCCCAAGGTCAGCTCCGGAAAGCCGCCTTCGACTTCGCCGATGAGGTCGCGGCCGTCCACGACCTCCGCTAGTTGAGGCCATTGGCGTTGGCAATCAGGGGCCAGCGGCACCCCGAGGATGTAGGCAAGTCGAGTGTTGCCGTTCGAGGATGGTGATGACGAAGTCATGCGGAGGACTCCTGTGAGTAGGGGTAAAACATCGAGCAACTAATCTTTCCGCGGAATGAACCCAGGTTGGCCGCTGTGGATCACCGCGTTGAACCTGATGTTCGTCGTGATGCGGTCCTTGATGTCCGACATGGCGTCTTCCGGAAGACTTGAAATCTCGAAGTTCGCTTGAATCCGCTGCGGTTTGGTCGAGGTGGTC
>Ga0302326_10019992_pt1 | contig 13799 bp, 13 predicted proteins | sample Palsa_T0_3_FD_202264 | JGI IMG/M metagenome (GOLD analysis project Ga0302326, IMG submission 202264) | Peat permafrost microbial communities from Stordalen Mire near Abisko, Sweden - Palsa_T0_3 | ecosystem: Environmental > Terrestrial > Soil > Palsa > Peat permafrost | place: Sweden: Abisko... | reverse complement strand
GTCGAAGGTCAAATCCAGGGCGCGCTTGTAATCGGACTCGAGCGCGTCGAAGACCTCGACGATCTCATCCCGGCTACTAGAACGCATGTTCGAATCGTAACGCCCGGGACCGACAAGCTCGCAGCATGAAACCTAAGTGACGCAAGTGGTTTCGGATGCCGTACAGCGCTCGATCAGGATTTCGGCCAGCAGCCGGGGCTCGCTGATCATCAGGTCGTGGCAGGTGTCGACGGGGATCAGCGTCTGCACACCGCCCAGCGCGGCGATGCTGCGCAACTGCGTGCGCCGAAAGAGCGCGTGGTCGCGCAAGGTCAGGATCCAGGTCCGGGGAACATCGTCAGGCAGGCCGCTGCGATCAACGGGCTCGGCGACGACCGTCACCGCCTCGGTGTGGATCCGCGACAACGTGAAGCGACGCTGCGCACGAGTCATGCCGTTGCAGAAGACCAAGGCGCTCAGCATGTTCGGCATTGTCGCGGGGGGCTTGCGTAGCCGGACGGCCCGTCGCACATACCAGGCCAGCGGACCGACGAGGGTGTCGACGATCGCGCTGCCCTGCGCGGGCAGGCAGGCCGCCGCCAAGATCATCTCGCGCACCCGCGAGCGGCCCAACGCCCCAACGATTCCAGGCACGGTCAAGCCCGCAAGCGAATGGCCAACGATGACCACCTCGTGCAGTCCGGCGTCCTCGATCTGTTCGACCGCCGAGCGCACACAGTCGGCGATGGTGACCGTGGTGAGATCTCCGGGTGTCGCACCGTGGCCGGGCATGTCGACGGCCAGCACCGGTAATTCCGGTGCGAGGCAGCGTAGTTCGTCGATGGTGAGATCCCAGCAATCCGCTGAGTGCTCACCGCCGTGAACCAGAACGAGAGCCGGCGAGCGCAGGTTACGCCACCCCGTAATCGATGACACCACGCACGATGTCGCCGTTGAGCAGGTCGGCATACGCCTCGTTGATCTCGTCGAGGCGGTAGCGCCTGGTGATCATCTCGTCCAGCTGCAACTGGCCGGTCTGATAGAGCCTGGCCAGTCGGTCGATGTCCGCCTTCGGGTTGCACGAGCCGAATATCGTGCCCGCCAACGTTTTATTCATCAGGATGAAGTCCTGCAGATCGATCTTGACCGACCGCGTCAGCTGCGACGTCATGCCGGTGAGCACACAGGTTCCGCCCTTGCGGGTCAGTTGCACCGCGTCGCGGACGTCCTCGGCAGTGATCAGCGACGGTGACACCACGACGGCGTCGGCCATCACCCCATAGGTCAGGCCCCGCACCAGATCCATCGCTTCGGCCGCAGTCGCGGCGCTGTGTGTCGCGCCGAACTGCAATGCGGATTTCTGTTTGAACTCCACCGGATCGACCGCGATGATCTGTGCCGCGCCGTTGATGCGGGCGCCTTGGATGGCCCCGGTGCCGATGCCGCCGACACCGATCACCACCACGGTGTCGCCGGCGCGCATGTTGGATCGGTTGGCGACCGAACCGTAGCCGGTCGGGATGGCGCACGACAGCAGCGCGCTCGGCGCCAACGGCAGATGTCGCTCGATCTTCACCAGCGACTTGGTGGATGCCACCGTGTGTTCGGCGAACGTCCCGACCTTGGCGATGTGGCCCAGGTCCCGGCCGTCGGCCGTGTGGTGACGGAATGTGCCGTCAGTGGGCATGCCCGGGATCATGGTGAAAGCACCAACATCGCAGATGTATTCCGCACCGGTTGCGCACCAACGACATTGACCGCAAACCGCGACGAATGACATCACTACGTGATCGCCCGGTGCGAACTCCGTGACGCCCTCTCCGACTTCCTGCACGATGCCCGAACCCTCATGCCCACCGATCATGGGGAACATGGTGGGCAACCCCATCGAACGCATCACATCGTTGGGCGCGGACATGTCGCCTTTGAGGATGTGATCGTCGGAGTGGCATAACCCGGCGGCGGCCATCTGGACGAGAACCTCGCCGGCCTTCGGGGGGTCTAACTCGAATTCTTCGACGGACCAGGGCCCGCCGACGTCGTGCAGGATCGCCCCGCGGCTTTTCATGACACCGGAGTGAAAGTGACGGGCAGACTGTTGGGCGAGCGGAATGTGACCCCGACGATGCGGGTCTCGTCGTCGGGCTCGAGCCTGAGGTTCTCGACCCGATCCAGAAGGCTGTTCAACATCACCCGAGTTTCCAACCGTGCCAAGTGCATTCCCAGACACATGTGGATGCCACCCGCGAACGAGATGTGTGCGTGGCGCGGTCGATGGATATCGAACGTGTTGGCATCCGGCCAACGGCTCTCATCCCGGTTGGCCGAGCCCATGCACATGTCGATCTGGGCGTTGGCAGGGATTGTCTTGCCGCCGATTTCGACTTCTTGGGTCGTAGTCCGCATCACCATGGTCAGCGGGGTCTCGACCCGCAGGCCCTCTTCCATGGCGGTCGGGATCAATGACCGGTCCTGCTGGACCATCGCCAACTGCTCGGGATGGGTCAACAACAGGTAGAGCAGGTTGCCCGACGATCGGTAGGTGGTCTCCAGACCGGCGGGCAGCAGCAGTCGCAGGAACGCGATGATCGCCTCGTCGGTGAGCTTCTCGCCGTCGATTTCCGCGGTACACAGGTCGCCGATGATGTCATTGGTCGGCTTTTTCCGTCGCTGCTCGACCTGGTCGAGGAAGTAGCCGTGCAATTCGTTCGCCGCGATCAACCCTGCCTCGATGTCGGTCTGGATCGAGATGAGGCCGAGTGACAGTCGCCGAAACATGTCGAGATCTTCACGGGGGAGCCCGAGTAGTTCGGAGATGATCCGGGTCGGAAACTCGAATGTCAGCGCCTTCACCAGGTCGGCGTGGCCGTCGTTCTTGAACTCGTCGATCAATTGATCGCAGACCGGCCCGATGACCGATGGCTCCCAGCGTTCCAGCGCGGTGGCGCGGAACGCCTTGGCCACCAAACTGCGATGGTCGTGATGTTCTTTGCCGCCCATCGCCAGGATGGTGTGGCCCATCACCAGTCCGATTGTCTTGTCGTACTCGGCGGAGGTGAAGACCTTGTCGTCGCGGAAGGCCTGAAAGACGCCGTCGTAGCCGAACAGCACCCACTCGTCTTGCGGTTTCAACTCCGGCGGCAGCAGGTCGCTGTCCATCAACGTCCCGTGGAACACCGGATCGGTGTTCCGCATGTACTCGAAGAACGGATAGGGGCTGGTCTCGCCGGTGACGTCGAGGACGACGGGCAGGTCCCCAACGTCTGGACTTTCGGTGCGCAGCGTCATTGCCGCTCCTTCGGGGCGTTGGGAATTTCGCTATCATAGTATAAATAGCAACCACGCCCAATGGGTTGTGACGGTTACCGCGCCGGGGAAGTATTGACCTGCGTGATCGTCAGGGAGGCGGTGATCCGGCCGTGTTAGAACGCCGATTGGTGTGCTCCGTCGACGAGTTACCGCCGGGTGCGATGAAGTTGGTAGACGTCGGAAAGTTCGGCGTCGGCGTGTACAACGTCGGCGGCGCGCTGCACGCGATCGTCAACTACTGCTCGCACGAGGGCGCTCCGCTCTGTCTGGGTTTGCTCGGCGGCACCACCGAATTCGCGCCCGAGGAACCCGGCGGGCTGCGTCGGGTGCGCGAAGGTCAGATCGTTCGGTGCCCTTGGCACAATTGGGAATTCGATGTCACGACCGGGCGCAACCTCGCCGATCCGAAACGGCGGGTTCGCACGTATCGCGTCGATGTCGCCGACGGGCAGGTGTATCTGAACGTATGATCATCGACACGAACGTTCAGCCGCATTTCCGCTACAACGCCGAAATCCGGAAGTACTTACCCGCCGCGCATCGACTGCGGTCGATCCCCGACGTCGAGCAGCAGTGGTACCAAGCACCTGGCGGCAACTACCGCGAAGACCTCTACGGCGAGCACTACCCGGGTTCGGATCGCGACACCGTGGCCCGGCATCTGTTCGTCGATGGCGGTGTCGACTACGCCGTGTTGAACCCGTTGACCCGCGGCAACATCGCCGACTATCTGCTCAACAGCCGGATCTGTGCGGCGGTCAACGACTGGCTGCTCGACCGGTGGCTGGAACCCGACACCACGAATCGGTTCCGCGGCACCATCCGGGTCAACCCCGAGGACCCCAAAGGCGCGGTCGCCGAGATCGAGCGGCTCGCCGCCCACCCCAAGTTGGTTCAAGTCGGCGTTCCGATGCAGTCCCGCGAGCCGTACGGAAAACCGGTGTTCGAGCCGATCTGGGCGGCGGCGGCGGCGCACGGGCTTCCGGTGGCTGTCCACATCAACGGCGGCAACGGCGTCGACTATGCGCCGACCTTCGCCGGTCACGCGCACACCTATCCCGGTTACGCGTCGTTCATGCCGCTGAACTATTTCGTGCACCTCGCGACGCTGATCGTCGAGGGTGTCTTCGGCCGCCACCCGAACCTGAAGTTCGTCTTCGCCGATGGCGGCTACGACATCCTGACTCCGCTGATGTGGCGGCTCGATACGTTCTGGCTGTCGATGCGCGACCAGACACCCTGGGTCGACCGCTATCCCAGCGACTACCTGCCCGCCCACGTCCGGTTCTGCTCGTCGGCATTCGACGGGCCGACGGACGCCGGCCAGATGCAGCGATGGATGGATTTCTCCGGCAAGGCCGATCTGCTGATGTACGGATCGGGCTACCCGCACTGGTCTACCTCCGCGCCGGGGGAGATCGCCGCCGGGCTGGACAGCGCTCAACGCGACAACGTGTTGTGGCGAAATGCCAGTGAGCTCTACGGGCTCACGGCGCCGATCGAAGGACGTGTGTGATGACGACGATCGAACGGGTCGACCCGCATACCGAGCACGACGAGATCGCGGTGGCGATCGTCGACACCGACGTGCATCCGATGCCGGTGTCGACAGAGGTGCTCAAGTCGTATGCGCCGGCCGACTGGGTCGACAAGATCTGGCCGACCGGCAACGCCGTCACTCCACTGCCGCACTTCTACGACACGCCCGACTCGTACAAGACCATGTCGATGCGGGTGGACGCCCATCCGCCCGGCGGTGGATTCGCGGGGACCGACCCGGACTACGCGGCCAAGCAACTGCTCGTCGACGCCGGGGTCAGCATCGCCACGCTGGAGCCGATGTGCGACGCGCAGTTGCCGCACGCCGAGCACGTGCTGAAGGCCACGCACAACGACTGGCTCGCCGACGTCTGGTTGGGTCAGAACAACGCGCACGGTCGTTGGCGAGGATCGATCAGCGTCAGCGCCCAGGTCCCCGAGCAGGCGGCGCGGGAAATCCAGCGGTGGGCGGGCCATCCCTACATGGCGCAGGTGCTGATGACTCCGCAGACGCGTGGAATCCCGTTCGGTAACCCACATTTCGACCCGCTCTACGCTGCCGCGGCGGCCAACGGACTGCCGGTGGCCACCCACTTGATGGGTCAGACGCCGTTCGAGCTGATTCCGATCTATCCCGTCGGCAACCCGGCGCACTGGCATGACTTCTTCGCCGCGTGGCCGCTGCTGTACGTGTCGCACCTGATGAGCCTGGTGTTCGACGGCGCCTTCGACCGGCATCCCGATCTGCGGGTGGTGTTCGTCGAGGGTGGCTTCACCTGGCTGATGCCGGTGATGTGGCGGATGGACCGGATCTGGGAAGCCCGCCGCGCCGACCTTCCGCACGTCCGCCGCCGGCCGTCGGATTATGTGCGCGAACACGTCCGGTTCACCACTCAGCCGTTGGAAGACGCTGACGTCAAACACTTCCGCGAGTATCTGGAAATGATGGACCTCGGCGACAACCTGATGTTCTCCACCGACTATCCGCATTGGAGCTACGACGCGCCGGCATATGCGATCAACCGGTTTCCGGCAGCGCAACGCGAGCGCATCATGCGCGGCAACGCGACCGCGCTGTATGGGTTGCCGCCGACGGTCAAAGCCCTCCCCGGCGAACGGCCCGCGGCGGACGTCAGCTTCGAGTGAAAGCGAGCAAGACGACTGAGGCCGATCGCGCGGCAGCCACGAAACTGAGGATCATAGCTGCGACCGGCTTTCGCCTAGATCGGATCGAACTTATTGATCAGCCAGGCGCCCTGCACCTTGGTCAGCGACACCAGCACGCTGCTTGCCGCCGCTGACGGGTCGGGCCGTTCTTTGCTGGTGGTGACCTGGTTGACGAATATCAGCACGACCGCGGATTTCGGGTGCACTTCGGTCGCGGCCGCGCCCACCACCTGAGCGGTGGTCGTCACCGCCTTATCCTTGGCGGCCGGACTCACGACCTGCTTGGTGAACGTGTCGTAGTAGTTCAGGAAGTCGCCGGTGAGATGGGATCTCGCCGCGGCGAAGTCGTGGTCGAGAGTGTCGGGTTTGTAGGACAGCATGGCCACCGCGCCGTCGCGCGCCGCGTCGATCGCCGACTGAGCGGCCGCCTGGTCGGTGGCCTGGTCGGGTCGGTACTGGGAGAAGTACAGCCACGCGGCTAACCCGCCGGCGGCCAGCAAGGCCAGCACCAGCACCACCGGGATGAGCGGGACGGAACGCAGATTCCGCTCGGGTGTGTGCGCGGCGTCGTCCGCGTCGGCGCTCTTGTCGATCTCGACGTCGGCGGTGGGTTCGACGTCGGGCGGGGTCTCGTCGTCGCTCACAGCACGAACTCCACTTTTGAGAGCTTCAGCTGATCACCGTCGCGGACCACCGACACCCGGAACCGAAACGTGCGTGGTTCGTCTTTGGCTCCGGCCGAATTGGTCACCCGCTCGTTGGCCAGAACCAGGACGACGGCGGAATCCTTCGTCGTCGACTCGACCGCCGAGGCCGCGATCGTTCCTTCGGCCACCGCCTTGGTGTCTTTGACCACCGACGCGAAATCCTCCGCGGTTTTTTGGAACTGGTCTCTGAATTCGCCGGTGGCACTGTCCACGATGCGCTGGACGTCTTCCTTGGATTTCTTGAAATCCAACGACGTCAAGTTGATCACGCCTTGTCGGGCGGCGGCGGCAAAGGCCGCCGACTGCTGCCGTTCCTTGACGACGTTGTCATGGCGCCAGACCATCCAACCGCTGGCCCCGAGTAACGCGCAGATGGCGAAGACCGTGGCCGCGGTCAGCAGGACGGATACGGACACCCGCAACCGGGGCTCCGTTGTCGGCGCTACAGGTTCTTCGGCGTGGGCCTGCTCGGCCGTCTCGGCCGGATCGACCGGATCGACTGTCTCGGTTGCGTCGACAGCTTCGGCGACCTCAACGGGCTTTGCGGCCTCGGTGGCTTTGTCGGCTGTTTCATCTTCAACGGCCTCTTCGGCGGCTTCTTCGGCGGCCCGTGCTTCCGCTTCGCGGCGCAACTGGATCGCCCGGGCACGGGCGCGTGCCGCCGCAGCCAGGGCTTCGGCCTCGGCGGCTTCCGCCTCGGCCTGCTCGGCCAATGCGATTGCGTCCAACTTCGCCTTGGTGGAATCTCGCGGCGGCTTGTCGGTGTCAGCCATGGCGGCCGCGGCTCCTCAACGTCATTATCGACTGAACTCCGGTATCTCTTACGGTATTGGTCATTGCTAACATCGAAATCACCAGTGACCACGACTGGGACCGATCGGACGGATGACCAGGACGCCCCGGGCCTTCATCCGCAACGGTGACGGAAGGCCAGGAAGGTCTCAGCCAGCGTATGACTGTCGTCGATTCCCCCGAAAAGATACTCTTCGCCTCCACCACTCAAGCATTTCTGCAAAAAGAGGTGCCGCTGAGTCGGGTGCGCGAACTGCACTCCCAGGGCGTGTCCTTCCAGCCGGCCTGGTGGCGGCGCGCCGCGGATCTGGGGTGGACGGCGCTGCTGGTGCCCGAGGAACTCGGCGGTGGCAGCGTCTCCGGCGATGGTGTGGCCGATCTGGCGATGGTCGCCGAACAACTCGGAAAGACGGTGGCGCCCGGCCCGCTCTATCCAGTGAGCACAGTGCTGGCAGCGCTGGTGGACAGCGCCGATCCGCAGTCGCACGCAGCGACCATCGACGCGTTGATCACCGGCGAAACCGTCGCCTCGTGGGCGGTCTGTGAGCCGGGACAGGGGTGGGCGCCGTGCACGCCGTCGACGACAGCCACGGCGACGGAATCCGGCTACCGGATCGACGGGCTGAAAGATCGCGTGGAGGCGGGCGCACAGAGCGACCTGCTGCTCGTGGTGGCTCAGGCTGACGACGGGGTGCGCCAGTTCCTTGTCCGGACCGATGCATCCGGAGTGCGCGTCGAGCCGCAGCAGTCGATCGATCTTGTCAAGCAGTATGCCCGTGTGCATTTCGACGGGGTGGCCGTCGAGCGGAGCGCGGTCGTCGACGGCAATGCGGCCGACCTCATCGACCGGCAGAGCCAGATCGCCCAAGTGCTGCAGTGCGCCGAAGTCGTCGGCATTCTGCAGACCGTGTTCGACTTCACCGTGGCCTGGGCGTTGGACCGGCACACGTTCGGGCGGCCCCTGGCGTCCTACCAAGCACTCAAACACCGCTTCGCCGATATGAAGATGTGGCTGGAGGCGTGCCACGCGACCACGGCCGCAGCGGTGACAGCGATCTCAAGTCGTTCGCCGGACGCCAATCTGTCCGCCAGCATCGCCAAGTCCTACGTCGGCGAAATGGCGACGGACATCATCCAGGACTGCGTGCAGTTGCACGGCGGTATCGGCGTGACGTGGGAGCACGATCTGCACCTTTATCTGCGACGGGCTGCGCTGTACCGGTCGATGTTCGGCACGCCGGAAGAACACAACCTTCGGGTCTATCAATTGCAAGAGGCCAGACAACAGGCGGCGAGGTCCGCCTGATGGCAGAGGTTTTTGCAGCCGAGTCGGCTGCCGCCGACGTCGAATCCGTCGACGAGTTCCGGCTACGCGCGCGAGCTTGGCTGGCCGAGAACATGCCGGTGATCGATCCCGCGGAGCCACCGGCGGCCCATCGCGACGAAGAGCGCTGCTGGCTTCGCGCTCGCGAACTGCAGAAACGGCTGTATGACGGCGGATTCGCGGGAATCTGCTTTCCCGGTGAATACGGCGGACTCGGTCTGGACTACGAATACCAGCAGGCGTTCGACCAGGAGAGTCTCGGTTACGAGATGCCGCTGATCCTCAACACGCCGACGTTCACCATCTGCTGCGCAACGCTTCTCGACACCGCCAGCGAGGACCTGAAGCGCCGGCACATCGGCGCGGCGCTGCGTGGTGACGAGGTGCTCGTGCAGCTGCTGTCTGAGCCCAGCGGCGGCTCAGATCTCGCCGGTGTGATCACCCGGGCCGAACGCGACGGCGACCGCTGGGTCATCAACGGCGCAAAGACGTGGAGCACCAGCGCATTCGCCGCCGACTACGGTTTGTGCCTGGCGCGCACCAATTGGGATGTGCCCAAGCATGAGGGGCTGACCATGTTCCTGGTGCCGATCAAGCATCCCGGGATCACGTTGCGGCGCATCACTCAGCTGAACGGGTCTACCGAATTCTGCGAGGAGTTCCTCGACGGAGTCGACGTCGCAGACGACGCCGTCGTCGGCACGGTGAACGACGGATGGTCGGTGGCCTCCCGCCAGCTGTACCACGAACGCCGCGCGGTGGGGATGAGTTCGGAATTCGCCAGCGGCAGTGGTAGCGAGGGCGGTCGGTCGAAGCCGGTGAACTATGTGGCGCTGGCCAAGACGATCGGCATGGCGGACAACGAGCGGGTGCAACAGCTGGCCGGTCGGGCGCTGGTCCACCGTGCGGTCAGCGATCAACTGGGGGGTCACGTCTACCGCAGTGTCCGCGACGGCAGCCTCCCGGCCGCGGCCGGAACCTTGATCCGGCTTTTCCACGCTGAGACCACCACGCTGGAGATGGACATCGGGCTGGCGATCACCGGAACCTCGGGTGTCGTCGGCGCCGAAGGGGAGGGCCTGCAGGCCGGGTTGCGGTACCTGGCCCGGCAGGCGGTCTGCCTGGGCGGCGGCACTATCGAGATGGCGCGCAACGTCATCGGCGAGCGGGTGCTGAACTTCCCCCGCGAATACGCCGCCGACCGCGGTGTGCCGTTCAACCAGGTACGGCACGGCAACTAGCCGCGCGGCACGCCTATACCGTGCGAGCCAGCCGGCGCGCGAGCAACTCGGCGAATCGCGCCGGATCCTCGGGCGCATTCCCTTCGGCGAGAAGTGCTGTGCCGTACAGTAATTCAGCTGTCTCGGTCACATCCGGATCGTCGGCTCGGTCTTTGTGCGCCTGCTGCAGCCCGGTGATCAGCGGGTGGGTCGGGTTGAGTTCCAGCGTCCGCTTGCCGACCGGGACGTCCTGTCCGGTGGCCCGGTAGATGCGGGCCAGTGTCGGGGTCACACCGAAGGCGTCGGTGATCAGGCAGGCCGGCGAGTCGGTCAGGCGGGTGGACAACCGCACTTCCTTGACGTGCTCGCCGAGGGTTTCGGTCAGCCATGTCAACAGATCGGCGAAATCCTGCTCCTGCTCTTTGCGCTCGGCCTCGTGGGCCGACTTCTCTTCCTCGGTGTCGAGGTCGACGTCACCCATGGCCACCGACTGCAGCGGCTTGCCGTCGAACTCGGTCACCGATCCCAACCAGATCTCGTCGACCGTGTCGGAAAGCAGCAGCACCTCATAGCCTTTGGCCTTGAACGCTTCGAGGTGCGGAGTGCTCAGGATCTGTTGCGGTGATTCGCCGGTCGCGTAGAAGATCTGCCGCTGGTCTTCTTTCATCCGCTCGACATATCCAGCCAGGGTGGTCAGTTCGTCCTCGCTGTGCGTCGAAGCGAACGAGGAAATCTCCAGCAGCGTCTCCTGGTTGTCGAAGTCGCGCATCAGGCCCTCTTTGAGAACCTTGCCGAATTCGCCCCAGAAGGTGCGGTAGTCGGCTGGCCGCTCGGACTGCAGATCCTTGATCGTCGAGAGGACCTTCTTGGTCAGCCGGCGCCGGATCGCGTTGATCTGTCGATCCTGCTGCAGGATCTCGCGGGACACGTTCAGCGACAGGTCCTGCGCATCGACGACGCCCTTGACGAACCGCAGATACCGGGGCATGAGCTCGTCGCAATCACCCATGATGAACACGCGTTTGACGTACAATTGCACACCGATGGAGGCATCGGGCTCGTAGAGGTCGAACGGTGCCCGCGTCGGAATGAACAGCAGGGCTTGATATTCGAAGGTGCCCTCGGCCCTCATCGAGATGACCTCGAGCGGATCGTCCCAGGCGTGCGCGATGTGCTTGTAGAACTCTTTGTACTCTTCCTCCGACACCTCGTCCTTGGGCCTGGCCCACAGCGCCTTACCGGAGTTGAGCGTCTCGACTTCCCTGGTGACGGTGTCCTCGCCGCCGTCTTCAGCGGGCGTGGTCTTCTCGACCTCCATCCGGATCGGCCAGGCGATGAAGTCGGAGTATTTCTTGACCAGCGTCCGAAGCTTCCATTCCGACGTGTAGTCGTGCAGCGCGTCCTCGGCATCGACGGGCTTGAGGTGCAGGGTGACCGACGTTCCCTGCGGCGCATCTGCAACAGCTTCAATGGTGTACGTGCCGTCGCCGCTGGATTCCCACTTGATCGCCTCGCTGTCGCCGGCCCGGTGGGTGAGAAGTTCGACCTTGTCGGCCACGATGAAGGTGGAGTAGAAGCCGATACCGAACTGGCCGATCAACTCCTCGGACACGGCGGTGTTATTTTTGCCGTCCTGAGCCTCCCGAAGCTGCTTACGCAGCTCGGCGGTACCGGACTTGGCCAGCGTGCCGATCAGGTCGATGACCTCCGCGCGGGTCATGCCGACGCCGTTGTCGCGAACGGTGAGGGTACGGGCGTCGTTGTCCACCACGATCTCGACGTGCAGATCGGACGTGTCGACGTCCAGGTCCTTGTCTTGGAATGCCTCGATCCGCAGCTTGTCCAGCGCGTCGGAGGCGTTCGAGATCAGCTCCCGAAGAAATGAATCTTTGTCCGAGTAGACCGAATGGACCATCAAATCCAGTAGCTGGCGGGCCTCGGCCTGAAACTCCAACTGCTCGACGCCGGTACTCATGACACTGTGCTCCACGACATAGCTGATGAATGTTACCGGGGCGCCCACCGCCGGGATGAGATGCCTCGTCGTGCGGCCTCTGCCGTTCTTGGTGTCTTTTCTATTTTATCTAGTATAGATACTATAGAGATCAGTCAGCCTGTCCTGCATTGACGCAGCGTCGTGGAAGAGAAGCGATGGAGTCGAACGCTCATCCGGTCCTACTCGGAGGCCGGGTCAGCGCCTCTGCGGAAACCATGACGACGAGACTATTCCCCGGTGCATTCACCGAATCAATTGATTCCCAACGGAAGTCGCGTTGTTGAGCGCATGAGGAGGGATCGACTATGGGCAGAGTGACCGGCAAGGTCGCGGTGATCAGTGGAGCCGCCCGCGGTCAGGGACGCTCACACGCTCGGATGTTGGCCGCCGAGGGCGCCGACATCATCGCGATCGACCTGTGCGAAGACATCGAAACCAACGAATACCCACTTGCCCGACCAGAGGACCTCGACGAAACCGCTCGCCTCGTCGAGAAGGAGGGCCAACGTGTCGTCACTGAAATCGCTGACGTTCGCGATCGCGCGGCGCTGTCCGCGGCGATCGACCGCGGCGTCGCGGAGCTCGGTCACCTCGACGTCGTGGTCGCCAACGCCGGCATCTGTCCGCTGACGGCGGGACTGCCCGCGCAGGCGTTCGCCGACGCCGTGGACGTCGACCTGGGTGGCGTACTCAACCTGGTGCACGGCAGCCTCAAGCATCTGAAGTCCGGCGCCTCGATCATCGTGATCGGGTCCAACGCCGCATTCATGTCGTCGATGAACACCAGCGGCATCGACGGCGGACCCGGGGGAGCGGGCTACGCGTTCGCGAAAATAGCTGCGGCGCACTACGTCAACGACTTCGCCCGCACACTGGCGCCGTTCTCCATCCGGATGAACGCGGTGCATCCGACGAACGTCAACACCGACATGTTGCACAGCGCACCGATGTACCGGGCGTTTCGGCCCGACCTGCCGAACCCGACTCGCGAAGACGCCGAGCCGGTGTTCCCGCTCGTCCAGGCGATGCCCATTCCGTACGTCGAGCCCGAGGACATCAGCGAGGCGGTGCTGTTTCTGGCCTCCGACGCGGCGCGTTACATCACCGGTCAGCAGTTGCGGGTTGACGGTGGAGGTTTCCTGAAGGTGAAGCCGTGGTCGGGCGCGTGATCCTCCAATCAGATCGCACTGCAAGCGAAATGGAGTGCCATGCCTAAAGGGATCATCTACCTGGAGACCATGCCGGTGTCGCCGGATCGTGAAGAGGAGTACCACAAGTGGTACAACGACACGCATCTGGCGGAGATCTGCTCAGTCGACGGCATCGTCTCGGCGCGCCGGTTCGCGCCGACGGACGGTACCGGCCCGTTCATCGCCATCTACGAGCTTGACTGCGACGACCTCGACGGGGTGGTGCAGAAGCTGGGCGAGCTCGGCGCCAGCGGCAAAATGTCGTCACTGGAGCTACTCAACATGGACACCCCGCCAATTCCCAAGGTGTACCGGCAGATTGGTTCCTACACAAAGTGACTCAGGCGGTTGAGGTGTCCGCGGACGTCCAGAAGCGTCTGTACGCGCTGATGGTGTTGATGAAGGCGGCAGACGACCGGCTGTCCAAGGGAATCGGCACCGGGGAGTTCATGTGCGTGTACTGGCCGTCCCGCGGTCAGGAGGCGATCGCCGCCGCGATGGGCGTCGCACTGCGCGCCGACGATCAACTCGTCACCACCTACCGCGGCCTGCACGATCTGATCGGCAAAGGTGTGC
>Ga0302326_10019991_pt1 | contig 13799 bp, 8 predicted proteins | sample Palsa_T0_3_FD_202264 | JGI IMG/M metagenome (GOLD analysis project Ga0302326, IMG submission 202264) | Peat permafrost microbial communities from Stordalen Mire near Abisko, Sweden - Palsa_T0_3 | ecosystem: Environmental > Terrestrial > Soil > Palsa > Peat permafrost | place: Sweden: Abisko... | reverse complement strand
GCAGCGGGCAGCCGGGGTTTCCCACCATTGGCAACGTTCTCTCTCAGTCCATACCGAACACCGCCGAGACGCCGGTCTATACTTCGTACGACTGCGCGTGGATCGGCAAGTGGCACGTCTCCGACAACGGTACTGGAGGAGGCGCCGGACCGGACGGTCCACAGGACTACGGCTTCACAAATAAGTACTCGATCCCGAACCCCCCGGAAGGCTCCGGTTACAGCACGACCTACCCCTCGCCGAACGGATCGGTCAACGAGGCCAACGGCGGCAACTTCCTACTGGCAAGCGAAGGCCTCGCCGACTCGCTATATACCTCCCCCAGCTTCCCCACGGGCAGCCTACCGATCTCCCCTCTCTCGTACTCCCAGCTTAACGACGCAGCCATCTACCAAGCTTTTGAGCACTACTGGCTTCCCAACGAGATGAGTAACCCTGGAACCCATCAACCCGTGGAACCCTGGTTCTGCGCCGTCAGTTTCGTCAACTCCCACGACATTTCACGGTTCCCTTGGGCCTTCGCTCTGGCAGGCAGCACCGGCAGCACGGGGGCCTTTCCTACCATCCCGTCGGACCCCGACACCGCCGGTTACCTGCCCCCGCCGACCTCCGGAGTCAGCGCATCGTGCGGGCCGCCGTATCCCTGTGCCGGGACCACCATCTATCCACAGGTAACCGTTTTCTCGAGCCCCAGCAACTTGCCGCCCGCCGGCAACTGGAACGCCGACGACCCGTCCCTACAGCCCTACCTCCACGGCGACAATTGCGTGGAGCCCACCGGCAAGCCGGGGCTTCAGGCCTACTTCCAGGCCGACTTCAATAACAGTTGCGGCGAGATCGAAACCCAAGGCGGCTGGGCTCAGTTCCTGAACTACTACTACTGGATGCAGGATGCGTGGACGTGCTGATCGGTAACGTGTGGACGGCCATCAAAAACGCGGCCAGCACGTTCACGCATCCGATCATCGTGGTCTTTACCTCCGACCACGGTGACTTCGGAGGCTCGCATAACCTTCACTCCAAGGGAGGTGCGCTCTACGACGAAGTGTCGAACGTGCCGCTCTACATCACTTTCGTCGGCAGCGCTCTGACCGTGCCGTCGGTCAAGACCTACTCGTGCTCCAGCGTGGACCTTCTCCCCTTCTTCTACAGCATGGCGCTCGGCAACGAAGAGTGGCGTTGCGCCGGCGCCAACGACATGATCGGGTACTTGTCTCAAAGGGAGTCCATAAGGGACGCTATACTCAGCGACACGCCGCTGCAATGGCGGCTGAGCAGCATCCCAAATTCGAACGGCAGCGGCCAGGGCCTTCAACCCCACATCCTCCACACGGAGGACCAATATACCTCGGCCTCGTTCACTGGTGAGACTTGCGGCCCCCCCTACAACACGCAGAGCCAGCCCAGCCACGCGATCGCCTTCCGCACGGTGGATACCACCGTCTCACCCGCGCCGAGAGCGGGAAACCCGACCGCCTTTCTCGGTTCGAGCTACGGCCCCTTTGGCGGCGGCAAGCTCGGTATGTACAGCTTCTGGAACACTGCCGGGTCAATCTCGGGATCCCCATGCGGCACCTGGCCCGTTGTGAACAACTCCGAATATCCGATCCAGTTCGAGTTCTATAACTACGGCGACAGCACCTCGAGCACTGGCAACTTCGCCGAGGTGGGCAACGACGCCTTCGACTCCCCGGGTGTCTTCGACGCGACCGCACAGGCTTACCTCAACGCGTACAACATAATCATGTGCAATGAGCTGTACAACACTACCTTCGAGAACGTTACCACGGCCGGCCCGGCCACAGCTCAGGTCCAGGCCGCGTATTCGCTGGCATGGACGACCTACCTGAACTTCGTCAACGGCACGACTACTACCTGTAGCCCGCCAAGTCCCGGTGCCTGCCCGGTCGACGTCCCAAGCCCTGACTAACACCCGCGACGCGGGCGACGAAGGGAACCGCACAATGAAAGCAACCCTGTTAGCGCTGGCGCTCCTGGCCATGGGCGAAGGCACCATCGCTCGCGCCGCCACTCCCGCATTTTTCGCCCGCCGGGATTACCCCGACGACACGCTCAGTTATGTTCAGGTGGCCGACACGAATGGCGATGGAATTCCGGACGTCATCGCGAACGGTGGTACTGGCATCACCGTGCTGCTCGGAAACGGCAATGGCACATTCAGGCCCGGCCCCCCCTCCATGTCGGGGATCCGTGCGCCCATGGACTTCGTTACCGCGGACCTAAACGGCGACGGAGTTGTCGATCTCGTCATGTCGGGCGGCCTAAACGGTGAATCGGTGCCCTCTGGCATCGGCGTTGCCCTCGGCAACGGCGACGGGACCTTCCAGCCGGTGGTCTTCTACCAGGCGGGAACCGATACGTTGATCGGAGGGGTCGTTTTGGGAGACTTCAACGGCGACGGTATCCTGGACGCCGCCACCCCCGGCGAGAGCGGCCTCTGGCTATTTCCCGGCGAGGGCGGCGGTGTCTTTGGCTCCCCTTCTCTCATTCCCTTCAGCGGGTCCACCGAAAGCTCCTTAAGGATCGCTGCCGGGTACCTCACCGGAGACGGCGACCTGGACGTGGTGGTCACGACAGCCACCGGCTTTGCGGTCCTGCTAGGCAACGGCAACGGCACCTTCCAGGCTCCGCAATACTTCACCTCCCCAGGCTACCCCGCTGAACTGGCCGTGGCCGACATGAACATGGATGGTAAACAGGACATTGTTGCAGACTTTGAAAGTTACAACCGCCCGGGCCTCCTGGAGATCTACCTTGGTAACGGCGCCGGCGGGTTCTCCCAACCCACCTACGTCAACCTGCCGGACGGCGGAGCTTACGTCATCGGCGACGTCAGCGGCGATGGTATCCCCGACATAGTCAACGGCTACGGCTACATCTTATTTGGCAAAGGCAATGCCACCTTCGACCCACCGGTCTACTACCCGACTGACTCCTCTCTCCTCGGCCCCGGCAACCCCGTACTCGCCGACCTGCGTAACAACGGCCTCACCGACATCGTCGTGCAGGGCTCCCTAGCGGTCTCCGTATTGCTCGCCGAAGGTAAGGGCAAGTTTGAGGATGGCATCTGGGCTCCCGTCTCGGGAGCCTTCGCCTGCGGCGCGCCCGGCGACTTCACCGGCAACGGCAAGCCCGACCTCGCCATGCTAACCACCGAAGGCATCACTATCCTCCTGGGAACCGGTAACGGAACCGCGCCCTACTCCACCGGGTCGAGCATCGCTCTCAGCGGCGCGGGCTGTCCGCTGGCCGCCGATCTCACTAGGAACGGAATCGAGGACCTGCTGGTGCCCCAGCAATCCACCATCCTGTCGTATTTGGGCAGTGGCGTCGGCACGTTTACGCTGAAGGGGTCCACCGTTTTCCCCTCCGCCATCACAGGCTGGACCCTCGGCGACTTTAATCGCGATGGCTACCCGGACATCGCCACCAATTCCTTCTATATCGCCTACGGCAACGGTGACGGAACCTTCCAGACGCCCGTTTCCTTATGGACCAATCCGCCCAATTGCGAATTCCCCGGCATCGCCGCCGGAGATCTGAACAACGACGGTTGGAGCGACTTGGTGGTCACCTGCTACGCCACAAACTCCATCTACGTTCTGATCAACAACCAGCACGGCGGATTCACCCAAAGCTCCATCTCCCTCAGCGACGGCCCCTGGGACGTGGTGTTGGCCGAAGTGACCGGCAGCGGCAACCTGGATATGCTGGTCTCCACCGAATCGTTGCCCACCATCTATGTTTACCTGGGCAACGGCGAGGGAGGATTTACCCTCGCGCAGCAGATCCCGTTCCTGAACGGCCCGGCAGCTTACGCGGTCGCCGATGTGAACGGCGACGGCAAGCCCGACATTTTGCAGTTGAACCCGGATAGCGTTGCGGTCTTCCTTGGTGCGGGAAGTGGTACCTTTGCCACGACTCCGTTCTATCTCGGAACGGGACCGTCGCCCGGCCAAGTGATCACCCAGGCGCTGCACGGCCAATCTCCCACCGCCGGTATTCCCGACATCGTGCTGCCGGACGCCTCCGGCGGAGTAAGAGTGTTACTCAACCAGACTAAATGACCCATACCCTACCTTAGTCAACGGGCAGCCCGTCCCCGAGGAACTGATCCGCCAGGAATCCGAGCATATCAGGCGGGACCTCGTGCTGCAATCCATTGCGGATGAAGCCGAGCGCGCGCTGCGCCTGCGCGCTGCGGCCGAGCATTCCGCGGTCGACCGGATTCTGATCGCCCAAGCCGCCGCCAACGATCCGCGGCCCATCGATAAGGACGCACTGGACCGCGAAGTCCAACGGCTGGTCGCGCAACGGGGATGCCGCAATGGCTACGACGAGGCCGCCATTCGCCACTTCGTGGAACAGCAATTCCGCTTCGAGCGCGCAACCTGCGAGATGATCGCCGGCGCGCCCGATCCTTCTCCCGAGGAAATCGAGGCCTTCTATCAGGAGAACCGCGAGCACTTCCGCAACCCGGAGTTATTCCATGCCGCGCACATCGTGAAGCACGTCAACGGCGATCAAAGCGAGGAACAGGCCCGCGCGGGCATCGAGGCGGCTCTCGCCGAACTGGAGCGTGGCGATTCCTTCGCGGAGGTCGCGGAGCGCCACTCGGATTGCAAGGGGAACGGCGGGGACCTTGGCAAGTTTCCCGCCGGCCATATGGTCCAGGAATTCGAGGACGCCATCCGGTTGCTGGAGCCCGGCCAGCGCACTGGTGTCTTCCGCTCGCCTTTTGGCTTCCACATCGCCGAACTCTGCGCCAGGATTCCCGCCGCTCCCGCCGGCGTTGAAGAGGTGCGCGGCGACATCCGGCGCGTTTTCATGATGCGCAACGAGCATGCCCTGTACCTCCGCGGCGTCGCGGAACTGCGCGCCCGCGCCGACATCCGCCATGTCGCCGCTTAATCCGCCCCCCTGCTGCGTCCCCACCCGGCAGCGCCTCGACCAACTCACCGCCTCCATGCAAGCCTCCGCGGCCCGCCCGCGCGTCACCGCCGGATCGCTCGACGGCATGGTCCGCCTGGAAGGCCGCTTCCGCATGGGCAGCGAGGACCCCGAGGCATTCCCCACCGATGGCGAAGGGCCCGTCCGCCAGGTCACTCTCAGCCCTTTCTACATCTCGAAGTACGCCGTTACAAACGAACAGTTCGCCGCGTTTGTGCGCGCTTCCGGCTACCGCACCGAGGCCCAACGCTTCGGCTGGTCCCCTGCCAGCCCCCAGCCCCCAGCACCCAGCCCCGGCGGGCGGAGCCCGCTCGTGCACGTCTCCTGGAACGATGCGCAGGCATATTGCGCCTGGGCCGGATATCGCCTGCCCACCGAAGCCGAATGGGAGTTTGCCGCGCCTGGCGGCCTCGACCAGAAGACCTATCCGTGGGGCGACCGGCTAACCCCGGATGGCCGCCACATGTGCAACATCTGGCAAGGCACGTTCCCGGAACTCGACCTCGGCGAAGACGGCTTCACCACCGTCGCGCCCGTGGATAGCTATCCGGCGAACGGCTCCGGCTTGTGCAACCCCATCGGCAATACCTGGGAATGGTGCGCCGATTTCTTCGATCCGCACTGGCACATGGAGGCCACCCGCAGCGATCCGGTGGGACCGCCCTCGGGTTCGGCGCGCGTGATGAAGGGTGGGTCGTACCTGTGCCACGAGTCTTATTGCCGGCGTTACCGCAACGCCGCGCGCACCGGCACCGAGGCGGATACGTCCACCGGCCACATCGGGTTTCGTGTGGTGCGCGACGCGGCTTGAGATCCAACCACGTCGCACCCTGTACAGAAATGCACAAGTTCCCAAGCGCGAACCTCCGCGCCATAATACCTGCACCAAGTGTCCACTTACACCGCACTTACTAGCTATTTACAACAATTATGAAGGGATGACGAACGGAAATTTCAGTGGCACATATTCGGGGAAAAGGGCGCAGAACAATCTTGACTTCCGGAGCCAGCCGCTATATTCTAACCAAAACCGCACTCGGAGGGATCGTACGTGAGCGAAAATGAAAAGCAAGATCCACAAAACGGTAGTGGTATTGACCGGCGCAAGTTTTTGGCCGCTCTTGGGGCGGCTGCCACGGCGGGCGCCATACTGGAAAGCACGGGGGGGGGCGCTGAAGCGCAAAGCCCGACCGTCCCGTACTTTCAGGACTCCTTCGGCAACGTAGTACCAGTTTCCCAGACCGCCATAGCGGCCGGCTTTCCCCTTCCGCCCCCTCCGCCGCCGAACTTGATCCCGCCGCCTCAAACCGACGCCGCCACCCCCCATCGGGGCGCCCCGGTACTTCTTCCCGGACAAGGCCGCGGCGGGCACCCCGCCCCACACGATCCACGGCCCCGCCCGCACACTTCCGGGGGTTCCTGCTCCGGCGTGGGGCCTACGCATGTGTCGTACACTAGCCCCACCGACCAACCCGACATCCTCCTCATCATGGTGGACCAAATGCGCTTTCCGAGGTGGCTTAACACCAGCCAGTGGACCCAGGTCCAGGGCATCACTCCCAACATAAACACCATCTTCCTACAGTCCTTCGTCTTCCCCAACTACCACGTGGTGGCGAGCCCCTGCACGCCGTCCCGTGCCGCAATCCTCACCGGGCTCTACCCGCAGCAGACCTGCATGTTCGCCAACCAGGACGGCAGTGCGCCCGCGCTGCTGCCGTACAACCCCGCGTGGACCGCCGGCAGCGGGCAGCCGGGGTTTCCCACCATTGGCAACGTTCTCTCTCAGTCCATACCGAACACCGCCGAGACGCCGGTCTATACTTCGTACGACTGCGCGTGGATCGGCAAGTGGCACGTCTCCGACAATGGGACGGGAGGAGGCGCCGGGCCGGATGGTCCACAAGACTACGGCTTCGGCAATAAATATAACATCCCCTGCCCCACGGGCAAGGGCTATGGCACCACGACATCCTACCCCTCGCCGAACGGATCGGTCGACGAAGCCAACGGCGGCGATTTCCTCGACGGAAACCTCGCCGACGCGCTAACAGGATACAACTCCCCTAGTTTTCCTTCGGGCAGCCCAAAGATTTACCCCCTCTATTACTCCCAGCTCAACGATGCCGCCATCTACCAAGCCTTCGAAGCATATTGGCTCCCCAACCAGACGGCGGAGCCATGGTTCTGCGCTGTGAGCTTCGTCAACGCCCACGACATTTCACGGTTCCCCTGGGCCTTCGCCCTCGCCGGCAGCACCAGCAGCTCGGGAGCCTTCCCGACCATCCCGTCAGACCCGGACACCTCCGGGTACTACCCCCCGACGACTGCCGGGCTCACAGTGTCCTGCACGATTCCTTGTGACGGCACCACCATCCCAGCCCTTCCCGGCGTGTTCTCCACCTCCAGCCAGCCGCCCGTCGGCAACTGGAACACCGACGACCCCTCAACACAGCCCTACGTCAATTGCAGTTCCGAACCCGCCGGCAAGCCGGGGCTGCAGGCCTACTTCCAGGCCGACTTCAATAGCACCTGCGGCAAGATCCAAGGCGTAAGCGGCTGGACCAAGTTCCTGAACTACTACTACTGGATGCAGGGGTGCGTGGACGCCTTGGTCGGCTATGTATGGACGGCCATCAATGCCGCGTACAAGGCCGGAACCTTCACGCATCCGATCATGGTTGTGTTCACCGCCGATCACGGCGACCTCGGAGGCTCTCATAACCTTCACTCCAAGGGAGGCGCGCTCTACGACGAAGTCTCGAACGTGCCGTTTTACGTCACCGCCGTCGGCAGCACTCTCACCGCACCGGAAGTCAGTACCTTCTCGTGCTCCAGCGTGGATCTTCTCCCGTTCCTCTACAGTATGGCGCTCGGCAATGAGCAGTGGCGCTGCCCCAGTGCCGACGACATGATTGGATACCTGTCCGGAAGGGAGTCCATCATGGACGCCATATACAGTGACGACCCGGTACAACGGCGGCTTAGCAATATCCCAAATTCGACCAACACCGGCTACCAACCCTATATCCTTCATACGGAGGACCAATACACCTCGGCATCGTTTTCCGCTAGCACTTGCGGCGCAGAGAACCCCGCGAACCAGCCCAGTCACGCGATCGCCTTCCGCACGGTGGATACGACGGTCTCACCTGCACCGAGATCGCCGCAGACTAACCCGACTGCCTTTCTCGGCTCGAGCTATGGCCCCTTCGGTGGCGGCAAGCTCGGTATGTACAGCTTCTGGAACACCGCCGGGTCGGTCTCCGGATCCCCATGTGGCACTTGGCCTATCGTTGACAACGTCGATTATCCGATCCAGTTCGAGTTCTATAATTACGGCGACAGCGCCTCAAGCACTGGCAACTTCGCCGAGGTGGGCAACGACGCCTTCGACTCCGGGGGTGCCTTCGAGTCGGTCGCAGATACCTACTTGGGGGCCTATAACGCGATCATGTGCGGTGAGCTGTATAACACCAACTTCACGACCGGATACGCAGGGGGCGATCTTACACTACAACTGCAAGCCGCCTATGAGCTGGCATGGGGGAACTACCTGTACTACGCGAACGACGGCACAGGCGGCGCTTGCAGCGCCCTCACGACCATGTGCCCGTCCGACGTCCCGGCGCCTGATTAGTGCCCGGTGGGCATGGAAGGAACCGGACAATGAAAGCAGTCCTGTTAGCACTAGCGCTCCTTGGAGTCGGCCTAGGCGGCAGCGCCGCCACGCCCAAATTCTTCGCGCGCCGCGATTATCCCGACCTCGCCTACTACGTTCAGGTGGCCGACACCAATGGCGATGGAATCCCGGACATTATCGCGGGCGGCAGCAACGACATCACCGTGCTGCTCGGGAACGGCAACGGCACTTTCACCCTAGGACCCATCTCTCCGTTCGGAATAACATCCAGTCAGTTCATCCCCGTCGACTTGAACGGCGACGGCGTCATCGATCTAGTCGTCTCTGGCCAATTTAACAATCAACAGGTCAGCGGCATTGGCGTCTGTTTCGGCAATGGAGATGGAACCTTCCAGCCGGCGGTGCCATACGATGTGGCGACGACGTCGGCATCGGTGAGCGGTCTGGTGTTGGGCGATTTCAACGGAGACGGTCTCCCAGATGCCGCGGTGGCCGGCCAAATCTTGCCGGCCGGGCCGGGCGGCATATGGCTGTTCCCAGGCGAAGGAGCTGGCGTCTTTGGCGCCCCAACCTTCATCTCATGCTATTTTCCCGCCGATGATTCGTGGCTCGACGACTATCGCTGATGAACGTCAGGCGCGCCCAGCAAGCCATTGAATGTTCCATGTGAAGCTGGAACTCCCGCGTCCAGCCACGCGGGCTAGAAGTTTACTGCTGAAAGAGTGTCCCCGCTTCCAGCTTTGCGTAGTTCCCGTCCTTCCATAGAATACCCAGCAGTCGCTCTAGCACCACTGCATTGTCAATATCTCTCAAAGGCAGGGCAACGCCTGCCTTTGGCTCACGGTTCGAACCGATCTTGAGCTGCCCTGATACGGTTACCTTGGTCAGTTCTTCCCAGCCCGCGAAATAGGGTTCGGATTTAAACCAACTCCTCTTGCCAAGCCACATGCCCTTCTTTGAGATATTGGCCTCACCAATCCGGACGGTCTCACCACCCATGAGACGACCGGCAATTTCAAATAGGATCCTGACGCCAGCAGCCCTCCAGAGTTTGTCGATTATGAGTCCGTAACGCTCCAGGACCTTGCTTTCGGGCTCGAACCACCGGACGCACTCAATTTCCATCGTTATTGGGCAGCTTGACGCTGCCGCCCAGATCGTGAAATTCCGCTGCACTCGCACTCCATTCACGTAATGCTTGTAGATTCCCCACCGGAGAGAGCAGACATCATCGGTCTTCATGCGCACGTGTTTGTGCTGTATGAAGTCCGCGCCGATTTGTAATCGGTCACTGCCAATCGAAATATCTAGCTCGACTTCTTTTCGGCGATGATCCTCGCGCCTTTGGCTTTCCGTTCTCGCGGTCACAATCTCGTCAAGAGCTGTAACGTCCTCCGCACTGGTTTCAGCGATCTCAGGAACATCCCGAAACGCTTCGGATAGCCCAGCAGTGATACGTTTTGCCTCTCGATGCATTCCAAATTCGTTAGCCAAGCGGATGGCGACGGACCGGACCATCCTCGCGACATCAAGGCTATGTATATCCTTTATCCCGCGAGACTTTGTAATCAATTGGATGGGGCGCGCCGATTCGCCCCAATCAGATACGCGTTTCTCCACTTGTGCGATGGCCGCCTCCATAACGAGCTTTTGATAGCCAGTGCTGGTGAGTGTTGAGAATAGCTGCTCGCACGCGTGCTCGATCCCGCGCCGGTTTGCGTCCAACTGCGGCTGAACCTGAATCTGGTAATGATCTACGAGTGTTTCGAGAAATTCTGATGCAAGATCACCTCCTTGTTCCGTCTCACGTTCAATGATCAGCGCAAGGACCTCGGCATGACGCTCGCAGTGGTTGACAAGTTGGTGGGCAAGCGAACGTTCCGCCGATCTAAGATGCTCGCCAATAACCTTCTGGAGGACTCCTTGGTCAGTGATTCGGGGGAAGCCCGCAGTCACCCGATCGGCGTTGATCATCTCCAGGATGGAAGTAGAGTCCAATCGCACGGGCGGTCTTCGACAGATGGTGGAGCGCCAGGGCCCAAGTAGGCCCAGTGAGGCTGTTACATTCCAAGAGCCAGTAGGCTAAGGCGTTGAATCTTCCAAGCTCGTCCACTCCCCCGAGCTTTTCCTCAAACGAGAGCGGCAGGCTCGCGTCGTGCTGGAGTTCGTCGAGAAGCTGGCGAACTCGCACCGGCGAAATGCCGGGAAACCAGGAGACTTCAGCCTCGATGCGCTTTATTGGGTGCGTTACTTGCAGTCGACTGGAGCTAACCGTTTCTGGGTCTGCGGAAATAGCCAATTCCGCCCGATCGAGAATCTCTCTTTTGCCGGTACGAGCGGTTATCCCGAGAAGTTGGAAAGGGTGATCCTGGATCCGCATGTTTCCATTCCGTGCAACCGATAAGGCCCGGTCAATCTGGGAGACTCATGGCCGGTCGATTCCCCCTACGCCTCCTTCGAACGGGCGAAGTACATTTTACTTATCTCCATTCCCGGCGCCAATCGGGTTGTCAGCGAATTCGGCGGCTGAAATCGTTCTCTTACGGATATTGCCGTTTGGGACGACATGCAACGTGACTTCATATACGGAGTAGAACTTTCCATCATCCGAAAACGACAGAGTCTCGTCGAATGCCGCGAACTCTTGTTCCTCCCGAAAAACGAGATCGGTGGCGTCCCAGTCCCGACCGCTCGCAAATTGAACGTTGTACTGACCCGGGGGAATCTTGGACATGGTCACGTCACTCGTAGGTCGCACGTAAACGAATCGTATTGTCCGGCCCTTAAGATCCCTGAGTTTCACAGCGGCGTCACGATCTGTGTAGTTGCTGATCTTGAGAGTTCCCAACCCTGCAGTGCGAATGGGACGCATCAGGCCCGTCCCGTTAGGCAGCGATACGGGGTCGTGCGGCGGCGCATTGGAGGGTGCATCCGGGGCGCTCTCCTGGCCCGTCGCGCCAGTGCCTGTAACCCGTGGTTCCCATTGAGGTCCGGTGATTGACAGGATAAGAAGTGGGATTCCGATCAACGCAGCAATTCCTACGGCAACGATCCGAGTCCGGATCGAGGGGTTCTTGAGATTTCTGAAGAGCGGTTGTGCTGCTGCTTGTTGGCGTGGTATACGATTATCGGTGACGGGTGCATCCCTCGCCGCAGACCTCGCGCCGCCCTGAGACGGGCCTGCTGAAGGCTTTGGCGCTCTTTGTTTCTCTGAAGCAATGACGTTCAGCTGCTGCTGGATTTCCGCTTTGAGGTTCTCGTCACCGAGGACCAGCGAGAGGGCTTCCATGCACAGCTGTTGCGCCGACCGGAATTCGCCGACGCAGACGTATCCTCCCGAAAGCGACTTAAGGCATTCCGCCGCTGCATTCCGAACCTGCATGATTACTGGCGTGTCGCCGCAGTGGGCACCACAGATGATTGCGAGCCAGGGAGAGGCTTGCCGCTCGTATGCTTCATGTCCAGCGCGAAATAGGGAGCGGTTCCTTTCGCTGTAGCCATCTTGTGGATCGACACCCTGCCAGGATTCCAGTCTGATGGATCGACAAAGCTGGACGAATGCTCTGGCGGTCGCCGCGCCGTCGCACGGATTTGACGCCGATTGAGGTCGCTGCTCGGAATCTGTCGCGTAGAGCGTTTCAAGAAACTTCCGCAATCCCTCTTCGCCCTCTGTGCGAAAGATCTCGAGCGCCCTCGCCGTTTCGGCTTCAGATAGCCTGAGATCCGTCTCCGTAATCGGTAATGGCGGTGCGGAGGCGTCGAACCGCTTACTCTCACTCGCGCCGTGGTCGCCCGCCTGGGACCCTGAAAGAGGGGCCGGCGCGGTTTGCGGTGGCTCTGAAGGGGCTGGGCTATCAGCGGCAAAGTCGAACTCCTGCTGCTCTTCCTCATGGGCGACGCTACTATCGTTCGAGCGAATGATTCCGCCTAGGGTCAGAAGATCCTGTTTCAGCAGTTCAGCAAGTTCAGGTACATCTTGGAATGCGTCGTAGAGTAAGTTCGTGACCCGCCGCGCATGTTCGTGCATGCCGAAGTCGTTGGCAACTTTTACCGACATGCCGCGCACCCGTTTTGCGACTTCGATGCTGTTGTTATCCTTCAGCCCCTTCGACTTCATGAGCAATTGAATTGATCCCGCTAGCATGCGCCATTCGGTGAGTTCGTCGCCCAGATTTTCGACCGCCATATTCAATCGGGCGGCGTCCGCCTCCCCGCGCTGGAGCGCCAGATTCTCAGCCCGCAGCAGCATGATTTCGCTACGCGCCTCCAGGTTGGCGCTTATTTGATCAAGGGCAGGCTGAACGAGGATTTGGTATCTGTCGATGAGGCACGCCATAAAATCCGAGACGTGAGACTCATTCTCTATATCGCGATCGACCGCGTCGGTTAGAATGGACCCGTGCCGGGAACAGAGCACGAGCCTCGCGGCTACCGAGGCCGCGGCGTTTTTCAAAAGCCGCGTCAGTGAGCTCTCGACGCTGGACACCTCCGTGATCTGCGGCATTCCCGCCACAGAACGGTCCGCATTGAGGATGGCCATGAGCTCAACCGCATCGACGGCACGCCAGTCTTCTGTTAACTGGCAGAGTGCTAGATCCCAATGCTCGGAACTGACCTCGTCGTGTGCGCTGAGCCAATAGGCAATCGCATTCAAAGTTCCCAGGCAATCGACGCCAGGGAACCGCTCTCCAAGCTTATAGGGCGGGTTTGAATCGCTTAGTATCGAAGCAATGATATTGCAAATTCTGGATGGCGCGACACCTGGGAACCAGGATAGTTCGGCATCGAGGCGCTTGGCGGGATGTGTTACCCGAATCCGGCACGCATTGATCGTGTCTTGTAAGGCGGCTTCAGTGCCGAGGGTTTCGGCGCGTTCGAGAATTTCCCGCTTGGTGCTCCGGGCTGTGATTCCGAGAACGTAGAACGGGTGCTCCTCAATGCGCATCGGTTGCGGCCCATATCACACAATGTTCGCGGGTCGGAGTTCGTCCGTCCATGAGCTTGTCGCTTTGAGTAGATACAAACCGCCGACAGTCTTTCGCAGCTCATCGTAGTCTTCTCTAGCCAAAAACTCACTGCCACTTTCAATGAGCGCAGCATAGGCACGCTGGTCTGGGAATAGATACGGTTGTTCAGAGAATCTGCTGAATGTCGCGGCAACAAACGAATCCTGACGCCAAAGTAT
>Ga0302326_10019988_pt1 | contig 13800 bp, 11 predicted proteins | sample Palsa_T0_3_FD_202264 | JGI IMG/M metagenome (GOLD analysis project Ga0302326, IMG submission 202264) | Peat permafrost microbial communities from Stordalen Mire near Abisko, Sweden - Palsa_T0_3 | ecosystem: Environmental > Terrestrial > Soil > Palsa > Peat permafrost | place: Sweden: Abisko... | reverse complement strand
TGAACGCGCTTCTCCATTCCGAAGCGAAACCGCTCCAGAATGGCCAGAGTTGCATCTGTGCTGCAATCGTTCACAAACTGAAAGGAAATCCCGTCTGTCACGTTGAGAAAATGGGAAAAGGCCTCCGTTTTGAGCCGAGAGGCTTCGTTATAGCAAGGAATTACGATAGTGCAGGGGAGACGCGTACCAGTCAATTCGGTCAATGCTCCGGTGTCTTGGGTTCGCTCGTGGTGGATGACCCGACAATTGCAGATTATCCGACCTTGCGGTCTTTAGCCTATCTATGGGGTTCCCATGTTGGTCGATTCATGGGGCCGGTTGCTCCAGCCTTCGAAGCTACAGACCCTTGCGTTTACGAGTCAACAGGCAACGGCGAATATCGGGCCATGAGTCATTCAATAGGACAGAGCTGTGTTACGATCCGAAATTATGGCTGCCATCACACACATTCCGCTGAGTGATTATCTCGGAAGCAACTATCGCCCTGATCGCGAGTTCGTGGACGGGGAGATTCGGGAGCGGAACGTGGGTAAGTGGGAACACGCAAGAGTGCAGGCCCTTTTGGCAATTTGGTTTGGCAACCATGAGTCTGACTGGGGAATCGTTGTAAGCACGGAACAGCGGGTACAGGTTTCGCGAGATCGGGTTCGCGTGCCGGACGTGGTAGTGCTCAAGGCGGGGCCACAGCCGGACGTCCTGACCGATCCACCGCTGCTTGTCATCGAGATCCTTTCCCCGGATGACAGCTATTCCGACACCCAGGAGCGTGCCCGGGATTATAGCGATATGGGCGTGGAGACGGTCTGGATTATCGACCCCAGCACCCGCACGGGCCGGATGTGTTCCGGATCGGAATGGACTGAGGCTCGCCGCCTGGCGGTTTCCGGCACTCCCATGTACGTCGAACTTGACGAAATCTTCAGCCGGATCGACATAGCGAAATCGTAAATTCGCGATCAGGATCCCGGCTTCAACACAGTCGGATTCTGCGAGCCGATCCATTGACTCCCCATCCAGATTCGGGTATTCTGAAGTCCTTGCGCGGTGTTGCGTCTGTCAGATCATGGGTCTGTGTGGCTTTCATCCGGATCCGGGCTTTATAAGATTCAAAAGCCGAGGCAGAGCACATCCACCTTGCAGCAACCGGCTTGCTGAAATCTGGCCGGTTCCAAAAGGGTCAAGAGTCCGAAAGGACCCTCACGCGAACAGATTTGTTTAGCCGTGGGTTTTCGATGCAGCCCAGCCAAGTGGCGTGGGCGGATTTTGCTGATTTTGAGACGTGCTCGACACTGTTGGCACGCAAGTTTTTAGGGATTTGAAAGCGGGAGCGAGATGTCAACCTATATTCCGAGCGCGAAAGAGATCAACCGCAAGTGGTTTGTGGTGGACGCCAGCGGCAAGACGCTGGGCCGTCTGGCCACCAAGGCAGCCGATGTGCTGAGCGGAAAGCTTAACCCCAAGTACGTTCCGTACATCGACATGGGCGATCATGTCATCGTCATCAATGCGGAAAAGATCCGGCTCACCGGCCTGAAGTCGCAGCAAAAGCTGTATCGCCGCTACACCGGTTTCCCGGGCGGTCTGCGCGAAGAGTCGTTCACGCGCCTGTTGAACCGCCGTCCCGAGAAGATCATCGAGGAAGCGGTCAAGGGAATGCTGCCGAAGTCGAAGATGGGCCGGCAGATGGGCACCAAGCTGAAGGTCTATCGCGGCGACAAGCATCCCCACGAGGCGCAGACGCCGGAAGTTTTGGAAGTTCAAGCGTAAGGTTTCAGACCCAACCAACCGGCCCAGCCGGAGTAGAAGCCCGCAAGGGCGCGAGAGAGCGAATGGCAGATTTGGTTCAGTATTACGGGACGGGACGCCGCAAGTCGGCGATTGCCCGTGTTTTTCTGCGCCCTGGAACGGGTGAATTCAAGGTCAACGGCAAGGGCTACACGGAGTACTTCGTGACCGAACAGCAGCGTGTGGCTGCGAAGCGGTCCCTGGTGCTAACCGAACTGCTTTCCACCTTTGACGTGGTCACCACGGTCAAGGGCGGCGGCGTTTCGGCCCAGGCAGATGCCGTGAAGATGGGTTCGGCTCGCGCTCTGGTGATCTTCAACCCTGAGCTGCGCAAGCTGTTGAAGTCGGAAAACCTTCTGACCCGCGATGCTCGCCAGAAGGAACGCAAGAAGTACGGTCAGAAGGGTGCGCGCGCACGCTTCCAGTTCAGCAAGAGATAGTGTGGAGTGTGAAGTGCGAAGTGTGGGTGCGGCGGTTTTGCACACTCCACACTTCACACTTCATATTTGGCATTTCGTAGTTCAATCTCCTGCTTACGCAGGATCAATCCAGGCAAGGCGAACGCCAGCCCGGATGCAACCGAAATAAGGAGCCCCATTGGCCACGATTACCATGAAGGAGCTGCTCGAAGCCGGTGTTCACTTCGGGCATCAGACCAAGCGCTGGAACCCAAAGATGAAGGAATACATCTTCGGCGAGCGTAACGGTATTTACATCATTGACCTGCAAAAGACGCTCAAGATGTTCAAGGACGCGTCGAAGTACGTCACAGACCTGTGCGCGAGCGGCAAGACTGTTCTCTTCGTCGGCACCAAGCGCCAGGCTCAGGATGCGATCGCAGAGGAAGCCAACCGCGCCGGAATGCCGTACATCAACCAGCGCTGGCTCGGCGGTCTGCTGACCAACTGGGTGACAGTGCAGAAGTCCGTGAAGCGCCTTCAGGAACTCGACGAGATGGCGACCGATGGCCGCTATGAATTGCTGACCAAGAAGGAAGTAATCAAGCTGGAGCGGGAGCGCAAGCACCTGCAGACCAATCTGGCCGGTATCAAGAATATGAAGCGGCTTCCAGACGCGCTCTTTATCGTCGACTCGAACAACGAAGCGATTGCCGTGAAGGAAGCCAAGAAGCTGGGCATTCCGGTTGTCGCCGTTGTGGACACGAACTGCGACCCGACGGTTGTGGATTATGTGATCCCGGGTAACGATGATGCGTTGCGCGCCATTCGCCTCTTCACCTCCAAGATCTCCGATTCGGCGATCGAGGGCGTGAACCTGGTGGGTGACAAGCAGTTTGCCGAGGTTGCCGAGACGGAAGCGCCCGCGGAACTGGTTACACTCGATGCCAGCGGCGAGGGTGAGGAAGCCGGCGACGTGGTTGACCTCGAAGCGGCGTTGGGCGGCGGAATTCGCAAGGCTCCAGGCGTAGTATCTGCGCTGGAAGAAGAAGCTGAGACGGCTGAAACAGCACTGTAATCTTCTGCGTGCTGCGAGCACGCACAATAGGAAGCGTGGCCGCCAGGAATCCGAGCCACGCTTTTCTTGTGTCGGAAGCGTTTCGGCTGGCGCGGAATCAAATGAAGATCGAATCAAACGAACGGAGTGGAGATGACGACGGTGAGTGAGAAGATTGGTGCGGGTTTGGTGAAGGAACTGCGCGAGAAGTCGGGCGCGCCCATGGGCGATTGTCTGAAGGCGCTGCAGGAATCCAAAGGCGATATCGAGGCGGCATTTGTGGTGCTGCGCAAGCGTGGCATGGCTTCCGCCGCGAAGAAGTCTTCGCGCTCAACCAACGAAGGTGCGGTCGGCAACTACATCCACGCTGGCGGCAAGATCGGTGTGATGGTCGAACTGAACTGCGAGAGCGACTTTGTTGCCCGCACGGACGACTTCCAGGACCTGCTGAAGGATATCGCCATGCACATCGCGGCAAGCGATCCGCGCTACGTCAGGCCCGAGGACGTGACGCCCGAAGACCTCGAGCGCGAGAAGGAGATCTACAAGGCGCAGGCGATGGCCTCTGGCAAGCCAGAAAACATTGCCGAAAAGATGGTCGTTGGCAAAATGGCGAAGTTCTACGAGGAAGTCTGCCTACTGGAGCAGCCCTTTATCAAGGATCAGTCTGTCTCGATCAAGGAGCTGATTGCGCAGAAGGTAGGGAAGCTGGGTGAAAACATCACCGTGCGGCGCTTTGCGCGCTTCAAGGTGGGCGATCCCAACTGGACCGTCGCAACGACCAAGCTGGTGGAAGGCTCAGCAGAGTAATTTCGGATCAGACGTGCTTGAATGAAGGCCTGGAGCTTATGCTTCGGGCCTTTTGATTTTTGGGCTGGGAGTGAAGGCTTCGCTGCTCCGCCGTGCGCAATTAAGATAGTCACATTGGATCACGTAGTTGTAGAAGGGACACGTTCCTTGCCGATTGTTTTGAAGAGATTTATGTCGCCCGCAGTTCTGATTGCTTTCGTCGTCCACTTTTTGAGCTTGCCAGCGGTTTCCGCCGTGCGTTCTCAGCAGAACCATTCCGACGGGGCGGGTGTACCGGCGCAGGTATTGCTCTCTTCTGGCTGGGAACTACAGGATTCGGCAAAGGTTTCGAAAACAGGATCAGGTGCGGGTGCGGCGATCTCGAAGCTGAATTACAAAACGCATGGCTGGTATTCGGCGGTGGTTCCGGGAACAGTCCTCACGACTCTGGTCAAGAATGGCGTCTATCCCGAACCGCTTTACGGCGAAAACAACCGCCCCGACCGCATTCCAGAAAGCCTGAACAAGACTTCGTACTGGTATCGTGCATTGGCTGAGATTCCGGTGGCGTATCGCGGCCGCCACATCTGGCTCAATTTCGACGGGATCAACTTCTCCGCCGAGGTTTGGATCAACGGGACCTACCTGGGGACCATGCGCGGCGCCTTCAAACGCGGAATCTTCGACATCTCCGAGTATGTGAAGCCCGGCGAAAAGGCCGCCATCGCGGTGCTCATCAAGCCGCAGCCGCATCCCGGCGTCCCACACGAGCACACCATCGCGGACGGCATGGTAACCAACGGCGGCATCACTGCGCTCGACGGCCCAACCTTCCTTTCGACCATCGGCTGGGACTGGATCCCCGGCATTCGCGACCGCGATTCGGGCATCTGGGCGAAGGTTTTTCTCTCCTCGACCGGGCCGGTTGTCGTGAAAGACCCGCTGGTGACGACCGCCCTTCCGCTTCCGAAAACCGATTCGGCAGACGTGGCGATCTCAGCGACGGTCGAAAACGTGACGGACCAGCCGCAAAAGGGAGTGCTCAAGGCGCATTTTGGCGACGTTTCCGTTGAGAAGGAGGTTGAACTCGCCCCGCATTCGTCGCAAATCGTCTCGCTCGATCCGACGGACTACCCGGCGCTTCATGTCTTGAACCCGAAGCTATGGTGGCCCAATGGCTACGGCCCGCAGAACCTCTATTCGCTGCACCTGAGCTTCGATGAAGCCGGCAAGACCTCCGACGCGCAGACCATCTCCTTCGGCGTTCGCCAGATCACGTATTTCGTGCCGGATTCGGAGAATCTCACCATCTCCGTCAACGGCGTCCGGGTCTTCATTCGCGGCGGCGATTGGGGGCTCGACGAAGCAATGAAGCGCATCCCGCGCGAGCGCCTCGAAGCCGAAATCAAGATGCACGCGCTGGCGAACTTGAATCTCATCCGCAACTGGGTGGGCCAGTCGACCGGCGAGGATTTCTACGAGCTGTGCGACAAGTACGGCATTCTCCTCTGGGATGAGTTCTTCCAGCCCAACCCGTCCGATGGGCCGAATCCCGACGATCTGCCAACCTACATGGCCAACGTGCGGGACAAGATCCTGCGCTATCGCAACCATCCATCGATTGCCGTCTGGTGCGCACGCAACGAAGGCTTTCCGCCCAAGGAGATTGACGACCAGCTACGCGTGCTGATGGCCGAACTGGAGCCGACACGGCGGTATCAGCCCAGTTCGACCTCGGGGCAGGGTGTGAACTCGGGCGGCCCGTATCGCTGGCGCACTCCGCGCGAGTATTACGTCTTTGGTGAGGCCTTCAAGACGGAGATTGGCAGCTCATCGATTCCGACCATCGAGTCGATCCAGGGCATGATGCCGCAAAAGGACTGGGAGGAAATCAACGACGACTGGGCCGAGCATGATCTGGCCCGAGGCGCGCAGGCTGGCAACACCTATCCCAAAACGCTTGCGGACCGCTACGGCAAGGTAGCTAACCTCGCCGACTTCGTGCGCAAGAGCCAGCTCGCCAACTACGAGGCCTATCGGGCGATGTACGAAGGGCGCGAAGCCAAACTCTTCAACCCCGCAACGGCGGTGATTACGTGGATGAGCAACCCCGCCCAGCCCAGCTTTGTCTGGCAGCTTTATCACCATGATCTGGAGCCCAACGCCGCGCTGTTTGCGGTCAAGAAGGCCGGCGAAATGGTGCATATCCTGCTCAATGAGAGCAACGGGGATGTGCAGGTGATCAACAATCTGCCTACCGGAATCGAAAAGGCGACGGCGCATATCGCCATCTACAACCTCGACGGCTCCCGCGTGTATGAACATGAATACCCGGTGACGGGCCCAGCAGATACGGCAATCGATCTGGGCTCGGTCGAGTGGCCTTCGTCGGTCTCCACCGTCCATTTTGTGCAGCTGGATCTGAAGGATGCGGGAGGCAAGCTGCTTTCAGACAATTTCTACTGGCGTAGCGTGCCTGACCATCCCGATGATTTGCAGGCTCTGGAGACGCTGAAGACTATGAAGCTCGAAGCCACAGCGACCCGGCACGTGGCCGATGGCAAGCTGCGAGTCACCGTCACACTGCGCAACCCCGGCAGCGAAGTGGCGCTGATGGCCCATCTGCAACTGCGCCGCGGCAAAACTGGCGAACGTGTCTTGCCCGTCTACTACAGTGACAACTACATTTCGCTGGTGCCCGGTGAGAGCCGCGTTATCACGATCGAGGCGGCCGAGTCTGACCTGAAGGGCGAATCGCCGTTGGTTACGGTCGATGGCTGGAATGTTGGGGTCGAAGCTTCAGCGTCCTCGCCGGTTCCGGTGGATCTGAACGTCAATGCGCAGGTGGATCACTGGCCGGTAACCGGGCTGCCCATTGTGGCGCATACGTGGAAATAGGTGCGTCGATTTCGTCTCGGGCCGATTTACGTGCGCCGGGTCTCGCTTTCGCTGTGTTGGCGAACTGAGAGCTGGTGCAACTCACGTTACTAGATCCGCGTCGCGCAAGGTATTACTTGAATGTCAGCTTGAGCGAAACTGATGGGCCGGATTCTGCACCGTGTCCGCGCCCGCCTTCGCCGCCCATGCCATGCATGCCGCCGGCTCCGTCTCTCTCATCGCCTCCCATGTCTCCGTGCATGGAACCGGCCGAAAAGCCGCCGGAGCCGCTGCCGATTCCGGCGCCATTCATATTGCCGACGGAAAACATGCCATTGCCTTGTCCGCCAGTCCCGAAGGCTCCGCCCGATCCAAACGAACTTCCACCCGCGCCCGATCCCGTGAAACTGGAACCCATGCCGCTGCCCGCCCCGCCAAACATCGCGGTTGCCGAGAAGTGAAGCATGTCGTCTTTCAGGCCGGTGCTGTTAAATGTTGCCTGCGCCGAGCCTCGTCCAATTCCGCCGCCCATCGCGTTGCCACCAGGCCCGAGCCGGTCTCGATAGGAGAACTGGAACTTGCCGGCGGAGGAATTCACTGGCAGCTTGAGCCCGTTTCGCTCCACTTGACTGAGATCGGGCAGAACGCCGGCCGGAGATCCGCTTTTGCCTGAGCCCAATTCTTTGCCTGCATCCTCGCTGAACTTGCTGCCCATCTGAAACAGGGAATCGAGATTTGGGGGATGGCCGCCGCCGGAGCCGGAAAACCGGCTGGAGCGCATTCCGAAGCGGAAAGCATCCGTGAGCGCGTTGTACCAGTTTGCGGAACCCGAGGAGGTTTCGTTGAAAGAACCCCGGTTGTGACCGCCTTCGAATCCGCCCAAGCCAGATTCGTCCCTCGTGCTGTTTCGGGGCACTATGGGCGAGGCCTCCGAACTGGCGAACGGGCTGGCGTTCTGGTTCCCAACGCCGGATATAGCCGCGGGCATATTCGATGTGCCGGCGGGCGTGTCCGAATCAAGCGCGCTTTGTGCCTGGAGCAGAACTGCGCAAGAGAAGAGAAGGATGACAGCGGACCCGAAGAAGGAGATGAGAGAAATACACGAGCGGGATGAGAAGGAAAGCAAGATTAAAACCGCCTGAATGAGAGATCGAAAGCCGGGAGCGCTCGCATGCCCCTTTGTGATTTGACGGGAACTTCAAATCAAACGCTTACCGGGGAATGTCGGCGATGGTCGCGATGTTCGGGAGAAATATCTTGCCGCCCATATGCGATACTCGAAAAGGCATGTATAAGCGGATCGTTCTCAAGCTCTCTGGGGAAGCGTTGGCGGGCAGCAGGGGCTTTGGCCTCGATGCGGAACGCGTCATTGAAATTACTAACGAAATTGTAGAGGTTCGCGCCCTGGGCGTCGAGGTTGCCATCGTCGTCGGCGGCGGTAATTTCTTTCGCGGCGTGGCGGAGCAGGCCAGGGAGATGGACCGCGTTTCTGCCGACAACATGGGTATGCTCTCGACAGTCATCAACGCCATCGCGCTTCAGGACGCCATCGAAAAGCACGAAGTCCAGTGCCGCGTGATGACGGCCGTTGCCATGGACCAGATCGCCGAGCCGTATATTCGCCGTCGCGCCGTTCGGCATCTCGAGAAGGGCCGCGTCGTGATCTTTGCAGCTGGAATCGGGAATCCGTTCTTTTCGACGGATACAGCCGCTTCGCTGCGTGCGATGGAGATCAAAGCCGACGTGCTGATGAAGGCAACCAAGGTCGAGGGGATTTTCAGCGCCGATCCGGTGCTCTTCAAGGACGCAGTGAAATACGACGAGATCACTTACATGGAGATCCTGCGCCAGGGTTTGAAGGTGATGGACCTGACTGCCGTGAGCCTCTGCAAGGACAACAATTTGCCGATGATCATCTTCAACATGAACCAGCCGGGAAATATCCGCCGGGTGGCGTTGGGTGAGAAAGTCGGGTCTCTTGTGACTTCTTGACGGCACTTCCTGACGGTCGCATCCTGGTCGTCCCGTCGTGACCGTTTCTTCATGATGTCTTTCTGACTCCTGGCCTCAGGGATTGCCGTCTAATTGCGAGTGGATGCCCCTAAACCAGCCCGGCTGGATGCACTGACAGGTCTGCGCTGTTTCGCGGCTCTGAATATTGTCTTCTTTCATTTTTCCAATCCAGACTGGTTTGGGCCGTTGTCGCCGGTGGTCAATGCCGGCTACCTGTCGGTCAGTTTCTTCATCATGCTTTCCGGCTTTGTTCTGGCGTACAACTATGCCGGACGAGCCCGGGAAGGGAAGCTGGACAAAGTTCGCTTCTGGAAGGCGCGTCTTACTCGTCTTTACCCGATCTATTTGTTGAGTCTGGTCATCGGTTGGCAGACATTTCGCGCCGAGCCCGCGGCGCATACTCCCCTCATGTTCTGGCTGGGTGCGATCCTGACGCCTCTGCTCCTCCAGGGCTGGATTCCGGAGATTGCCACCTTCGGAAACACGCCCGCGTGGACGATGTCTGCGGAAGCGGCTTATTACCTGATCTTTCCCTGGCTCGCGAGTGTGCGCCGGCCGGTTCGAATTGCCGTGCATTTCTGGCGGCTCGCGGGTTTGTGGTTTTTGGGCCTCATCCCTGGCACTTTGTATGTTCTGTTCAATCCCGACGGTATCGCGCAGGTCGACCGCTTTTCCTCGGCTCCGTGGCTGCAGGCGCTGAAGTTCACGCCGCTGCCGCATTTGCCGAGCTTTGTCTTCGGCGTGATGCTGGCCGGACTGGATGAGTGCGTGCCGCGTACGGGACAGCTTAGGTTCTGGATCGGGATCTTCGGCTTTGCGGGAATTTACGGCATACTCAGCTTGGGAACGCTGGTGCCCTATGCGCTAAAACACGATGGGTTGCTGATGCCGCTTTTCGGTTGCCTGATCCTGGGGTTGTCGGGCATCAATCTGCTCTCGAAACTCTTCGGTTTTCGTGCATTCGTTTTTGTCGGCGAGTCAAGCTACTGCCTGTACCTGATGCACTTCAATCTATGGAATCTTCTGCATCAAAGCGGACTGTTGCCAAAGTTAGGTCTCGATCGATTCGATCCCTGGATCAGCTACGCGATTCTGATTGGGCTGGGCTTGCTGGCCTTGCACCTGGTTGAGAAGCCGGCGCAAAAGATGCTTCGCAAATGGATGGGTGCCTGATCGGCGGCGTTTATCGAGGTAAGGGGAGCATCCTTCCATGGATGCACTCCCTCCAGCGAAGCAGGTAAGAGGCAAAGCAAAAAGGCAGTCTCCGGGTTGGAGACTGCCTTTGCTGTTTTTCTATAGGTTTGACCGTTAGGTGGAAACTGATCTACGGCTGGTCGACCTCGATGGAGTGGTTGCCATGCGGTATGGCAGCGATTGCAGCAGGTTGCCCAACTGTTGGGTACGGACCGCTCTGCGCCGGGGTGAGGGTTCCTGTGCTTGCGTTCAGCTCAAATCCGCTGATCGAATTGTCCAGGAAGTTGGCGGTATAAACGTAGCGTCCATAAGCGGGATCGACGAGGATGGCGACCGGCTGTGTTCCAGTGACGTTAGTCGTGCTGCCTGTGGTGTTCACGGCCGCGGAGGGAGTACCGGTCGACAGTGCAATGTCGTAGGCCGAGACGGAGTTGTCCAATTCGTTGGAGACGTAGATGAAAATGCCTCGTGGATCGACGGTGATCGCCGAGGGCTGATTGCCGGTCTTGAAGGGGCCATTGATTAGCGGTTGCAGGACTCCGCCGTCGAGCACGCTGTACGCAATGAGCTCGTTCTGGGCGAAATCTGTGACGTATACAAAGCGGCTGGTCGGAGTGCTGGCGATGCCGACCGGCTTCACGCCCGCGAAGAAGGGTGTCCCGCTGATGGTGGATTCGCCCTTGATCGAAGCCAGAGCGCCTGCCGTTGTGGAGGTAAAGCCATACAGGTATCCGAGGCCGGCAGTCGGATCATACGTGGAAACATACACTGCATCTCCGCTGGCGAGCGCGTTCACCGCGGTGGGATTAATGCCGACAGGCCAGTAGCTGAGGCTGCCGTTGGCGACCGGGGTGCCCAGCGCGCCTGTCGAGCTCACCGGGAATACGGCGAGCGCTCCGCCGTTGCAGGTGGCGGCGCCGGTAACAGCGGTGCTGCAGCCTGGCTGGTATTTATTGGCAACGTAGAGCAGGGTCCCTGCAGCGTTCATCGCGATCGCTACCGGAGAGTTGCCTTCGCTGCTTAGCGTGAGGGTGTTTACCGATGCGAGCGCGGCGCTGCTCGAGATGCTGAACTGCACCAGCGAGCTGTCGCCTTGGTTGGCGACATAGAGATTCGCGTAGTCCGTTGAGACAGCCAGGGAGACGGGGTCCACGCCACCGGAAGAGACCGTCGAACCCTGTATGCTCAGGGCGCCGGAGACGCGGTCGGCAAGGAAGGTCTGAATCTGTCCGGGATTTTCCTTGTTGCCGGCAACGAATACGTAATCAATCGTAGTGGGATTGCACGCCGTAAATGTACTGGCCAGTATAAGTGCGATGGCAGAGACCAGAGATACTTGGCCGACTTTGTTGAACTTCATCTGTTTCCTTCATCGTGGGCCATTTGTCGCCTGGCCGTATGCAAACTGGGTTAGGTGTTGTCCGTCTCGATTGTAAAAGCTCAAGACGGCGTTCGGCTAGCTAGCTGCCCGGCACCGCAGCGGGTCTTCGTTCAAGCGGCTCGCCGAATGCAGTCCAATCAATAACTTTCTGATTGGACGCGTACATCCGGCGGGAGTTATCTCCATCACAAAACGTTGAGCCCGCGTGCTTCGCGCGTCTCACTGAACTGATCCGGCGTGGGGGATACCGGTGACGGTAACCGGCTGGGCTGACGATGTGTAGGGACTTGCCTGGGCATTGATGAGAGCGCCGGAAGTCTGATTGATCTGATATCCACTCAATGAGTTGCCGAGGAAGTTCACTGTGTAGAGATAGCCGACGTTCCTTGGATCGACTGTGACCGCGACAGGATTGAGCGAGGAGGCGTAAGCCCCGATTTGCGTAAGATTCCCGGAACTCACGGAGTATGCCGTGACGGTGGAGTCGAGCGCATTGGAGACATACAGAAAGCTATTTTTGAACATCGTGATCGACGAAGGTTGATTTCCGGTCGGCACCGTTCCAAGAGGAGTCGGCACGCCTCCAGATTGCAGGGAGAACGTCTCAATCTGGTTCTTGTACTTGTCGACGACATACAGGTACTGACTGGCGGAATCACTCATGAGGGTTACAGGCTCCGATCCGACCGGGAGGGGAACCATCTGCGTGGATTGCCCGTTGACCAGATAGTTTGGTCCGAGCGGAACTGGCGTGAGGCTGCCGCCTCCGCCCACGGAGAACGCAAAGAGGTATCCCTGGTACGGGCTGGTCGCGACGTTATATGCCGTTACGTACAGATAGTTTCCGTTGGCGGTGACATTGACGGCGGCCGGCGTAAGCACGGTCTGATCGTTGGCGCTTAGCTGTAACGATACGTATGGCATGCCGTTACTGTTCGTGATTGGATTGCCGTCCGTGCATGTGGGAAGCGGCGATGGCGCGGGAACGGAAGAGCAACTGGCTGGCGCCAGACCTAACGAGCCTGGATTTACGGTCGAGGTCTGCGGAGCGATAGTATAGCCGGCGATCAGACCGGGGCAGGGGTTGGCCAAGCTGCATCCAGCGACAGGTCCGAGGTTATCCACGACGTAAGCGTAGGTGCCGCTGACGGCCAGAGCAACCGGGTAGGTGCCTGGAGTATTGATGGTGCTCTGAGGATAGAGTTTGCCGTCAGTTCCGATTCCGAACTGGACGATATTGTTGTCTTCGTTATTGGCGACGTAGAGATTGAGAAAGTCTGGCGAGACGGCTTCGGCAAGGGGATTTCTTCCGCCGGAAGGAAAGGGCGAAGTGGGGATTCTGCGCAGGGCCCCGGACTCCGAGTTGACCTCGTACACTTCGATCTGCCCCGGGCTCCCTAGCGTGGTGGGGACAAATAGAAAATCGACGGTCAGAGTGCTGCAGGCAGTAAATAAAGTGGCCACTGAGAGTGCGATGGCGGAGACCAGTACGACCTGGCCGACTTTGCCGAACTTCATGTGTTTCCTTCGTTGTTAGACTTTGGCACTTCAGTTCGCTATTCGTTGAGTCCGAACTGGCTGCCAGGTTTGAGGTTTAGCAGAAAGGCCCGCGTGTGGGCGGGCCCTTCTGTGAGATGTGGCACAAACAGACCAGCTAGTTTGTGCGGCCGGTTACGACACACCACGTGGCGGGTCCCTGGAGGCCTATCGAGCCGGTCCAGCCCGTCATCGTTGTCAGTGCGCCGGAGTTGGGATCCAGAACTTTCCCTGTGACTGTGGAGTCTCCTGCATTCGCCGTGTAAATGAACTGGTCTGAAGGATCCTCCAGAATGCACTGCGGCGAGGCGCCGGTTCCAGTCGGTGAGCTGACGCCTGTCTGCTCAACGAGGAAGGGGGAACCGGAATCCTCGGTAAGCTGGCTGGAGGTTGGGTCGATGACGTAGGCTACGATGCCGGCCCCTTCGTCGATGTTGGCGCCCTGCTGATTGGCTAAATAGAGATACTTGGCCTTGGATTCCACCATCAGGTAAACGGGGCTTGTCTGGCTTGGGTCATCGGCTACTGCGCCGCCGACCAGAGATTGGAGCGCTCCGTTGGTGCCGACCGTGTACGGGAGAATCTGACCGGGTACGCCATTGGCGAGGATTTCATTGTCGATGATGTAAATCCTGCTGCTGGCGTAAACGATGGCAGTGCCCTGGCCAACAGGGTTACCCAAACCGTTGGTGATGTACTGAACCGTGCTCTGGCTCTCCGACAGCTGGCCATTGGTGGAGTTGTAGGTGTAGGGGTAGACCACCTGTCCT
>Ga0302326_10019987_pt1 | contig 13801 bp, 10 predicted proteins | sample Palsa_T0_3_FD_202264 | JGI IMG/M metagenome (GOLD analysis project Ga0302326, IMG submission 202264) | Peat permafrost microbial communities from Stordalen Mire near Abisko, Sweden - Palsa_T0_3 | ecosystem: Environmental > Terrestrial > Soil > Palsa > Peat permafrost | place: Sweden: Abisko... | reverse complement strand
CTCGCTGCGTCGCTGTTGCTTTCCGCTTGCATGCACGAACCGAGCGCGCCCGACGCAGCGAATGCGGCGAGCGGTCCAGGCAACATCGCCGCGGCAGTCGCCGACAGCAATCGGCCCGATGCCGACAAGCTGCGCGATGCCAACCGCAAGCCTGTGCAGACATTGGAATTTCTCGGCGTGAAGCCGGGCGAACAGGTCGCCGAATTATTGCCGGGCGGCGGATACTTCACCCGCATATTCAGCAAGGCGGTCGGTCCTTCCGGTCACGTCTATGCCTTGGTACCCGAGCGTCCCGCCAATGCGCCGGCGGACATGCCGGATCTCGCTGGGAAAGTAAAAGCGATCGCCGCCGATGCGAATTACCCCAATGTTACGGTGGTGATTCAGCCTCTGACAAAATTGGTGACACCGGCGCCGGTCGACCTGGTGTTCACGGCGCAGAACTACCACGACCTGCACAATTTCCCGGTTGATGTGGTGGCGTTCAACAGGACCATTTTCCAATCGTTGAAACCGGGCGGCCTGTATGTGGTGCTGGATCATTCGGCGCCGGCGGGCTCCGGACTCACGGATACGAAGACCCTGCACAGGATTGACGCCGAAGCGGTGAAGCAGGAAGTCACGGCGGCCGGTTTCGAGTTCGTGGGCGCCAGCGACGTCCTGGCAAATGCAGGCGACAGTCGCACCGCCATCGTGTTTGACCCCTCGATTCGAGGCAAGACCGATCAGTTCATATTAAAATTTCGTAAGCCCAGGAAATAGCCGTTTTTGGCGCTTGGGGGCTTAAAAAGCGAACTCTGGGGCTTGTTTCCTGTCAACTGAGAACAATGTTCTACGTTGAATTCTAAAAGGAACTAGAGGGCTTGAACGCATGAAATTCGTCAATCATCCACGCCTAGCGCGTGCCTCGCGCGCGATCGTTCCGGCTGCGCTGCTTGGACTGTTGAGTGCCTGCGTAACGCCGCCGCCGCGCACGTATGCCGTGCCGGCTCCGCCGCCGCAGCGCGTATTCGTCTATCCGGCGCATGGTCAGAGCCCGGAACAAACCGAGCGCGACCGCTACGAGTGCCATACCTGGGCGGTCCAGCAAACGGGTGTCGATCCCAGCCGCGCCGATGCCAGCCCGTATGAGCGCGTGGTCGTGCAACCGTCAACGCCGCCGGGGGCCAACACGGCCGGCGGCGCCATCGCCGGCGCCATCATTGGTTCAATCATCGCCGGGCCGCGCAACGCCGGCGCCGGTCTGGTGCTGGGCGGGGTGACAGGAGCCGTCGTTGGCTCAGCCGCCGATGCAAACGCACAGCAGCAGGCGCGGGCGACGCAGCAGCAAATCAATGAGAGCGCCGCAGAAGGGCGCGCGCGTGCCGACGCCTATCGACGCGCGATTGGCGCCTGCTTGCAGGGGCGCGGTTACACGGTTACTTAAGGAAACAATCGGAACGGCCATGAACAAGACAGCAAGAGTTTTCGGCTTAAGTCTTTCGATTCTGCTGCTCGGTGCGGGCGTCGTTCAGCTGGCGGCTGCCGCAGATGAGCACGGCCGCCCCGAAGCGCAGCGCGCGCAGCCCCGAGCCCCTGCGCCGGGCCGGCCGGGCGGACAAGTGCTCGATTCCCGCTACAACCATGGCCGCTACTATCCGCCGGTCGGAACGGTGCGACCCTCGTTGCCGGAAGGGTATCGGCCGTACTATCGGGGCGGAAATCCATACTATTTCAGCGGTGGGATCTGGTACGCGCCGCGCGGACCAGGATTCGCCGTGGTTTACCCGCCGGTGGGCTTGGTGATTGGGGCGCTGCCGCCGTTCTACTCGACCGTATGGTTTGGCGGCGTGCCTTATTATTACGCGGACAACGTGTACTACTCCTGGCAGCCTGACCAGAATGGCTATGCTGTCGTCGATCCGCCGGAAAATGCCGATTCGCCGTCGCCGCCACCGGATCAGGCACAGCAAGACATGATCATCTATCCCAAGAATGGGCAGTCGAAGGACCAACAGGCGGCTGACCAATTTGAGTGTCACAAGTGGGCCAAGGGCCAGACCGGATTTGATCCGACCCAGCCGGGCGGGGATACGCCGGGGAGCTCCGCGATGAATCGCAGCAACTATAACCGCGCCATGTCAGCCTGTTTGCAGGCTCGCGGCTATCAAGTTAACTAAATTCAGTGGGTGAAATCCTACGCGTGTCGCTGTTTGGCGCCGACTGTTAGTTCGCCGCGCGTCGGCGCATGATGGAGCCCGCTCAGTGATTGTTACGAAGGAAGTTTTCGATGCTCGTTAGCCAAATCAGCGCCGTCGAGGAAGACAACGACATGAACGTCGTTCGCTTAGGGCTGGATCTTCCCGCCGCTGCCGCCAGCGCATTCGAAGACATCAAACAAAAGTTCACCAATCAGTTTACCAACCAGCGCCAGTGGCGCGAGTTCGTGTCGGCGGTTCAATGCTCGGTGAATTATCCGGCTGCCATCAATTCCTTGCGATCCGGTACCAAATGGTTCAGCGACGGAGTGGCGCAAGTGCATGCCTTTGCGCGGACGCTGCACGCTCGATGCCGTTAGGAGCCTGGCTCCTCAGCCGTTAGCGGCTCAATTCCGATAGGTGATGGTGAGCCCGATGGTGCGCGGCCTGAACGTGTACTGCCGCTCGAGCGTTGGGGCGTTGCCCGGATAGATGGTGAAATTATAATTGGTGACCGTGTGCGTGTCGGTGAGGTTGTCGACGAACGCCGCCGCCTGCCAGTTGCCAAAATTCATTCCGGCACGCGCCGACGCGAGATTGGTCGATGACAGCGCGTAAAACGACGCGTTGTATTGCAGCGTCGAGGGGTCTTGAGCCGCGGATGGCCACTTGTTGCGGCTCGTGTACTCATCGTCAACGCGCATGAACGCCGGCAGATTGAACAGGTTGAATTTGTATTCCAACCCCAGCGTGAAGGTGAAAGGAGCGCCGGGCTGCCCGGGCGGCTCGCCGCTTTGGCCGACGATGGCATCTCCCTTGGAAACGATCGGCAGGGCTTGGACATCCGAGAATCTTGAATCCTGCGTATAGCGCGCGCTGGTATAACCGGTGGCGATCTCGGCGGTGAAATTGTCCGTGAGCGCGATATCGGCCTGAATATCCCCGCCCTTCGCAACCGCGGTGCCTAAATTCGCGATAAAGGTGATTTGACAGGTTGGCGGCAGCACGCTCTGCTGAATATTGTTCCAGCGGATGTAGTAAATGCTGCTGGCGATTTTTACGCGGTTATCGATATTGTTCTTGGCGCCCACTTCGAAACTATTGACGGTGTCGGACCCAAAGGTCGGGGGCGACTGCGTAATGCCAAATGATGCGAAATCAGGCGCACATGCCGCCTGCGGCACGGGATTGTTGGCGCCGCCCGGGCGGAAGCCTTTCGCGTAGGTGGCGTAGTACAAGTTGTGCGAATCGTACTGGTAGGAGAAGCTTGCCTTGGGCGTGAAGGAATTCTCCGTCTGCGAGACATCCACCGTCTGCGGCGGCAGGAATAATTGCGGACCTCCGGTCAGGGAATCATTGGTGAACTTGATTCTCGAGTAGCGCCCGCCCAGCGTCAGCTTGTACTGGTCGGTAAATGCGTAGGTTCCTTCGGCGAAAAAGGCATATTGCTGATCGGTCGCCAGTGTTTGTAGAAAATAAGAGTCATTGGGAAAACGTGGATCGTACTGAACGGGCAAGCTGGTATTCGGGTCCACGAACCAGTCCTGATAAGGCAAGCCGGTCGCTGCCATCGACAATTCATTGAGCAAGGGATCATGAATCTGCTCGAGATAAGTCTGCCGGTCGGTGCTGAAGAAAATACCCGTGGTCCAGAATAGCGGCGAGGTCGCATCCGCAGATTGCAGGCGAATTTCCTGGGTGATGTTTTGCTGCCCGTTATCGATGGAGTTCGGCGAACGATAATTGGTTGCACCGGGGGGTAGATGCAGTCCTAAGTTGTCGAGCAACGGATAGGGCGTGGACGCCGACGATCCGTCGCCGTTTAGAAACACCTCGGCCTGATAAAACCCCAGGTTATAAAGCGTGCCCTCGTAGCCGGTTTCCTCGTCGCGATGAAAATACGAGGTGTTCGAGATCAGCTTGGCGAAACCTAAATTTCCTTCGACCTTCATGGACGCCAGATAGAACCGATCCGGATCTGAGCGCTGATCCGGATCGGCGCTGACGAACTGGTTGTTGCCGGGATTCGAATACAACGGCCAGTAATCCTCAACATTATTTCGGTATCGGTCTTGGTAGTACATGCTGGGGGTAATCGTCCAGCTTTCCGAGGGCGCATAAATCAATGCCAGTCGATACAGCACGGTCTCATCGAAGTTGGCATTCTTTTGTACGGTCGCGAGCGACACGGGATCGATGAGGTCGATGTAGCCGCCGTCACGGCGGTACCAAACAGTCAAGCGCGCGCCCAACGTGTTGTCGATCAAAGGCCCGCCGGCCGCAATTCCCCCTTCATAGTTGAGAGAGCCTCCTTCCGTGAAGGAAACCTCTTCGCGGCTGTAAAAGCTATTTTGCGTAAGGCTGGGTTGGGTCGTGATATAGCGCACGGTACCGCCCTCGGATCCTGCGCCGAATAGCGTGCCCTGCGGCCCGCGCAGGACTTCGACCCGATCGATATCGAAGGACTTCGGCAGGGCGTCATCCGGATTAAAGGCGGTACCGCGGATTTGGATCGGCGTGTCGTCGATGTAGATTCCGGTGGTGCCGGCGCCCCCGGTCGAGGCAATGCCGCGGATGGAGATGTTGTTGGTGCCCGAATTGTCGATATTGACGCCGGGCGTGAAGCGCACGATGTCCTGGAAATCCTTGATGCCGCGAAGGTCCATCGCATCCTGTGTAAGTGCGGTGACGCTGATCGGCACCTTGCTCAGGCTCTCCTCGTGGCGCGTCGCCGTAACGGTAATTTCCTGCAAAGGACCGCTGGTATCCTCGGCCGGGGTGGTATCGGCCGCGAATGCGGCGGCTGCGCAAAGCGCGGCCAACACGGCGCCAATCGCGCCTGCGCGCCGCGGCATGGCATCCCAATGCAATTCGCAAGGTACTCGGACTTCCTTCATGAGATGCATCCCCAGCTTATTTCGAGCGCATGCCGCGCGATGATTGCGCACACATTGCAACATATCGGCTTGACGGTTGAAAGGGTAGGGCCGTGCTGGCCGCGGCGCCCCCGCTTGGGCAACCCCAGACGCCATCAGGCGATAACTTATGGGATCATGTTGCCATGAGCAGCCCCGCCGAGCGTCCGAAGGCCAAGTCACTGCATCCCTTGTTGGCCTTGCGGCCTTTTCTGCGCCCCTATTGGCCCATGATGGTCGGCGCCATCTTCGCCCTGCTGATTGCAGCGGGCGCCCAGTTGGCATTGCCGGTGGCATTGCGTCAGCTCATCGACCATGTATTTGCGGAAAAGAACCTCGGGACCATCAACCGATGGTTTCTCGGTTTCCTCGCGGCGGCGGTGATTTTCGGCGCATTTGCCGCCCTGCGTTTTTACATGGTTACCTGGGTAGGGGAGCGGGTGGTCGCGGATCTACGCAACGCCATTTATCGGCGCGTGGTGCGCATGGACCCCATGTTTTACGAGACCACTCGCGTAGGCGAGGTGCTGTCGCGCCTCACCGCCGACACGACGCTGGTGCAGGCCATCGCCGGCGTCAATTTGTCCATCGTCCTGCGTTCCACGTTGAGCTTGATCGGCGCGCTGGTGCTCATGGGCTTCACCAGCGCCAGGCTCATGGGTGTGATTGTGCTGATGATTCCCGTCGTCATCGTGCCGTTGATTCTGACCGGCAGGCGCGTGCGCGGCCTATCGCGTGCGTCGCAAGATCGTATAGCGGATACCAGCAGCCTCGCAGACGAGACCTTGAATGCCATCCAAACGGTGCAGGCCTTCACGATGGAGGAATTGCAAAGCGAACGCTATGAGAAGGCGGTGGAAGACAGCTTCGCGACGGCGGTGCGCCGCACGAAGGTGCGCGCCGCGCTCACCGCCATTGGCATCATGATGGTTTTTGGCGGCATCACTTTTGTGTTGTGGCTTGGCGCGCGTCAAGTCTTATCCGGCACGATGACCGGCGGACAGCTCGCGCAGTTCCTGTTGTACGCCGCATTCGTCGGCACCTCGGCCGCGGCCCTCACGGAGATGTGGGGCGAAATTCAACGCGCCGCCGGCGCCATGGAGCGCCTGAGCGAATTGCTGCAAGCGCGGCCGGTCATCAGAGCTCCCGAACATCCGCTGCAGCTGCCGGCGCGTGTCCGGGGCAACATCCGGTTCGACAATGTCACGTTCCACTATCCATCGCGGCCGCAGCATCCCGCGCTGGACAATTTCAGCCTGGAGGTGACGCCCGGGGAGACCATTGCATTCGTGGGTCCCTCCGGTGCGGGGAAGAGTACGACGTTTCAATTGTTGCTGCGATTCTACGATCCAGATTCCGGGCGCGTGCTGATCGACGATAAGCGGCTTGCGGATTTACGCCCGGAGGACATCCGCACCCAGATTGGCTTGGTGCCTCAGGAAACGGTGTTATTCGGTGCGAGCGCACGCGAAAACATTCGTTACGGGCGGCCCGCGGCCAGCGATGCTGAAATTGAAGCGGCCGCGGTCGCGGCGGCGGCGGATGAGTTCTTGCGCAGACTGCCGGAAGGGTACGACACCTTTCTGGGCGAGCGCGGCACGCGTCTCTCGGGCGGGCAACGTCAGCGCATCGCGTTGGCGCGCGCGATTCTCAAAGATCCGCCGATTCTGTTGCTGGACGAAGCGACCAGTTCATTGGATGCGGAATCCGAGCGCCTGGTGCAGCAGGCGCTGGAAAAACTGATGCAGGGCCGCACCACCATCATCATCGCGCATCGGCTTGCGACCGTACTCAAAGCAGATCGCATCGTAGTGATGGACCACGGCCACAAAATCGCCGTCGGAACCCATGCCGAACTGCTGACGCACAGCCCGCTTTATGCGCGCCTCGCGGCGCTGCAGTTTGCTGCCATCTCCGCCGAGACGTTGGAGGCGGCAGCGACTTGAGGGCCTACTTGATCAGCCCTTCGGCTTTCATGGCTTCGATGACTTTGGGGCGTTTCGCAATCCGGGATTTGTAGTCGGCCAGAACCGGCCACTTGGCCAGATCAACTTTGACGTGACCCGTCCAGGTCAGCAATGTGAACAGATACGCGTCCGCGACGGTAAAGGTATTTCCCAGCAAAAAGGGTTTTTTTCCGAGGAAGCCGGAGAGCCAGTCGAATTTCTTGCCCAAATTGGTGACCGCGGTTTCCTTGGCCTCCGTCGAGCTCGCGGGATTGAACAACGGCGTGAATGTCTTGTGCACTTCGGAAGTCAGGTAGTTCAGTATTTCCATCAGCTGGTAGCGCTCGAACGTACCGGCCCGCGGCGCCAAACCCGATTCGGGCTTAAGATCGGCAAGATATTGAACGATCGCGGGACCTTCCGTCAGCACTCGACCGTCATCCAGCTGCAGCGCGGGCACGGCGCCCTTCGAATTTATGGCCAGATAGTCAGCGCCGCTCTCAGTCTTCTTGGTGTTGCGATCGATTTTGACCAGGCTGTGCGGCAGCCCCGCTTCAAGCAGCACGATATGAGGCGAAAGCGAACAGGCGCCGGCAAAATAATAGAGTTTCATAAACATCCTTAATGTGGGGTGTCGAATGATACTACGCGTCGTGCCGCGATGAACGCCTTCGCATACGGTCGGGCAAGCAGCGAGTCAACGCGCACGCGGCCGCCGCTCGAGGGCGCGTGCACGAAGAGCTGTGGATCGAGCGCGATGGCAACATGCAGTTCCTTGCTGGAAAGATGCATGAAGACCAGATCGCCTGCCCGCAGTTCCGCGCGCTTTACCGGCGAGCCGACTCGCAGCTGTTCCGCGGCCGTGCGCGGTACACGGATTCCCGCGTTTGCGGCCGCGTAAAACACCAAGCCGCTGCAATCAAATCCGCCGGGCGTTGCACCGCCGAACCGATAGGGTTGGCCGATCATGGATGTCGCACTGTCGATCATGACTCGAGTCGGCGAAGGCGCGCTCTGGACGGGAATTTCAGTCGAGGGCAGGGCATCCGGCGGATGCGGAATCTCGCGCGAGGTTGTCGCGCAGGCAGCGAGTGCCAGCGACATGCCTGCAGCGAGAATCGCCTTATTCAGGGCCGCGCTGCGGATATCGTCGTGGCAAACGCCGCTCCCACGATGCCGGCCTCCGCGCGCAAAGTTCCGACGCATAGACGCGCCTCGCAATGCAGTTTATCCATGAACTTTTCAGGCTCTTCGGTGATGCCGCCGCACAACACGATGAGGTCGGGCCACAACAAGGCGTGGTATTCATTGAGAACTAAATTCAATTCGCTCGCCCACGCGTCCCAGCTCAATGCGCCTTCAACCTTGGCACGCCCGGAAGCGCGCTTTTCCGCCTCGCGCCCGCCGACTTGCAGGTGGCCGAATTCGGTGTTCGGCACCAGCCAACCGTCGACAAACAGTGCGCTGCCGATGCCGGTGCCGAGCGTCAGCAACAGTACGGTGCCCGGGACCGCGCGCGCGGCGCCGTACTGCAATTCCGCCAGCCCCGCGGCGTCTGCGTCGTTGATCGCGATTACCGGGCGCTTCAAGTGCCTGGCGGCAAGCTCCGCCAGCGGTTGGCCAATCCAGGCCTTGTTGAGATTGGCCGCGGTTCGCACCACGCCGCCGCGAATCACACTGGGAAATGCCAGGCCCACTGCATGACCGCCGGGAATATTCGCGACCACCGAGGTGAGTGCGCCGAGCAACGCCTCGGTCGAGTCTTGCGCCGGTGTCGGCGTGCTGAAGCGTTCGCCCGCGAAAGCTCCCGTGGCCAAATCGATAAGCGCGCACTTAATGGATGACCCGCCGACGTCAACGCCAACGGCCAGGGAAGAAGTGTTCAATCCGAGTGCCGCATTGTTAGGTTTGCCCCGCGTGCCCGATAAACATCCTTATAATAACCCGTAATATGGACTCAATTGACACCCAATTTGCCACTCGACGTAACGTCGCCCTGCAGCCCGGCACGTTGCATGCGGCGCTTTTGGACCGTCTCACCCGGACGCTCGGAAAGAATCCCGAGTCGGCGACGCCGCGGGATATATACGATGCGCTGTCGCTCGCGGTGCGCGAGGAACTCACGCTGCGCTGGTTGGCAACGCAACGGCGCGTGGCGAACGCGCATGTGAAAAGAGTGTGCTATTTCTCGGTCGAATACCTGCCCGGCCGATCGTTGATCAATGCTCTGTCCAGTCTGGACGGGGATCTGGTGCACGAAGCACGCACGGTGTTGCGCGGCATGGGATATGAGCTCGACGCCATTGCAGCCCAGGAAGTGGATCCGGGTTTGGGCAATGGCGGCCTGGGCCGGTTGGCTGCCTGTTTCCTGGACTCACTGGCGACCCTGCACTACCCGGCGGTGGGTTATGGCATTCGCTATGATTACGGAATCTTCACGCAGGTCATCGACGCCGACGGCGGCCAGCGCGAAGTCGCCAGCAGTTGGTTGCGCCTGCGCAATGTTTGGGAGACGCCACGCGGCAACGCGGGTTATACGGTACGTTTCGGCGGGCGCAGCGAGGCGCCGGCCGATGCCGAAGTGAGCGACGCGCACCGTTGGGTGGAAACCAATGACATGTACGCCATCGGATTCGATCAATTGATTCCGGGGAACGGCGGCCCCACCGTCAATCACCTGAGACTTTGGTCCGGCCGCGCGATCACCCCTTTTAAGCTCGACACTTTCAATGCCGGCGACTATGCGGCCGCGGTTCAAGATCAATTGGAGGCGAAAAACTTATCGCGGGTGCTGTACCCCGACGATTCGACGCCGCAGGGTAAAGAACTTCGGCTCAAGCAACAATATTTCTTCGTCAGCGCCAGCTTGCAGGACATATTGGTGACCCATTTGAGCGAAGGCCGCTCGCTCGCCTCCCTGCCTGACTCCATTGCCATTCAGTTGAATGACACCCATCCTGCCGTGGCGATCCCGGAGTTGATGCGGCTGCTCGTCGATGAGCACGGCCTCTCGTGGGAAGAGAGCTGGCAGATTACTCAAGGCGTCTTTTCGTACACGAATCACACCTTGCTGCCCGAAGCGCTGGAATCGTGGCCGGTGGCGATGTTCGAGCGCTTGCTGCCGCGGCATTTGGAAATCATCTATCTTGTAAATCGGGATTTTCTCAAGGCCGTGGCCGTGAGCTACCCCGACGATCCAGAGCGTCTTCGCCAGCTTTCCATCATCGATGATGGCGGCAGCCGGCGCGTGCGCATGTCGCACCTCGCCATCGTCGGCAGCCACAAAGTCAACGGCGTCGCGCAGTTGCACTCCGATATCATGCGCAAGCACGTGTTTCGCGAATTCGCGGAGATGTATCCCGACCGGTTCATCAACGTGACCAATGGGATTGCCGTGCGGCGCTGGCTAAAGCAATCGAATCCCGGGCTCTCCGCACTGCTCACGCAACATCTCGGTCGAGCTTGGGAAAATGACCTCGAAGAACTCGGCCGTCTGGCCGGTGCGGCCGATGATCCCGAGTTTCGCCGCCAGTTCCGCGGCATCAAGCGCACCAACAAGCAAAGATTGGCCGATGAGGTGCGACGCCGTAGCGGCCTGGAAATCAGCGTCGATTCATTGTTCGACGTGCAGGTGAAGAGAATTCATGAATACAAGCGCCAGCTGCTGAATCTCTTGTATGTCGTGACCCGCTATCAAAGAATTCGCGCCAATCCGCGTGCCGAGTTTGTGCCGCGAACCGTTATTTTTGCCGGCAAGGCTGCCCCCGGCTATGCAATGGCCAAGGCCATCATCAAACTCATCAACAACGTGGCGCGCACCATTGATTCGGACGATCTCGCTCGCGGCAAGCTGCAGGTGGTATTTTTACCCGACTACGACGTTTCACTGGCGCAAAAGATCATGCCCGCGGCGGATTTATCGCAACAGATCTCCACCGCCGGCATGGAGGCCTCGGGAACCGGCAATATGAAATTGGCGCTGAACGGTGCCCTCACCATCGGTACGCTGGACGGCGCCAATATTGAGATCCGCGATCATGTGGGCGCGGAGAACATGTTCATCTTCGGTCTCACCGCGGATGAGGTGGTGGCGCGGCGTGCGGCGGGTTATCAGCCTGCCCAAGTGATGGAGGGAAACCCGGAACTTCAGAACACGCTGGATCTCATTGCGTCGGGATATTTCTCGCCCGGCCGCCCGGACGATGCCAGATCAGTGATTGACCGGTTGCTGAGTCCCGGTGAGCCCTTCCTGGTGTTGGCGGACTACGCGGCCTATGCGAAGGCCCAGGATCAAGTCGACGCGCTGTACGCCCTGGAGGATCGATGGAGCCACAAGGCCGTGATCAATTGCTTGAACATGGGATATTTCTCCAGCGATCGAAGCGTTCGCGAGTATGCGGAGCGTATTTGGGCGGTGAGGCCGGCGATTTGAAGGCGCCTTAGTGAAGAGCATTTATGTGGGCGGCCCGAGACCGCTCGGCGCCACCTGGAGCAAGCGCGGCGTCAATTTCGCGCTGCTCTCGAGCTATGCAACGCGAGTCGAAGTCTGTTTATTCGATGCCGCCAGCGGCGCGGAAATTGCGCGCTACGATTTGCCCGGCCGCACCGGAGATGTATGGCACGGACAGATTTCGCCGCGCCGCTGCGCCTTGGGCGCGCACTATGCATTTTGCGTCCATGGCGCCAATGAGCCGCAAAACGGCCAGCGCTTCGATGCGAGCGTGCCCTTGATCGATCCGTATGCGCGCGCGCTCTCGGTCCGCTCGCCGCTTCGTGGGCGCGTCATTGACCCCGCATATCACTGGGATGGGGACAGGCCGCCGACGGTGCCCTGGCGCGACACGGTCATCTACGAACTCCACGTCAAGGGATTTACCCGTCTGCATCCGGCGGTACCAGAGAAATGGCGCGGCACCTATCTTGGGTTATCCGTGGCGCCGGTGATCGAACACTTGAAATCGCTCGGCGTAACCGCCGTCGAATTGCTGCCATGTCAGGCGTTCGTCAGCGAGCAATTCCTGCTGGACCACAAGCTCAGCAACTACTGGGGCTACAACCCGGTCGCCTGGTTTGCCCCCGCGAATGAGTACGCCTTTGATGACGCGGTGCTCGAATTCAAAACCATGGTCAGAGCGCTGCACGCCGCCGGCATAGAGGTCATTCTTGACGTGGTCTTCAATCATACGGCCGAGGGCAACGAGAGCGGGCCGCTCCTGTCGCTGCGGGGCATCGACAATTCGGTGTACTACCGTTTGAATCCGGCGGACCTTCGCTTGTACGAGAATCTCACCGGAACGGGCAATACCGTCAATTGCGAGCATCCGCGCGTGCGGGCCCTCATCATCGACTGCCTCAAGTACTGGGTCGAGGAAATGCACGTCGATGGATTTCGCTTCGACTTGGCGACGGTACTCGGTCGCGAGGCCGGCGGCTTCAATACGCAGGCCGCTCTGTTCAAAGCACTGCGCGCCGAGCCCGCGCTTGCCTATGTCAAGCTGATTGCGGAGCCTTGGGACTTGGGAGTAGGCGGCTACCAGCTTGGGCACTTCCCGCCCGGCTGGTCCGAGTGGAATGACCGTTACCGCGATACGCTGCGCGCATTCTGGCGCGGCGATGGCGGCAAACTTGGCGAGTTCGCGGAAAGATTCGCCGGCTCCAGCGATCTATTTCGCCACGACGGACGCAATCCGACGGCAGGCGTCAATTTTGTGACCGCACATGACGGCATGACGCTGAATGACTTGGTGTCCTACAACGAACGGCACAATGAGGCCAATCTCGAGAATAACCGCGACGGCCATAGCAACGAATTGAGTTGGAATTGCGGTACGGAAGGTCCCACGGACGATCCTGTCATCGTCAAACTGCGCAAAAGACAAATGCGCAACTTCCTCGCGAGCTTGTTCCTGTCGCAGGGGGTTCCCATGTTGCAAGCCGGCGACGAATTCGGGCGCACTCAACGCGGCAATAACAACGCCTACTGCCAGGACAATGAAATTTCGTGGGTCGACTGGCGTTTGCGCGCTGCGAATCATGACTTGCTGGAGTTCGTGCGTTTGCTGGCGCAGCTGCGCCGGCGGCACGCGGAATTTCGCCGCGAGACATTTTTGAAAGGCGCCGCATCGCGTGTAGGAGTCAAGGACGTGACGTGGTTAAACGTTCGCGGCACCGAGATGAAGCAAAGTGAGTGGCAGGATGCGAATCAGCGCACCTTGGGCATTTGGTTCGGAGAGAAGGCAGGGGCGGTGGAACACCTTCTATTATTGGTGAACGCGGCGGACTTGGAGCAGTCGTTCGGACTGCCCGCGGCGCCGGCCGACGGACCTTGGATTTGCCTGTTCGACACGGCGGCGGAGAGCCTGGCGGCGAACAGCCTTGGCAAGGTGCAAAGCTACACGCTCAAAGCCCGCAGCGTCGCGCTGTTGGAGTGCTGAGTTTGGATGAGGCATTGATCGAAAGATTGGCCCAGCTGCGCGGCATCGGCGACGCATATCGTAACTATCGCGGCGAGATGCAGCACTTCACCGAGGCGACCAAGGTCGGCATCTTAAGTGCCATGGGCTGCGTGGTGGATGACAGTAACGCCCTCACTGCCGAGATCGCGCAGGCAGAAACCGCTCGATGGCGTAAATTTCTGCCGGCCGTGGCCACGGCGCGGAACAGTAGAATAGGCTTTGACATCAACGTCACGGCTCGCGAGTTCGGCGCTGCGATTGTGTGGCAAGTGCTTCTCGAGAACGGCACCCGGCTTGAGGGCGCCATC
>Ga0302326_10019985_pt1 | contig 13803 bp, 15 predicted proteins | sample Palsa_T0_3_FD_202264 | JGI IMG/M metagenome (GOLD analysis project Ga0302326, IMG submission 202264) | Peat permafrost microbial communities from Stordalen Mire near Abisko, Sweden - Palsa_T0_3 | ecosystem: Environmental > Terrestrial > Soil > Palsa > Peat permafrost | place: Sweden: Abisko... | reverse complement strand
GACGGCGCCGGCCCGTATCTGTTCTTCAGGGTCGATGACATCCGAGCGGCCGCCGAGCGGGTCCGCGAGCTCGGTGGAGAGGCCGACTTGAACGATCATTCCGGACCCGGCCCATCGGGCACGTTCGCCTTCTGCCGGGACAATCAGGGTTCGAGCTTCGGCCTGCACGAGCCCGCCCGAGCACAGCCATGAAGGCGGTTCGATTCGACCACTACGGCGGGGTCGACGTGCTCGAGGTGCGCGAGGTCGAGGACCCCGTGGCCGGCTCAGGGGAGGTCCTGGTGGCGGTCAAGGCGGCGGGCATCAACCCGGGCGAGGTGGCGATTCGCGAGGGTCGACTCGATTCGCGCTGGCCGGCGACGTTCCCGTCGGGGGAGGGAACCGATTTCGCCGGCCTCGTGCGCGCGGTGGGCTCCGGCGTGAGCGCGGTCGCCGCAGGGGAGGAGGTGCTCGGCTGGACCGAGCAGCGCGCCAGCCAGGCCGAGCTCGTGGTCGTTCCCGCTGACCAGCTGACGGCCAAGCCGGCATCTGTGTCGTGGGAGGTGGCGGGGTCGCTGTTCGTCGTGGGCTTCGCCGCCTATGCGTCGGTTCAGGCGGTCGCTCCGCGGGCCGGCGAGACGGTGGTGGTCTCGGCGGCGGCCGGCGGGGTCGGGTCGGTCGCCGTCCAGCTCGCGCGCCGCACCGGAGCCAGGGTGATCGGGCTGGCAAGCGAGCACAACCACGACTGGCTGCGCCGCCACGACATCGTGCCGGTGACCTACGGCGACGGGCAGGCCGAGCGGATCCGCGAGGCGGCCGGCGCCAAGATCGACGCGTTCATTGACACCTTCGGCGGCGGCTACGTCGATTTGGCGATCGAGCTGGGCGTCTCTGCGGAGCGGATCAACACGATCGCCGACTTCGAGGCGGTGCAGCGACTCGGCGTCCAGGGGCAGGGCACCCACGCGGTTGCCACCGCGCCGCTGCTCGCGGAGCTCGTGGCGATGGTGGCCGACGGGAGCCTCGAGATACCGATCGCGGCCACCTACCCGCTGGAGCAGGTCCGCGCTGCCTTCCGCGAACTGGAAAAGCGCCACAGCCACGGCAAGATTGTGCTGCTGCCTTGAGCGCGCAATACTGGCCTTGGGCTCGCAATACCTAACGAAATGGAGGAGCGATGGCTCGCAAATACATCGACTGCCGGGAGATGCCCAGCGAGAACAACTGCGATCTTGCGATGGCCGGGAGCGAGGAGCACGTGCTGGACGCGGCAGTCATCCACGCTGTCACGGCGCACAAGCACGAGGACACGCCGCAGCTGCGTGCGGAGATTCGCCAAGCGCTCAAAGACGAGGTTCCCGGCGCCGTCGCCTGACGGCGCGGGGTTGCGCTAGCAGTCGTCCTCGACGCCGGCTAGCAGTCGTCCTCGACGCCGGTCACGTCGACCGCGGACGGAACATCGGTGCTGTCGGTGACCCGGGCCAGCAGCTCGCGCAGGCAGCACCTCTCGTCCGCGCTGAGGGCCGAGAAGAACTCATCCTCGACCTGATCGGCGGCGCGCTCGACTTCGCACACGGCCTTCGCGCCCTGCTCGGAGATCTCCACCACGTGGCGGCGTCGGTCCTGCGGGTCGCGGCGACGGCTTATCAAGCCTTCTGCTTCGAGCTCGTTGAGCAGCACGACGAGGTTGCTCGCCTCGATGTCGAGCGTCGCTCCCAGGGCCTGCTGGCTGATCGCGCCGTCCATGCGCAGTCGCAGGAGCGCCGCCGTCGCCCGGGGCTTCAACCCGATCGGTGAGAAGGCGGCCCTGTACTGGCGCGTGACCGCGCGCCCGAGCTGGGCCAGCAGGAAGCCAGCGTGCTGGGTGAACTCCGGTCCCCCGGTGGGCTGCTCGGGCTGCGGGATCGTCTGCGCCATGGGAATATACTAGCACTTTCAAGATCATAGGTAGTGAGTAATGATTGGTAGAAGGCCGCCATTCAGCGGAGCGGATCAGGCACCGGCTGGCGCCTCTATGCTGGCGTGAACGTCGAGTGCCCTCCTTGACCTGCGAGCAACCGATGGCCGAGCCCGACATCACGTTTGCCCAGCTTGATCGCGACAGCGACGAGCGCTTCCAGACACTGCGGCGCGCGCTGGGCGTGCGCGGCTTCGGGATGAACCTGCTCGTGCTTCAGCCCGGCCAGCGGGGGCGCATACACGCACACGGCCGCCAGGAGGAGGTCTACCTGGTTCTCGAGGGTGAGCTGACGCTCGTGGTCGAGGGCGACGAGCACGTGCTCGGACCGGATCGCTTGGCGCGCCTCGGTGCGGCGGTGCGCCGTCAGCTCGTCAACGCCGGACAGGAGCGCGTCGTCCTGATCGCGCTCGGCGCCTCCGGGGAACACGCCGGCCGCGACGGCCACGCGTGGGCAGCGTGGGAGGACGACGGGCCGGGCCGGCCGCCCCAGGAGATCCCGCTGCCCGACGACCTACCGGCCGCCTGAGCGGGTGCGGCGAGCACGCGCCCGACAGCCGCCGCCCGGGCCGATCATCGGGCCCGGCTTTGCACCGCCGCGATCGCCTCGCTGACGATCTGGGCGTGGTCGAATGCCAGGGGCGGCAGCTGATCGACCGCGAACCAGCGGGCCGCGGCCGCGTCGTCGCCCCCCCGCGCCGCGAGCTCGCTGTCGAGCTCGAGCACGTAGGCGACCGACACCGTCCAGCCGCGTGGGTCGCGCCCCGGGGCGCTGTAGACGCCGAGCAGGGAGAGACCGCGAGCTTCGATGGCGGTCTCCTCGTCGAGCTCGCGCGCGGCCGCTGCGGCCACGATCTCGCCCTCCTCGACAAAGCCGCCCGGCAATGCCCACTCGCCTGCGAACGGGGGCTCGGCGCGCTGGATCAGCAGCACGCGCAACGGCGCCCCGCGGACGACTGCCGCGACGTCGACGGTGAGCGCCGGGCGAGGCCAGCGGTCGGGGAGCTCTCGATTTCTGCGCTCCTCGTTCGTCATCGCGGGGACCATCTATACCCTACGAGGAGCGGTGGGCGCGACGCATCAGGCCGCGCGGAGGGCTCAAATTCAAGCCGCCGAGTGCCCACCACCGGCGAGCTCCTAGACCGCGAGGATCAATCGCGGCGGCCGTGGCAGCATCAGTTCGCCGGGCGCCGACGGGGCGCCCGGCGAACTCGCGTGCTTGTTTACGACCTCTCGGTGTCACTCCGCCATGGGCAAACCGTCACGAGGGGGTTCCCGCCAGGACTGGCTCGTGTTCGGGCTCGCGTTTGGGGAGCAGCAGCTCTTCCTCGATCGGTGTGCGCTGTGCGTGGCGGAAGCCAAGCAGGACGAACCCGAGCATCACCAGGGCAAGGATGAACGAGGCGATCGCGCCGTAGAGCATGATCGTGCCGATCTTCGAGAAGCCGTAGGCCTCGAGCAGGAGTCCGCGTAGCGTCGTTCCCTGGAAGGAGGTCGTCTCCAGTTCCGCGAGTTTGGTGTTCTTTGGTTCGGCGCGCGCGGCGGTGCTGATCTTTGAGTAGATCCCTCCGTATGGCATCTCGGAGAGGTGGATGGCGATGAAGTGGTCGGCGTAGGCCTCGGCCTGCGGTCCGGTGAGCAGCTGCTGTCCGGCGTACTGCGAGACGGAGGGGATCATCGCGGCGGTGATCTCGCTGCCGGGCACCGGGTGTTCGAAGGCCGCCTTCGGCGGGAAGGAGATCTGCTGCTCGGCGAGCTGGTTGTGGACGTTGTTGTGGTCGTAGCTGTAGCCCCACATCAGCAGTCCTCCTGCCACGAGGAGCACGACTACGAGGACCAGCCCGACTGCACTGGTGAGAACGTCAAAGACTGTGCGACGCATGACAAGGTTCCTCTCGGCGGGATGTACGCAATCACCGTCTGGTGCTCGCGCGTCACCGGCCGAACATTGGAGCCGGTACTGCAGGCTCAGCCGAAAGCTGGGGCCAAGCCAAGCATGACTCTACCACCCGCCAAGTGCGCCTCGACACGTGCGAGCATCTAACGTAGGAAGCATCCGGCATGTGGTGGGGCCAGTCCCCCGGATGCAGCCCGGTTATGAGCTCCCGCGAGACCAAACATCTGCGTGTCCTGATCGCCAACGAGCGCAAGGACCGCTTGGCGCTCGTCGCTCCCATCGTCGTTGGGCTCGGCCACGAGGTGATCGCGCGCGAGATCGAGGTCTCAGACGTTGCGGCAGCGACCGCCAGAGAGCGACCCGACGTCGCGCTCGTAGGACTCGGAGACAGCTCAACGCACGCACTCGAGCTGATCGACAACATCGTCCGGACAGCCGCCTGTCCGGTGATCGTCCTGCTCCACGCCCGCGACCCCGAGTTCATCAGCGAGGCGTCCAAGCGCGGCGTCTTCGCGCATATCAGCGATGCCGACGTCGAGGACTGGCAGAGCGCGATCGACATCGTGCTTCGACGCTTCGCCGAGTACCAGGATCTGCAGGGCGCCTTCGGGCGCCGTGCGCTGACCGAGCGCGCCAAGGGGATCCTGATGGAGCGTCACGGCATCGACGAGGCGACCGCCTTCCAGATGCTGCGCGAGCGATCCCGGGTCGATAACCGCAAGCTCGTCGACCTTGCCACGGCGGTCGTAGACGGTCACCGGCTCCTGCCTGCAGAGCCCCACGCCCCATCTCAGTCCTGACGCTCACGTAGGCGATAAAGAGCAGTCCAAGGAGCCCGTGCGGCTAGTGGTCAGTCCTGTCCGACGAGGACGGTGAGTAGGTCGCCGACCTTCTGACCGCTGGTGAGCCGGTCGGGCAGCGGAAGATCCGCCTGGATCGTGTACTGGTTGCGCCGGCCGTTGCGCTCTCGTGTGATGTATCCCGCGTCTGCCAGCTCCGCCACGATGCGGTGCGTAGCGCGTTCGGTGATTCCAACCCGCTCGCTGATGTCGATCAGACGGACTCCGGGATCGTGGGCTATGCAGACGAGAACCTGCGCATGGTTGGTCAGGAACGTCCACCTGGGCGTGCTGTCTTGGGGCATCCATACCAGACTAACGTATCTAGACTCTAATTTCATGCTACGGTGTTCAGGCTAGCCCGGAAACTATCTCTCTGCGTACCCATTTACCCAAAGGCAGGCGATTGCATGAAGGCCCTCGTTTACCACGGTCCCGACCAGCGTGGCTGGGACACCGTTGCGGACCCCACGATCATCGATCCGACCGATGCGGTCGTGCGTATCGACACCTCGACGATCTGCGGCTCAGACCTGCACATCCTCAGAGGCGACGTGCCCGAGACGACCCCCGGCACGGTGCTCGGCCATGAGGCGGTGGGCACGATTCAGGAGATCGGCGCGGCGGTCACCACGGTGGCCGTCGGAGACAGGGTCCTGCTGTCGTGTGTCAGCTCCTGCGGGCGCTGCCGCTTTTGCAAAGAGGGTCGCTACGGGCAGTGCCTCGGCGGCGGCGGCTGGATCTTCGGTCACCTGATCGACGGGCTGCAGGCCGAGTACGCGCGCGTCCCGTTCGCCGATAACTCCGTCTATGAGGTGCCGGCGGAGCTCTCAGACGAGCAGGTCCTGTTCCTCGCGGACATCCTGCCGACCGCCTACGAGGTCGGCGTGCTCAACGGCCACGTCTCGCCCGGCGACGTCGTCGCGATCGTCGGCGCCGGCCCGATCGGCCTGTCGGCGATGCTCACCGCGAGGCTCTACACGCCCGGTCGGATTGTGGCGATCGACCTGGCCGACAGTCGCCTCCAGAGCGCGCTGCAATTCGGGGCCGACACGATCATCAACAATGGACACGAGGACGCCCGCGCGCAGATCATGGAGCTCACCGACGGGCTCGGCGCCGATGTCGCATTCGAGGCCGTGGGCGTGCCTGACACCTTCGAGCTGGCGTGCGAGCTGATCCGTCCGGGAGGTCGCGTGGCGAACATCGGCGTGCACGGTCATCCCGCCACTCTGCATCTCGAGCGGCTGTGGACGCGCGACGTGACGATCACCACGGGCCTGGTCGACACCTACACGATCCCGCGGCTGCTGAAGCTCGTCATCAGCGGCCGGCTGGATCCGACCGTGTTCGCGACCCATCACTTCGCGCTCGAGGACACGATGGCCGCCTATGACACGTTCGCCGATGCGTCCAAGACCGCCGCGCTGAAGGTGGTGCTGCAGGGAAGCGAGACCGCCCACGCCATCAACGGGCGCGTCGCCGCGGGCGCGCTCGCCTGAAGTCGCCGGTCAGGTCGTCCGCACGATCAACACCGAGCAGGGGGCGTGGTGGGAGATCTTGTCCGGCACCGAGCCCAGCAGGAAGCGCTTGGCGCCGGTCATCCCCTTGTTGCCGATGATCACCAGATCGGAGTTCTGCTCCTCGGCGACGTCGATGATGGCATCTGCGGCGCCTCCCTGGCGCGCGTGCGTGTTCACGTTGACGCCGGCAGCCCGCGCGATGTCCGCGGCGTCCGCGAGCGATGCTTCGACCTGCTGGCGCGGATTGATCGCCGACTGCACGTCCTCCGGAGCATCACGCCTCTGCGCGCGCAGCCGCTGCTCGGGGACCGCTGCATAGGCGCTCACGAGCTCAAGCGTGGCTCCCACGGCGCCGGCCACGTCGACCGCCTCGCGCACCGCCCGCGTGGCGGTGTCAGAGCCATCGGTCCCCACGACGATCGAACTGAACATGATCCCTCCCCCTTGCGGTCGGCGATTTGGATGAAACGTAACCCAGGCCGCCGCGAACCGCAACGATCGCCGTGTTTGCTCACCGGCGCGCGACCACCAGCTTTGTCCAATCGCGCTCGAGCAGCGCATCGCCGGCCTCGGACCAGTCCACCACGCGGGTCGTTATCAGCTCCGGGCGCAACGCGCCCCGCTCGGCCAGCTCCAGCACCTCGGGCATGATCGGGCGCGCGTGCACGCGGCCCGTCTTGAAGGTGACGATCTTGGTGTACATCTCGAGCAGGGGCAGCTGCGGCTGCTCGCCGAAGTAGATGGCGGTGCTCGTGCAGATGCCGTCCGGCGCCGTCGAGCGCAGCGCGAGCGCGATCCCCTCGTGAGTCCCGTTTGCGTCAACGGTGATCGGAAACGGCCCCAGCCGCTTTGGCCAGGGCTCGGTGAGGGTCTCGGCTCCCAGCGACGCGGCCACATCCGAGCGGCGCTGATCGAGGTCCGCGTAGGTGACGGCCTCGGAACCCAGCGCGAGCGCGATCGCGACGGCGTACAGCCCGATCGATCCGGCTCCGCCTCCGCCGACCACCAGCACCGGTGCATTCGGCTCCTCGCCCAGCGGCGGTCCGACGCTCCGCCACGCGTCGCTGATGTTGTCAGACGCGCTTGCCACCGCGACGGGCTCGAGCGCGTCCGGCAACGCCACCAGCATGTGATCGGCGAACGGCACGAGGACGCTATCGGATAGGAAGCCGCCCCAGCGCTCAACGGCGGGGCCGAACCCGTAGGTGGACATCGGCCCCTCGGTCTGGCAGTTGCCGGTACGCCCGCGACGACACGCCGGGCAATCACCGCAGGAGATCTGAAAGGGCACGCTCACGCGCTGTCCCGGCCGGATCTCGCGGACGCCGTCAGCGACGTCGATCACCTCCGCCACACACTCGTGCCCGATCGCAAAGGGCGCCGGAAACGGCGACTCCCCCGCGACGATCAGGGCGTCGAGGTCGCAGGTGGCGACGGCGAGCGGACGCACGAGTGCGGCGCTGTCGGAGTCGAGCTTCGGATCGGGCGCCTCCCGCCAGGCCAGCTCGCCGGGACCGAGGTAGTTCAGCTGCTGCATGGCCCGCCTGGATCGCTCACCGCCGCAGGAGGATAGCTTTGGTCGGCTCTGCACACCTCTGCCGAGCTATGTTCGCCGGTCGATTCGTTGCGCCGGGCTCTAATTGCCGGCGCCACCCGAGAGGCCAGCTATCGTGAATGGATGAGAGCGCTACCGTCCAAGTGTCAGAGCGCCATTTTGGACGTAGGTCGAACGACCTGAGCGCAAGTTGGGCGGAGAATTAGACCATGCCCAGGACAGGCCTGCGGGCCGACGTGCCGCAAGGACGCCGTAAGGGGCGTGCCGCGAAAGCCGATCGCTCGCCGACGGTACGAGGCGTGCCCGCCCGCGCGGGTCCCGCGTTCGAGGAGGGGGTTGCGCAAGGCCGGAATGCCACCGAGCACGACCGCCGCGTGCGGGAGTCGATCGACGAGGTCGACCTCGGAGAGCTGAGCGCCGCGGTCGCCCGCGACGCAAGCCGCAGGGGCGTTTCGTTCGGCTCGGCCAACGGCGAGCAGTCGTTCCGCATCGACCCCATCCCCCGCGTGATCGACGCCTCGGAATGGCGCGTGCTCGCGGACGGCGTCGCCCAGCGCGTCCGCGCTCTCGAGCTGTTCGTCAGGGACGTCTACGCCGAGCGGCAGATCGTGAAGGCCGGCGTCGTGGGAGAGCACTGCCTGCAGGGGGCCGAGCACTACGAGCCTCGCCTGCGCGGGTCCTGTGAGGACATCTGCTCGTGGATCACCGTCGCCGGCCTGGACGTCGTGCGCGACAGTGATGGCTCCTTCAAGGTTCTCGAGGACAACCTCAGGACGCCCTCGGGTATCGCCTACGCGGTGGCCACGCGCGAGGTCCTCGGAGCGCATCTGCCGCCGCCCAGCGGCCTGCGCGTGCGCTCGCTCGATGCCGCCTTCGAGACGCTCGGCGACGCCCTGATCGCGGCGGCGCCGCCGGCGGCCGGCGCGGATCCGGTGGTCGTCCTGCTGAGCGACGGACAGCGCAACTCGGCCTTCTATGAGCACGCCACCATCGCGGGCCACCTCAAACTTCCCCTGGTTCTCTCCGAGCAGCTGTCCGTTCGCCGTGGCCGATTGTTCGCGCAGCTCGAGCAGGGCGAGCGGGCGGTCGACGTCGTCTACCGGCGTACCGACGAGGATCGCCTCACGGATGATCAGGGCAGGCCCACCGCGATAGCCGAGCTGCTGCTCGGCCCCATCCTCGAGGGCAAGCTCGCCTGCGTCAACGCCTTCGGCACCGGCGTCGCCGACGACAAGCTGATCCACGCCTACGTCGAGGACATGGTCCGCTTCTACCTGGGCGAGGAGCCGCTGTTGCGCTCGGTTCACACCTACGACCCCAGCCAGCCCGGGGTGCTCGAGGAGATCCTCGAGCGCATCGACGAACTGGTGATCAAGCCCCGCACCGGCCACGGCGGCTACGGCGTGGTGATCGCACCGCACGCCCGGGCAGAGGACGTGCGCGCGGTGGCCGAGAGGCTGTCCGCCACGCCCGAGCGCTTCGTGGCCCAGGAGATGATCATGCTGTCGAGTCACCCCACGGTCACCGACGGGCGCCTGGAGCCGCGTCACATCGACCTGCGCCCGTTTGCGATCACGATCGGCGACGCGGTGCACGTGCTCCCCGGCGGTCTCACGCGCGTGGCCTTCGACCCGGGGGCGCTCGTCGTCAACTCCTCCCAGAACGGCGGAAGCAAGGACACCTGGGTGCTGGCATGAGCAGACCCATGATCGGCGTCACCGTGTCCGAGATTCGTCACAAGCACGACGTCCAGAACGTCCTGCACGGAGAGCCCACCCAGACCGAGATGACCCTCGGGCTCGCCTATCTGCGCGCGGTCGAGATGGCCGGCGGGCTGGCCGTCGCCCTGCCCCCGTTCACGATGGAGAACGTCGATTCGGTGTTGGATCATCTCGACGGGCTGCTGCTGACCGGAGGTCCAGACCTTGATCCCTCCTGCTACGGAGCCGAGCCGCATCCGCAGCTCGGCCCGACCGACCCGGTCGTCGACGCGTTCGAGATCGAGCTGTGTCGCACGGCCTACCGGCGGGGCATGCCCATTCTCGGCATATGCAGGGGCACGCAGGTCATCAACGTCGCCCGCCAGGGCACCCTGCACCAGCACGTGCCCGACTTCATCAAGGGCGTCGTCGAGCACCGCCAGGCCCTGCCCGGGCACCACACGACCCACGAGGTGCGCGTGGCCCCCGACTCGAGCCTTGCGCAGACCACGGGCGGAGGCCCGGTGATGGTCAACTCCTTCCACCATCAGGCGATCGACCGCCTGGGGCTGGATCTGCGCCCGGTGGCATGGTCCAAGGACGGTCTGATCGAGGCCGTCGAGGCCAAGGGCGGGCAGTTCGGAAAGCGCGGGCAGTTCGTCGTGGGCGTGCAGTGGCACGCCGAGACACTGGTCGGCGAAGCCGAGCAGTTAGCGCTGTTCGAGCAGCTGATCGAGGCCGCCTCGCCCGCCGAGCGCCCCGGCCTAGTCGAGCAGCAGCAGCAGGACTCCGACTCAGGCGAACAGGAGGCCCCCGGTGCCCACGCCGTCTGACACCTTGACCCCAGAGCTCACCGGCCACGGGGCGTGGGCTCGCTGGGCGCCGGCCGTGGCGCCCTGGACGATCGGGGTGGAGGAGGAGGTGATGCTGCTCGATCCCGCCGGCTGGGCGCTCGCCTCACACGCCGACGCGGTGATCGCGCGCCTGACCGGAGAGCTGGCCGGGCACGCGAGCCTCGAGACCCACGGCTCGGCGCTTGAGCTGCGCACCGACCCCCACGCGACCGTCGCGGACGGGCTGGCTCAGCTCGAGGACCTGCGCAGCGAGCTGGCGCGGGAGCTTGCGGCGATAGAGCTGAGGGCTGCGGCGGCGGGCCTCCACCCGTTCACCCTGTGGCAGGACACGCGCATCTCAGACGGCGAGCGCTATCGCTTCCTGTACGGCTCGATGCGTGAGCTCGCCCGCCGCGAGCCCACGTTCGCCCTGCACGTGCACGTGGCCGTCCCCGATCCCGAAAGCGCGATGCTCGCCATGAACCGCCTGCGCTCGCACCTGCCGCTGCTGCTAGCGCTGTCGGCCAACTCGCCCTTCTGGCAGGGTCGCGAGACGGGACTCGCATCGGCTCGCACCCCGCTCTTCCAGGCCTTTCCCCGAGTGGGGATTCCGCGCGCCTTCCGCGACTACGAGGACTACGTCTCGACGATCGATCTGCTGCTGCGCTGTGAGGCGTTCCCCGAGCCGACCTTCCTGTGGTGGGACGTGCGGCTGCAGCCGCGCTTCGGGACGATCGAGGTGAGGATCATGGACGCCCAGACGACCATCGCCGACTCCGCCGCGCTGACGGCGCTCGTGCAATGCCTCGTACGGCTCGAGGCGACCGAGGGGTCGGGAGCCGACCCCGCCGTCGACCTGCCGGAGGTGCTCGCCGAGAACCGCTTTCTCGCCGCCCGCGACGGGGTTGACGCGAGCCTGATCGACGCACGTCTGGGACGCCGCTCGCGCGTGCCGGACGTTCTCGAGTCCGTGCTTCAGATGTGCGCTCCGCACTCCGAAGAGCTCGGCTGCGCCGAGGAGCTGCAGTGGACCAGGAACCTCGCCGCCACGCCGAGGCCCGTGCGCCAGCTGGACCTCGCACGGGGCCCGAACAAGCTCCCGGGCCTCGTTGAAGCGCTGTCGGCGCTGTTCTGATCCGCCCCAAGTAGCGCCGTCGGACATAATCCCCCGCGATGCGGGCAGTCCAGATCGTCGATCTCTCAGGGCCGGACAGCGCGGTCGCGCTCGTCGAGCTGCCGGATCCCGAGCCGTCGAGCATGCTCACGCCCGGCAGCGGCGTGCTGATCGACGTGCATGCCGCTGGAGTCTCGTTCCCCGAGGTGCTGCAGACGCGCGGTGAATACCAGCTCAAACCGCCGCTGCCGTTCGTGCCCGGCAGCGAGGTCGCAGGCGTGGTTCGCAGCGCGCCGGAGGGGGCCCAGGTCAAGGCGGGCGACCGCGTGGCCGGGTTCTGTGGGCTCGGCGGCTTCGCCGAGACGTCCGTGGCGGCCGAGTTCTTCAGCTTCCCGCTGCACCCCGAGCTGGACTTCGCCCAGGGCGCGGCTCTGATCCTCAACTACCACACCGCCTACTTCGCGCTCGTGCTGCGCGGGCGCCTGAAGGCAGGCGAGACGGTGCTCGTCCACGGCGCGGCCGGCGGGGTCGGCACGGCCGCCCTGCAGGTCGCCAAGGCCGTCGGGGCGCGCACCATCGCGATCGTCTCAAGCGACGAGAAGCAGCGGGTCGCCGAGCAGGCCGGAGCGGATCAGGTGCTGCGCTCGCAGGGGCCGTGGAAGGACGAGGCCAAGGCGCTGTCGAACGGCGGGGTGGACGTCGTGCTCGACCCGGTGGGCGGCGATCGCTTCACCGACAGCCTGCGCTCACTGCGCGAGAACGGCCGTGTGGTCGTCGTGGGCTTCACCGGCGGGTCGATCCCCGAGGTCAAGGTGAACCGGCTGCTGCTCGGAAACACCGAGGTGGTGGGGGCCGGCTGGGGCGCCTACGTGATGAGCAAGCCGGATCTCAACCGGGAGATCGGAGCGGCGGTGAACCGGATGGTGGACGAGGGCTTCATTCGGCCCGTCGTCGGCGGGCGCTTCCCCCTCGAGCGAGCCGGCGAGGCGCTGAAGACGATCGACGAGCGGCGGGCGACCGGCAAGATCGTTCTCGACGTGCGGCCGGACTGAGCGCCTTCGCCCGCGCGGTCGCCGACCTGCGCGGTCGCCGACCGGCCTGAACCGCCGCTGCGTTGAGCGGGCGGCCGAGGTCGTCCATCCTGAGGCTACGGGTATAGTGCGGGTGCGTGAGCGTAGCTGCCCAGGCGCCGCCTATCACTGAGCGCGCCCTCGCGTGGGCCGCTATCGCGCGACGTTGGGCGTCTTGGACGCCAGCGTTGTTAGCGGCTGTTTACTTGTGTGCGCTGGCGGTTCAGTTCAACAAAGTGCTCGCCGCCGTGTATCTCAATGCCGACAGTGCCTCGGCTCCTGTCATCGGCTCTTTTGCGGGGCACGGCAGTGGCGGCATCGTGCTCGGCAAGCTGCCGTGGTACTCGGCGCTCATCTTCGAGCTCGCCACCCGTGGGCTACCGCTTCACCGGCAGCTATGGGAGGTTGCGCCCTATGCCATGGCACTCGCCTCGGTTGCACTGATAGCCGATTCGTTGAGGCGTGTCAGCGGTCGTCTTGCAGCCGTGTTTGCCGCGGCCATACTCGTCTGCGCGAGCCCGCAGCTCCTGGGGCTACTGTTCGCCTTGGACGACCATTCACCCACGTGGTTCACCATTGCCCTGCTCGGTTGGTGGGTCGTGATGCTCGAGCGGGTCAAAATAGACTCGCTCGCTCGCTCGCTGGCGCTGCTGGCCGGTGGTGTCGTGATCGCCTTGGTCACAGGCATGAACGCCGCATCGGACAGCCTACTCTTAGCGGGGGGCCTAGTGCCACTGGTTTTGGCCCCGGCTGTCGCCTACGCGCTGGACCGCGGCGCTGCCGCGCGAAACGCGGCCATCGCAGCTGGCGCCACTTGTGCGCTCGCGGTGACCTTCGCGCTTATCACTGCCCGCGTGATGCACGAACACAACGTCACCCACGCAGGCATCTACATGTTTGGCGAACCAGCCCATGTTCAGGGCAACCTCACCCTTTGGTGGGAGGGGCTCGTGTTCATCGGCAATGGCAACTTCTTCGGTGCGGCCATCGGCTTCACGAGCATCCTCGCCTCCGCTTGCGCCCTCATCGTTCTCGCAGCCGCCGTTGGCGCCCTGCGCTTCGGCTGGCTCGAGCTTTCCGGCCGGAGAATGGAGGCGGAAGTGCGATCCACGGACAGCGCTCGCGCGGCGCACATCGCGTTCTGGCTTACGACCGGACTAGCTATCACCCTTGTGTTCATCGTCAGCGCCGAGCCTGAAGGTCTCCCTGCCAGCCGCTACCTCGTCGGCGTGCTCTACGCTGTCGTCGCGCTGGTGGTGCTCCTCGTAGAGCGCCGACCCGCCGTGCGCGCTGCGGTGCTGGGCGCGGTAATTGTCTATTGCCTCGGTGGGACGAT
>Ga0302326_10019982_pt1 | contig 13804 bp, 9 predicted proteins | sample Palsa_T0_3_FD_202264 | JGI IMG/M metagenome (GOLD analysis project Ga0302326, IMG submission 202264) | Peat permafrost microbial communities from Stordalen Mire near Abisko, Sweden - Palsa_T0_3 | ecosystem: Environmental > Terrestrial > Soil > Palsa > Peat permafrost | place: Sweden: Abisko... | reverse complement strand
ACTTTACGGGCGCGAGTGGCGGTCTCCGTCGACGAGGGGGGTGCCTGGCAGAAGAGCTATACGCGTGGTGACATGCTGGGAAATCAGGAAGTAGCGAAAGCCCGCCTCCTGCTCGATTGGCGGCCCTTCAACGACTTGACTGTGTCCTTGAACCTGAATGGCTGGACGGACCACTCGCAATCACTCGCGTCCGCACTTCTCGCCTTCTCGCGTCAAGACCCGGTGATCTTCCCGGCCGAGGCCACGCAGGTTTTCGCGCCGCAGAGGGCGGGTACCGCCGACTGGACGCCGGGCGTCCCATTGCGGCTCGATGAGGATTTCTACCAGGCATCCCTGCGGGTCGACTACAAGATCTCCGATCGGGTAGGTCTTACTTCGATCAGCTCCTACGAGCACTTCGGCCAGCAGGACGGGCGCGATATCGACGGTAGTGCTCTTGATGTCTATCACCTCACGCAAGATGGCGATATACAATCCTACTCCGAGGAGGCGCGCTTTCACGGGGAACTGCTCGATGACCGGATCCAATGGATCTTAGGCGGTAGCTTCGATGACGACCGGACCCATGAGTACAATACCGAGTACCTGGGAAATGACTCCCTGGCTCTGGCGTTCAGCGCGTTCGGTTTGCCGCCCTTTACCGGCGTTGGCCAATTGGCCAATAATGATGTGCGGACCAGCTCCGGATTCGGCAACATCGAATTCGCCCCGGTTGACGCGATTACCTTGCATGCTGGAGCCCGTTTTACGCAGTCCGACACGTCTTTTACAGGCTGCTCTCCAACGATCGACGCTGCCTTGGGCGAGGGAATCACTGGAGTTGCCAACCTTATCCGCGCAGGTGCAGGTCTTGCGCCGATCTCTCCCGTACAAATCGGCCAGTGCACGACAATCAATCAGTCCCTCGAGCCGGCGCTGATCCCTGGAGAACTCGACCAGAACAACGTGTCTTGGCGGACCGGAATCGACTGGAAGCCCGTACACGACACCATGGCTTATTTCTCAGTCAGCAAGGGATACAAGGCCGGCAGCTTCCCAACAGTGGGGGCACCCTCGTACATTCAATATGTGCCGGTCACCCAGGAATCCGTCCTGGCTGAAGAATTGGGCGTCAAGACCAACTTTGGCATGCCGTCCTTCCACATGGATGCGGCGATCTTCAATTACGATTATCGCGACAAGCAATTCCGGGCCCGCACAATCGATCCATTGGGGGTCTTTGGCGCCGTCGAAGCCTTGATTAATATTCCTCGTTCTCAAGTGCACGGCGCGGAGATGTCGACAACATGGCGCCTGACAACCGACCTGACACTCAACAGCTCCGCCACTTACCTGGCCACCAAAGTCACGAGCCAATTTGAAAATTACGATCCGCTCGGTACGCCGGTCAATTTCTTCGATGAGGCGTTCCCTTTCACTCCGAAGTGGTCGGGCCAATTCGGACCGTATTTCGAGCACCCCTTGTACGGGGATATGAAGGGTTTCCTGGCGGTCAATTACAATTATCAGTCGAAAACGACCAGTGCGTTCGGCGACAATGGCCTGTTCTATGTCGGTTCCTACGGCTTGTTGGACGCGCAGGCAGGTGTCTCGGGCAACGACGGCCGCTGGCGCGTAGCTCTCTGGGGGAAGAACATCACGAATCGATATTACTGGACCGACGTATTCCGTGAGTCCGACAACATCTCGCGCCATGTCGGCATGCCGGCCACGTTCGGAATACAACTGAGTTACAAGACTCGGTAGGCCGTCCCTGATGGAGTCCCTCACAGTGTTACCGATTCAGCACGATGACATCCTCAGTCCTGACATCTATGCTGATGAGACGACATTGCATAAAATGTTTGCTCGGTTGCGGGCCGATGAGCCGGTTCGCTGGACCACGCCGAGCCACTATCGGCCCTTCTGGGCGATTTCTAAATACGCGGACATCCAGAGCATCGAGCGCGAGCCTGCCCGATTCATAGCTTCCAAGCGCAATCGGGTGATGACGATCCAAGAGGAGGCCCGTGTCGCCGCGCAAACGGGCGGCAAACCCTTGATGCACACCTTGCCGACGATGGACGATCCAGACCATCGAAAATATCGCGGCATAACACGTGCTTGGTTTCTGCCGAATAATCTGAAGCGCCTGGAGCCGCAGATCAAGCTCCTCGTTTCCGAGTACCTGGATCAACTCGAGGCGGGTAAAGACGGAATCGAATTCGTCAATCAAATCGGACTCAGGATTCCGTTGCGGGTGATCATGCTCATCCTGGGCATCCCCAAGGAGGACGGAGAACGCATGCATCGATTGACAGGACAGCTCTTCAGTCCGCTCGATCCAGATACGGCACGAGAATCGGACGGTCACGCAATTGCCGAGGCGGGCCAAGAATTGTTTGACTACTTCAAAGTATTGCTTCGAAAACGGCGCGAGGCACCTCAGGAAGACCTGGCAAGCACTATTGCGAATGCCGAAATCGATGGTCAACCCATCAATGAACACGAGGCCCTGTCCTACTGCGTAACCATCACGGCGGCGGGACACGAGACCACGGCGTCCTCCATTTCCGGAGGCCTGCACTGTTTTATCGAGCACCCTGATCAATATACGTTGCTAAGAGAGCAGCCGATGTTGCTCAATAGCGCCGTCGATGAGATTTTTCGCTACGTATCGCCCGTTCGAAACTTCATACGAACCGCGGTCGCCGACCAAGAACTCCGAGGACAGACGATCAGGGCAGGGGATTCCGTTTTGATGCTCTATCCCTCCGCCAATCGAGATGAAGAGGTTTTCGATGTGCCTCAGTCGTTTCGTATAACCCGGACAAAGAATCCGCACATAGCCTTTGGTTTTGGGCCGCACATGTGCCTCGGGCACTTGCTTGCACGAATGGAACTCAAGGAATTCTTCAGTCAGTTCGTGCAACGGGTTAAGCATGCGGAACTCCTTGGTAAGCCCGCCTGGTTTCGGGCCAATTTCCTGGGCGGTCTGAAGGATATGCGGGTCCGCTGCGCATTCTAGGATCTGAGCCATGGAAGTTATTGCCGCTGTGCTGCGCGAACCCAAATGCAGCCTGTCCATCGAACGGCTGAACCTGGGTGAGCCGAGCCCCGATGAAGTCCTAGTCCGCATAGTGGCATGCGGTATCTGCCACACGGACGTTGCATGCCGGGACGCCCATCTTCCCTTGCCACTGCCAATCGTCTTAGGGCATGAAGGCGCCGGCGTGGTGGAACGAGTCGGACAGTCTGTAGCCGATCTGGTGCCTGGCGACCATGTGCTCCTGAGCTTTGGGCACTGTGGGCGATGTTCACCGTGCCTTGAAGGCAATGCTCCGTACTGCGATCACTTCAGCGGGCTTAATTTTGGTGGAACGCGTCCCGATGGTTCGACCGCATTGCACGATGGCACCGGGCCTGTCCACAGCCACTTCTTCGGACAATCCGCATTCTCTTCTAACGTGCTGGTGCACCGATTGAACGCGGTGAGAATCCCCAAGGACCTGTCTCTCGAGACGCTGGCGCCGCTCGGGTGTGGCATTCAGACAGGCGCCGGTGCGGTACTCAATTGTCTTAAGCCCGATGCCGGCGAGTCCATTGCGGTATTCGGGGTAGGCGCGGTAGGCCTGTCCGCAATTATGGCGGCGAAGATCGCCGGCTGCCAACGAATCGTGGCGGTCGATCGTTTGGTGGAACGACTGCATGTCGCCCAGGCCTTGGGAGCTACGGACTGCATAGTTGCCGGACCCGCGCGGGAGTTACCCGCGGCGATCCGGTCTCTGTCGGGCGCGGTAGACTATGCCGTGGATACCACCGGTAACAGGGATGTTGCCGCAGCAGCAGTGCAAAGTGTTCGCCGACAAGGCGTGTGCATGATGCTTGGGATCTACCTGCCGGGCGATCAGTTACCTATCGACATGCGATTCTTGGTAAGGAACGGGATCACGCTGCGCGGGAGTGTTGAAGGTGATAGTGACCCGCGAACGTTTTTGCCAACGCTCATAAAGCATTTCACGGACGGTCGGCTGCCTCTGCAAAAGCTCATCAAACATTATCCCCTGCGCGACATCAATGAAGCCCTTTCGGACGCCGCTACGTGCAAGGTTCTAAAGCCAGTGATCTTGCTATGAAGCAATTTGCGATGACGATCAACGGTTCAAGCGTGGGACCGGACTCGGAGTCATGCCTGGCAGTCATTAATCCAGCCACTGAGCGAGTTTTTGCTCACGCCCCGGACTGCTCTCGCGAGCAATTGGATTGGGCGGTGACGAGTGCTCAAGGCGCATTCTGCCAATGGGCTGACCTGAGTTGGGTGGACCGGCGGCACTGCTTGCAGGCTGTAGCCGACGTTCTCGTTGAAAACGTCTCAGAGCTGAAGGAAATCTTGACCGCTGAACAGGGAAAACCCCTGGCAGAGGCGGAAGCAGAAATTCGCGGTGCAGCCAATGTGCTTCGGTCGGTTTCCGAGTTGGATCTTCCTGCCGAGATCGTTCGTACACCCGACCGGCGGATCGAGACGGCGCGCCTTCCAATCGGTCCCGTCGCGGCGATCCCCCCCTGGAATTTCCCACTGACACTGGCAGCGATGAAGATCGCGCCCGCTCTGCTGTGCGGAAACACCGTGGTGCTCAAGCCCTCGCCATTCACGCCTCTTGCGACTTTAATGGTGGGAGAATTGGCTCAGAGGGTGCTGCCCTCCGGCGTTCTCAACGTAATTTCCGGCTCAGACCGACTTGGGCCCTGGCTGACCGAACATCCCGGCATCAGAAAGATCAGCTTCACGGGGTCGACGGCGACGGGCAAGAAGGTCATGCAGAGCGCCTCGTTGAGTTTGAAGCACTTGACTCTCGAGCTTGGCGGCAACGACCCTGCCATCGTTCTCGAGGATGTCGATGTGGGCAACATAGCCGAAGCGGTTTTCTGGTCGGCATTTCGCAATGCGGGACAGGTTTGTGTTGCCACCAAACGTCTTTACGTGCATGACTCTATCTTCTCATCGCTGCAGGAAGCGCTTACGGCGTATGCGCGCAAGGTGATCATTGCAGATGGGTCTATGCCCGGCACCCAGATGGGCCCGGTAAGCAACAAGAGTCAACACGAAAGACTGGTCGGACTTCTCGAGGATTGTCGCCAAAAAGGGTGGCGAATGTCAGGTAGCGATAAGAACGTCCGCTCGCCGGGTTATTTCCTGCCGGTCACTCTTGTCGATAACCCAACAGAGGATTCTCGGATAGTTCAGGAAGAGCAATTCGGACCTATACTGCCAATTCTTCGATTCAAATCTGTCGATGAAGCGGTATCGCGAGCGAATGCCTCGTCTTACGGTCTGGGGGCGAGCATATGGTCGTCAGACCTGGATCGGGCGAGACAGCTATCCGGTCGCCTGGATGCAGGTAGCGTTTGGATCAACAGCAGTCCCGCCATGCATCCGATGGCCCCCTTTGGCGGTCATAAGCAGTCTGGCATCGGAATTGAAGGTGGGCGTGATGGGTTGCTTGCCAACACCGTCACCAAGAGCACCTTTTACCCCGGCGTGCCGACGATATAGAACGGCTGACACACTTCGGTCCCCTTTACAATAACTCCCGCGGTACGAGAGCGTTCACGGGACAACGGAGTTCAGCCATCGAGTCAGAGTGGACGCGTCCATGGACCCCGACTGGCGGGCAATTTCCTTGCCATCGCGGAAAACGATCAGCGTGGGAATGCTGCGAATATTGAAGCGTGTCGCGGGGGCGGGCTCGTCCTGGGTGTTCAACTTGGCAAAGCGCAGTTTGGGTTCGAGCAGCCGCGCCGTTGCCTCGTAGAACGGGGCCATGGCAATGCAGGGGCCGCACCAGGGTGCCCAGAAGTCCACGACGACGGGCAGGGTGCTGCGCGTCAAATGCCGGTCGAAATTGGTTTCCGTCAGTTCGACCGGCTTCCCCTCGAATAAGGGGAAATGGCACTTCGGGCAGCGAGCCCCGTCTTTCAATCGATCGCTCGGCAGGCGAACCACCGAGTCGCAATGTCCGCAAACCACTTCGATTGCCTCGCTCATGCATGTCCTCTATTTGGGTTGCGCGACCAAGATAGTGAAGCTGCCGGGAACGATGTTGGGGCGTGGATGCGGCTGCTCCGGGGTGGCCGGCGGCGTGGTTCCGAGTTGCGCGGCGGCCAGGAAAATTTTGTGGGTGGCCGGATCGAGCGCCATGGTGCGCGCACTGGGCTGGGTCGTCACCGTCGCGACGACCTGATATTCATCCGGCGTTTCTTGCTGAATCACAGTCAGGGTGCCGTCCTTGCCGTTCGAGCTGAAGACCATGCCGAAGTCGGGGTCGAACGCCGCGGCGTCCGGTCCATTGCCGATCACGATTCGGGCGACCTGTTTGCCCGATACCGAGTCCGTCACCGCCATGACCTGGTTCTCGCAGACGGAGAACAGGCGGTGATGAGCCGCATCGAACGCGAGTCCCGTGGGGTTTGCGCAGCCCGGCAGCGGCCAAGTCGCTTTCACGGCCAGAGATTTCGCGTCGACGGCGGCGATTTTTCCCGGGTCGGTCTCGATATTGACGTACACCATGCCTGCCCCATCCGTGGCCATGAATTCCGGCGGACCGGGAAGAGCGACGGTAGCGTCGATCTTCAGAGTTGCGGCGTCGAGTACCGAGAGGTTGGAGGATGCGCCGTTCGCGGTGATGATGTGGGCGTGCTGTGGTTCGTACAGGATGGCATCTGGTTTCTGGCCGGAGACCGGCACTTCTTGAATGACCCGCAAGGTGTCTAGCTCAAAGACCGTCACGGTGTCGCTGCGACCGTTGCTGGTGTAACCCCGCTTCAGCGCCGGCGCAAATGCGATGCCGTGAACACCCAGCGTGTTGGGAATGGTTCCTTCGATTTTGCCGCTGACCGTTTCAGCGACGTCCACGTGATCGCCGCGGCTGATGAACAGGCGCGCACCGCTGGCCTCCAGTGCGAGATAATCCCAGCCGCCGGATCCGCCGAGCGCCCAGCTGCTGGACACGGTGTAAACGGGCGGGGGAAGCGGTGAGGTGCCGGCCGCCGACGCCGCGGCGGCGGCGATCGTCTGCAATAGTACGTATCCGGTCAGGAGGGTGCGCAAGACTGACAATCCTTCCATTTTATGGGTGTCAGTCTACCCGGAATGACACCGGGAAAAAATGCGGGCGCCGGAAAGATGCGGCGCAATGAGTGTGTAATTTCTGCATTCTGAGCACGTGCTGATCGGGGCCCCGCGCGGCGCACCGTGTCTGCGCTATCATGGATCGATGCAGCGCGACTATTTGGGCAATCCGGTCGGCGCGCAACGTGACCCGACGTTGCACGGCATCGACGATTTCATCGCAGGCTACCTCGCGTACGAAAGCCGAGCTGAGCGCATTCTCGCGGCCGCGGACGCCGAGCCTGAGTCCTGCCTCGCCAATGCCTATTCAGGAATGCTGTGGATGCTGCTCGAAGCACCCGAGGGAGCGCGGCACGCGGCAAAATATCTGGGCGCTGCGGAGCGCGCGGCGCCGCAAGCCACGCGGCGCGAGCAACTCAATACGGCGATGCTGCGGGCTTGGGTCGACGACGACATGGCGAGGACCCTGCGGCTTTGCGATCAAATTTCGGATGAATTTCCCCGCGATCTGGTCATCGTCAAAACCCATCAGTACTTCGAATTCAACCGCGGCAACGCGCCGGAAATGCTGCGGGTGGCGCTGAAGGCGGCCTCGCAGAGCGCTGATGTTCCCTACATGCACGGCATGACGGCATTCGCATACGAACAATGTCATTTGCTGGACGAGGCTGAATCCGAGGCACGGATCGCGCTCGACATGCGGCGCAAGGAGCCGTGGGCTCAGCACGCGCTGGCCCATGTGTTCCTGACGCGCGGACAGATAGACGAGGGAGGGCGCTTCCTCGAGCAGGCGGCGGACACCTGGACGGGTCTGAACTCCTTCATGGTCACGCATATTTGGTGGCACTTGGCTCTGTTCTATCTTAGCCAGGGGCGCAATCGAGAGGTCCTGGATCTGTACGATCGTCATTGCTGGGGCGTAGCCAAGGACTATTCGCAGGACCAGATCGGCGCGGTGTCGTTGCTGGCCCGGTGCGAACTGGCCGGCATCGATGTCGGGCCTCGCTGGGAGGATCTCGGCCGCCATCTTGCCGCGCGCGCGCTGGATACGACGCTGCCGTTTTTGACGCTGCAATATCTGTACGGCCTGGCCCGGGCGGCGCTTCCTGAAGCGGACACACTGCTCGAGGCAGTGCGGCGCCGGGCAGCAACCGCGCCTTCGTTCACACGCGCGGTTTGGCGGGACGTCGCGCTGCCCGGCTGCGAAGGGCTCAACGCCCATGCCCGCGGCGACTACGCCGAGACGTGGCGCCGCTTGGCGCCGATCGTGCCGCGCATGGTTGAGGTCGGCGGCAGTCACGCGCAACGGGATCTTTTCGATCAAATATTGCGGGACTCGGCCATCAGAAGCGGCCACGCAACCGCTTCGCGCACCATCTGATGGAGAGGTGCGGGCGCGTGCGCCGGCCATGCAGCGCATTGCGTATACTCTATCGATAGTATCCAACACCCGAGGATGAATGATGCAACGGCTGACCGCGGCAATGCTCTTGAGCGCCTTTTCACTTGCTGTGACGTCCACGCAGGCGATCGGCGCGGACACCCCTGACAAGTCTTGGATCGAGCAGAGCAATGCCTACACCCATATGCTGCTCGACGTGCACTTGGCGCACGCTCCCGAGGAAGGTTCGCAGCAGGGCCTGGCGAAGTTCGACAGCCAAATTTCGAATCCCACTCTCGCCGATCAACTCGCCGAACGCCGGGAACTCGAGTCGGTGCTGGCGAAGATCACGGCCGCACGGACGACGGAGGGCAACAACCACGTCAAGGAAGATCTCGAGATTCTCCGCAAGGCCTTCGACTTGCAGTTTCGCGAAGAAGACTTCGCACTGCAGCGCGAAGTCCCGTTCGACAATGCCAGCGAGGTGATCTTCCAAGGCCTGCGCGTTCTGCTGGATGACCAAGTTGCGCAAGAACGGCGGCCGGCCGCGATCACGCGGTTGCGCAAGTATGCGGGCACGGAGGCCGGATACAAGCCGTTCACCGACATCCTGAAGCAGCGCGCCCTCGAGCAGATCACCAAGCCCGGCGTCATCTATCCCTCGAAAGATGAGGTGGAGACGGAGCTCGGACGCAATTCAAACTACGTGGACGGCATCGCCGCGCTCTTCAAGAAATACAACCTGAGCGACTGGAATACTCCCTACGCGAAGCTCAAGACGGAGCTGGCTGACTACGATGCCTGGGTGCGGGCCAACATACTGCCCAAAGCGCGCGTCGATTTCCGCCTGCCACCCGAGGAATATGCGCTCAAGTTCGAAGAATACGGCATCGACATTCCTCCGGCGCAGATCGCCGCCATGGCGCACACCGCCTTTGCCCAGTACCAGGCTGAGATGGCGCCGCTGGCGGCGCAGGTCGCCAAGGCCAACGGCTATCCTTCAGCGGATTACCGCGCCGTCATTGCGGAATTGAAGAAGAAGCAGATCACCGGCGCGGCCATCCTGCCGTTCTACGAGAACCGGCTGCACGAGATCGAGAAGATCATCGTCGCGAAGAACCTCGTGAGCCTTCCCGGCCGTCCTGCGATCATCCGCCTGGCCACCGCCGCCGAGACGGCGCAGCAGCCCGCGCCGCATATGGTTCCACCGCCCTTCCTGCACAACACCGGACAGCGCGGCGAGTTCGTGCTGCCTCTGAACATCCCCTCCGCCACCGGCGGTGCGGAGGACAAGTATGACGACTTCACTTTGGATGCCGTGGCCTGGACTCTGACCGCCCATGAGGCCCGTCCCGGACACGAGCTGCAATTCGATTCCATGGTCGAACAGGGCGTCAGCCTGGCGCGTGCGTTGTACGCTTTCAACTCGACGAACGCGGAAGGCTGGGGCCTTTATGCCGAGTACATCATGCAGCCGTACGAACCTGCGGAGGGCCAGCTCCTGACTCTGCAGCTGAGACTATTGCGCGCGGCACGCGCCTTCCTCGATCCGGAGCTGCAGAGCGGCAAGGTCACTCCGGCCCGGGCTTACGAGGTACTCGAAAAGGATGTGATGCTCAGCCACGCCTTCGCCAAGGAAGAGGTCGAGAGGTTCACGTTCCGGTCGCCCGGGCAGGCCAACAGCTACTTCTATGGCTACACCCGCCTGCTCGCGCTGCGCAAGGAGACCGAGGCGGCGCTCGGGCAAAAATTTGACCAGAAGAAATTCCACGACTTCATCTTGAGCCAGGGTCTGCTGCCGCCGGATCTGATGCGCAAGGCAGTATTGGACGGGTTCGTGCCCACGCAGCGGTAGGGGGTATTGCGAAACATGAGGGAATCGCGGGCGGCGCGGGCAAGGTGGAGCTTTTCTAGCGGGCACCGCTGAAATGCACGGCGCGGGCGATGGCGCGGGCCATGCAGTCCGCGGCCGCCGAGCCGATGCGCCCTATCTGGACGGCGCGCTGGGGGTGCGCGCGCAACTCCAGCGCGCCGCTCGCCAACGAGAAAACGGTGTCGCCGTCGAAGGGCGTGTGCGCCGGGCGCACGGCGCGCGCGATTCCGTCCTGAGCCATCATGGCCACCCGCTTGCATTCCGCGGTGGTCAAATCGGCGTTGCACGCCACCACGCCCAGTGTGGTGTTGACGCCGGCTTGCAATCGACCGACTGCCATGAGGCGGGACTCCTCGGGCGCGGGATCGCTCAGGTCCATGGGGTCCCGGGGCGCACCGCCGCCGCCGAATTCCTGGGCTAGTTCGAAGGCCCAGGCCCAATACGTCTGACCGTCGGGCATCAGCGCCGAGCCGACTGAGTTCAGTGCCACCAGCGCGCCGACGATGAGACCCTCGCCCAGGTCCAAGGACGTGGAACCGATGCCGCCCTTGACCAAACCCGCCATGGCGCCGCGTCCCGCACCGATGGATCCCAGCGCAAAGTCGGCGCCGGCGGCCTCGAGCGCTCGAACGCCCAGGTCGCGGTAGGGTGGGGTGAGGCCCCAGTTCTTGTCGCCGCCGTTGACCAGATCGTACAGCACGGCCGACGGTACGATCGGGACCGGCGGCGAGCCGGAAATCAGCCGCAAACCGATTCCCTGGGCCGATAGCGCTGCGGCCACGCCGTCCGCTGCGGCCAGACCGAAGACCGAACCCCCAGCGAGCACCACGGCGTGTGCACGGCCTACGAGATTCTCGGGAGACAGAGCGTCGGTTTCGCGTCCGCCGGGTCCGCCGCCCCGTACGTCAACGCCGGCGGACCATGCTCCGCCACAGGCCAACACCGTGACCCCGGACCTGGCATCGTCGTCGTCCGCGTGTCCGACGCGCAGTCCCTCGATATCCGTGATGAGGTTTCGGCTGGACGGCGCGAACATGCGTTTGCTAACGCGGCTGCGCCGCGATGACCGCCAATCCCTGCAGCACCAGATCCGGCACGATCTCCCCGTGTGAACGCATCGTGCCCGTGATCATGCCGGCATCACCGCCGGTGATGAACAATCTGGGCTTTGTCCCGGTGCTCTGCTCGATGATTTCGGCTGCCCGGTCGGCCATGCCCGCGAGTGCGAAAACGGCGCCGCGCGACACCGCGCCGACGGTGTTGTTGGCGAGGATCCCCGCCAGGGAGGGCGTGCTTTGTATCGCCGCCTTGGCAATATCGCTGGTCTGCTTCATCAAGGCTTCGCGCATCATGTGGATGCCGGGCACGATCAGGCCCCCCAGATGCTGGCCGCCCGCATCCACGCTGTCGACCTTGACCGCGGTACCGGCGTCCACCACGCAGAGCGCGGAACGCGCCTTGGTCCAGGCTCCGATCAAGGCAAGCCAGCGATCGGCTCCCAACAATGATGTATCGAGATAGCCATTGGTGAGCCCGTGATATTCCGGAGCTGCGGTCACGAACTCGATATTGACGCGAAACACCTTCTTCGTGAGGCGGGTCAGCATTTTTGCCATCACCGGCCCGGCGACATTGGAAACGAGCACCCGGCTCGGGCGTTGTCCGGACTCGAACAGCGCGGTGGTCCAAATGCCGGGCTTCGCGTCCCGATGCACGATAGCCTGCTGGTCCGACAGGCCGGTACTCGTGAGCCACGCCCACTTCAGGCGGGTATTCCCCACGTCGATGACCAAAATCATGCAATAACCAAAATCATGTGCGGTTCTTTACCCTTGGTGTGCCGCCGACGCGCAAGCGCGCAAGGATAGCATCGCCGCGATTGGCCTTGGCCGGCATTGAACGACGGCCGTGCGCACCCATTCGACAGCTATTCTCTTGGGGTGGAGAAATGGAGAATAATGTTAAAAATCATCAATTTAGGACGGATGGTACCTGGCGCCAAGCTAGCGCCGTTCCTCTTGGGCCGACTCCGGTTTTGAGGCCGCGCCCAGATTTCCCATTGCCGCAAACAGCGACTCTGATACCCGCTCGTCGATTTCCGCCGCATTCCGCAAGTGCACCGGATATCGGATGCGGGCTTCGGCACCCGCCGCCGAGAAGTTCAGCTGTACTCGCGGCCGCGTGTCGCCGTCGGAACTCGAGGCCATGACTGTTTGGATTTCCTTGGATTGTCGTGCAATTTCTTCGTTGTCGTCCTTCAGTGCGCCGGTCACTGCCGCATTCAGCTTTTCCTTGGCCGCAGCATAGTCGATGCCCGCCGGGAGGCTCAGCGTCGTCTCATGCCAGACCAAGTCCACGCCGTGCATCTGCTTGAACAGACCGCTCGACACTTGAAATGCGACCGAGTTGGGAAATGCGACCACCCGTCCGGTCGGCCCCGCGGAACCGTGGCCGCCGAGTTCCATGAGGTGCATTCTGACCAGCCCGAGGTCGATGACTTCGCCCGTGACGTCGCCGATTTGCACCCGATCGCCGACCCGAATCCCGTACTTCCCAATCAAAAAGAAGTAGCCCACGATGGAAACGAGAACGCTTTGCATGGCGACGGCGATACCGGCGGTAATGAGGCCGGCGAAGGTCACGATCGAGCCTAATTCGCTCGCAAACGCAAAACCGACGATCAGCACCACGACGCTCCAGAGCGCGATCTTGCGAAGCAGAAGGAACTGATATCGCCGCCGCGGTTCTTGTATGTAGCGCATGACCGTATGCCGCCAAAACTCCGCGGCCGCGAATACGATGGCCAGCACCGCTGCCAGTACGCCCAGACGCACGCCGAGCGTCTTGATTGCGTTGTGATACTCGTTCTCGATGGCGCTGTGCCAATTGCCGAGATTGCGGCGGTACTGATTGAGCAGCACGCGAACCTTGCTCAGAGGAATGAGTAAAACCGAGGTTTGCTTGTACTGTGCCGACAAGGCGTCCAGTTGGCTTCGCACGCTGTCGAGAGCGGCGTTGTCCGCCGCATCCGCCTGGGCGGCGAGTGCATCTCCGCGGGCCGACAATCCCTTCAACTGGTCTACGAGCGGGGTGCTGATCTGCGCAAAGGCGGCCTGCAGGTCGTCGGTGTGCCGGTCGATGACGTCGATAGTGGATGCCTTCTCGTGGAGCCGCACGACGTCTGCGGCCAAATCCCAGACGCCGAAGCGGGCCGCGGCGATTCCGCTGGCGCCGGTCAGCGCCGACGACGGAGTCGAAGCGGAGGCGCCGGCCGGGGTGGTAGCGGCGGAGCTGGAACCCGTGGAAGCAGAGGTCGCCGCGGCGCCGGATGATGTGGAGCTCCCCCCCGCCGAGGACGGCACGGTCACGGCCATGGCATCGATTTGTGCCTTCAGCGCACTCGCGCTCGAATCGCCGCTGGAGTTTTTGCTGGTAAAGGTCG
>Ga0302326_10019979_pt1 | contig 13805 bp, 12 predicted proteins | sample Palsa_T0_3_FD_202264 | JGI IMG/M metagenome (GOLD analysis project Ga0302326, IMG submission 202264) | Peat permafrost microbial communities from Stordalen Mire near Abisko, Sweden - Palsa_T0_3 | ecosystem: Environmental > Terrestrial > Soil > Palsa > Peat permafrost | place: Sweden: Abisko... | reverse complement strand
AGACGATGAGCAACAGCGCTCCACCCAACAAACACACCACCACGCCGCGGGCGGTGCTCGATGGGGCGCACGCCGCCGACGACAGCACGTTCGCCCCGGCGATGCGCCTGCTGCCCGAGCCGAGCAGGGTCGACGTGCGCACGCTGTATGGGGTGCTGCGCACGATCGACGACCTCGTCGACGACGACGACCCCAGAGCGCCAGAACGCGTGGACGCGCTCGAGCGCTGGACGCGCGGCGGCGTCCCCGACTCCCCCGAGGCGCACGCCCTCTCGCAGCTCGCCGAGCGCCACCCGCTGCCCCGCGAGCAGCTGCTGGAGTTCTGCCGGGGGATGCGCCACGACATCGCGCGCGCAACGATCGCCGACGACGCGGACTTCAACCGCTACTGCCAGCAGGCTGGCGGCTCCGTCGGAATCGTGCTGGCGGTCCTGCTCAGCGCCGCGGGCCCGGACGAAGAGCGCGCCAAGCGGGGAATGGCCGCGCTCGGCCGGGCGATGCAGGTGACGAACATCCTGCGCGACATCGACGACGACCTCGCCACCCAGCGTGTGTACATCTCTAAGGCCGCCATCGACCGCTTCGGCTTTCCGGCGCCCGGTGCGCGCGAAGCGCTGCTGCGCGATCACATCGCTCGCGCCGACGCCCTGTATGAGGAGGGCCTCCCCGCGATCGGACTGCTCGCCCGCGGTCAAGCAGCGATGGCGCTGTCCGCGGCCCTATACAGGGAGATCCTGCGCCAGATCGAACGCGAGGGCTTCGGCCGCAAACCCGGCCGCGTGGTCGTGCCGCTCGAGCGCAGGCAACTGCTTGCCAACCGCAACCAAGCAGACCGCAACCAGTTACATAAGGCATGAGCCGCCGCCCCCAGCCTCCGCGAAGGACGACCGTTGCGTGCCATCATGAAAAAACGGGCAGCACACGCCCGCGCAGAGAGAGGAACGGGGATACATGAAGCGCTTTGAACGTACCGGGCTACTTGCGGGAATCGTTCTCGCCGCCACGGCGACGCTCGGTGCCACGCCTGCCGGCGCTCGCACGATCAGCGGCGCCGACAGCGCCCACCTGCATCTGCTGCACCAGGACGAATCGCTGCTGTTCGAGGAAGGCAAGGCGACCGGTGTGCTGCCCGGCCGGATGAGCGCACAGCTCACCGTCGCCCAGCAGTACTCCGGCACCTGCACGATCTACACAAACGGAGGGTCCGTCACCGGACACGGCGTCGCCACGCCGCACGGCACCGGGCGCTTCCAGAGCTTTAAGGGAACGCTGACGATAACGGGAGGCACCGGCCGCTTCCGCGGCGCCCACGGGCGCACGGGTCTCTATGGAACCTTCGATCGCAGGACGTTCTCGCTCGTCATTCAGACGACCGGAAACTTCTCCTACTGAGCGCCACGTCGTGAGCGCCCGCCAGCTCGCGAGCATTCTCGGCCTCTGTGCCGCGGCACTGCTCGCGTTCGGAGCGGCGAGCGCGCTCGCCGTGCCCAAGGTGACCCTGCACGCTGGCTTCAACCCGGAGCGCCTGGGACAGAGTACGACCCTGAACCTGCGCATCCAGGTCGCGCCCGGCTCAGAACCGATCCCGCCCCCACTCGTGCACGCAGAACTGCGCTATCCCGCGGGCCTCGACGTGCAGCTCAGCGGTTTGGGAATCGAAGCGTGCACCGCCGCGACGCTCGAAACGGCCGGCATCGGGGCCTGCCCCCCGGACTCGGTGATGGGCGAAGGGCAGGCGATCGCCGAGTTCCTGATTGCCCATCACATCGTCCGCGAAGTCGCCTCGCTCACGGCCGTCCGCACAACCGAACAAGAAGGCCACCTGACGATGCTGCTGTACCTGTACGACGAGACCGCCGTCAGCGCTCAGCTGATCCTCACCAGCCAGCTGCTGCCCGCCGGCGGGCAGTTCGCCGGCCTCGTGAACATCCAGATTCCCCTCGTGCAGAGCCTGCCCGGCACCCCCGACGTCTCGGTCTCCGAAATCCAGCTCGGGCTCGGCCCGGAAACCCTCACCTACTCCGAACAGGTCGCCGGCAAGGTTCTCCACTACATTCCCGAAGGCATCGACCTGCCCAAACGCTGCCCCCGCGGGGGGTTTCCGTTCGCCGTTGAGCTCGGGTTTGCCGACGGTAGCCACGCAAGCGCCAGCCGGCGGGCCCCCTGCCCGGCGACGGCGGCACGCCGGCGCTAGCGATCGCGACGCGTTTGGAGCTACCCAGCGCGCAGGCGGCGAAAGCGGCGCTTGCCGAGCTTCAACACCTCACCGTCGGCGCGCTCGGCGGCGACGTCGTGCTCGCCCTTTGCCAGCTGCTCGCCGCCCAGCGTCACCCCGCCCTGGTCGATCAGCCGCCGGGCCTCCGAGCGGGAGATCCCGAATGCGTCGGCCATCGCCTCGGGCAGGTGCACCGTCCCGTCCTCGCCCACACGCGCGCGCGCGTCCGACACAGTCTCAGGCGCGGCGTGCTCGATGTGCACGCGGTCGAACTCCTGCTCGGCCTGCTCCGCCGCCGCCAGGGAGTGCAGCCACGCGACGATCTCGCGTGCGAGCGCACGCTTGGCATCTCTGGGAGGCAGTTGGTCGGGTCCGTTGCCGATCGACGGCTCCCGGCCGAGCAACAGCCGGTAGTACTCACCCATCGCCTCGTCGGGGATGCTCAAGGTCTTGCCGTACATGTCCCCCGGCTCGTCGGTCACCCCGATCTGGTTGCCGAGCGACTTCGACATCTTCTGGTGGCCGTCGGTGCCCACGAGAATCGGCATCGTCACGATCGCCTGCTCGGGCTGGCCGTAGGCGCGCTGGATCTCGCGCCCCAGCAGCAGGTTGAACTTCTGGTCGGTCCCGCCCAGCTCGACGTCCGCGTCGATCGCGACCGAGTCGTAGCCCTGCAGCAGCGGGTAGAGCAGCTCGAGCATCGAGATCGGCTCGTTGGCGGACCACCGTTTGGCGAAGTCGTCGCGCTCGAGCAACTGCGCGACCGTCGTCGTGCGCACCAATCCGAGTAGATCCGTCAGCCCCATCTCCAACCACTCGCTGTTGCGCCTCACCTCCAGGTGGTCGGGGTCTGGATTCAAGATCTTCAGCGCCTGCTCCTGGAAGGTCGCCGCGTTGGCCTCGATCTCCTCTTTGGAGAGCATCGGGCGCAGGTTCGAACGGCCCGATGGGTCTCCGACGAGGGCGGTGTAGTCGCCGACGATCAGCACCACCCTGTGCCCGGCGTCCTGGAACTCGCGCAGCTTGCCCAGCACCACCGCGTGCCCTAGATGGATGTCGGGCGCCGTCGGGTCGATCCCCAGCTTGACTCGCAACATCCGGCCCTCCGCGCGCGCGGTCTGCAGCTTGGCGGCGAGCGCGCCCTTTGGCAGGCTGTCGACGGCGCCCCGCTCAAGCTGTGCGGCAACCTCTGAGGTCACCTTAGGTGCGTCGGGCATCTCAGGGCAATGGTAGAGTCTCGCCCCCTGGAGGGTCCATCGCGTCGCGCCCCAAGGCGCCGCACCGATCGCAGCAGGCGGACCCCCCTGACTCTCGGAGTCCCATGCTCCGCCGCCGATGAGCGCGACCGTCGCCCCCGACATACCCCCGCCGTCCGAGCCCACCGATCGGAGATCGGCCAGCAAGCCGCGCGTGAAGAGGCTGCGCTTCCTGCTGATCCTCTTCGCCGTGCTGCTGCTCGGTCTGATCTCCTTCGTCTTCGGCATGTTCGTGGCCGTTGCGTCCGACCTGCCGTCGCTGACGAAGTTCTCGCAGTTCAAGGACGAGCAGAGCTCCTACCTGTACGACGACATCGGCCACCCGATCGGCGTGCTCAGCCAGCAGAACCGCGTGATCGTCACGCCGTCGGAGATCCCGCCGATCGTCAAGGAGGCGGTGATCTCGATCGAGGACAAGCGCTTTCGCACGAACAGCGGCGTCGACATTCGCGGGATCGCGCGCGCGTTCGTCGCCGACGTCGCCCACAAAGGCAGCGCGCAGGGCGCCTCGACGATCGAGGAGCAGTTCATCAAGAACGCGCTGCAGGCGCAATCGCACCGCACGATCTTCGAGAAGCTGCGCGAGGCGGCGCTGGCGTACCAGCTCTCGCACAAGTGGTCGAAGGAAAAGATCATCACCGCCTACCTCAACACGATCTACTTCGGCAACGGCGCCTACGGGATCGAGGCCGCCGCCCAGACCTACTTCGGCCAGGACCCCGACCACGCCGGCTGCGGCACCCCCGGACACCAGCTGTGCGTGCAGCAGCTGCAACCGTGGGAGGCGGCGCTGCTGGCGGGCATCATCCAGTCGCCGACCCAGTACGACCCCGCCTACCACCCGGTCGCGGCCAAGGAACGCCGCGACGTGGTGCTGGGCCAGATGCTCGACCAGGGGTACCTGACGCGACATCTATACGAAGAAAGCCTCAAGCAGGCGCTTCCGCCGCCGGCGCAGGTCCAGGCTCCCCAGGAGCAGACCGTCGAAGGCGTCGACGCGGGCTACTTCACGAGCTGGGTCCAGCAGCAGGTGATCGAACGCTACGGCGCGCCGCGCGCGTTCGGCGGCGGGCTGCGGATCAAGACCACACTCGACCTCGAACTGCAGAAAGCCGCCGAACAGGCGATCAACGGCTACCTCGCCTACTCCGGCGACCCCTCCGCCTCGCTCGTGGCGATCGAAAACTCGACCGGCGAGGTGCGGGCGATGGTCGGCGGGCGCAACTACGACGAAAGTCCCTTCAACCTCGCCACCGAGGGCGAGCGCCAGCCCGGCTCCTCGTTCAAGGCGTTCGACCTCGCCGCGGCGCTGCAGGACGGTATCTCACCGGACTCGGTGTGGACCTCCAAGCAGAAGGAATTCATCGTTCCCAGCCCCCGCGGCCCGGAAAAGTTCGTCGTCCACAACGACGAAGGCGCCTACACCGGCGAGAACACCCTCACGAACGCGACCGCCTACTCGGACAACTCGATCTACGCCGAAGTCGGCCTGAAGGTCGGCACCCACAAGATCGCGCGCCTCGCCCACGCGATGGGCATCACGACCCCGATCTCGACCAACCCGGCGATGACGATCGGCGGCCTGTCCGTCGGCGTCACCCCGCTCGACATGGCCCACGCCTACGAGACGATCGCCCACGGCGGCGAGCGCGTCAGCGGCACGATGGTCAAAGCCGACGCGCCCGTCGGCATCCAGGAAGTCGAAGCGCACGGCCGCCCGCTTCCGGACGGCTCCCAACGCGATACGAACATGGTCGAGACGAAGCGGATCCTCTCCCCCGAACTCGCCGCCACCGAGACCTCGGTCCTGGAGACCGTGCTCGAGTACGGCACCGCCAAAGCCGCCGCGCTCGGCGAATTTGCCGCCGGCAAGACCGGCACGACCTCCAACTACGGCGACGCCTGGTTCGTCGGCTGGAACCACAAGTACACGGTCGCCGTGTGGGTCGGCTACCCGAACAGCCTCGTGCCGATGACGACCCAGTTCGACGGCGGCCCCGTGCTCGGCGGCACCTTCCCCGCGCTGATCTGGCACGACTTCATGGTTTCGGCGCTGCAGGTCGAAAAAGAACGCGCGGAACATGCGGCACACCCGAAGGGCTCCACGAGCTCGAGTGGCGCCGGGGCCTCGAGCCCGGGCGAAACGGAATCCTCGCCGTCCAGCACGACGCCGGCGCCGAGTCCGAGCGCGGCGCCGACGACGGGCGCGGGTAAGGAAAGCGGAAAGTCCGCCACGCCCGGCGGCGGCGGCGAAGCGGCGACCGGCACCCCCAAAGCGGGGGCAGAACCCGAACACACCGCCTCGCCGACGCCAGCGACGCCCACGCCGGAAGCCCCCTCCGCTCCGTCATCGCCGGCGCCGCCCACGCCGGCGACGCCCTCCTCGCCGTCGCCGACGGGCGGGGTCAGCCCGGGGGGCTAGCTCCGTCCTAGCTCCGTCTGCTCCACGCACGCGACGGTGGAGGCCCTCTGACTCAGGCACGCTAAGGCGTCATCGGTCGTGGCCGCGAGACATGCCGGTTGCCCGCCACGCTGAAGCGCCAGGGCAGCTCGACCGCCTTCGTGATCCCGACTCGTCTGCCGACGACGATGTCGGGGGCGAGCCACGGCGACTCGCGCGGGAGAATGCGTACCGGGCCGTCGTGAAGATCGCCGCCATTCTCTGAGAGCTCGATGCCGAGCGCCTGCGTGAGCTTGCCGGGGCCCGAGCAGAGGTCCTCGTCGCGCATCGGGGTCCCGATGCCGGCCCCACCCGGCGCGCGCCGCGCGCGCATCGCCTCGATCCCTTCGAGCGGCTCGAGCGCACGGATCAGCACGGCGGCGCCGACGCCCTCGGGCTCACAGACCGCGTTCAGAAGCGCGTGGATGCCGTAGGAGCGGTACACGTAGGCGCGGCCCGGCGGGCCGAACAGAATGCGCGTGCGCGGCGTCAGGCCGACGAACGCGTGGCAGGCCGGCTCCGACTCGTGGTAGGCCTCGGTCTCGACAATCACCCCGCTGGACGGTTGCCCATCGCCGGGAGCGTGTTCGACGACGCAGCCGATCAGCTCGCGGGCCACCTCGAGCACCGGACGCGCGTAGAAGTCAGGCGGAAGCGTCTGCATCGAGCGTCGTGTGTGCCAGCTCGATCTGCTCCGTGACGCGCGCGAGCGAGGTCCCTCCCTCGGAGACCTTCGACTCGAGCCAGGAGCTCTGCCGCAGCGCCTCGTAGTACAGCTCGCTGTGCGCCGCCAGCTCGGCGCTCTGCGCGGAGAGCTCCTCCACCGTCAACTCGGACAGTACCCGCCCGCTGTCGACCGCGGTGCGCACGAGCCCGGCGACGACGCCGTGAGCCTCACGAAACGGCAGCCCACATTGCGCGACGAGCAGGTCGGCGATGTCGGTCGCCGCGAGCAGCTCGTCAGAGGCCGCCGCCGACATCCGCTCGCGCGAGAACTGCACGCCCGCGAGCATCCCTTCGGCGGCGGCGAGCGTCAGCTCGATCGTGTCGACGGCGTCGAACAGATGCTCCTTGTCCTCCTGCAGGTCCTTGTTGTAGGTCAGCGGCAGCGCGTGGATCACGCCGTGTAGCGCGGCTAGATGCCCGACGACGCGCGGGGCCTTTGCGCGCAGCAGCTCGGCCGCGTCGGGGTTCTTCTTCTGGGGCATGATCGAGGAGCCCGAAGTCCACGCGTCGGGCAGCTCGCAGAAGGAGAACTCAACGCTTGACCACAACACCAGCTCGGCGCCGAGCCGGGAGAGGTGGGTCGAACAGGTCGCCGCGGCCGAGAGGTAGTCGAGGATGAAATCCCGCCCGGAAACGGCGTCGATCGAGTTCGGCGCCACCTCGCGAAAGCCCAGCTCCTCGGCGAGGAGACGCCTGTCGGTGTCGAAGTTGACCCCCGCGAGCGCCCCTGCGCCGAGCGGCAGTCGTCCCGCCTCGTGCTCGGCGTAGCTGAAGCGCGCGCGGTCGCGCGCGAGCATCCAGAAGTAGGCGAGCAGGTGATGGCTCAGATACACCGGCTGCGCGCGCTGCAGGTGCGTGTAGCCGGGTAGCGGCCAGTCGAGGTGCTCCTCGGCTTTGGCCAGCACCACCCCCATCAGCTTCCCGATCGCCGCCTGCGCGACGACCGCGCGCTCGCGCGTGAACATCGCCAGGTCGGTCACAACCTGGTCGTTGCGCGAGCGGGCCGTGTGCAGCCGCCCACCGACCGGCCCAACGAGCTCGGTCAGATGCCGCTCGATCGCCATGTGGATGTCCTCGTCGTCGGCGTCGAAGGGAAAGCGTCCGTCGCGCAGCTCGAGCTCGACCGCGTCGAGCCCGGCCAGCAGCGCGTCGCGATCCTCCGCGGCGATGATCTCCCGCGCCGCGAGCATCCGCGCGTGCGCGCGCGACTGCGCGATGTCCTGCGGCCACAGCCGCCGGTCGAAGTCGATCGACGCGTTCAGGCGCTGGAAGTCCGGGTGCTGGGGTTCGCGGAAGCGGGACATAAGGAGGGATCAGTGTATGGCGACGCACGCAGCACAGCCCATCCCATCAGCCAAGCCTCAGCAGTCGCGGAATGGATTCTCGACTCTCACACCGGCGTAATCCTGGCCGTCGCTCAGGTCCTCCGTCAAGACGACCTCGCAGCCGAGCCTGCGAGCCGCCTCGATGATCGCCGCGTCCCAATAGGAGATTTGAAAGCGGGCCTTCGTGTCGAGCGCCGCGAGCATCAGGCCGACGGTGACGTCCTGGACGGGAAAGCCTCGGAAGGTTTCGATCAGCGACGTCGCCCGCTCGTGCGTGATGCGATCGGGCCGGCTCTCGCGCGTCGCCTGCGCATAGAACTCCTGGAGGACCTGTACGGAGAGCCCAAGGTCTGTGGCCAGCAGGATCTCGTTCGCCCGCGCGGCCTTGACCGGCTCCGTCTCGTCCGAGATCGCGTAGATCAGGACGTTGGTGTCAACGAACCGCACGTTTGCGCGCTTCGTCGGCTTCGGCGCGACGCGCCGCACGGTCATACAGTTCGTCGCGGCTGAGATTGTGGTGCGGGCTGAAGCCTTTGATCTGGCTGATGATCTCCTGCCGCTTGGCCGCGAGACGCGCGAGTTCGGCGTCTCGATCCGATAGCGAGCGCAGGTACTCGGCGACCAGTGCGCTGACCGAACTGCCCTTCTCAGCGGCGCTAACGCGGGCGGCTCGGTAGACCTCGTCGGGAACAGAAACCGTGATGTTGGTCATATCTCCACACTACCACAGAAACACAGTTACTGTGTATCACAGTCCTCCGGCCGACGGCTACCGGCCAAGAATCCCGCGCAGCGCCTCGCCCACGCGTGCGACCTGCTCGTCGCTCATTTCCGGAAAGAACGGCAGCGCCACCGACCTCGCGGCGACGTCCTCGCAGACCGGGAACTCGCCCTCGCGATGGCCGAAGCGCTCGCGGTAGAAGCCCATCAAATGGATCGCCGGCAAATAGGGCTTGCTCTGGATGCCCTCGGCCGCGAGCGCGCGGATCGTCCCGTCGCGATCTACTCTGTGCGGCAACTGGACGACGAACACGAACCACCCGCGCCGCGCGCCACCGCCGTCGGCGCCATCAGTGCAAGGCAGCCCCAGATCCTCGACCCCGGCGAGCGCCTCCCGATACAGGCCGGCGACGCGGGCGCGTGCCGCGAGCATCTCATCGAGCCGCTCCAGCTGGGCCAACCCGAGCGCGCAGGCGATGTCTGACAGCCGGTAGTTGAACCCCAGCCGATCGTGATCCAACCAGCCCATATCGGGAGCCCGCCCCTGGTTGCGCTCGGAATCGATCCGCGCCTTCAGCTCCTCGCTCCCAAGCGTGACCATCCCCCCCTCGCCCGTCGTCAATTGCTTGTTCGCATAGAACCCAAACACCGCGGGATGGCCCCGCCCCCCGACGGCGATCCCATCCCCATAAACAGCCCCGAGCGCCTCGCAAGCATCCTCGACGATCCCCAGCCCGTGCCTGTCCGCAATCTGCTCGAACGCGGCCATGTCAGCCGGATACCCAAAGATATGCACCGGCAACAGCGCCTTCGTCCGCTCGGTCACCGCAGCTCCAGCCGCTTCTGGGTCGAGGTTGAGCGTGACCGGATCGATATCCGCAAAAACCGGCGTCGCCCGCTCATAGATGGCCGCATTAGCTGAGGCGACAAACGAAAACGGGCTCGTAACAACCTCGTCGCCATCCTCGACCCCCACGGCTCGCAACGCAAGATGCAACCCGGCCGTCCCACTGGACACAGCGCTCCCCCACCCGGCCCCCACCCGTGCGGCAAATGCCCGCTCGAACGCAGGCACCCGAGGCCCAAGCGACAACTGCCCCGAGCGCAGCACATCCAAGACGGCCCGCTCCTCAGCCTCCCCCAGCACAGGCTGCGCCAGTGGAATCATCGTCTCCTCGGTGATCGCGCTCACCTCAACAGAGATAGGTCGTATAGGTCAGCGTCACGCGAGCGATCCAAGTGTCCTCGGCGGGCCGAGCCTCCCAACGACCGGACCGCGCCCGCCAGGGCATCCGGGCCCGGCACTACACCTTTCCGGTCGTTGGGAGTCTCGCAACCGACGAGGACTTGCCACTTTGCATCCCATACTCGAGCGAGTCAACCAAAGCGTCCCAAGAAGCAGCAATAACGTTCTCGGAAACCCCAATCGACCCCCAGACCTCAGCCCCATCGGAGGCATCGAGCAAAACCCGAGTCACGGCCCCGGTTCCCTTGGTCTCGTCAAGAATCCGCACCTTGAAGTTGACGAGATCGATGTCCCGCAAATGTGGATGAATCTCCCCGATCGCGTCGCGCAGAGCCGTATCGAGCGCGTTCACCGGCCCGTTACCCGCGGCGGTGCGCTCGTATAGCTCGTCCCCGAGCCAGATCTTGATCGTCGCCTCGGTCTGCGCACGTCCATCGGCGCGCTGCTCGACCGTCACGCGCCAGGACTCCAGTCTGAACAGCGGCTCGTACTCGCCTGCCTCACGGCGCATCAGTAACTCGAAAGACCCGTCGGCGGCCTCAAACTGGAAGCCGCGATGCTCGAGCTCCTTGACGCGCTCGACAACCCGTTGCGCGAAGTCATCGTCAGCGGCGATCCCCGCCTGGCGCGCCTTCTCTGAGACGGTGCCGCGCCCCGAGAGCTCAGACACGAGCACGTCGCGACTGTTGCCGACGACCGCCGGATCGATATGCTCGAACGTCTGCGCGTCGGCGCGAACCCCGGCCGCGTGCAGGCCGGCCTTGTGCGCGAAGGCGTGCTTGCCGACATATGGTTGGGCGGGGTTCGGCGTGCGATTGAGCAGCTCGTCGACGAGGTGCGCCGTCTCGGTCAGGCGCGCCAGCTGCTCGGGGGCCAGCAATTCATAGCCGAGCTTCAGCTGCAGGTCGGCGATGATCGTCAGGAGGTTCGCGTTGCCGACGCGCTCGCCGATCCCGTTGACCGTGCCCTGCACCTGCGTGGCGCCGCCTTCGACCGCCGTCAGCGTGTTCGCGACCGCGCAGCCGGAGTCGTCGTGGGTGTGGATCCCGAGCGCGACGCCGGGGAGCGCTTCGGAGACGACCGCCATCGCGACACGGATCTGCGGCGGCAAAGAGCCGCCGTTGGTGTCGCACAGCACGATTCTCTCGGCCCCTGCGTCGGCCGCCGCGCGCACGCAGTCCAGCGCGTAGCCGGGGTCTTCGGCGAAGCCGTCGAAGAAATGCTCGGCGTCGAGCAGCACGCGCTTGCCGTGGCGGACGAGGAACGCGACCGACTCGGCGATCATCGCGAGGTTCTCCTCGCGCGAGACGCGCACGACCTTCTCGACGTGCAGCAGCGAGGACTTGCCGACGAGCGTACACACGGGCGCGAACGACTCGGCGAGGATCCGCAACCCTTCGTCCTCCTCGGCGGCGATCTCGCGCCGGCGCGTCATCCCGAACGCGACGATCTCGGCCGTCTCGAAGCGCTCCTGCGCGAGCAACTCGAACAGCTGCTCCTCCTTCGGGTTCGACGACGGGAAGCCGGCCTCGATCATGTGCACGCCGAGCGCGTCGAGCGCATGCACCACACGCAGCTTCTCGCCGGCGGTCAGGGACATGCCGCCGCCGCCCATTCCATCGCGTAGGGTCGCGTCGTAGAGTTGGATGTCGGCCATCGGCCCTACCCCGAGACTGTCGGCGCGCCCGCTGCCGAGCTCGCGGCGGGCGCCGCGGTCGAGACATCGCCGGTGGGAGTCTGGAGCGCCGACGGGGAGACGACGTCGAGCCACTCGCGGTAGCGCTCGCTGCGCCCGTGGATCGCGTCGTCGAAGGCGGCCTGCAGCACGCGCGTGACCTCGCCCGGCCCGCCGGTGCCGATCGGATGGTCGTCGACCTCGCGCACGGGCACGAGCTCGGCCGCGGTCCCCGACATGAATACCTCGTCGGCGAGGTACAGCTCCGCGCGGGCGACGTTGCGCTCGACGACGGTGTAGCCGAGGTCGCGCGCAATCTGGATCAGCGAGCGGCGCGTGATCCCGTCGAGGATCGAGTTGTGCTGGCCGGGCGTTGAGATCTCGCCCTCGCGCACGATGTACAGGTTCTCGCCGGTGCCCTCGCAGACGTGGCCATGTTCGTCGAGCAGGATCGCCTCCTCGTAGCCGGCCTTCAGCGACTCGACCTTCGCGAGCACGCTGTTCAGGTACTGGCCCGAGGCCTTCGCGTGGGGGATCAGCGCGCGTGGGCTGATTCGCTCCCAGGAGGAGACCTTCGCGCGGATCCCCTTGCGCTTGCCGTCCTCGCCGAGGTACGCGCCCCACGGCCAGCAGGCGATCGTCACGTCGACCGGCGCCTCGAGCGGGTTGAGGCCCATCTGGCCGTAGCCGCGATAGACGATCGGGCGGATGTAGCACGAGCTCATGCCGTTGCGGGCCACGAGCTCGAGCGTCGCAGCACGCAGCTGCTCGGCCGAGTAGGGCACGGGCATGTAGTAGAGCTCGGCGGACTTCAGCAGCCGCGCGACGTGGTCGGCGTTGCGGAACACGGCGGGGCCAAGCTCGGTGTCGTAGTGCAGGCCATGCGTCAGGACGTGGACCTTGGCGTCCTCCCAAGCGACGAATTCTCCGTTCATCCAGATGAGGTCGGTTTGGTCCACGTTCACTTGACTCCTGCTCGGGGGTTACTCGAGGTGGGCGATCACTGCCTTCGTCGCCTGCGCCGTATCCGCCGGCCCTCCCAGGTCGGGGGTGCGCAGACCCGCCGCCAGCGCGCCTTCAACCGCCGATTCTACAGCCGCCGCCTCGCTTTCCAAACCGAGCCCGTGACGCAGCAGCATCGCGGCGGACAGGAACATCGCCAGCGGGTTGGCCTGGCCGGTCCCGGCGATGTCGGGCGCGGAGCCGTGGACGGGCTCGAACAGGGCTGGGTGGGGACCCGATCCTCCGCCGCTCAGCGAGGCGCTCGGGAGCATCCCGATCGACCCCGTCAGCATCGCCGCCTCGTCGGAGAGGATGTCGCCGAACATGTTCTCCGTGACGATCACGTCGAAGTCGCGGGGGTTTGAGACGAGCTGCATCGCGGCGTTGTCGACGAGCACGTGCTCGAGCTCCACGTCGGCGAACTCGCGCGCGTGCAGCTGTGTGACGACCTCGCGCCATAGCCGCGAGGTCTCGAGCACGTTCGCCTTGTCGACGCTTGTGACCTTCCGCCGCGCCGCGCCGAACGCGACGCGCGCGATCCGCTCGATCTCCTCGGTCGAATAGGAGCAGAGGTCGGACGCTGTGGTCGCCGTACGGGTCTTCTCGCCGAAGTAGATGCCCCCGGTGAGCTCGCGCACGACGAGCAGATCCGTGCCCTCGATCACCTCGCCGCGCAGGGGCGAGGCCGGGTAGAGGGCTGGGAGTGGCTTGACGGGACGCAGGTTCGCGTACAGGCCGAGGCCCTTGCGCAGGCCGAGAAGCCCTTGCTCGGGCCGTGGCTTGCCGGGGTCCGTCGTGTCCCATTTAGGTCCTCCCACGGCCGCCAGCAACACCGCGTCGGATCTCCGGCAGGCCGCGAGGGTCTCGTCGGTGAGCGCGGTCCCGTGCGCGTCGATCGCGGCGCCGCCGAACAGGTGCTCCTCGAACTCGAACTCGCCGACCGTCTGCAGGAGTTGCAACGTGGGCGCCATGATCTCCGGGCCGATCCCGTCGCCGGGCAGGGTGACGATGTGGTGGCTCATCTATCTCCTCTTCTGGCTTGCGCTCGCCGGTCCTGCACTCTGACGCGTGCCGCGGACTCGCTCACAGCGCCGTCGTCGGCGTGGGAACCCAGCCGACGTTGCGGCTCTGGAGCTCGAACTCGGCGATCTCCGCGGCCTGCTCGAGCGTCATCGCGATGTCGTCGAGCCCGTTCAGCAG
>Ga0302326_10019978_pt1 | contig 13805 bp, 11 predicted proteins | sample Palsa_T0_3_FD_202264 | JGI IMG/M metagenome (GOLD analysis project Ga0302326, IMG submission 202264) | Peat permafrost microbial communities from Stordalen Mire near Abisko, Sweden - Palsa_T0_3 | ecosystem: Environmental > Terrestrial > Soil > Palsa > Peat permafrost | place: Sweden: Abisko... | reverse complement strand
CGCTAACACCGCAATGAACGACGATTTCGACGAACTGGACCGAGCGCTGTTCGCGCTCCCCCTCGAGGCGCCCCCGCCGGGCTTGCGCCAGTCGATCTTGCGCGCCACCGTGTACGCGCCCCGCGCCGCCGCAGAGCCGTTTCACCAGTGGGAGAGCATCTTCGCCGGAACCGCGGCTGCGATCGGCGTTTGGCTCATTTTCGCGATGGTCACGATCCACGGCTTTGCGGCGTCGTTGAATACCGAGTTGCTTGCGATCGGTCACGTCTTCGTCCAGCCGAACTTCCTGATCTGGCTTGGGGCCGGCGGCGCCGCCGCCGCGTGGCTCACGTACCTGAGTTCGATGAGCCTACGGCTGCCGATGCGTAGCGCTCGTTCTTGACGGCAACCCCGCAAGACATCGATCGCCGCTTCAAGGTGCTCGTCGTCGAGGACGACGCGCAGATCGTTCGCGTCCTGCGGCTGGAGCTCGAGCATGAGGGCTACGCCGTCGAGACGGCAACCGACGGTCTCGCGGGCCTCGAGAAAGCGCTCAAAGAGCCCGATCTGATCATCCTCGACGTCATGCTGCCGAAGATGGATGGCATGGAAGTTTGCACGCGCGTGCGCGCGAAGAGCAGCGTGCCGATCATCATGCTGACGGCGAAGGATCGCATCCCCGATCGCGTCAGCGGCCTGGATCTCGGCGCCGACGACTACCTGACCAAGCCGTTCTCGATCGAAGAGTTGCTCGCGCGCGTACGCGCGCGGCTGCGCGAGCGCCATCCCAAATCGAACGTCCTCTCGACGCGCGATCTCACGATGGACCGCGATCGCCACGAGGTGCGCCGCGGCGGCAAGCTGATCGCCTTGACCGCGAAGGAATACGCGCTGCTCGAGTACTTGCTGTTGCATCGTAACAAGGTGCACACGCGCGACGAGCTATTCAACGGCGTGTGGGGCAGCGACTTTCTCGGCGACTCGAACCTGATCGACGTGTACATCCGCTACCTGCGTGGAAAAATCGACGACGGTTTCGACGAAAAACTCATCGCCACGGTTCGCGGCGTAGGCTACACGCTGCGCGAGTGACGCGGTAATTCCGCGTGCGTTTCCGGTCGCTGCGCTGGCGGATAGCGACGTTCTACGCGCTTTTGCTCGTGGGCGTCATCGCGGCGGTCGCTTTCGTGCTGACGTTCGAATTGCGCTCGATTCTGCTCGACGAGGCGCGCGCGAAGGTCGATAGCGTCGGGAGCGACATCGCGAAGCTCGTGCGCGGACAGTCGGCGCTCACGGCCGTCGGCGACGCGCTTCCGGTCGAACAAGAATTGACCACGACGGGCAGCCTCGATCACTGGGCCGGCCCGACGACGTTCGTCGAGGTCGATACCGCCAACGGCTATCCCGAGGGCAAGAGCACGAACATGGGCAGCGCGACCTTCGAAAAGCCGAGCGCCCAAGGCGACAAGGTGATCTACAAGATCGAGAACCGCCCGACCATCGGCGACGTGATGGTCCGCGAAGAGTACATCAAATATTTGGGCGGCGCGCTCAACGTCCAAGTCGGGGAGAGCCTCGCGATCTACGACGACACGGTCACGCGCGTGCGCGTGCTGCTCGCGGTCGTGCTCGTGCTCGCGGCGATCGTGGTCGTCGCGGGTTCCGTTGCGATCGCTTCGAGCGCACTCGATCCGATCGGGCGTTTGAGCGCAGCGATGGGCGAGATCCGCTCCGACCGTCTGAGCCGGCGCTTGGGCTGGTCGAACCGTAAGGACGAACTCGGTTCGCTCGCCCAGAGCTTCGATGCGATGCTCGACCGGCTCGAGGACGGCTTTGCGCGCGAACGCCAGTTCATTTCCGACGCATCGCACGAGCTGAAGACGCCGCTTACGGTCATCAACGCGAACGCGCAGATGCTGCAGCGCTGGGGCGATCGCGATCCCGAGATTCGTGCGGATAGCCTCAAGGCGATCGGCGACGAAAGCGCGTCGCTCGCCTCGATGGTGAACGGCATGCTGTTGCTCGCGAAAGCCGAGTCCGGTGACGACATCCCGCGCGAGCCGGTCGAACTCGGCTACATCGTCGCGGATGCCACGCGTCACGCGCAGCCGCGCGCCGAGGAAAAAGGGCTCGCGTTGAACTTCGAGCAGCCGCCCGAGGGCGACGGGCCGATGGTGCTCGGCGACCCGAACCTGCTGCGCCAGTTGTTCACGAACCTGATCGACAACGCGATCAAGTTCACCGAATCCGGCGCGGTTGACGTGACGCTTGCGTCCAAGGGCGACCAGGCCGTCGTCGAGGTCCTCGACACGGGCGCCGGCATCGATGCCGAAGTGCTCGAACGCGTGTTCGACCGCTTCTTTCGCGCCGATGCCTCGCGCAACCGCGCGATCCCCGGAACGGGCCTCGGCCTCGCGATCGTGCGGAGCATCGCGCGCGTCCACGGCGGGACGGTCAGCGCCGAGCGGCGGCCGGGCGGAGGGAGCGTTTTCCGGGTCACGCTTCCGAAGCTCACGCCGCTTTCATGTCCCCCATCGCGTGAACCGGTAGAGTAGAAGCGTGCACACGACCCCGTTGCGGTCAACGCACGGGACCACCGCGGTGGCGCGTGCGCCCTCCGCGCTCACCCCGATCCTCGCCCTCGTCGCGCTTGTGCTCACGATTGGTCCGGCGCGCGCCGACGTCCAGACGCTCGACGGCACGAGCGCGCCGATCGTGCGCGTCAACGTGCGCGCCGGCGACGTGACGGTGCGGACGTGGGATCGCCAAAGCGTGCAGGTCGATGCCGACCCATCGCTCGAGGTCGTGCGGCGCACGATCGGCGGAGCGTTCGTTCCCACGTCGATCCCGATCCCGGGCGTCCAGCAACAGTCCGATGAGGGCCAGGTCTCGCTTGCCGCGGAGAGCTTCGTGGTCGGTCCGATTGCGCCGGGACCGCACGAGACGATCGTCGTGCGCGACCCGCTCTTGGGCGGCGGTGGAGCTGCCGGCTTCAACGCGCCGACGCCGGTAACGATCACAGTCCCCAGCGACTCCGCGCTCGTGTACGCGCGTACCGGAAACGGCACGCTCGACGTGCACGATTATCGCGGCGGCACGCTCATTGCCGTCGTCGGCCGCGGCCGCATGCAGCTCGACAACGTCGGCGGTACGGTCTTCGCGCAAACGAACCGCGCACCGATGATCGTCACGAACTCGTCGTTCGATCGCTTGCGCGCGCGTTCGCTCGTCGGCAACATGACCTACGAGCACTGCGACGTGCGCCAAATCGAAGCGACCACCGTCAACGGCTCGATCGTCTACGACGGCGGCACGTTCCAACCCGGCCTCGCCCACTTCGAATCGACCCGCGGTGACGTCGCCGTCGGCGCGAACGGCCCGGTGGAACTCGGCGGCCACGCCGCGGGCGCCGGGCGCGTGTACACGAACTTCGTGCGCCCCGCCCGCGTCGACGGCCACGACGGCGAAGGCTCGGTCAGCATCGACGGCGGCGGCCCGGTCGTCACCGCAACGAGCTCCGGCGGCAACGTGTATTTCTACGATGGGTCGCTGCGTTCGCGCCCGCAACTCCCCTCGCAGTGGCAACCCGCGATGGCCACATTGCAGCGCCCCGCCACGCCAGTCCGCCGCGAAGGCATCGGTGCAACGTCGAACGTCCCCGCGATCTTCCAGCAACGCTTCCCGCAACAGCGGTTCGCGCCGGCGACCTACAACCGCGCGCCGGTACGCGCGACGCCGAAGCCGCGCCGCGCGCTGTTCCGGCGATTTACCAACTGAGCCGTTAGTACGGAAATTTTACGTCGCTCGAAACGCCGTAGGGTCCCACGACTGAGAGAGCGCTCCTGGGCGCGCAGAGAATCTTTATGATGGCTCCCGAGCGGGCTTTGACCAGAAGGATGTTTTGTGCATCGTCCGTCTGCCTGAACGGTTGTGTGATGTATCGCGCGAAGTCCGACGATTCGTCCAGCGTAAAGAAACTCGGATGCCAATCCGCCGGCTGCAGATGCGCGAACGGTGCCTCGTTTCCCGTCGCGAAATGAAGCGTGCTCGCCCCGAGCGCGCATCCGATTTGCTCGGATCCCGCCGTAACGTAGATATCTGCGTCGGACGCGTCGCTCACTGTGTGAAACCCGCCGTCGCTGCTAAATGCGATTGCGCGCGGCGCGTTTGGGGTGCAGCCGACGGAAAGCGTGGGATAGATCAGGATCGGGATCGACGCTCGCGCCGAACCAAGCTCAGCGGTGAGGATCGCTCGGCCCGGACGATCTCCCGTGCGCACCTCGATCTTCGCGCCTTGTATTTGTTCTGCGCCGGCCAAGAGCGGCGGATCGACGCTCAGCTTTACGTCGGGCAGCGAGACGAGCGCCGGGTGCAGCCGGAGCGCGACGACTCCGACGCTTTGCGTTCCCACGATCAGGATGGGCGCTCCGGTCGCGTGCGGGTCGACGCCATAGACGAAGGGTGCCCCGTCGTGCACGGCAACGAGCTGGAGCGCAACGGTCGCACTTCCCAGCTTTGACGCGTGCAGCACCTCCGTGTCGAACTGTGTCGATACGACGGCGCCCGTCGTCGGTTCGTAGGCGGTGAGGATCTTGTTGTCGATCGTGCACAGGATCGTATCGCGGCTGCTATACGTGATCGTCGATTCGCGGGTGACGCTGCCCGTGGCGCGTGTTTCGCGATGGCTTTCCACCGTTTCGTAACCCGCTACGGCTCCGAGCGGCCGCGCGCAGAGCTCCGGCAGCGGCACGACGCCCACCGCTCGTACCACGTCGCGATCAGGTCCGAGCGTCCCATCGGGATACCAGTCGTGCGGCGAAAAGCTATCGACGTTGGTCGGCACGACGCCCACCGTGCGGCCCCGCGTCGTGCGCACCACGTGAATCGTCGCGCCTTCCGCTCCGCGCAGCGGCGGATCGATGGAGAGGTCGTAAAGAAAAAAGCCGGGCGATTCCTCGTGGTAGTGCGCTCGTCCATCAACGGATTGCGAGAGTTCGTCGCCGGCGCTTACGCCTCTACCGGACTCGGTGAGGGACCCGTTCGATTCTACATGCGTAGTCGTCTTTGCTTGTGCAGACGACAGTTCGATTTTGCGAGCGATATCGTTTTGCAGTGCGACGGGCCGACCGCCTAAGACGATCATCAGGTGCGGCCGGTCGTAACTCACGGCGATCGTCTCATCTTGCGAGACCCCGCCCATATGTTCGAACGGAAAGGCGGTCACAAAGTCCGTCGTGACGGCTTCGTTCTCAACCGAGAGGGTCTCGTCGTGGCCGCTGTAGCCGAGGTGTTCGAGACGCTCGCGGTGCTCGACTCTCGGGACCGGAAGCTCGACTGGGATGCCGATGGGTTCGAACTCGAGATCGTCCGTGCGGCGGATCGTGGTCCCGTTTCGTTCGATCATCTCCTCATCAGTCACAGAAAAGCGGTCGTCGTATGGACCCTCTCCTGCGCGAAAATTGCCGCTGAAAACAAACGTGCGCGTGCGCCGGCGCGTGCCGATATAGTGTATGGTCGACGACCGAGCGGACACGATGGCCGGGGCAGCCGCCCGAGTGCGAGGCGCGAAAGCCGCCTCGGCTAGTGCGACGCCGATACACGAGCCGAAAATCAGGATGCTGCGCTTCGACAGGCTCAGCGTGACACGTGCGGCCCCCGCGCGATTACCGGTAGGTGGCTTGCAGCGATTCGAACTGGTGCTTTGACCCTTCGAGATCGAGTGACGCGAGCGGTTGCTCCGGGAGGTGCATGAGCGATTCGAGGGTTGGGCGGCCGTCGCGGTAGATGACGCCGAGCGGAATTTTGCCTTCGGCGAGGAGCGCGTCGAATGCGTGCGAGCGGTCGGCGGGATCGTAACCGCCGGCGTCATCGACGTAGTATGTGTGCTCTTTGAACCATGCGTAGGTGTTGATCTTATTGTAGGTGACGCATGGCGACATCACTTCGACGATCGAGAAGCCTTCGTGTTCGATCGCGGTCTTGATGAGGTCGACGAGCTTCTTGGGATGCGCGGAGAAGCCGCGTGCCAGAAACGAACCGCCGGCAGCGAGTGCGACCGCGAGGCCGTTGATCGGTGCGTCGGGGTTGCCGCCGGGCGACGTGCCGGTGACGTAGCCGGTCGCGCTCGTGGGCGACGACTGGCCCTTCGTGAGGCCGTACGTCTGGTTATCCATCACGACGTAGGTGATGTTCGGATTGCGCCGGACCGTGTGCAAGAAGTGGCCCGCGCCGATCGCGTAGCCGTCGCCGTCGCCGCCCGCTGCGATGACGGTGAGGTCGCGGTTCGCGAGTTTGACCGCAGTTGCGACGGGCAGCGCGCGACCGTGCACGCCGTGGAAAGCGTACGAGTGCAAGTAGCCCGAGATCTTGCCGCTGCAGCCGATCCCGGAAACGAACGCGACGTCTTTAGGGACCTTGCCGAGTTCTGCCAGCGCTTGTTTGAGCGCGGAGAGCACGCCGTAGTCGCCGCAGCCGGGGCACCACCACGACGGCGTTGCGGTGGCGAAGTCTTTCGGGGTCAAGAGCGCGCTCATTGGCGTTTCACCCGCACGGGCTCGCCGTCAGGCGATCCGCCGTCGACGGACTCCGGGCCGCGCAGTAACGCGAGCCGTTCGATCGGTTCGATGATCTCGATCGGGCGGAACGGCTTGCCGTTGTACTTGTTGACGAGGTGCATCCGCTCGAGCGGGCCCGTGACGTAGCGTATCAAGCGTTCCAATTGCCCCGTGAAGTCGTTCTCGACGACGAAGATGTGTTGGGCCTCGGCCGCAAATGCGGCGACCTCTTCTTCCGGGAACGGCCAGAGCGTGCGAAACTCGAAGAAGCGGACGGACACGCCGCCGCGTTCGAGGCGATCGATCGCCTCGACGATCGGGCCGCGATTGCTGCCGTACCCGAAGATCGCGATCTCGGCGGCCGGGTCGCCGTGAACGATCGCCTTGGGGAGATCCTCGCGCATCGAGACGAGCTTGCGCATGCGCTTGTCCATCATCGCGGTGCGGTTCGCGGCGTTCTCGGTGATGACGCCCTGCGGGCTGTGTTCCGAACCCGCGGCGAGGTGCATGCCGCCCTCGATGCCGGGGATGATGCGCGGCGAGACGCCGTCTTCGGTGAATTCGAAGCGCTCGTACTCGCCGAACGTGACGGGCTCGGTCACGAGCTTGCCGCGATCGACACTCACGGACGCAACGTCGAGCAACGGCAGCGTCGCCTTGCTCTGGCACAGCGCTTGTTCGGTCAGCACGAACACCGGGCACTGATACTTCTCCGCGATGTCGAACGCTTTCGCCGAGATGTAGAACGAGTCTTCAACGGTTCCGGGAGCCAGGACGACACGCGGGATCTCACCGTGCCCGCTAAAGATCAAGTGGTTGAGGTTCGATTGCTCGGTCTTCGTCGGCATCCCGGTCGAAGGGCCGGTGCGCGCGCACTCGATCACGACGACGGGAATCTCGAGCACGCCCGCAAGACCGATCGCTTCGGTCATCAGCGCTTGTCCCGGGCCCGAGGTTGCCGTCATCGAACGCACGCCCGCGAAGGCTGCGCCGAGCACCATATTGATCGCGGCGAGTTCGTCTTCAGCTTGGACCGCAACGCCGCCGTACTTGGGCAAATACTTCGCCATCCACTCGAGCACGTCGGTGGCCGGCGTGATCGGGTAGCCGGCCATGAAACGGCAGCCGGCGACGAGCGCGCCGTACGCGATCGCGTCGTTGCCCATCATCAGCAGCCGGTCGCCGTCGGGACGCGCTTGTAAACCGTAACCACTCGGCCATTCGCCGAAATGGCGCTCGACGTACTCGCCGCCCGCTTCGACCGCGCGAATGTTGAGGCCGACGACCTTCTCGCCTTTGCGCTCGTAGACGCCGGCGACGGCATCCCGTACCGTCGCTCGATCCATCCCGATCAGCTTCGCGAGCACGCCGAGCGAGATCGTGTTGCGCACGAGCTCGAGCCCGAGGTCTTCCTTGGCGATCTTGGCAAGCGGAACGTCGTACCAGGTGACGTCCCTGCGGCGCATGCTCTCCGGCACCGTTTCGGTTGTCGAATCGAAGATGATGAAGCCGCCCGGGCGCAGCTCCTCGATGTGCGCTTCAACCGCTTCGAGGTCGAAGGCGATGAGCGCGTCGACCAAATCGGCCATCCCGTAGTTCGCGTGTTCGCCCGCGCGGATGACGTAGTTCGTGTGGCCGCCGCGAATTCGCGATGGGAAATCCTTATACGTGTAGACTTCCAGCCCGAGTTTTTTGAAGATTCCGGCGATCAGGTCCCCGGTCGTCAGGCTGCCGTCTCCCGCCTGACCACCGAACATTATTTCGATATCGTTGAGGATCACGCAGCTTTCTTCCAGAGCCCGGTACGCTCACCCTACGACTTCTTGGCCAAATGGCCAACGAGCCTAGCGGGTCTCCTCGATCAGATCGAGGACCCGCTTCATCGCGTCCTGATACAGCAGGTTGCGGCGATCGATGCTGGCCCGGTCGGTTCGAACTTGGAGCGTCACGTTTGCGACCATTTCGTAGAAGGCGGGCGCCGGCATCGTGAGACGCCCCACGACCATCCGCTGCTCGTTGATGTCGGGCCGTTCGACGTCGTGATGCTCGGCCGGCCGCCCGTGGTCTTTACGGTCGGGAAGGGCTTTGAAAAACTCGAGCGTGACGGAGGTGACGTTGAAGAGCATGCTTGCGATCCCGTCCACATCGAGCGTGGGAACGCCGTCGGGCTCTAAGAAATGGACCAATTCCGCGTGGTGTGTGTCAGAAGTCTTGCGATGATGTGTGGCCATGAAAAATCCACCTCCGTATGAACTCTCGTTCCCAAGATCGGCGCGGTGTACCCCCCCGACGCCTCTCTCGCCGCACTCGCGGTTCGTCTCTCACGTCCGGTGGACGGTCCGGAGACGCTGGCGATTTAGAGTCCGATTACCCCACCGGCTCGAGTGGGCGCTAATCGAGAGGACATCACCCGCAATGGACCTTAAACTCACTCGCCCGCCCCGGCCGCTTCTAGCGCCGGCCATCGCGTAGCCCTCAGCGAGACGATTGCCCTCGTAAGATTCCGAAATGGAACGTAACGCCTCGCGCAACGCCGCTGCACGAACGTCTAGGCTCGGCGTGCTGCTCGCTCTCCTCCTGGGCGCCTTTCCCGTCGCCGTGCGTGCCGACAATGCGACGCCTGCTCCGCGTTCATCGTACGGGCCAACCGCTGCCGGCCTGCACACGGAGAGGCCGGCCCTGCCTGAGGTACATCCAGCGAAGTACCCGCAGGTTCCGGCCGATCTGCATGCGGCAAGGACTGCTGCCGAATGCAGCCAGCACTCCGGCAATTTTGCCTGCGCCGCACTTGCGGGCGGAGCGCTAACGGTAACTGTTCTGCTGTGGGACGGCGAATCGGCTGCGGACGCTTATACCGTGTATCGTACGGTTCGCGAAAGAGCCGGCTACCTTCAGAAAGACGTACCCGTTGGTTCGAACACGGGCAAGTTCAACGGCGCCGTGCCGACCGCGTTCGCTTTGGATAGCGTGGCCGCCGGCGACTGCTTCGTCGTAACGGAGCGCCGTTCGGGCCTTGAAAGCCCAGCGAGCGCGGCCTTCTGTCCGCCGGTATCGGCTCGCTCGGTCACGCTTACGCCGACGCATCTCTCCACTTACGAGACGACGCAATACGGGAGCTGTTCGAAAGACGACGACGGCCAATACGAAAGGCCACCCACGAACGTGAGCGGCTTCTTGACGGTGGGCTATACTTCGAGAACGATTCCCTGCGGTAACGGTGGCCGCGGCGACGGAACTATGATCCTCAACACGTTCGATCGTGGCGGCGCCGTCTTCAACGTGACCGCGCTAACCGGCCGCGAGATTCTGCGAGCGATGCTCGTACTGCCATCGACAAACGCTGCGCAAGGCGACGCGACATCGTGCTTGGCCTCGGTAAGTAACGGCTCCGCGACGACGCCGGCCGGACCACCGCTTCTACCGGGCGAGCCAGCCGTCGCGAGCACGCAAGCCGGTGAAGTCGACGTCACACCGATCGTCGCGGCTTGGGTTTCGGGTTCGGCTGCCAACAATGGCTTCGTCCTTCAAGCGCCGATCGAAAGCGGCAGCGGTCCGATTGGGAACTGCCTTCGAGGGGTTACCCAGCCGACGCTCGCGATCACGCTGCGATAGTCTGATTCACGTCGATGCCGGTGGACGGTACGGGAACGCTTGCCGTCTAGCTTCTCGCTATGGATGTTCGACGTTTTCGCGCTACTCGCGTTGTTCTCGCCCTCCTGGCTGCGTTTCAAATCGCGGCCTCGCCCGCTATCGGCGGCCCGATGGCGCGCACGCCGGGCGAGTTCGCGCAGCACGAGACCCCGGCCGCCGTCCCGCTCGATTCCGCGACGCTAACCGTAGCGCCCAACCCGGCGACGCTCGGCACGCCGCAATCCTTTCGTGGAACCTTGATGCCGGCACGCGCTCGCGGAGTCATCTATGCGTACGCCCTCGACTACGGCGACGGCACCGAAGTTTCGTTGGCAGTGGGAGCCGGAGCCACGCCGTTCACGTTCTCACACACGTATGCAGCGGTTGGAACGTACACGGCAAACGTCTATCGCACGGCGCCCGCGCCGCGGGCTTCGCTCGTGGCCGTCACCGTCGTCGTCACGTTGCCGCAGACGCCACGCGTGCCCATCGGGCACATTTACTCGACATCATTCACCATCTCGCCCGTGCTGGCAGGCGGCGAAACGAACGTCCTGATCCAGTGGTCGGCCGCCGTGCCTGCCATGGGCACGATTCTCGATCCGATCGAAGGCTACGTCGACTTGCTCGACGTGAACGGCGCGCTCGTGCGGCGCAGCGACGTCTTCGAAATCTCACGGGCCGACTATGCTGGGCCCGGCGTCCACACATCGTCGATTCCGTACGACACGCCGGTCGACGCGCACGGCACCTATCAAATGCGGGTCGTATTATTTTCCGCGCAAGGCGGCACGATTTCCGTCGGCGCGCCGGCGACGCTTCTCGTCCTCGGCGGTCCCGACCCCGAGGTAAAACTCAGCGCGCAATTCCACGATACCGGTAGCCTTGAAATCGGCCCGCATGCGGGGCAACCCGGCGCGACGTTCGATCCCGGCCTGACGCTGGGATTTCTCATGCCGACGTATTCGGGAACATTGACTGGACTCTTCGATCCGATTTCGCGACGCTCGGATCCGCTGCTCACCATAAAGTCCGGCGCGCAAACACAGATCCCCGCACCCGACGTCGCCGCAACATCGTCGCCGCCACCCGCGAGCGCCGCGAATTCCGCACAGCATAGCTACTTGGACGTCGCGGGCCGAGGCCAGATCGCGTTGCCCGACGCGCTCGGCGGCGGAGTTACGCTGCGCGGCCTCGACATCGAGGACACTGTCGGCCCAACGACCTATCAAGCGGGCTACGGATACACGCAACTCGGCACCGCCGGCACGTCGTCCGAACGCGGCCTCGCCGGCGATCTCAACCGGACGTTCGGCGGCGACGGTAACGTGCGCCTCACGTACTTCGGGCGTCAAGACGATCCGCTGCAGTACCCACCAGCGACCGGGCCATCCGGCGCTACAGGACCGCTCGTGACCGACAGCGAGCTGCTGCAGGTGAGTACGCCGACGTTCGACGGGTTCAAGCTTTCGGCGTCCACCGCGTTCTCGGACGCGCAGGGGTTGCTCGACACCTACCGCAGCAACGATGCGGCGACCGATGCCGGGTTCACGTGGGCCCGCCAGAAGGCAACCTTCGCGTTCGACTATCACAATAGCGGACCCAACTTCGCAGTCGGCAGCGGTCCGAGCGCGGCCTCCGACCGCGTCGGCTTTACGAGCACTGCCGCGATCCCGCTCGGAGCCGCGGTTGCGGCGGCACTGAACTACAGCAAGGATGAGACCCGCGACGCATTCTCGCGACAGAGCGATGCCGGAGCGACGTTCAACTTTACGCTGCCTCGGTCGTCGACGCTCGCGCTGGGCGCAACGCGCGATACGCAACTCGCGCCGACCGCAAATACGCGCACCGACGGTGCGACGGCCGCGCTCGGTACGCACCTCGGGATCGGAACGCTCTCGCTCAACGCCGCGCTGTCATCCACGATCGACTTCGTGTCGCCGATCGATGATGCGGTTTCGCGCACCGCATCGCTCCAGTACGCGCTGCAAACCAACGGCCACTCGCTCGGTATCGGGATCAACACGACGATGCTCTCAGGCGCGAGCGGTGCGCCGATCCCGACGGCGAGCGCGATGCCGCTCACCAGCCGCGGCGGCAACGCGCAGGTAGGCGAGAGCCTCACGTACGGGTTCCCTTTCGGCGGCAGGCTGGTCGGCGGCACGGTCGTCCGCGGCTTCGAGCTACAGCTTTCGGGAACCAACACGTCGTCTCACTCGAGCAGCAGCGGCGGCTACGATGAGGGGCTCTCGAGCATCCTTTCCTATCACCTCACATCGCATCTCGCACTCGGTTTGCGCGGCGAGTACGATTGGCACGGCGACATCGTCGCGGCCAATCGACACAAGGAATCGGCGTTACGGCTGCGGCTGGACCTGACTCAATAAGGGGCGCGCGTCCGGTGGACGGTCCGGGGACGCTGCCGATTTAGGATCCGATTACCCCACGTACTCAAGTGGGCGCATCCTGAAAGGAAATCACCCGCAATGGACGTCAAACTCACTCGCCCCCCCAAGCCGCTTCGGGCGCCGGCCCTGGCTGCGTTACTGGGGCTCGCCCTCGTAGGGCTCCCCAGCTTAGCCCTTAGCAACACCACGCCCACACCGACCGGAGTACAGCTCACCAAGGACAACAGTTTGTGCCTCCAGCACGGCGGTGATCTGGCTTGCGCGAAGTTGCAGACTGCCGGTTACACGGCAATCGTTTGGAACGGCGAAACTGCTGCGAACCGGTACGAAGTGTATCGCACCTACAAGCAGGGTCCGCCCCTCGAGATCGGCATCGTTCAGTACAACAGCGATCCCGTCCCCGTCGTCCCGACGTTCTTCATGCTAGCCAGTGTCACCCCAGGCGCGTGTTACGCCGTTAGCGAGTATAAGCAAGGTGAAACGAGCGCACGCAGCATTCCGTGGTGCGTCCACGATAGCTTCAAGGTAAGACCTATACCGTAATCCACTCCGTATATCGCCTTACAGAAGAAACTTGCGCATCACCGCGACGTCCAGCTTCCAGGTGTGTTGCGGGAGGATCGCCTCAAGCTTGTAGCCGCAGGCTGCGAAGAACGTCTGGGCCGGCAAGCCTGAAGGCACTTCGACCGTGACCTTGTGGCAGTTGTAGTAGTTCCCGAGTTGTTCCGCACGCTCGACGAGCAGCCGGCCGATACCGCGGCGCCGGTGATCCGGAGCGACGATCAGCGACTCGAGGTGCGTGAGCGAGGCTGCGATGCGCAGGCCCGCGACGCCGACGATCGCGCCGTTCTCCGTAGCCGCGAGTTCGTGGCGCTGCTCGTGCCAGATGACGCGGAAGTTCCATTCCGTGGAAAGCGCTTCGCGTTCGTGCGTGTGCCGGAATTCGGCGGTACGTTCGGGCTGCACGGCCTCGATCTCGATCGCGGCTTCAGGCACCGCTTGCGGCTGCAACCTCGGTCGCGACATCGAGCGTCCATCCGTCGTAAGCCGCGAACATGCGGAAACCCAAGTCGTCTTCGAGCTCTTTCGCAAGCCGCTCGGGACGCGCTTCGAGCATCTTCGTCGAGAAGTGCGTCATCACGCCGACCTTGGGCCGAACCTCGGCGAACACGGTGCGCGCCTCTTCGAGGTTCATGTGATCGACCTTCATCGAATCGCGATAGCGCAAGACGTT
>Ga0302326_10019975_pt1 | contig 13806 bp, 14 predicted proteins | sample Palsa_T0_3_FD_202264 | JGI IMG/M metagenome (GOLD analysis project Ga0302326, IMG submission 202264) | Peat permafrost microbial communities from Stordalen Mire near Abisko, Sweden - Palsa_T0_3 | ecosystem: Environmental > Terrestrial > Soil > Palsa > Peat permafrost | place: Sweden: Abisko... | reverse complement strand
GGCGAATTTCACAGCGAACTGTTGACGCTGGTCCACTTGGCGACAACCTTGGTTCCGAAGGCGCCAACGACCGAGATCGCGGCGACGATGATCAACCCCGCGATGAGAACGTACTCGATGATCTCGCCGCCCTCCTCGTCGCGAATGATCTCTTTAAATCGGCTCATGACAGCGTGCATGTATTGGCTCCGATCTAGCGGCGGCAAGCGAAAAAACCATCAGGCCCGGGCCGGATTGCCATCATGGCTAACCGGCTCCGGGCCGTGTGGTTCGGTGAGACAAGCAGTCAGCTGCGTGAAGCAGCGTTCCCCGCGTGAGGTGACGAGTCGAAACTCGACGCCCTTTCCAGCCCGGTTGCCCGAGCTGGGCCCGATTACATCGAGCTGTTAAGCGAGGTCCACTTGGCGACGACCTTGCCGCCAACGGCGCCGATGACGGCGATAGCCGCAACGACGATCAAACCGGCGATCAGTGCGTATTCCAGCACTTCGCCACCCTGCTCATCCTTGATCAACTTGCTGCACAGGTTCTTGATGGCCTGCATGACGGACTCCCAAAAGCAACCCGCGGCCCCGGCCGATCGATCGATCCACCGAGTACGCTCTTGCCCGCGGCGCCCTTGCACCGGACACCGGCAAAGCCGGGCCGTGGGTACGATCACGGGAGCAAGCGCCTATCGCGCCGTGATCCGCCGCACGGCGGATCACGCTGGTTTCTCCCCTCATCCTCACGGACGCCTCCGCGGCGCACGCTCGGAGCGAAGGACCAGTTGCACTCCTGTTTTCGTCTGAAAAGAGCTGTGGCTTAATCGGATCGCGCTGAACTTTGCTGAACCGAGTTATCCGACCTGAAGGACGTCTGATAATTGACTGGTTCGTTTGTCGCACCGCGTTTCGACGACCGCACGCTGGTTGGCGATTTGATCGGGTGACAATATATATTCCTCTACAATGACCACAACCATCGAGTCCGCCCCACCGTCTCGGATACCCACCAACCACCTTGCCCGCCTGGTGCTGCTCACCTTCATCGTCACATTTGTGATGTCCCGAATGGTGGTCATTCTGATTATGTCGCGGACGATGCCAGACTTGTTTCTGCACGTGGGCGGAACGCATGTGCACCATCTCAACTATGGGATCTTTCTGCTGAGCGGAATTGGTGGTTACCTCATATTCGCACGGCCGGAGGGGGGAAGGTTGGACGTGGCCGCCGTCGTGTACGGCGTGGGTCTGGCCCTGACCTTTGATGAATTCGGAATGTGGATTCATCTGGGAGGAAGTTATTGGCAACGCGCCAGCTACGATGCGGTTGTGACCATCGCATCGGTGCTCGGGCTGATCGCCTACGCGCCCACCTGGAAGCATTTCAATTGGAAGCACAAATTCGCCGCGATTCTATTGTTGGCACTCTTGATCGGCTTTGGTTTGTTACTTGGGCGATCGGTGCGCCTGTATGGCCAGGATCACGGCTGGCGATCGCTGGCGGATTTGGAAATTGCCGGCCCGCAATGAGGCTGCCAACTGTCATACCGCGTGTTTCTCCATACCACCCGGCCGCTGCGACACATCCGGAGCGCATAGCAGAGTAGCGCCAGTAAGACAGCGCAGCCAAGCGGAAACAACAAGGCGTACCGCCGCGGCTGTCCGGCCTTGCCATAGGTCAGGACGAGAAAACCGCTCATCACCAAAAGATGAGCCACGGCCACGGGCAGCCACATTGGGTGCAAGAGGCCGTAGAACAACATTGGGTAGGCGCTCAGTCCGATAATGGGAAGAAGCACGATCACCGTCGCGATCCTTCCGATTCGCCGCCTGCTGGTGCCGGAGTAGATCCGGCCCCATCCGTGCAGCATTTGCTGTAGGGTGGCGTGCATTCGCGTGGTGGCCAGGTGATCGCCAAACAGAAGGCGCGTGCGGAATCCGCTGGATTTCAAGCAGCGCATCAATTCGACATCCTCGGTGATCTGATCGCGCACGGCCGAATGTCCGCCGACCGATTCATAAGCGCTGCGGCGAATGAGAAAGAACTGACCGTTGGCGGCCGCGCTGGCTTTGCGTTTGTCGTTATTGGTCGCCGAGACCGTGAACATGATCGCCCAGGTCGCCGCCGCGAGGGGAAGAACGAGTTTCTCCCAGAATGTGTGGCATTCCAGTTTGGTGAGAACGCTGACGGCGTCGTACTTGCGATCCACCGCGTTGGAAAGGGCGATGGAAAGCGCTCGCGGCTGAAGCTGTACATCGGAATCGACAAAGAGAAGCCAATCACTCGTGACGGTGGCCGCCGCGGTTGCCAGGGCGTGACATTTGCCCAGCCAACCCGCGGGCAATCCGCCGACGGGGATGTGAATGACGCGGAGTTGGCTCGATCGAGGCGAAGGCACCCCCGCAAAGCGGGGGGCTAACGGCGACTCATTTCCGTTAGCCCCCCGCTCTGCGGGGGTTTTTTCGGGGATTTCCGCCGCGAGGCCATCGAGCACCGCACCGGTGTCATCGGTGCTGCGATCGTCAACCGCCAAGACATCGAACTGCTCGTAATCCTGTGCGAGGACGCTTTGCACACAGCGCGCGATCTCGCGGCCTTCATCCTTGGCGGGGATCAAAACCGTCACGGTGGGCAACGGATCGGGAAGCGGCATCGCCCGCTTGAGCCGATTCATCCGCGATGCGGCGAGCAGATAGCTGGCGAACATGTCGACCCAGGCGAGGGGGCCGAGGATCAGATAGGCGGCGAAGAGCATTGCATGGATGTGCAATATGGGTTGCATCGGGTAGGCGGTTATTGCGCAGATAAACGGGGTTGTGTATGCGAATGCAACGTTTTGCAACGTTTCCATAAATAATATATCATATTATTGCTTTTTATATCATAAGAATTTATTATAAAGAATCTTATATCGTGCAACGCCGAATGCAGCAACGTTTCAAAGGTTACATTGGAGCGGGCGGGACCGGAGCCTGTTAGGCTCCGGCTACCGAGAAACTCGATGGTTTTCTCGCGATCACGCAAATCCAGAGGCGCGTCGCTGTCGTGGCTGAGGTCCGAATTTTCGCGCATAAACCGGTCGGCCGAGTAGAATCCAGCGCGGCTGGCGAATCTTTTCGCCAGGCAGCGCGCATCATCTCCGACCCCGGTAGGGTCAACATAGATCGGAAGCATATATGAAGATGTCGCTCCTATCGATTCTTTTGCTCATCGCGGCAGGCGCAGCTCCGACAACGCAGCCCGCCGCAACGGAATTACCGGAGTTGAGGCGCGAGTTGGCTAGCTTGGCCTTGATCTGGGCACCCTATGGCGCGAACTATCCGGGGGCAGCGGAGGCGAAGGCAAAGATTACACAGTTGAAGGAGCGAATCGCCAAGCTGGAGGCCGACGTCCCTCCAGGTGTGGCTCCGGCGCGCGAACGGATCGACCGCGAATTGCTTATCACCAAACAGCGCCTGTCGCAATTGCATCCGAATACGCCAGAGACGACCGTGCTAGAAGCCTACATCGCCAAGCTCGAAGCATCGCGCGGCAACGTGGATCAGACTGTTTCCACAGTTCCGGCGAGCAAGCCCCTGGATGGAGCGGTGCTGCGGCTTAAAACCGAAATAGCCGTCAGCCAAATGCGGTTCGGCACCGAGACTCGCTATGCCGTCTGGCTGAAGGCAACTGTCGCTCGCTTCGAAGCAGCGGGGGGCAAGATCGAGTCGGAGGACGTAAACCGGAGCATCCAGCAACTCACCGATGAACGCCAACAGCTATTGAAAACATACGGCATGCGGTATCCGGCGGTAATCGACAACGGGAACGCCATCAGCTATTTGAAGTCCCTGGTTGCGGGCGATGGCCAAGCTCCAGCCGATTCGAAACAGGGGCCGGCGACGAAATAAAAACGGGGCGATCTGCGATAGATCGCCCCGGGTGTGTTAAATTTCAGATCAACCGCTCACGCATTCTTGCTCGCCAGCAACTTCTTCACTTCGCCGACCAGATAAAAACTGCCGGTGACGCAGATCAGGTCTTCGCGGCTGACGGCGCGGTAGGCGATGTCCAGGGCGTCCTGCAAGCTGGTGGCGACCTGGGCCATCTTGCCGTAGAGCTCGACGTAGCGCGCGGCCAGTTCGTGGGGATCGGCGGTGCGGATGTTGTTGACCTTGGTGAAGATGACTTTGTCGGCGCCACTGGTGATGCGCTCGAGCATGCCCGGCACGTCCTTGTCGGCACAGCAACCAAAGATCACTACCATCGAATCGTAGGGAATGTGCTGGCCGATGCCGCGCATCATGGCGTCGATGCTGGCGGCGTTGTGTGCGCCGTCGGCCATCAGACGGGGCGTGGTGGTGAGCATTTCCATTCGGCCGGCCAATTTGGTTTTGCCCAGGCCTTCCATGGCGGATGAATCGGTCACCGGGAAGCCGCGGCTCTTGAGGCGGTCGATGATGGAGAGCGCCAGGCCGCAGTTTAGCGCCTGGTGTTCGCCCAGGAGAGGCACGGCAAGGTGCTCGAACCTGCTGCTGGGCGTGGTGAGGCAGACGCGGTTGTGCGGGCCGAGCAGCCGGCTGGATTCGAACCGGTAGCTGAAATCGATCGTCTTTCCCGTCACATCCAGGGGCGCGCCGACCTTCTCGGCGACACGACGGAGCACCGCTTCTACTTCCGGCGGCTGCTGAACCGTGATGGCCGGGATGCCGGCCTTAAAAATACCGGCCTTTTCTTCGGCGATTTTCGCCAGCGTGTAGCCCAGCTGCGCCATGTGATCTTTACTGATGCTGGTGATGGCGGTGACTTCGGGCTTGATGACGTTGGTGCTGTCCAATCGACCGCCCAGACCGGTTTCAATGACCGCGATATCCACCTTCTCTTCGGCAAAATGCTTGAAGGCGATGGCGGTCAGCACATCGAAATAAGTGGGGACGGGCTTGGAGCGGGCGATGATCGGCTCAACGAGCTTGGTGAGGCGGGCAAATTCGGCCTGGGAGATCGTCTCGCCGTTGACGCAAATCCGCTCACGAATATCGATCAGATGCGGACTGGTATAGAGCCCCACTTTATAACCAGCGGCCTGGAGCATGGACGCGGTCATGGCGGCGGTAGAGCCCTTGCCCTTGGTGCCGGCGATATGGACCGAGCGGAAATGTTCGTGGGGATTGCCCAATCGCTTGAGCAGCGTGCGCATTCGGTCCAAATCGAAGTTTTGCGTCGTGTAACGAACGATTCGCAGGCGTTCGTAGTCGTTGAGGGACGCGAGAAATCGAAGGGCTTTGGCGTAGCTGTTGATGCCCCCGGCAACTTTGATGGGGGAGCCGCCATGGCGATCTGCAACGGCGAAGGGCGTGAGCTTTCGCGTGGTCTTCACGGCGGCCCTCACAGCGGATCGGCCAGGCACGGGGCGACGGCTGGCGGCGCGTTTGATAGCCACGGCAATCCCCCCGCCGGTGCTTCGAGCCGACCCCCCGCGTTGCACGGAACGCCGATCCTTTGTGCGCATGCCCATAGATTCGCCATCCTATCAGCTTGGGGGGATTGTTTCAACTTTCGAGCATAAATGGTTGTTTCCAATCAGCTTGTGTCGTTGGACGGGAAAACCTCTTGCCAGCCAAATGGGCAGTTCGTCTCTTTTTTCACAATGCCGGGTGGGTTGCGGAGGCCCTCCGGGCAAATGTCTGAATTCCCGATAGGGATTTTGAGGCGTGCCGTAGGAGCCGCCACGGTGAGGGAGCGGTGGAGGCGAAGATCGCTCCGTGACGGCCGCGGGTCGCATTCAATTACCCGCCCGTGATTGCGCTAAATCCGGGGCGGCGCGAGTGCGCTCCGCCCCGGCGTGGCGGTAATGCGATTGCCCTGAAAGGGACTGCCGGCATTTTACTTCATATCGGTGGATCGTTACCCTCTCGCCACCTCACCGATTGTCCGCGACATGATTCGACCCACCCCAAAGCAGAAAGATCGCAACGCCATTGAAACGGTGGCGTTCGTCAGCCTGGGTTGCCCGAAAAACCTCGTGGACAGCGAGCGAATGCTCGGGCTGCTTGCGGCGGATGGGATCACCGTGACGGCGGATGCGAGCACCGCGGATGCGATCGTGATCAATACCTGCGGCTTCCTCGAAGCCAGCAAAACCGAATCGCTCAAGGAAATTCGTGATGCCATCGCTCTGAAAGCCAACGGCCAGGTCAAGCGCGTGGTCGTCGCCGGCTGTCTGGTGCAGCGGCACAAAACCAAGCTGCTGGCGGATGCGCCCGGTGTGGATCGGCTGGTGGGCGTGTTTGATCGAGAGCACATCGTCGATGCGGTGCGGGGGAAGGAGAACCCGCGGCAGGATCACGGGCATTATCTTGGAAAATACCATGACCTCTCGGCTGTGGAACCGTCGGCAGTGGGTGTGGCGGTGAGTGTGCGCGAAGGGCAAGCGGAAATGGATGGCGCTGCCCTGAGAAAATCGAAGCAGCTTCGCGTGTTTGAGAATGACCGGGCGCGCTTGCGGCTGACGCCACGTCACTATGCTTATCTGCGAATGAGCGAGGGGTGCAATCAGGGGTGCACGTTCTGCACGATTCCGTCCATTCGCGGGCCGATGCGCTCCAAACCGATCGAGCAGATTCTCGCCGAGGCGAGGGAGCTGGCGGCGGATGGTGCGGTGGAGCTGAATCTGATTGGGCAGGACACGACCAGCTACGGCACAGACATCGCCTATGCCGAAGGACTGTCCGGCTTGTTGCGAACGCTCGATCGCGATCTGAAGGATGTGCACTGGCTTCGGCTGATGTACGCGTATCCATCGTGTTTCACGGATGAGATGATCGACACGATAGCGGCTTGCGATCACGTGGTGAAATACATCGATATGCCGCTTCAGCACATCAGCGATCCGATTTTGTCGATGATGCGCCGGCGTGTGACGCGGCGGGAAATCGAGACGTTGCTGACGAAGTTGCGGACGCGGGTTCCGGGCATCGCGATTCGGACGACATTCATTGCAGGCTCGCCTGGGGAGACGGATGAGCAGCATGCCGAGTTGGTGAAATTCGTGCGCGAGTTCGGATTCGACATGATGGGCGTGTTCCCGTTCAGTGCGGAGCCGGGCACAGCGATGGGACGGATGGACGGGCAGATTCCGGATGCGGTCAAACAAGCGCGCGTGGAGGAACTGATGCTCGCGCAGCAGGAGGTGGCGTTCGCGAAGGCGCAAGCGATGAAGGGACGCACCATTGAGGTTCTGGTGGAGCGGCCAGCGGGTCGCGATGCGGAAGATGGGTGGGTCGCGCGCAGCAGATCCCAGGCGCCGGAGATCGATTCGGTTGTCTTTGTGCATTCGGAGACGGAGCTGCATGCGGGGCAGTTGCTGGAGGTGAAGGTGACGGATTTTCAGGCGTATGATTTGGTTGCGGAGGTGCCGCGGAAAAAGTCACGGGGGCTCAGGGTGCTGGCGAGCACGCTGGGGTAGCGCGCCATATCGTCAGGATTTAAGATTTTATTTATTGAGCGTCAGAAAATTGTTGTCAGCTAGAATTGCGGTCGCCGTCTTCCGCTTGCCGCTTAGCGGGCCAGTGGCGCCCGCTGGCCCGCTAAGCCGCGAGCGGCAGGACTGCGTTCAACTGACAACGATAATCTGACATTCAATAAATGGGTTTCAAGTGGCCCGTTCGGGCGGTCGCGTGTGCCGTCGCGTCATCACTCATGGGTCACATTGGCGCAGCGGGCGGCGGCATCGGTAGGCCGGGATTGGGGTTGTGCGGGTTCTGCTCGAAGAGAGCGACAACCTCGGGCTTGCGGAAATAGATGAGAACCAGAACGGCGAAGGTCGTTGCGAGCGTCCATCCGATCATCGCGGCCACGACGCCGCTCGCCTTAGCAATCATCAGCATTTGCTGGGGGTTGCTGCGAAATGCGGGGTTTTGCTGGAATGCGGGGTTCTGCTGAAACGCGGGGTTTTGTGATGTGGCCGGTACCAGGACCGCCAGTACGATCACCCATCGCACGAGATCGAAGAGGATATCCACCACTGCCCAACCGACCAGCAGACGGCGGGCCGCCGGTTTTAGATTGAGAGCACCGATGCTCCCTGTCAAAAGGATGGCGCTCAGGAGCACGGCGGACAGACCCAATATCAGCTCAATTACCCTTACCTCCATTGGCTGTGCACCTGCCAACCGTGACATGCCTGGATTGAAGAGCGCAAAGACGCTGAAGATGCCGCCAGCGCCGCGGCAGAGGACGCCCAGTCCGCCAAAGATGATTCCCAGGATCGCCAGAACCGTGAGCATGGTCGGACGGTACGTTGCCGGCGGGTATGGATTGGGGGAGGCAGAAGAGATGGGTGGTTGTGACATAGGGGCTCCTGTTCGATTTTGTTTCCAGTGATGCGGCGGCGGGCAGATCGGCGCACAGCTCGCCTGTCGCAGCCGGGCATGTACATGCGGGGCTTGGACGGCGTCCGCGTTGTCGATCCTTCGCGCCGTTCAGGCTACGTTTGTATTTTGCGGCTTTTCTCCGGGTAGACGATAGAGATGGCCGAAATCGCGATACCACGTGACGAATCGATTGAGCCCTTCCATGAGCGGAACGCGCGGCGCGTAATCCAGTTCGGCTTTGGATCGTGTCAGGTCGGCGAAGGTGCGCTCGACATCGCCCAATTGCGCGGGGCGGCGATCGATGATCGCGGATTCGCCAATCACCGCTTCCAGTGACTCAATCAGATGAGCGAGCGTGACCGGATCGGAGCCGCCGAGGTTGTAAATGCGATAACGATCGCAGCGGTCGAGGCTGGCGATGATTCCCGCGACGATGTCTTCAACGAAGGTGTAATCGCGACTGGTCGAACCATCGCCAAAGACCGGGACGGGCAGTCCGCGGCTGATGAGGCGCGTGAATTTGTGGATCGCCAGATCGGGCCGCTGACGGGGGCCAAAGACAGTGAAGAAACGGAGGCAGAAAACGGGCAATCGATAGAGGTGCCAATAGGTGTAGCAGATCAATTCGCCGCTGCGCTTGGTGGCGGCGTAGGGGCTGATGGGCTCGGCGACGGGGTCTTCCTCGCTGAAGGGCACGCGCCCGAGATTGCCATAGACGCTGCTGCTGCTGGCAAAAACGAATCTCTTGACGCCATTTTCCACCGCGGCCTGCAGCAGGTGTGTCGTGCCTTCGACATTGACCCGGGCGTAGTACGCGGGCTGCTCGATCGACGGGCGAACTCCGGCCATGGCGGCCAGGTGCAGGATGGCGTGCGGCTTGGTCTTGGCGACCAGCGCGCTGATGGCAACGCCGTCGGTGATGTCGATTTCTTCGACGGCGAGCTTTGAGCCATCGCTGGACTTGGTGATGGTCTGCAGGTTCATCTCTTTCCACGAGCGGTCGTAGAAATCGCAAAAGTTATCGACGCCGATCACGCGGTGGCCGCGCGCCAGGAGCGCCTCGGCGGCATGCGAACCGATGAAGCCGGCCGCGCCGGTGACGAGAATGGTCTGAGAATTTTGAGGCCGCGCCATGAAATCCTTTCCAATCATTGCCACTGCATTTATGCGATGCCGATTCTCAAAAATCCCGAGAGGACGGGCACGGGTTCATCGCTTTGGTATCCGCGCAAGGTCGATTCGCCAAAGTGTAATCGCTTCGATGGAGCGAGGAAACAGAAGGAAAACTTCAGTGCTGTTAGATTCGGCGGACGTCGATCACAGGCATGTTCGCGGCCCGCGCGGACTGCAAACCCAGATCCGCATCTTCAAAAGCGCAGCATTGTTGTGGTGGCACGCCCAGGCGGCGGGCGGCTTCGAGAAAAATGTCGGGCGCGGGCTTGCCGTGCGCCACATCATCGGCCGTCACCAGGTACTGGAAGTGCTGCAACAGGTTCATCGATGACAGCGTCTTGCTGCAAATCGCGCGGGTGCCGCCGGTGGCCACGGCCATCGGCAAACGCCCGGCATATTCCAGCACGAGCTGCACCACCGGCTCGATGGGCATTATCTTGGGAATGAGCGCCTCAAAGAGGCGCTCCTTCTGCTGAGCGGCCTGAGCAACGGGGATCGACCAGCCGTGTCGCTCGTTGAGCAGTTCGATGATGCGCGGGGTGGTTATTCCGGCCATCTCATAAAAGAGCGCCTCGGGAAATTCGGCGCCGTGCTCCCGAAGTACGGCCACCCATGACTGATAGTGCAGCGGCATGGTGTCGGCGATGGTGCCGTCGCAGTCGAAAATGAGGCCGCGCGTGCCCGGCGGAATCGAAATCATTGGGGCGGATTGTAGGCCAAGTGCCGCTTGGAGATATCTGTGGAGAGACGGATTCTCCGGACAATCGATCCGGCTCTTCGGCGTACCTCAGAACCGGCGTCAGGGTTAATAAAGCCGAGTTGCGTGCGAGCATTTTTTTGAAACGCCGGGTATCTTTCCGATCTCAGCCGCATGACCATTAAGCCCGATGAATTTGAACGCCTGGCGCTGGAACAGCTCGACATGCTTTATCGCATCGCGCGGCGTCTGACACGAGACCCCGAGCGGGCCGAGGATCTTGTCCAGGAAACTTATCTCCGCGCGTTGCGCGGCAAGGATGGGTTCCAACTGGAATCGTTTGGCATTCGGCCCTGGCTGGTCCGTATCCTGCAAAACCTTCATTTCAGCCGGGGCGCGCGGCAATCGCGCGAACCTGCGGCGATGGAAGACGCACAACTGGAGCTGGCTGGCGCTACCGAGCGGGCTCCATGGTCGGGCGATGGATTTGATGGAATGGACGAGCGATTAGTCCATGCGCTCGACGAATTACCCGATGATTACAAGACCGTGATGCTGCTCTGGGCGCTGGACGAATTGTCCTACAAAGAAATTGCCCACGCATGCGATATCCCCATTGGGACTGTGATGAGCCGGCTACATCGTGCCCGCCAGCGATTGGCGGAACGACTGGGCGATTTCTGGAAAGAGGATGGGCGGAATCGGGAATAGCCCCGCCGCGAACGTAGTTACTAACTGAAGGCACAATCTGATCGCTCCATTGCCGTTTTTTCATGCCAGAACGCAACTCGCCAACTTTTGACGACCCTGACCTCAAAGCGGCGCTGCGGCGCGCCTTGGTGGAGGAAAAGGCTCCGGTTGCGCTACGCGCTCGTGTGCAGGAGATGATCGCAGGCGAGCCGGTTCAAGCTCCTGCCAATCTAAGACCATCAAAAACCTTTTGGCGGCATCCTTTTTTGAATTTGGCGGCGGCGGCGATCATTTTGGTTTGTGTCGGCCTAGCTGCCTGGCATTTCGAAGCGAGGCACAACGATGCTCAACTGGCGACGGCGGCCGCATTGCCCGAGGCTTTTGCCCATGATCTGGTAGTGAGGCACGACTACTGCGCGGCGCAGCCGGATCATCATGTTCTCAAGGGCGTGGCGGATGATGACTTTCGCCTGATGACGCAAAAACTCCGGGAGCAACTTGGTTTCCCAGTGCTAGCCGCGGCCGCCGGCGATGGATGGCACTTTTGCGGGGCATCGGCGTTTTGCATGGTAGGCCAGGCGCGCTCAGCGCATTTGGTGTTCAAGCAGAATGGCCAGTCGCTGTCGATTTTTTCGGTGGCGGTCTCTTCTGAATCATGGCCAGACGGACGGCCGCCCGCCGAAGGCGAGCATTTCGCCAACACGCAGGCGGGGCACCCGATCGTGAGCTGGATTCATGATGGGACCGTCTACAGCGTGGTGGGCGCTGGTCCAAACGATTCGCTCAAGCTCGAGGATATCACACCCATCGCCGATCACATCCGCGTCGCCCTTTCAGGGCCTGGTCCAATAGAAGCCGATCGGATATCCGTGGCGCTCCGGTGAAACTTTCTGACGCCCTCACGCTGCAAATATAGGAAAGTCCATGTACAGCCACCTTCATGTAGGCGTCGGTCTCGGCTAGGATTGCGGTATGGATCAGCGCACCGAAACCGTCGCCCCGCCGCAGGAGACACGTGCTCCCGAGAGCAACATCAAGGAGACGATCGAATCGATTCTGATCGCCTTCATCCTCGCGTTCATTTTCCGTGCGTTTGTTGTCGAGGCGTTTGTCATTCCCACCGGCTCGATGGCGCCGACGCTCCTGGGCGCGCACATGCGATTCACCTGCCCGGACTGCGGGTATCGCTTTGACGTGAACTATCCCACCAAATCGGGGCGGGACGATGACCTGACGGTTCCGCGATTTGCCAAAGTCGAGCGGGGGAACGAAGACCCGATCGACCGTGTGTTTTCCATTTATTGTCCCAACTGCGGGTACAAGATTCCGCGCCATAATGCGGAAGATTCCGACAACAGCGCAACCGCCCCGCCGGTACGATATGGGGACCGCATTTTGGTGCTGAAATATCTGTATCTTTTTCAGGATCCGCGGCGGTGGGATGTGGTCGTTTTCAAAGCCCCGCCGAATCCGATCGAGGACGATTATTCGGTCAATTACATCAAGCGGCTGACGGGCAAGCCCGGAGAATCGATCATGATTCTCGATGGCGACGTCTACGTCGCCCCGCCGGGAACCAGTGGAACGCAGTTGAAGGACTTCACCATCCAGACCAAGGCGCGCAGCGCCCAGGACGCGCTGTGGCGAGTGGTGTATGACAATGATTTCCATCCGCGCGGATTGCCTCGCGAGGAGACCGATGCATCGGGCGAGATTGTTCGGACCGATGCGGCTTGGGAACAGCCTTGGAAGATCCAGCCGGGAGGGCGTGGGTGGAACCTCGATGTCTCAGATGCCTCGAAACAAGGCCGCATCTTCCGATTCGACGCGATGGACAGCGGTGGAACAATCGCCTTTGACCCGGATGCCGACAGCGCGAAATTTTCTCTCACCGATTGGCTGGCGTACGACCAGGTGGCTGAGTTGGTCGACTATCCGGCGGATATCTACAACCGACCTCCAAACCTTCCGGGCGAAAACAACGTCAGCGATGTGAAACTCGCTTTCAGCTATCGGCGTTTATCGGGCGATGGCGCGCTGTCGGCTGAGCTGTCGAAACTGGATCACAAGTTCCGCGCGGATATTTTTGCCGATCATGTCTCGCTGCACTCGAGCGTGAACGGCGTTGACGAGGAGATCGGCTCGGAGCCGGTATCACTGCAAAGCGGCGTGCATCGCGTTGAGTTCACCAACGTTGACTACCGGGTTACCGTTCGAATCGATGATCGTGACGTGATTCAGACGACGCCGGATCAATACTCGCCGAACCTTCCATTTCTGCTCGATGCATTCAGGCGGAACCTTCAGCTTTTCAAGCCGACGATCCGAATTACCGCAATTGCGCAGACCAGCGAACTGTCGCACATTGGACTCTGGCGAGACGTGTATTACGGGAATCACGGCCGGCAAAGCGGCAGCTCCGAGCCTTTCCATGCCAGTCCGGAAAACTTTCCAGACAATGTCATGCACCTTGGCAGCGATGAGTATTTCGTCCTGGGAGATAATTCGCCCATCAGCGGAGACGCGCGGTACTGGAGCGAACCAATCAAGCTTGACAACGAAGAGCTGAACGCGGCCTCCGGGCTGGTGCCGGGTCGATTTTTGCTGGGCAAGGCGTTCTTTGTTTACTGGCCGACGGGCTTTCGGCCGTTCGATTCGGCTCCGGCACTGGTGCCGAATTTTGGGGATATGCGGTTGATACATTGAGCGATGTGGATTGATTTCAGCCCAGGCCGGAAGGCCAGGGTTCGACGTTGAATAGTGCGCCTATTTCTGTTCGGCCTGGGCCTGATACCGTTCCCGACGTTATCCGTGATGCTGCGCAGCGGCCCTCCGGTCGCCAGCGCAGCAGCATTGTGGATAACTCGGCCAAACGAACAACTGCCATTGTTGACAAGCTGTCGCCCTCGA
>Ga0302326_10019974_pt1 | contig 13806 bp, 15 predicted proteins | sample Palsa_T0_3_FD_202264 | JGI IMG/M metagenome (GOLD analysis project Ga0302326, IMG submission 202264) | Peat permafrost microbial communities from Stordalen Mire near Abisko, Sweden - Palsa_T0_3 | ecosystem: Environmental > Terrestrial > Soil > Palsa > Peat permafrost | place: Sweden: Abisko... | reverse complement strand
TGCACATTGATTTCCAAATATTTCAAACTGAGCCACTACCAGAACACTCAGTAAGATTGCGCCTCGCACTAAGTTTGGTAGAATAAACGGCTGATCTACAACCTGCTGTTTCACACCAGTGCTGCCGCCCTGCTGGAGATCGCCCGCAATCCCCGGCACCTCGGCGCGGAGATCGGCTTCTTCAGCGTGCTCCATACTTGGGACCAGCGACTGCAACATCATCCCCATGTCCACTGCGTGGTTGCCGCCGGCGGTCTCGCTCCAGATCATTCCCGCTGGATCTCCTCGCGCTGCTCCTTCTTCCTTCCCGTCAAGGTGCTCAGCCGTGTCTTCCGCGGCAAGTTTATCGCCGGACTCAAGACCGCCTTTCAGGCCGGCGCACTCCAGTTCCACGGACATCTCTTACCGCTTGCGGAACCGCGCGCCTTCGCAGCTTGGCTTCGGATCCTGTTTCGCCACGACTGGGTCGTCTACTCCAAACAGCCTTTCGGAGGGCCAGAACATGTGCTGCGCTATCTGGGCGCCTACACCCATCGTGTCGCCATTTCCAACAGCAGACTGCTTGCTCTATCCGAGGGCAAGGTGACCTTTCGCTGGCGCGACTCCGCTCACGACAACAAGAAGCGGCTGATGACTCTGGCCGCCGATGAGTTTCTGCGCCGCTTCCTCCTGCACCTGCTGCCGCGCGGCTTTATGCGCATCCGCAACTTCGGCTTTCTCGCTAACCGGCGGCGAGCAGAACTTCTTCCGCTTTGTTTGCGGTTGCTCCAGTCATCCGATCATCCAGCGGTTGCAACTGCCTCGCCGGCCGCGCTGCCCATTCCCTCGCCATGGCGATGTCCACTTTGCGGCGGAACTATGCAGATTGTCGAACGCCTCTCCGCCGCGCAACTCCTCCTCCTCCGATCCCCACCTCCTCTCAGCCGGTGCGCCTCATGAATCCACATCTCCAGCCTCGAATCTCGATCGTGCTTCGGCGCGCACACTGGTTCTGTGTCTCACATTTCTCAGAATGCAGCATGGTGGTGCGATTCAGACTCTCCGATGCGCCGCCCCGTGCCCATTCTCTCTGCCACCCGCTATCCCAAGCCCTCTGACCCCAACGGCAAACTCGCAAACCATCAACAACGGCTCATCCAGATACAAATCCCATAATCCCCCGGGGCGGCTTCCTTCAAGTCGCTGTATCTGAAGCGCCCCTCCACAGCGTCTCAACTCCCAACTCTTCGCTCGTGGGCGCTTCAGATACAGCACTAAGACTTCCCATTACTAATCCGTGGAGCCTCGTTTCGATTACTTCCGAGTTGCCGACAAACCGGACGGAGCCCGGAAACAACCAGTCATGAAGCGTCGTGTGCCCCGGAAATTACGTAGAAGCGCCAGTGGTCAAGCTGGTCAGATCTGGGTCATGCCGCCGTCGACGACCAGTTCGATGCCGGTGATATAGCTACTTTCGTCGGAAGCGAGAAACGACACGGCTTTGGCAATTTCGTCCAAGGTTCCGGTGCGACCGAGGGGTATATTACCCACGACGCTGTCTGCGTACTGCTTGACTTGTTCTTCAGTCATCCCCAGCGAATTGCGATAGCCCGGTGAGGGAATTACGCCAGGACTAACAGCATTCACGCGGATTTTGCGGTCTTTAAGATCCGTGGTGAAGGTGCGCGCGAAAGAACGCACGGCGGCTTTGGATGCGCTGTAGACACTCATCGCGGGCGCTCCAGTACTGGCAACGATCGACGCATTCAGAATGACGGAGCTTCCATCCTTAAGAAGAGGAAGCGCCTTTTGCACGGTGAATAGTAGACCCTTGACGTTCGCGTTGAAAGTGTTGTCGAAGTGCTCTTCGGTGATTGCGGCGAGCGGGGCGAATTGCCCGGTGCCGGCGTTGGCGAATAGAATGTCGATGTGCCCCTTCTGCTGCTTCACAGTGGCGAACAAGCGATCGAGATCCGCAAGGTTTGAGACGTCGCCCTGCACTGCAGTAATACTCTTACCGATCTGCTTCACTGCCGCGTCGAGTTCGCTCTGACGGCGGCCCGTGATAAAGACGTACGCGCCCTCTGCAACGAAGCGTTGTGCCGTAGCAAGACCGATTCCGCTATTGCCTCCAGTGATGACTGCTACTTTTCCTTCGAGCTTACTCATGAGCTTTCTCCTGTTTGATTTCCCATTTCTCATGGCAAATATCCGTACCGCCTAGTACAGATGTCCACGGCGATTGAATAGATGCAATATTTGTACCGATAGGTATGGAAGAGGCATCAAAGATAGGTATGGAACGGAAGAAATCCCCAAAACGAATGGGACGTCCCCGCTCCTTCGATATCGACCGAGCGTTGGACCGCGCGCTGGCGGTGTTCTGGCGAAAGGGATATGAGGGCGCGTCCCTGTCGGACCTGACCAAAGCTGTGGGCGTCAGTCGTCCGAGTCTGTATGCCGCGTTTGGCGACAAAGAAGCGCTGTTCCGCAAGGCGCTCGACCGGTACTTGAAGGGGCCGGCGGCCTACACCCAGGAAGCGTTGAGGGAGCCGACCGCCCGCGCAGTCGTGGAACGAATGTTGCTGGGCGCGGCCGATTTGAACACAGCCCGGCGCAATCCCGGTGGGTGCCTCATGGTGCAAGGTGCGCTTGCGAGTGGCGAAGCGGCCGATTCCATCCGGCACGAACTGACCGCCTGCCGCGCGGCGGGTGAAGCTGCGATGCGCCAGCGTTTCGAGCGTGCGAAATCAGAAGGTGACCTACCGGCCAATGTGAGCCCTGCTGATCTTGCTCGCTACATCGCGACGGTCCTCTACGGAATGGCAGTTCAGGCAGCGGGCGGCGCAAGCCGAAGTAAATTGCAGCGCGTGGTCGAGATGGCGCTGCGAACGTTGCCGATGTGAGACAGCCCGTGGTTTGGTCCACTTTTGTCGGAAGCGACACCCACTGACGCTTGTCTGAACCCAGCCGAGAAGACACAACCCTATAGACCGAATATGACTTCGGGAGGCTTAGGATTGTTCTGAATGTCCCGTTGTATTTGCCCTAGAATGGCCGGGCCGAATCCGCGATTGCGGGCGGATGACGGGCTACCCTTCCATAACCCGGTAAGGTAAGGGTTGCCGACAAACCGCCCAGAATCGATCGCATCCTGTGACAACCTGCTCCGCAAGGCTATAATTGCGCGCACAAATGGGACTTACTTCGGGCACCAAACTCGGGCGGTATGAGATCCTGACTTCCGCCGGCGCTGGCGGCATGGGCGAGGTGTATCGAGCGCGGGACGCACGGCTGAACCGTGATGTGGCCATCAAAGTCCTGCCGGTCGCGTTTGCCAGCGATCTCGCGCGGGCTGGCGGCGGCGCATGAGAAAGGGATTGTTCATCGCGACCTGAAGCCGGAAAACATTTTTGTGACACGCGACGGGCGGCTGAAGATTTTGGACTTTGGGCTAGCGAAGCTTGTGCGTCCCGAAGGCGCGGTGGCTGCTGACGCGGCGACACTAGCATCGCAAACCGAAAGCGGGCGTGGTGATGGGCACGGTCGGATACATGTCGCCGGAGCAGGTGAAAGGGGAGGTGGCCGATCATCGCTCGGACTTGTTCAGCTTTGGCGCGATTTTGTACGAGATGCTTGCGGGGAAGCGCGCGTTTCATGGCAATAGTTCCGTCGAGACCATGAGCGCGATTTTGAAACATGATCCGCCGGAGCTTACGGAGACGAATCGCACTGTGCCGCCGGCACTCGGCCGGATCGTGCGGCACTGCCCGGCAAATGGCCGATGACATTCAGGTTTACTGCAATTGTATGGAGCGCGTGCGCCGGCACGTGCACATTGCGGATCAGGTTTTTGCGGGGAAGATTGACACTCATGATCGCGACCTCAATGCCGAACTGATTTTCCTGCACTTCCGAAAGGCCCTGGAAGAGCTCGCGTTTGCATCCCTGGCCGCCAATCGCGAAAAATATTCGGCAGCTCGTGCCGGATTCGCAACCGAGTGGAACGCCCGCCGAATGCTTGGCTTTGTGGAGAAGGTTAATCCGAACTTTTACCCCGTTCCCCTAAAGCCTCCACAGGCGACCGCGCCGGGCCACAAGTTCTTCGATTCGAATCTCAGAGGGCTTTCTCACGAAGGACGATTTCGTCACGCTTTACGACGGAAGCGCCGAGGTGCTTCATTGCAGGAACCCTTACGCGCCTGGAGATTCGACCATCAACGTCAAATACACCGTTGATGAATGGTCTCGGCGTATCAAACTCTTATTAGGCTGGCACTTTGTTCAGATCGTCGATGTGCAGGGTCTGTGGGTCATTCAGGTTCCCGATGAAGGGCCGGTGCGCGGATTTTTCGGGGCCGCCGATGGTCCTTTTGCTGTCGAATCTCCGGTCTCTTAACGAGTGCGCTTATTCGCGGCGTGCTCGCGCTGCCACACCCCAACCGTAAGCGTCTGACCAACACACCTGTTCGACAGGCGGGGTCTGTGTTGAAGTGTCCAGATGACCGCAAAAACAGAGTCGTCCGTGCCCAAGCGACGTACCCGTGCGGAAGTTCATCAATTGGTGGCCGAGTTTGTGAGCAGCGGTATGCGGCGAGGCGAGTTTTGCCAGAGTCGAGGTTTGAGTTTTAGCACACTGAATCGCCATCTGAAGAAACTGCGTTGGAAGAGAAGGCATACGCCAAATTCACCGGCTGGTCGTTTGGTGCCGGTCGAGTTGGCGGCCAGGAAATCGCCGCAGCAGCAGGAACCGAGTTGTGGGCTGGCCGTGGTGCTGCCGGGCCAGCGCCGGATCGAGGTGCATCCTAATTTCGATACGAGTACGTTCGAACGCCTAGTGGGCATCCTGGAGCGTGCGTAAACCGTGTTTGGACTGGGCCCAGCTACACGGATTTATCTGGCCGCTGGGGTCACCGACATGCGCAAGGGATTCGAAGGGCTGTACGGTCTGGTTCGGGATCGATTGTCGTGTGAGCCTCTGAGCGGGCACCTGTTCTTGTTCTGCAACGGCCAGCGCAATCGATTGAAGGTCCTCGTCTGGGACGGCAGCGGACTCTGGGTCTGTGCCAAGAGGTTGGAGAAAGGGCGTTTTACCTGGCCGCAATCCGGTGATGGGCAGGGCAAGGTCATCCTGAGTCACGAAGAGCTTTCGCTATTGTTGGGCGGGATCGATCTGACCAAAACTAAGCACAAGCGGTGGTACCGAAAGGCTTCCCCCGAGGGACACCCTGTGTCGTAAGTTGCGTGGGTGTTTGAACGTTTCGATCGGCTCTGGTAAATCATTAACTCATTGTGAGTTTAGCTTCCATTCCTTCAGCCCCAGCCGATCTGGACCTCATCGCGCAACTGAAGAGCAAACTACAGTACGCGGAACTCCGGATTCGTGTTCTGGAAGAGCGTCTGCGGCTGATGCGGATTGAGAAGTACGGTGCGGGCGGAGAAAGACTTTCTCAGGCACAATTGCAATTGTTCGAGTTTGAGCCTGTCGTCAGTGAAGCCGAGCAGGCGGAGAGCGAGCACGCGCCAGTGCATCGCTCGACCAAGAAATCCCTCAAGCATCCGGGTCGCCAGGCGTTGCCGGCGAATCTTCCGCACGTCGAGCGGATTCTGCCTTGCACGCCGGATCAGCGCGTATGCAAACGCTGCGGCAAAGAAACAGTTGTGATCGGTTACGAGGAGAGTTCCCATCTGGACGTGGAACCGGCGAAGTACTTCGTTTTGGTCACGAAACGAGAGGAGCGGGCTTGCCGGTCGTGTGAAGATCTCGGCGTCGTCTCAGCACCCCTGCCACCAAGGATCATCGAGAAGTGCCTGGCGAGTGATCAGATCATTATCGACACGATAGTCAGCAAATATTGCAATCACACTCCGCTGCATCGGCAAAGCGTGATTCTGGAAAGAGACACTGGCTTGGAAATCAGCCGAGCGACGCTGGACGGATGGGTTCTCAAAGTCGGCGAGTTGCTGATTCCTATGGTCGCGGCGATGAGGCGAGAGTTGATCAGCGGCAGTTACATTCAGGCGGATGAAACCCCGGTCGATGTGCAGACACGTGAGGGCCGCGGTAAGAACCACCAAGCGTACCTCTGGCAATACAGTCGCCCCGGAGGGGGCGTGGTGTTTGATTTCCGCCTGGGTCGCGGACGCGATGGACCGAAGCGGTTCCTGGGGCAGTTCGAAGGCATTCTCCAAACCGATGGATATTCGGCATACGATCAGATCGGTGGTCCGAGAATTGTACATGCCGCTTGCTGGGCTCACGCAAGAAGAAAGTTTTTCGAGGCGGTGCAGCTAAATCCTCGAGACCCAGTTGCAACCCCGATTGTGGCGCGGATGGACGAACTGTTTGCCGTCGACGCGGAAGCTCGCCGCAAAGCGCTGACCACTGCGGCTCGCAATGCCCAGCGTCAGGAAACAGCCAGACCTCTTCTCGATGACATTCGCAGCAGGATCGAGACGGCGCAGTCCGTTTCATTACCTTCCAGCGCACTCAGCGAGGCTTGCCAATACGCGCTCACACTTTGGAGAAAGCTCACACGATTCCTGGAACATCCAGAACTTGAATTGAGCAACAATCTGGCGGAGAATTCAATGCGTCCCGTGGCTCTTGGTCGAAAGAATTGGTTGCACATCGGCAGCCCACAAGCGGGACCGAAGATTGCAGCGATTCTCTCGGTAGTGGAGAGTTGCCGCAGGTTGAAAATTCCGGTGCGCGACTATCTGACTTCGATCCTTCCGGGGCTTGGCGATCTTTCGATTCAGCGTATTTCCCCATTTACGCCTGTTGCCTGGCGCCCATCCCAGACTCAGTAGGAATGTTGGCATGAAGCGACGCAATCGGCGTTCAGGATTAAAGGTAAACGCCATAACTTTAGACGCGGTAAATTAGCGTGGCAAGATGACGGGAAGATCGTTCTGAGAGATTGCAACAGGACGTTGCAGTGAGAAGAGCCTCTCTGTATTCACAACCAGCACGGTCTTGCCGTCGCCCATGATGGCGGCACCAACGTACTCCGGCACCTGGGCCAGCACGCCGTTCAGCGGCTTAACGACAACTTCGACCTCGCCAAGGAAGTGGTCGACCACGAGGCCGTAGGGACCCGAAGCGGCTTCAATAATCGCAACGGCCAGTTCTGCCCGCCTCTCTTCCATGCGTTCGAATGACAATGCATGGGCCAGCCACAGCATGGGGAACACGGCGCCACGGAATGGCGCGATCGGCTGCCCTTGTACCGATCGCACCGCCGACTTGGAAATTTTCACCATGTTGCGGATGGTCGATATCGGCAACACGACTTCATGGCCCGACACAGCTACCCGAATTCCCTTGGAGACCAGCATGCTGGCGGGAAGTTCGATGCGGAAACGGGTTCCTTTTCCAACTTCGCTCTGAATGCGGATAGCGCCGTGCAGCGCCTCCACGCTGTTGCGCACTACATCCATGCCGACTCCGCGACCGGACAAGTCGGTGACTTTATCGACAGTGGAGAAACCGGCTGCGAGGATGATCTTGAAGGCTGCCTCCTCGTCCATCGCCGCGACCGCTGCCTCGGTAAGCAAGCCTTTCTCGAGTGCACGGCGCTTGAGTTTTTCGGCGTCCAATCCTTTGCCATCGTCCTTGACTTCGATTACGACATTGGAGCCGCGAGTATAGGCGGAGAGATCGATGCGGCCGATGGCGGACTTGCCCTTCCCTGCGCGCTCGGCTTTGGATTCGATTCCATGGTCGGCGGCGTTGCGGATGATATGAGTGAGCGGATCGCCGATGGCGTCGATGACCGTCTTGTCCAGTTCCGTCTCTTCGCCACTTACATGAAGCTCGATGTTTTTGTCGAGGTTTCGCGCAATGTCACGCACCAGGCGAGGGAAGCGCTGAAACACCTGACGCACCGGCATCATTCGGATCGACATCACCGTCGCTTGCAGATCGTCCGCCAACCGGGAGACTTTCGCGCCGGCATCGCGCATCTCCTTGGCCATGCTCTTGCAGGATTCTTCGCCCGCAACGCGTTCGACACGGTCGGCGAAGGCGGGCAGCGCTCCGCGGGCAACCAGGAGTTCCCCGGCCAGACGCATCAGGGCATCCAGTTTGACGGAGTCCACGCGGATACTGGCCGCTGCCGTGGCAGCTTCTGGGGAGGTCGAGATTTCCGCGACTACGGCGGTGCCGGTCGGCGGCGAAGTGACGTTTTCTGCCACAGTTGGCGAATCGACGGCCAGGCGGGCCGCCTCAATCAGGAGTTTCACCTTGGGCAGCCAGCCCCCGTCGAGGGTTCCGACTTGCTGTGCCAGCACGGCTTCGAGAACTTTGCGCGCGGCAATCGTGGCTCCGGCGTGGCCATGCGCTTTGCATGCGGAGATCAGAGTCTGCGCCGCACGATGCGCAGTCGCCAATCCTAGATTCTCGTCTCCGGATTGAAATTGCTCCAAAGCGAAGCCCAGCGCGGAAAAAGCCTGGTGGGTTGCGCCACGGAAGCGGGCGGCCTTGCTCTCGCTGCGAGCAGAGGCCGCAGGCTCCTGGTGCTCGATCAACACATCGCAGTCGTCCTCAACAAACTGGAATACAGCCCGCACTGCCTGCTCGGGCTGCTTGGTGTCGAGGAAAACTTCCCAGCGCAGGTAACACTGCTCCGGGTCAAAGGGGTCCGCTGCGAGGAGACCGGCGGTATCGCAGTGGATTTCCATCTCGCCGAGATCGGTAAGCTCAAGCAGCAGGGAGGCGGGATCGGTTCCAGAAAAGAAAATCTCCCGGTTCGGACGAAACCCAATCTTGTAGCGTGCAGCTACGCTGGCCGCAGCGGCTGCGGTCTGAGCCTTGCTGGTGGCCGCGTCCATCTCCGGCAGAAAAGGCCGCATCGCCGCCAGCACTTCGGTCTCCAACGACAGAGGCGCATCGTCGTCAGTGCTGCCAAGGTTAAGGAGCAGCGCGCAGCAATCGCAGGCCTTCAGTGTGGCGTCGATTAATTCGGGTGTCGCCTCCAGTTGCTTGTTACGGATTCGATTGAAGACCTCCTCGACATGATGGACGAAGTTTGCCAGCCTGCGGAAGCCGGCGCTCGCGCCCGATCCCTTAAGTGTGTGCATTGCTCGGAAGACGCGGTTCACTACCTCCGCGTTGCGCGGGTCAAGTTCGAGAAGCAGAAGCGCGGCGCCGAGGTCAGTCAGCAGGTCGTCCGCTTCATGACGGAAACCAGCTTGTAGTTGTTCCAGGTCTCCAAGTTCCATAGCGACACCATCTCTCCGTGGCTAAAGGTCGTTATGTGCGCAGGACTTTCGTCACCACGGCCAGCAATTGCTCCGGTTCAAAGGGCTTCACAATCCAGCCAGTAGCTCCGGCGGTCTTGCCTTCCTGCTTTTTCTCCGTTTGCGATTCGGTTGTCACCAGCACGATCGGAGTGAATTTGTATTGCGGCAGACCCCGGAGACCGCGCAACAGCTCAATACCAGTCATGTTCGGCATATTGATGTCGCTCAATATAAGATCGAAAGTTTCCGCCGAGGCCTTCGCCAGGGCTTTGGCGCCGTCTTCGGCTTCGACCACTTCGTAGCCGGCGCGCGTGAGCGTCATTTTGACCAATTGACGCATGGTCGCAGAGTCATCGACAACCAGAACTTTCTTAGCCATGTCCCTGCCTCGCAGCTTTTGCCTCGGTGTCCGGCTCGGGCTGAGGCGTTGGAGGTTCTTCACTCCGTCCCGGCGGGTGAACAAAGAACTGCTCCAGACCCCGGCGCTCCAGTGCTGCCAGAAAGCCATCGGATGTCTCGCCGATCTCAAGCAGGCCAGTTTGGCTGCTCACGCGGCAAAGAATCTGAATGATGCTGGTGTCCATGTCTTCCACTTCCCCAGCCTGGAGCCGGATGCTCTGGTGGGCGGCGATTGCAGGTTGGACAGCATCCCATAGCGACCGGGCCTGTTGCACGCCGAGTCTTCCCGCCAGGATCAGCTTCACTCCATCCGCGACAGTTTCTAGTTCAAATGGCATCGAGTGGCTCAGTACCTTCAGAAGAGTTCAACATTGTCGCCGTAAGCTTCCCCCTCCGCCGGTTCGGTCAGCCGGTGGTTGATTTTTTCCGCAGCGCCGCCAACTAAGGCATGGGCGTCATGCTGCTCTTGCATGGTGTAACCGGCGGAAGCGGCTTTCAGATCGAACGGCTTGGCCGACTTGGGATACAGGGCCAGGAGCCGGCCAAGTGCGACATCAAGTTCTCCGAACAGCTCTGTTCCTTCATCGACAAATTTCAACGATTGCACAAGCGCTTCGGTCTTTTGCGTCAGTTGGCGCGCTTCCTGACTGAGAGCTATGACCCCGTCGCATTCCATCCTTCGCGAATTGCGAAATGAGTCGTCCGCGCCATGCGTCATGAGTTCGTTCCGGCACGACTCGACGCCATGAACGTCCGCGGTAATAGTTGCGCCTTGCGACTGAAGCGTTGCGTCAAGCATGGCGAACTGAACCGTAAGATTTCTTTCCAGCTTGAGGACACCGCCGGCTCCTTCGGAAGTCAAGGCGCCCAAGACGCCGATGCCGCGGGCCGATGGCATTTTCTCCGCGCTGATTAAAACATTGAGAGCGAGTCGTTTCATCGACCGCATCGACACCGCCAGTGCTTCCAGTTCTCTACCGTTTGCACGAAGCAGTTCGCGGATAGGGTCAATCTGCGCCAGAACAAAGGTGCCCATGTTTACTTCCCCTTCCAGCAAGCCGACAACTTCAGAACTCGAGGATGCGAGACGATCAACCACTTTTTCGAACTCATCCACCTGTTGACCGCCCGAAGCCTCTCGGGTGTCATCTGCCAGGCCTTGCGCCGAGGCGATTAACCCATTCAATTCTTGCTCGATGCGGCTACCCGTGTTGACGATCTGCTCTCGCACGCTTCTGGCTTGGTGACTCTGCAATAAGAGAACATGTTCGGGTTCGTCTTCCGGTTCGGTGCGGAGGCGGGCGAGCGCCGCGAGAACATGTTCGAGACGCTGGCGAATCGCGTCGTGCCCCTGCAAAGCCACTATGGCTTGGCCGAGGTGTTTGTCAGTTACCGCGCCGAGAACGCTTGCCCTGTTCCGCGCTCGCAGCAGGTCGCGGGGGGTTTGGGAGAGCAGATCGAGGTTGCGCTGGACCCTCTCCTCCGATTCGTTCGCCCGGGCGGCGTAGGAGACCGAAGCCTGTTCGACTGAGCGAGTGGCCGCCAACAGCTTGCCGAGGATTGCAAGCAGAGTATGTTCCTGGGAGTCGCCCGCTTGTTTCATGCGGCTTAATACGTCCTGCATTTCCTCATAGACGCTCAGAATGGAGGCGTTATCTTCGGCGGAGAGTCGCGAGCCCTCAAGGCGGAACTGAAAAGCGATGTGTTTCAGCGGCGCGAGGATCTCCTGTAGGTAGTTCGAAGTGCCGAGCAACTCCCTCGTCCCCTCCGCTGCGGAGGTCAGTTCGCCGCTCACTCCCCGAATTTGTGTCATAAATGTTCTAAAGACACGGCAACCCTTAAGCATCGACTGGCGGATCGCCTCTGTCTGGCTGTCGGCCGCCGCGCCGGTTACGGCCATCTGGGTGGTCGCCTTTTGCATATTCTCCGTCAAGTTTCCGCACGCTCCGAGGGCCTCAATCAGGCTGCCGAACTCTTTTTCGCTCGTTTCCAGGTAGCGGGTCAGGCGCTTGCTCAATTCCTCGAACGCCGCCCACGCCGCCGAAAGAGAGTCTTGTTCTTTCATGCTCCGGTTCATCCCTTGCCGGTTGGAGCGCCCTGCGGAGCCTCGATCCCTAATAGCATGCAGATGTTTTCCACCAAAGGCTGAGGCTCGGTGGGTTTCACGATGTAGAAATTTGCGCCGGCGAGGAAGCCGCGGCTCTTATCCTCCGCCTCAGATTCGGTCGAAATAATGATAATGGGCAGGTCTTTGTAATCGCCGCTGCTGCGCACGCGTCGGATGAACTCGTAGCCGTCCATATTCGCCATGTTGATATCGGTGAGAACCAGATCGAAGTGCCGGCTGTACAGCTTCTCCAGAGCATCCGCGCCATCGACCGCGGTGGCCACGTCGAAATTGGCCTCGCGAAGAATGTAGGAGTGGTAGTTGCGGGTGAACTCGGAGTCGTCGACGATGAGCACGTTCCGTTTCATAGTTAGTCCTTTTGGTAAAGCAAGTGCCCCTCGGCCTTTTTGAGGCGGAATGCCGAAGTGATCCGGCTGACGGATTCGGAATGGCCCAGGAAGATATACCCCCGGGGATTCAACGCGTCGTAGAAGTGGTTCACTACACTGCGTTGCGAAGCGGCGTCAAAATAGATCAGCACGTTGCGGCAAAAGACGAAATCATAGCCGCGCATCGCCTTCATCTCCTCCGGGTTGTTGAGATTAAGCTTTTCCACGCGCACCAGCCGCGCGGTCTCGGGAACGACGCGGAAGCCGGTGACCGTCGGAATCAAGTGCTTGCTGTAATCGGCGGGCACAAACTTGACGGAGCGGTCCCCATAGACCGCATTGCGCGCCAGCTTAATCATGTTTTCGTCGATGTCGGTGGCCACGATTTGAATATCCCAATTGGCGGAATCGGGAAAAACTTCGCGGATAATAATGGCCAGCGTATAAGCTTCCTCGCCGGAGGAGCAGCCCGCGCACCAGATGCGGACGCGCCGGTCTTTGGTCTTCTGCCTGGCGCCAATCAGCTCCGGCATGCAGACGTCGGCGAATGCGGCGAGTTGCTCGAACTCGCGGAACATGTAGGTTTCGTTGGTGGTGATGAGGTTGGCCAGGGCCTGCATCTCTTCGCCCTTGTTGTCGCAATAGCCCAGTTGAAAAATATATTCGTCCGCGGTCTTCAGATTGAGGTGGACGATTCTGCGCTCCACCCGCTTGTTCAGGAAGTAGATTTTCTTGTCGTCGAATTGCAGTCCCAGCTTCTTGTAGATGAGCTTGGTTAGCTTGGTGAACTGCTCGGCGGTGAGTTCCATCGCGGGCGCCTCCTGAGGAGTTCTTCCAGTTCTTCGGCGGCTTCGGGATCCCCTTCGACCGATTGCAGGGAGCGCAGCGCGCTTTCGACCGCGGGGTCGGAGGAGTTGGCCAGAGATTCAACCGCCGCGAGGCCCACCGCCCGGTCGTCGGAGTGGATATAGGGAAGCACCAACAGGGCGATGCGGCTGCATGCCGTGAAATGGCCCAGCAGGCGGATGAGATGAAAGCAGACACCGGCATCGAGCTCCGGCCGGAGCAGGCGGCAAAGCTGCGCTTCGCAAGCCGGGTTCATCTGCGAAACATGGTTGCGCCGGGTAATGTTGATGAGTGCGTCGATGGCGGCCTCGTAAATGAACTCCCCTTTATTTTCGATGACGCGGCAGATCTCTTCGATCGACTCGGGGCCGGCGGTGTGGCCCAGCATCTTCAGGAACGGAGCTAAATAGATGCCCGGAACCTGCGCCGCATCGGCATATTTTGCGCGAATCGCCTGTAGCGTTTCTCCCGTTCCGATCGAAGCCAGGGCCTCCAGGGCGGCACACACCGCCATGGGCTGCGAGTTCTCAAGGGCGATGGCCAGCACTTCGGCGGCCAGCCCGTGTCGCCGTCGCGATCCAATATTCTCGATGGTGCTGATTACGACATTGATGTCCTCGTCCTTCAAAGCGGCCACGTAGAGCGCATCGGGAGCGCCGATGCTGGCCTCGCGCAGAATGTCGACGGCGAATTTCCGCAGGTCTTTGTCCTCACTCCGCATCAGATGATTGAGCCCTTCGATCACATCGCTGGCGCGGCGTTGCAGCATGTCCGCAGCTTCGGCCCGGACAAAGGGGTCGGCGTCCTTCAAAAGCTCGACGATCAAATCCACTGGGCTGC
>Ga0302326_10019973_pt1 | contig 13806 bp, 9 predicted proteins | sample Palsa_T0_3_FD_202264 | JGI IMG/M metagenome (GOLD analysis project Ga0302326, IMG submission 202264) | Peat permafrost microbial communities from Stordalen Mire near Abisko, Sweden - Palsa_T0_3 | ecosystem: Environmental > Terrestrial > Soil > Palsa > Peat permafrost | place: Sweden: Abisko... | reverse complement strand
CGGCGCTATGTTATGATAGGGCTTCAGCGAAAAATAGCCGGGAACACAATGATTCTAATGTGCTTACTCTCGGCGCCCGTCTCCTGACCCAAAGTCAGGCGGAAGATGTGCTGCGGACCTGGATCGCGACGCCTTTCGCCGGGGGACGTCATCAGGCCAGGGTTCAAAAGATCCTTGATATTGAGCGGCAGTACCTCAAAAAGGCCTCCACGTGACGCAAGCGGAGCTCGATAGTTTAGTGGCGCAGATCGGCGAGGAAATCCTCGCGCGCGTGGGCAAGATCCAGGCGCTCCCGGGCGATAAGGGCGAGGGACTGAATCTGCCCGACCAGGTCTGTCCCGGCTGCCAGCAGCGCTGCCCGCAAACCTGCTCGCGCAACACCAAACAGATTATCGCCGCCGGCGCCGACCGCGTTTCCGCCAGCGATCGGTTGACCAAGATCGATCCGACCATCGCCGCGCTCATCGATCACACGATCTTGAAGGCAGATGCCACGCGCGCCGACATTGTGAAGGTATGCCGGGAGGCACGCCAGTATAGCTTCGCCAGCGTGTGCGTCAACCCGTATTGGGTCCCGCTGGTGCGCGCGGAGCTTGCCGGCTCGCCCGTCAAGGTCTGCACCGTGGTTGGCTTTCCTCTCGGCGCCACCAGCACTGAATCCAAAGTTGCGGAGACGGCCGCCGCCGTCCGCGATGGCGCGCAGGAAATCGACATGGTGATCAACATCGGGGCGCTCCGCTCGGGCGATCGGGACGCGGTCCGCCAGGATATCGAGCAGGTGGTGCGCACCTCGCACCGGGGCCGCGCGATCGTCAAAGTGATCATCGAAGCTTCGCTGCTGAAGGACGAGGAGAAGGTGCTTGCCTGCCAGCTCGCCAAACAGGCCGGCGCGGATTTCGTCAAGACCTCCACCGGCTTCAGCACCGGCGGCGCCACCGCGCACGACATCGCCTTGATGCGCGCCGCGGTTGGGCCCGAAATGGGCGTCAAGGCGTCGGGCGGCGTGCGCACGCTGGACGATCTCCGCGCCATGACCGCGGCCGGCGCAACCCGCATCGGCGCCAGCGCCAGCGTCAAGATTGTCGAGGCCACCGCTGCCTGAATTGCGTCAGACAACGCCGCGTCAGACAACGCCACGCCTGACGACGCCGCGCGCCAGCGGCACGCCGGGAGAATAGCCATGCAAGGCGCCCGTAAAGCCCCGGTCCGTTTCCGCGAAAGGTCGGAGTTGCTCGATTTCCTGCTTGAAGTGTCGGCTGCTACGTCGCAGACGCTCGAGCTCGATCAACTGCTCGGCAACGTCGCCGAGATCGTGCATCGCGTGTTGCCATACGATCTTTTCGCCATCCTGCTTTACAACGAAAAGCGCCGCGACCTGCGTATCCGTTATGGCGTCGGCCACCGTGAAGAGGTGGTCCGCAATCTATCCGTTCCGCTGGGCGAAGGCGTCACCGGAGCCGCTGCCGCGCGGCGCGAGCCGGTACTGGTGGGCGACGTGCGCAAAGATCAGCGCTATCTGAACACCGTGGACGCCGTGCGCACCGAGTTGGCCGTTCCGATGACCGCTCGCGGGAAGCTGGTAGGCGTGATCGATCTGCAATCGACGCGCGTCGACGCCTATTCCGAGTACGACCGCACGCTGCTCCGTTTGATCGCGGCGCGCGTGGCCATCGCCATCGACAATGCGCGGCTCTATTTGCGCGTGGATCGCCAAAATCGCACGCTCAAGACGCTGGCGAATATCTCGCGCGAATTTTCGTCGATTCTCGATTTGAATGAGCTGCTGCCGAAGATCATCGAGACCATGCGCGAGCTGATCAACTATGACGCGTTCAGTATCCTGCTGGTAGACCACGGCGGGAAAGCGTTGAAGCATTTGTTCAGCATCCGCTACGATCAGCGCGTCAACGTAGATAATATTCCAATTGGGAAGGGAATCACCGGCGCCGCGGCCGAATCGCGGCAGGTGGTTCGCGTCGACGATACCGCCAAAGACCCGCGCTACATCGCGTCGCATCCCGACATCCGCTCCGAAGTAGCGCTGCCGCTGATCGTGCAGGACCGCGTGGTGGGCGTGATGGATCTTGAAAGCGACCGCGTCGGCTTCTTCACCGACGATCACGTCCGCACGCTCACGCTGCTCGCGCCGCAGGTGGCCAGCAGCGTCGAAAACGCGCGCCTGTATCAGGAACTGGCGCAGCGCGAACGGCTCATGGACGAAGATCTCAAGGCCGCGCGCGAGCTGCAGAGTGTGCTGCTGCCCGACGCGGAGCCGGAAATCGAAGGCCTGGATACGGCCGTCCGCTTGCGCCCGGCGCGCGGAATCTCCGGCGACATCTACGACATCTTCGAGCAGCCCGACGGGCAGACCGCGATCGCATTCGGCGACGTCAGCGGCAAGGGCGCGGCCGCAGCCCTCTATGGCGGCCTGATGAGCGGCCTGTTGCGCATTCTGGCGCGCCGCCCGCGGCGTCCCGCAGGCTGGATGCGCGCGTTGAACGAAGCGCTGATTGAGCGCAAAGTGGAAGCGCGCTACGTCTCTCTGCTGGTGCTGCTGTGGAACCCCAAGACGCGCCTCATGGTGATGGCCAACGCGGGCTCGCTGCCGCCCATGATCTGCCGCAATGGCGAAGTTTTGAAGATCCGCGTGGAGGGCCTGCCGTTGGGCTTGCTGGAATCGCGGGAGTATGAGGAAGTGGAATTCCAGTCGCAGCCGGGCGATACCGTGGTGCTCTATTCGGACGGCATTTCGGACCATTTGAGCGCCGACGGGCATGAGTACGGACGTGGACGGCTCTCGCAGGCCGTGCGTGCCAACAGCAGCAAATCGGCGGTGGATTTGATCGGCGCCATTTTCAAGGATCTCGACAAATACAATACCACCGCATTTGACGACCAGACGATTTTCGCGATCAAGGTGAAGTAGCGATGCAGCCCCCAGCAATTTCGCGGCGACCGCCGTGCGATGTGTGTCCGCTCAATCATCCAGATGTCTATCGGAATTTAGTAGAATATGGATTGGCGTCCATGGAGTCGAAGTCCCGCAGCATTGCCAAGGCCGTGAGCTATCGCGTGCTCGGCTCCACAACCACGGCTCTGGTGTGCTTCGTATTAACCCGCAAGATGGCGCTCTCGGGGGAGTTAGGGATCTTGGACATGGTGCTCAAGATTGGCCTGTATTTCGTGCACGAGCGTTTGTGGAACCACATCGCCTTCGGCCGGTCGAAGCGGCCGGAGTACGAGATTTAGGGCCAATCGTGGCGCGGGCCCATGGCCAGGCCATGCCCTGCGCTGTCAGAGCCGCTCCGAGCGCTCGGGGGTCGGGCCACGCCATGGGCCGGCCTCGATGCCGATCTTGCAATGGCAACTGCATCATACGCGCCTTTGTGAAGATCCGCGAGGTGCTCGCATCCCATCGAAGCCTGGCGACTAAAGTCGGGAAACTGGATGCCACGCAAAAGATCACGCCTCCATTCTTGCCATCGTCATCACGGACTTTGAAACTCCGGCAAAGGGGTAGAGGCTTTTATGTGGGTCACAAATAGCTTCAGGCAGCGCGCTGCTATACTCGGATTTCCGTGTTTCACTCCATTGAAAAGCAGGTTTCGAGCGCCTTTCGCGCGCACATCCAAGCGCGCTATGGCGTAGATTTGCCGGTGGCCATCGAGCAGCCGCGACAGAGCGACTTCGGCGAGATGGCCGTGCCCGCGGCGTTCCAGTTGGCCAAGCAGCTCAGACAGGCGCCGAAGAAAATCGCCGCCGAATTGGTGGAAGATCTGGGATCGATCGAAGGCGTGGCGGCGATGGAAGTGGCGGGCAACGGGTATATCAACATCCGGCTCAACCGGGGCGCATACGGCGCGGCGCTGTTGGGCGGCGACGCCGCGCAGGCGGCCGGATCGGGCGAAAAGATTATCGTCGAGCACACCAATATCAATCCGAATAAAGCCGCGCACATCGGTCATCTGCGAAACGCGACGCTGGGGGACGCGTTCGTGCGCATGCTGCGCGCGCGCGGCGAGCAAGTCGAGGTGCAGAACTATATCGATAACACGGGGGTGCAGGTGGCCGACGTGGTGGTGGGCTTCCTCAAAGAAGGCAAGACGCCGGCGGACGTGCGTGCGCTTATCGCAGACCCCGCCGTGCGCTTCGACTACTATTGTTGGGATCTCTATGCGCGCATCTCGGCCGAGTACGGCGAAAATAAGGAACTGTTGAAAGACCGCAGCGCGACGCTGCACGCGATCGAATCCGGCGAAGGCGATGTGGCGGAGTTGGCGCATCTGGTGGCCGACGCGATTGTGAAGGCGCACCTCGCCACCATGCTGCGGCTGGACGTGGAGTACGACCTGCTGCCGCGCGAGAGCGAGATTCTGCACCTGAACTTCTGGGCGTCGGCGTTCGAGTTGCTGAAGGAGCGCAAGGCGATCTACTTCGAGACCGAAGGTAAGAACACCGGCTGCTGGGTGATGCCGGGCCTCTCGGAAGAGGGCAAGGTGATCGTGCGCTCGGACGCAACAGTGACGTATGTCGGCAAAGACATCGCCTATCAGCTTTGGAAGTTCGGTCTGCTCGGCAAGGATTTCTACTACACTCCATTTCAGACTTATGCCGATGGCCGCACGTTGTACGTGACTACTGACACTCCGAACGAATCCGGCCACCAGTTCGGACATGGCGCGCAAGTGTACAACGTGATTGACGCGCGGCAATCCTATCTGCAGGACGTGGTGGTGGCCGGGCTGCGCGGGCTTGGCTATAACAGTCAGGCGGACCGCTCGGTACACTTCTCTTACGAGATGGTGGCGCTTTCGCCGCGCTGCTGCGCGGACCTGGGCATTCCACTTTCGGAGGAAGACCGCAAGAAACCCTACGTCGAAGTCTCGGGCCGCAAAGGCCTCGGCGTGAAGGCCGATGACTTGATGGATAGCCTGATCTCGAAAGCGATGGAAGAGGTCTCGTCGCGGCACGCCGAAGCGTCACTCGAAGAGCAGATGACCATCGCGTCGCAGATCGCCATCGGCGCGCTGCGCTATTTTTTGCTGAAGTTTACACGCAATTCGGTGATCGCATTCGACCTGCAGGAAGCTCTCAGCTTCGAAGGCGAAACCGGCCCATATGTCCAATATGCCGCAGTGCGGGCGCGCAACATTCTGCGCAAGCTGGAAGAGCGCGGAGAGAGTGTGCCCAATTTCGCAGCGGAGTTAAATACCGATGCCATGGCGCGCCAACTTTCGGCGGAAGATTCGTGGCAGATGCTGCTGGCAGCCTCGAAAGCCGATTCCGCGCTGGAGCGCGCGGTCACAGCGGGCGAGCCGGCGCACATGGCCAAGTACGCGTTTCAACTGGCGCAGGCGTTCAACAACTTCTATCATCAGTATCCGGTGTTGCAGGAGCAGGACCGGGAAAAGAAAGTGTTCCTGTTGTGGATGACGGATTTCTTCCGGCGCCAGTTGGAGAAAACGGCCGGGATACTTGGAATCAAGATCCCGGCTTATATGTGACAGGCCAGGGGGCCTGTCCTACTTCATCTCGCCTTTCAAGACTTCAATCGCCTTTTCTACCTGCCGGTCGTGCTGAGTCAGGAAATCGGGTGGCGTGTTGTCGATGACATAGTCGGGCACTACGCCGTAGTTCTCCATATCCTCGCCGCGAGCGGTAGTCACGGCCGCACCGGGCGTGCGCAATGTCGAGCCATCCATCAGAGTGAACGACCCTGTGCCGATGACGGCGCCGTAGGTCGGCATACCTACTAACTTGCCGAGACCCAAGGTGCGGAAGCCATCGGGGAACATTTCGGCGTCACTGGCGGAGCGCTCATTCTGCAGAACCACCATCGGTCCGAAGTATGCCTGCGAGGGCCGAGTGACAACCAGCGAATCGCGGCCGCGCGACGATTGATAAGGCTTGCGCTGATTCAGAATCTCCAGCAATTCCTGATCGATTCCGCCGCCGCCGTTGAAGCGCTCATCGATGATGAGGGCTTTCTTGTCCTGGTTGTCGAGTAAGTCGCGCTGGAACTTCGCCAATGACGGCGCATCCATCGCCTTGATGTGCAAGTAGCCGATTTCGCCGCCGGATAACTTCTTTACCATCTCGGTGCGATCGTCCACCCAGCGCGAGTATTCCAATTCGTTCTGAGCCGCAGAGGTCAGCGGCTGGAGGTCGATGGTCCAAGAGCCATCCATGGAGGGCTTGGAGTTCACGACGAATTCGAATTTCTTCTCGGGAAGAATGTTGAACAGCTTCCAGTAATTCTCGCTGGTCTTCAACTCTTTGCCGTTGACCGCCAGAATGTAATTGCCGGCAGTTAGCTTGACGTAGTCATGATCGGCCGGACCTTTGCGGTAGATATAAGACACCTTGTAGTAACCCGACGTATCGGGAGCCATGTCGAAGCCGGGATAGCGAGTCTGAATCCGCTCGACCGTATTCTCTTCGCCGGGCAACCGGCCGCCGCCGGACATGCCAGTGTGCGAAGAGTTGATTTCGCCGATCATCTCCATAACTACGTTGTCTAGCTCTTCGGAATCGGCGATGTTACCGAGCAGCGCCTCATACTTATCCTTGGCCGCGGCCCAGTTCGTGCCGTGCATCTTGGGATCGTAGTATCGATTCTTCATTACGCGCCAGGCTTCTTCGAAAACCTGCTTGCGTTCGGCGGCTATATCGATCACCATGCGCACGGAGAAATCGATGCGCCGCGGTCCGGCGCCGGTGGCAGTAGTGGTTGTTGCTGCCGCTGCGGCTGCACCACCGCCGCGTCCACCTCGCCCACCGCCGCGTCCAGCAGCCGCCGGGGTCGACGCCGGCGCTCCGGTATCCGCACCGCCACCGCCGATGGCCAACGAGTAAATGCTGCCGCCTTGCAGATAGTAAATGCTGCGGCCGTCGCGCGACCACTGCGGCTCGCCGCCACCGCCCCGTCCGCCACCGCCGCCGCCACGTCCGCCGCGTCCACGGCCTGCTGCGGCTTCAGTCGAAGCCGTATTGAGACGCGTGAGGCGCGTGCCGTCCTCGGCGATTGTGTACATCCCCGGTCCAGCGCCCGCGCCCGGTCCAGCGCCTTCTTCGGCGGCTCCGCCCGCGGCACTGAACAGGTACGTGCGGCTATCGGGCGCGGGAACCACCATGGAGACCGATCCGGGCATGCGGGTGAGCTGAGTGACACGACGATCGAGCCCATCCCAGACGATCTTCACTTGCACATTGGCGGCGGCTCCCGCAGCGGCGCCGCGTCCGCCACGGCCGTTGGGGGCATTCTCGCCGGCAGCAGCTTCGGCCTGCGCTTCGGTATCTACATCGAGTGAGTTGGGGTCCTTATCTATAGGAATGAGCGATACGCTATATAGCTGGGAAGTGGAGCGCGCGAGGGACGCCATGCCCGAGGCGCCGACGCCTCCGAGGAATAGCAGCTTCTTGCCGTCGGGCGTCCACCTGGCGCCGGTGGATGAGAGAAAATCGCCGCCGCCGATCTGATGTTCCTGCCGGGTGGCTAACTCCATCACCCATACATGCTGGCGCAGTAACTTGTCAGCCTTGGAGTAAGAGATCCACATGCCATCGGGCGAAAACTGCGGGTTGCCGACGTTATTGGCGTCACTCGTAACGAGTATCTCTGTCTTACCGCTGTCTACATCCACGCGGCGGAGTTTGTGATCGGAGCCGGCATATAGCAACGTCTTGGAATCGGGCGCCCAGACAATGTTCGACTTATCGCAATCGAGGTCGCTGATCTGCTTTACCGTCTTTCCGAGCTCGTCGGAGAGGAAGACTTCCTCGCGGCCGGTGCGGTCGGAAACGAAGGCGATCCACTTGCCATTGGGGGACCAGCGCGGGTCCTGCTCTTTCCAGGGAGTGTCTGTCACGCGCTGTGTCTCGCCGCGGTCCGTGGCGATGGTAAAGATCTCGCCGTGCGCCACGATGGCGGCGCGCCGGTTCGAAGGCGAAAGGTTGAACGCCTCGGCATCGTTGGCCAGAGTGACCAGCTCAGTGTCGTTCTCTTTGCCATCGGACTTGATATCGATGCGGATCTCACTCGATTTGCCGCTGGCTACGTCGAGTTTCCAGATGCCGAAGTTATCTTCATAGACGATGGTCTTGCCGTCGGCCGAGATGCTGGGGAAGTAAAGGTTACCGTCGCCGTGATGAGTCACCTGAACCGGCTTGCCGCCCTTGTCGGACATCTTATAGATGTTGTTGACGCTCTGCATGACTTCGGGGCTACCGAACTTGATGGTCTTCTCATTGGGCAGCATGTCGGCCACAAAGTAGACATCGCTGTTGGCGGCGTACATGGGCCAGAGGTAATTACCCTTGTAATCGGGGTCGCCCACGAGCTTGGTGAACTTCTTCGTATTGACATCCATCATCCACAGATCGACCGCGTAGCTGCCGCGATAGTGCTTGCGCGACCACACGCCGGGATGGCGCGAGAACGCGAGCTTGGAACCGTCGGTGGAGTAACTGGCGGAAGAGCCCCAGTCGGTGGAGATGGCGGTTTCGATGCCACCATCGGCCGGGACTTCCCAAAGAGTGGCTACCGAGGGAAAGACGCCATTGCCGCGCGTGGAGGAGAAGATCACCTTCTTGCCGTCGGGCGTCCAGCCCACCACATTATCGGCCGCGCTGTGGAATGTGAGCTGCCGCGGCTTGCCGCCGGTGGAAGGGATGACGTAGACGTCGTAGTTGCCGTCGCGGTTGGACGAGAAGGCGATCGCGGAGCCGTCGGGCGAGAACCGCGGATACTGGTCGCGCGCTTTGTTATCGGTGAGGCGCAGGATGTCGGAGCCGTTCTCGCTGGCGATCCAGATGTCGCCCAGATAGCTGAACGCTACCTTGCCTTTGGAGTAGGTGGGATGGCGCAGCAACTTCACCTGCGCCTGCATCAGGACGGGCAGCAATAGTACGGCGGCCCCCAAGAGAGCTTTTCGCATGGTTCAAACCTCCAGATTCGGAATACTGCAATATTACTGTTTCGCGGCGGTAAAGACAACTGCGGGGGCCGGGGACGGGACTGCGCTTCGTGGCCAGGGTCGAAAAACCCCGGCCTTCGACCGGTTGGCAAGCTGAAGTATACCCTACCGCGGGGTCTACGGCGACCTGGAATTCAGCTGCGATGGGTTCCATCGATCCGGCCTGGACTACGTAGTGTTCGGAAATGGGACTGGGGTCGTTTGGTAAATGCGGGTTGCGGCGGACTTGAAAATTGCGAAGGTGCGGATGCGAACGTTGGAAAGTGAGGGTGGAGTGTGGTTGGGTGAAGTCATAGCCGCTGATACCAAGTTACTATGGCGGATAGCTCGTTTCCGGCATAAGTGGCGGGTAAGTTGGTGTATCTGAAGGTCGGAAAGATTTTTAATATTCGGTGACGGGCTTGTGGGCGAGGTTGGATTTCGGTTAATATGCATGGCCATGACTACAAGTAATTCAAAGAGCGGACCGAGCTATGTGATGATTGTCCGGCACGGCGAAAAACTGGGCGATTCGTCCAGCGATAAAGACGGCGGGCCGAACCTTTCCATGCGCGGCTCGGCGCGCGCGGCGGCGCTGCCACAGCTTTTTGCGCCCGCAAAGACTCCCTACGGGTGCGCGCTGAGTATCGGGAAAAGCCAGGGTTTCAGCGGCCGTTACGTAGCCGTGAAGATTCGAGGGAAGGAGCCGCGGTTCCTAACGCCAGCCTTTTTGATTGCAACTCAGGCGTCAAAGAGCAGCAACCGGCCGGTGGAGACGATTACTCCACTATCGGCGGCGCTGAATCTTACCTACGACCATAAACACGCCGACGGCGACTATACCAAGGTGGCCAGCGACATTCTGACGAATTCGAAGTACGAGGGCGCGGCGGTTCTGGTGTGCTGGCATCACGGGAATATTCCGAACCTGGCGGCGGCGCTGGGCGTGGCGAAACCGCCGGCGTGGCCGGGAACGGTATTCGACCGCGTATGGGTGATTTCGTATTCGGGCGGGAAGGCCACCCTGGCGAACGATGCGCAGAGGCTGCTGCATGGCGATTCCAGCAAGTGAGGGTGATATAGCGGACCGGCAACCGGTGGATGGCAAGATTGCCTGCCCCGCAACAAATGTGGATACGCATTGCGATCAGGCTATATGGACTTGAGTGACGGAACCTGCGGGCGGTTGTATAATCACTGGCTGTGACCTTCTTGATACGCAGTGTTCCGCTCGCCTGCGCGTTGCTGGCTGCCGGAACTGCTTACGGCCAGCAGGCGGGCGGCGACTTTCTTCTTATCAACGGAAGAGTCCTGACGGTGGATGCGAGCGATTCGGTGGCGCAGGCAGTAGCGATTACGGGCGGAAAGATTGTGGCGGCCGGATCGAACGACGCGGCGCGTAAGGCGGCGGCCAAGGGGGCGCACGTCATCGATCTGATGGGACGCGCAGTGACTCCCGGGTTGATCGACTCACATTGCCATTTCCAGGAAGTCGACGCGTTATATTCGGTTGACTTGAGCGACTCTTCAGTGAGTAACATCGCGGATGTGTTGAAGAAGGTTCAAGAGAGAGTGGCGGGGCTAAAGCCTGGGGAGTGGGTACGCGGCAGTGGATGGGACGAAGGGAAGCTGGCTGAGCTGCGGTATATTCGGGCCTCGGATCTGGATAAGGTCTCGCCGGAAAATCCGGTGTGGCTTACGCACACCACTGGGCATTATGGTGTGGCGAACAGCGCGGCGCTGAAGCTGGCTGGCGTGACGAGAGAGACTGCGGACCCGAATGCGGGGACCATCGATCGCGACAGCGCGGGGAACCCGACGGGCGTGCTGAAGGAATCGGCCATGGGGTTGGTGACGCGGCGCGTGCCGCGATACACGCACGAGCAGGAACGCAATGGGCTGCTGCGAATCATCGAGGATTTCAATAAGGAAGGGATGACGGCGGTGAAGTATCCGTCGATCGGGCAAGCGCAGTGGGACCTGCTGAAGGAAGTACTCGATCTGGGAAAGCTGGATGTGCGGGTGATGGCGATCTGGATGGGCGGGCGAACGTTGGAATCGGCGCGGCAGACGCGGGACCGGCTGCTGGCGCTGCCGCGGGCGCCGCAGTCATTGGGGGATGGGCGGCTGCTCTCGGGCGGAGTGAAGTTATATATCGACGGCAGCGGCGGGGCGCGCACGGCGTGGATGTACCAGGATTGGAACAAAGACTTCAAGGGCACGGACACGGGGAATGTTGGGTACCCAACCACCGATCCGGAGGTGTATCGCGCCCAGGTGAAGCTGCTGCACGACGCCGGGCTGCATGTCAGCACGCACGCGATCGGCGATCGGGCTATCGACTGGGTGGTGGATTCGTACGCGGAGGCGCTGAAGGCGACGCCGACGCACGGGCTGCGCCACGGGATCATTCACTGCAACGTTCCCTCGGACCATGCGATTGAAGCCATGGCGGCGATGCAGAAACAGTACGACGCGGGGTATCCGGAAGCGCAGGCGCCGTTTCTGTGGTGGATCGGCGATACGTACGCGGGAAATTTCGGGCCGGTGCGGTCGCTCAGGCTGGAGCCGTTCGCGACGTACTTGAAGAAGGGCGTGATGTGGGCGGGCGGGTCGGATTACAATGTGACGCCGTTCGCGGCGCGCTACGGCCTGTGGGCGTCGGTGGTGCGGAAACCGCTGAAGGGCGCGTATGGGACGCAGCCGTTCGGAACCAGCGAATCGGTGGACGTGCATGTGGCGCTGAAGTCCTACACCATCTGGGCGGCGCGGCAGTTGTTTCTGGAGGAGCGGATCGGATCGATTGAGAAGGGCAAAGATGCGGATCTGGCGGTGTGGGACCGCGATCCGTATCGGATTCCGGCGGACGATCTGCGAAATATGAAATGCGAACTGACTATGGTGGGCGGCCGGATTGTGTATCGGGCGGCGGGGTCGGCAGTGACGGTGCAGTAATCGGCGAGACTCGCAAGCTAAAGCATACGTTACCTGGCCGGATTTATTTGCGCGGATGCGGCTGGCGGCGGGTCAGCTTTCAGACGCTTGCGCTCGGATCGAGTCCATTGATAGAGCCGATCGACATCTGAGCTCGAAAGCCGGGCATCCGGGTGCAAAAGGACGTAGCGCTGCGGCGGCATGCCATGGTTCCGCACCAGGCTGGCGATTTCGGAGAGGATTTGCCGGCGCTGGCCGGGATCGTAGTCGCGCCATCGCGATAGGTTCATGTGGCTCCGCGCGTCGTGCACGTCTTTTTCGATCATCCACGACATGGGAGCAATGTAGCTGTAGAGCGGCCACTCGGTCTTTTCGGAATGGCAGTTCTGGCAGGACCTGGAAACGATGCTCATCACTGGAGCTTCAACCGAGGCGCCCTCCAGGATAGGCGCCGGGGACGCGGGGCCCTTTACGCGGCCGAAGGGATGCACCATCGAGGCGAAGCCGTTGGCGCAGATTAGACCGAAAGCGATTGCGAGTAGATGTTTCGGTTTCACGCTTTTCTGTTTCATGCTTTTCTGTTTCACAACATGGAATACATCGCCACGCGGCCGCTTATTCCAGCACTGGAAGCAAAACACCGGCGGCGAGACCGCCGGCGTTACCGGGGAATAAAAATGCTGGCCGGGCAGTCTTGCCGGTTGGAGGGCACTTTGAAGAAAACAATTATTCACGATCATCAGAAGGACGGTATCGACCGCCGCGGATTTCTGCAATGCATGGCATGGGCGGGCACGGGCGTGGTGTGGACCATCGGCGCCGGCATGGCGAGCTCACGAGCGTTCGGTCAGGAACTCAATGCTGAGGGCGGCTTCAGCTTCGTCCAGATCAGCGATAGCCATATGGGATTCAATAAGCCGGCGAATGCCGACGTCACCGCAACCCTGCGGGCCGCTGTGGACAAGATCAACATGTTGCCGCGTACGCCGGATTTCATCATCCACACCGGCGACCTGACGCACTCATCGAAGCCGGCGGAGTTCGACACGCTGGACCAGGTTATGTTGGGCGCGAAGGCGAAGCAGGTCTTCTATGTCCCGGGGGAGCATGACAATTCGGTGGATGACGGCAAGCTCTACCTGGAGCGCTATGGCAAGGATGCGAAGGGCAAAGGTTGGTACAGCTTCGATCACAAGGGCGTGCACTTCGTGGGACTGGTCAACTCGGCCGCGCTGGAAGGAATGGGCAAGCTGGGGGCGGATCAGATCGAGTGGCTGGAGGCGGATCTGAAGGGACGTTCATCCAGCACGCCGCTGGTTGTGTTCGCTCATCTTCCGCTGTGGACTGTGTATCCGGAGTGGGGCTGGGGCACGCAGGACAGCGAGCAGGCACTGAGCTACGTGAAGCGCTTTGGCTCGGTGACGGTGCTCAACGGGCACATCCATCAGGTGATGCAAAAGGTGGAGGGGAACGTGGCGTTCCACACGGCGATGTCTACGGCATTTCCGCAACCGGCGCCTGGAAGCGCGCCCGCGCCCGGACCGATGAAAGTTCCGGACGATCGGCTGCGGAGCGTGCTTGGGATCGACGCGGTCGCGTTCGTTCCGCAGACGAAGAGCCTCGCGGTTGTCGACATGCCGCTGGTCAATGGGGTAGAGAAGTAATGCGATCGGCTGCTGCAGCAGTTGTATTGTCAGTTGTTCTGGTGGCTGCGGCATCCTTTGCGATGCCGCAAGCCGGTGATGGAGTAAAAGGGAAAGAAGTGTTCCAGCGGCGCTGCGGAGGCTGCCATTCTCTCGACCGCTCCATGGAAGGGCCTCGGCTGCGCGGCGTCTACGGACGCCGGTCCGGATCCGCGCGCGACTTCCAATACTCAGAAGCCTTGAAGAATGCGAAGATTACCTGGAATGACGGCGCG
>Ga0302326_10019972_pt1 | contig 13806 bp, 13 predicted proteins | sample Palsa_T0_3_FD_202264 | JGI IMG/M metagenome (GOLD analysis project Ga0302326, IMG submission 202264) | Peat permafrost microbial communities from Stordalen Mire near Abisko, Sweden - Palsa_T0_3 | ecosystem: Environmental > Terrestrial > Soil > Palsa > Peat permafrost | place: Sweden: Abisko... | reverse complement strand
TCTTTCACCGCTGCCTACGGCCAGGCGCTCGCCGGACTGGCCGCCCTGCCCCCGGGGAGACCGCCGTGATCGCTCATCCCGGGATCATCCTGGCCGTGGCGGCCACCATCGTCTATAACCTCGGCTTTATCCTGGAAAAGCGCGCTCTCACGCGCCTGCCCGCCATCGACGCGCATCACTTCTGGCAACTGCTGCGCACTTTGTTCACCGCGCCCGGGTGGCTGGCGGGTTTCGTGCTGATCTGCGGTGGCCTGATGCTGCAAGTCCTGGTGCTGTCCCTGGTACCGCTGTCGGTCGCCCAGCCACTGCAGGCCTGCGGGGTGGTGGTAACGATCGTCTTGTCCCGGCTAGTGCTGCACGAACGGCTCGGGCGTGCCGAGTTGGCCTGCATCGGACTCATCGCCGCCGCGGTGCTGCTGCTTGGCCTGTCCATCGGCCGCGGCGCGGGCTCGGCCGCGGGAGCCCACGCGGCCGGAACCGCCATCGCGGCGGCCGCGGCTCCTGCCTGCCTGGCGGGCCTGGTCATATATCTCTGGGCCCACCGGGCGTCCAGCCGTCGGGACGGTTACCCGGTGACCGGCATCAGCTACGGCCTGTGCGCCGGGTTGATGTACGGGGTCGCCGGACTCACCCTCAAGGCACTGTCGGCCGCGATCTTCACCAGTAGGGCCGCGCCGCACGCACCGGCCGCGGCTCTTGCGATCCAGACCGTAGCGGCCCGGGCAGGTGCGGTAGGGCCACACGATCCGGCGGACCGGCTCCTTATAGCTGCCGTCTTGTCGCCCTACCTGTACGCGCTGCTCGCCTGCTCGGCCGTGGGAATGTGCCTGTTCCAGACGGCGCTTCAGCGCAGCCCCGCCTCCATCATCCTGCCCATGTCGAACATCATCAGCACCGGATACCTCGTCGTCATCGGTTCATGGCTGTTCCACGAGCGGTTGCCCGCCGGCCCGGCCCCGCTCGCCATGCGACTGGGAGGCGGCGTCGCCGCGGTCGCCGTGCCGGTAATCCTGGCCGTCGCGGCCGAGGGGGCCTCCTCCCGGCGCCGGCCCGGCTACCGGCGACGCGGCCGTCACCGCCCCGTCCCGCCCCTCTCCACTGAAAGGCCCCTGCCATGAGTCTGGACCCGCTGTTGCTCGACCTGCTGGCCTGCCCGATCGACAAGCAGGCGCTGCTCTACCTCACCCAGGACGATGTCCTGTACAACCCGCGACTGCGCCGCCTCTACCGCGTCCGCGACAGCATCCCGGTCATGCTCGCCGACCAAGGCGAGACAGTGAGCGAGGATCAGCACCGCGACCTGCTCCGCCGGGCCGTCGCCGGCGGCGCACTGACCACCCTTGAGATAGCGCTGCACGACGTGCTGGCCAGCCACCTCGCTGACGCGAACACGGGCTCCGGCGAGGACGCGGCCTAGGACCGCCGCCGTGGAGCTCACAATGACTACCTCCTCCCGGCGCGAACCGCTCCTGCGAGGCAAGGGCCTGGGCAGGCTGGTCCTGGCCGGAGTGGGGGCGTTCCTGGTGGCCGCCAGCCTGCTGCTGCGTTTCTACGCCGCGCCCCGGCTGATCGCCGCACCAGCCAATCTGTACCAGACGGACACCCTGCTGGCCACGGACGCCTCCTACTTCGACGAGGGTTCCCTGACGACCCGGCGCGGCGTCACCCTCACCGATACCCTCACCATCCGCGGGGATCCCGGGGCCAGCACCGGCACCACCGCGGTCTGGGACTCATTTGCGGACCTGGCAGACCGTCAGCACGGCGTCCAGGTGACCAGCACCTATCAACGCGCCATCTTCAACCGCCGCACCGGGCAGTTGCTCGACTGCTGCGGCGCGGCGGTCAACGACGACACCGGGGTCCGCCAGGACGGCATCGGGCTGTTCTGGCCGATCGGTGCCCGTAAGACCACCTATCAGGTCTTCGACGTCAACGCCGAATCGGCCTGGCCTGCCACCTACAGCGGTACGGCGGACGTCCAGGGCATCATGACCTACCGGTTCGTCCAGCACATACCGCCCACCCTGGTCGCTCAGACGGCCGGAGTGCCCTCGTCGCTACTGGGCCTGCGCGGCAAGGTCAGCAACGTCGTGGCCGACCGCTATTACCAGGCCGACAACACTTTCTGGGTCGACCCGCGAACGGGCGTCCTCATCGACATCGAGCAGCGGATCTTGTCCGTGCTGCGCGGCCCTGACGGCCAGGGCCAGCTCATGGTGGCCGACGCGGACCTGAAAATGTCAGGCTCAAGCCAACGCCAGCTGGCCACCCTGGCCAGGAAGAACGCTGCCGAAATCGTCACGCTGCGGGAGACCGGCCCCCTCGGCTGCGGCATCGGTGGCCTTCTTCTCATCCTGGCGGCCACGATCCCGTTCCGCCGTCACCGGCGGGCGGCCGTCAGCCGGCGGGCCAAGGCGCCGATCTCGTTACTCATCGCTGGTGGCTGCGCCGGGGCAGGGTGCTGGCGCGGCCGTGCCGCAGGGTGGTCAGGGTGGCGACCGTCTTGTCCGCGCGGGTGGTTCGGGCGAAGGTGGTCAGGCGGAGCGGGACGGTGAAGCGTTGCCGGGCGACTGCCTTGGCGGTGGTGAATTCGCGGAGCCCGTCGGGTCCGTGGATGCGCCCGAAGCCGGATTGGCCGACTCCTCCCCAGGGCAGCGCAGGCATGCCGGCGAGGGCGAGGGTGACCGAGTTCACCGCGACCAGTCCGGCGCGGATCAGGCGGGCCAGCTCGGTGCCGTGGGCACGGGAGAACACGGCGGCGCCGAGGCCGTAGGACGAGGCGTTGGCGCGGCGTACGGCCTCGTCCATGTCGGGCACCTTGGCGATGGTCAGCGTCGGGCCGAAGGTTTCCTCGGTCACCGCCGGGCAATCCTCGGGCACGTCGAGCAGCACGGTCGGCTGCACGTAACGCTCGCCGGCCGCGTCCAGGCCGCCGGCCAGGGCCGTGCCGCCGCGGGCCAGCGCGTCGGTGATGTGCGCGCGGACCACGCCGGGCTGCGCCGGGGTGGTCATCGGGCCGATCTTCTGCCCGGGGCCGGCCCGCAGGTCCCTGACCCGGGCGGTGACCTCGCCGAGGAACGCGTCGTAAACCTGGGCGTGGACGTAGACCCGCTCGACCCCGACGCAGGACTGCCCGGCGTTGGACATGCCGCCCCAGACCACCGCCTCGGCCGCGGCGGGGATGTCGGCGTCGGCGTCGACGAGCAGCGCGTCCTTGCCGCCGGCCTCGATGACGGCCGGGACCAGCCCGTCGGCGCAGGCATGCATCACCCGCTTGCCGGTGGCCGCCGAGCCGGTGAAGGCGATCTTGTCCAGGCCGGCCCGGCACAGTGCCTCGCCGGTCGCGCCGAAGCCGGTGACCAGCTGCAGCACCGGCTGTTCGGGCACTACCTGCGCGAACGTGCCGACCAGCCAGGCGCCGGTGCCGGGGGTGTACTCGCTGGGTTTGAAGACCACCGCGTTGCCGGCCGCCAGAGCGTAAGCGATGGAGCCGACCGGGGTGAACACCGGGTAGTTCCACGGGCCGATCACGCCGACGACGCCGAGTGGCTGATACTCGACGCTCGCGGTGTAGTTGAGCATCAGCAGGCCGGTCGGCGCCCGCCGCGGGCCGAGCACCCTGGGGGCGTGCCTGGCTGCCCACGTGATGTGCTCGACCGCCATCACGATCTCCAGCTGCGCGTCCGAATGCGGCTTGCCGGTCTCGGCGTGCACCAGCTCGGCCAGCTGGCCCATCCGCCGGGTGAGCACGGCGGCCCAGATGGTGAGCCGCCGGCCGCGTTCGGCGAAGGGCAGCGCCGACCAGAAGCCGGCGGCGGCGCGGGCTCGCGCCACCGCCGCGTCCACCGCCTCCGCGTCGTGCACTGGGTAAGCGCCGACGACTTCGCCCGTCGCCGGGTCAAGCGAGTCGAAGGTGACTGGGCCTGGGCGCTCGGTGATCACCGGGCTGGGAGGTGTGCTGGTCACGACATCGGCTCCTTGAACTTAGGCGCGGGCAGGCCGCGGATGAGGTCGGCCGCCTTCTCGGCGATCATGATCGTGGGCGCGTTGGTGTTACCGCGGGGGATGGCCGGCATCACCGAGGCATCGACGACCCGCAGGTTCTCGATCCCGCGGACGCGCAGCTGCGGGTCCACCACGGCGGTCTCTCCCGTGCCCATCGCGCAGGTGCCGACCGGGTGGTAGAGCGTCTGGGCCCACTGGCGAATATGGCCGAGCAGCTGTTCGTCGGTGCTGCCGGCTCCGTCGGCGGGCAGGAACGGGCGGCCGCGGAGCCGGCGCAGCGGGGCCTGCTCGGCGATCTCCAGCAGGGCCCGGCAGCCGGCCAGCATGGCGTCCAGATCGGCGGGCTCGTCAAAGTAGCCCGCGTCTATCTCCGGGCGCCAGAACGGGTCGGCCGAGGCCAGCCGCAGCCGCCCGCGGCTGGCCACGCTGACCAGGGTGGGGCCGGCGGTAAGCATCCTGCCTGCCGGTTCCCGCAGGCCGTTATCGTAAAATCCGGTCGGCGCCATGTGCACCTGGATGTCGGGGACGGGCAGGTCGTCCCGGCTGGCGAAAAACGCGCCGGCCTCCCCAATGTTGGAGGACAGCGGGCCGCGGCCGAGCAGCCGCCACTGGGCCAGGCGGCCGGGCGTGCCGAAGTCTTGCAGGTCGCTGGTGCCGCGGGTGTGCCACAGCAGCGGCACCACGGGGTGATCCTGCAGGTTCTCCCCGGCCGGCAGGTCGGCAAGCACATCGATGCCCAGGTCACGCAGATGCGCCGCCGGGCCGATACCGGACAGCATCAGCAACTGCGGTGAGTTGACCGCGCCCCCGGCGACCAGCACCTCGGCGCGGGCATGCGCGGTCTGCTCAGCCCCCTGCCAGCGGTACTCCACGCCGGCCGCGCGAGCGCCCTCCAGCACGATCCGGGTGGCCTGCGCACCAGTGCGCACGACCAGGCCGGGCCGGCCCATGGCCGGTTTCAGGTAGGCATCCGCGGCCGACCAGCGGCGGCCCCGCTTGCAGGAAACCTGAAACAGCCCGGCACCCTCCTGCGAAGCGCCGTTGAAGTCGGCGGTGGATTTGAGCCCCCACGCGACCGCCGCCTCCACCCACGCCCGGCTCAGCTCGTGGGTGTAACGCCGGTCCTCGATGTGCAGCGGCCCCTGCCGCCCGTGGTAAGGCCCGCCAAGCCGGGTATTGCCCTCCGCGCGGATGAAATACGGCAGCACATCCGCATAACCCCAGCCGACCGCGCCGTAACGGTCGCGCCAGCCGTCGTAATCAGCTTGGTTTCCCCGGATGTAGATCATCGCGTTCATCGCCGAGCAGCCGCCGAGGGCCTTCATCCGGGGCCAGTACACACGCCGGCCGGCCAGCTGCTTCTGCTCGGCAGTCGTGTAATTCCAATCCCAGCGAGTCTTGAACAAGCTGGGAAACGCGGCCGGGATGGCGACCTCATCGGCATCCGCCGGCGGACCCGCCTCCAGCAGCAGCACCGACACCGCCGGATCCTCGGTCAGCCGGGCCGCAAGCACGCACCCGGCGCTCCCGCCGCCAACGACAACATAATCAAAACGGTCCAGATCATTCACGCGAATCTCCTAACTACTTCGCAGCCCCTCGCGTTCCCGCAGTCCACAGAGCTGCCGCTCCGCAGGGCGATCACAATCCGCATGGTCACGGTCTGTCCTCGGGCAGGCCGCGCAGCGCGGCGGTGCCGAACATCGGCTCGAATACCGCGGCGTAGTCAGGGCCCCGGCGCAGATGCTGGCCGCCGTCGACATTGATAACCTCCCCGGTCATCCAGGCCGACTCCGGCCCCGCCAGGAACCGGACCGCCTCGGCGATCTCAGCTGGGGCACCGACGCGGGCCAGCGGTATGCAGGCCAGGTAGTCATCCAGGACGGGACCGGGGTCGGCGATGCCCGCGACCAGTTCGGACTCGACGATCCCCGGCCGGATGCCGTTCACCCGGATGCCGATCCCGCCCAGCTCGTCCGCAGCCAGCGCCACCATGTGGTCGACCGCGGCGCACGCCGGGCCGTAGGCGCCGAACCAGCGGTGGACGGTGGTGGCGGCGATGGAGGAGATCGCCACGAACGATCCCCCGCCCGCACGCGCCATCTCCCGCGCGGCATACTTGAGCGTCAGCATGGTCCCGGTGGCAGTGAGGTCGAGCGTGGCCCGCCAGCCGGCGGTGTTGAGCCGGGGAACGGGACCGATCGAGGAGGAGCCCCGCGCGGCGGCGATGACGATCCGCAGCGGCTCGCTGGCGGCGGCGGCGGCGAGAACATCATCGACCTGTTCCTCTTCGGTGACATCGGCGACCGCATAGAGCAGCCCGTAAGCATCGGCGCTCTCCTTGAGACGCCGCTCGGCAGTCCCGCAGATGGTGACCACGGCGCCATCGGCGGCCAGCCGCCGGGCACAGGCCAGGCCGAGCACGCCGTCGCCGCCGGTGACCAGGGCAGCTGTCCCAGCGAGAGATCCGCCTTCCCCGGATGGGGCCATAATCTTGTCACCCCGCTGGCGACGCTCGTTGAGGTACCTTCGAAATCCCCGGCCAGCGGGTCGTGCAGCCGGTGAAGGATCGCGTGGATCATCGGGTCTCCTTGGGCCGGCCGGGGTACCCGACAAGAAAGGACTTGCGCCATAGGTGCATTCCGGGCGCCCCGACCAGGCCGGCGTCGTCGAGGAACGCCATGACCTTCTCGCCGCCGAACCGGATCGTCTGCTGGTGGTGGGGATTGGCGAGCGCGACCCGGCGTGCCACCCGGGAGTCGAGCCCGACGGACCGGTAGACGTCCGGGCTGATCAGGCTGCGCGACATGATGAACCCGGTGTGGGCGAGCAGCAGCCGCTGGAACGGCAGCTCCGCGCGGGACAGCTTCGCGGCACGGCGGGTGAGTTCCTCGCGTGCGAACCCGATGTGGCGGGCTTCCTCCATGATGTGGATCCGGTTCACCATCCTGGCCAGGGGCTGGATGGTCTCGTCGTTCACCATTTCCCGCTGGAAGCGGTCGGTGATTTCCTCGCCGATCAGGATGGCTCCCCACAACGCCGGGCCGCGGGCGAGGGCGAACAGGAGATCTCCCATGGCGCGGGCGTGCCAGGGCGGGCCGTAGACCGGGGTGCCGATGCGCTCGATCACGCGCGCGAACATGATCGAATGCCGGCACTCCTCGGCGATCTCGGCCAGTATGTACTGGACGTGGCGGCTGGCCGGATCGCCGTGGCAGGCGAGCTTCGCCAGCATGCGCATGAGCAAGGACTCAAACCAGATGCCGGTGCCGAGCAGGCTGGCCGCCTCGTGTTTGCGGAGTTCCAGGCGCTGCTGCGGGCTCAGCTGCTCCCACAGCGCGGTTCCGTACAGCGAGCAACGGTGTTCGGGGATGAACCCCTTGCTTTCCGCCAGTGGTGCCGACCAGTCGATGTCCAGATCGGGATCGTAGGAGCGCGCCGCGGTCGACCGCAGCAGCCGCTCGGCTGTCCGCTCGCGGTCTGTCCGGTGCTCACGGTCCGCCCGGCGTGCACGGTCGTGCCCGTGGGCACGGCCGGCCTGCTCGTGTCCGGCAAGTATCTCGGCACCCATCAGTCCTCCTGACGCCAGCCGGAATCACAGCTGTGACTTGAAGTAACAGTTACTTATGGTAGCATGCATTTCGTGAGCGAAACTGTCAAGCCCGTCCTGCCGGACGACGCGCGCAGGGACCGCTGGACGGCCCACCGGGAGCGGCGCCGCCAGGAGTTCGTGGATGCGGCGCTGCGGGTGCTGGAGGCCGACGGGCCAGGACTGCTGATGGACTCGGTCGCCGCCGAGGCCGGCGTCACCAAGCCGGTCCTGTACAGGTATTTCAGCGACAAAGCGGCGCTAGTCCGGGCGCTCGATGAGCGCGGCTCGCAGATCCTGCTCGACCGGCTGCTCCCGGCGATCAGCGCGGACGGCCCGGTCCTGGCCCGCATCCGCGACTCGGTCGGCGCCTACTTCGCGGTGATCGAAGAGCACCCGAACCTGTACTGGCTGGTGGCGCGGCGCGCGAACGTGGAGGGCGCCGGGCCCGACGTGATCGAGCGGGACAAGGAGTTCATCGCCACCGCGCTCACCGCCGCGATCGGCGACCTCCTCAGGATTTTCGGCCTGGACTCGGGCGCCGCCGAGCCCTGGGCCTACGGCATCACCGGGCTGGTGCAGAGCACCGGCGAGTGGTGGCTGCAACGGCGCTCGATGAACCGGGCCCACGTCGTGGAGTACGTCACCCGTCTGATCTGGGCGGGACTGTCCGGGCTCTTGAGTGAGGCCGGGATCGCGCTCGACCCGGACCGGCCGGTGCCCGCCGCGCGGCCCGGGCTCACCGTCCACCGCACCGACCAGGCCCGCGGGAACGCCGCGGGGTAGCCAAGGAGGACAGATGGCAGCAGGCGCAGACCAGACCGAAGCGGCTAACCGTGCCGCGGGACCTGGTGAGGGCGATCATTACCAAGGGCCGGCCACGCTGACTATCGGCGGATCGCGGTTCACGGTCGAGGTGCAACTGCGCGGCCACTTCGAGCCGATCGACGGCCGCTACCACTGGTACGGACGCGCCGCCGCGCACGACGCGCTCACCGCGACATTGAAATCCGGGCGGACGCCGGCCCTGCTCACCACGCCGGAAGGTTCCGCCCCCTGCCAGCTGTCGGACCCCGATCCCTGGCAGCGCTACCGCGTGACAGGCACCTCGACACCCCCGTTCACCGCCGAACTGAGCGCCGGATGAACGCTTCAGGCGAGGTCCACACGGGAGAACAACACCGCGCCGCCGAGTCGCTTCTGTTCAACCCGCACACGTACGACCCGTCCCATTTCGACGACGTGACCAGAAGGCTGCTCAGGGCGACCATCGACTGGTTCGAGCACCGTGGCAAGGAAAAGCTGCTCGAGAACTACCGTGAGTGCGTCTGGTACGCCGACTTCCTGGAATTCGTCGCCGAGGAGCGGTTGTTCGCGAAGATGGGCACACCGGCCCGCGAGGCGAACGGAGACCGCGACAAGCGCTGGGACACCAGCAGGATCTCGGCGTTCAGTGAGATCCTGGCCTTCTACGGCCTGGACTACTGGTACGCCTGGCAGGTCACCATCCTCGGCCTGGGACCGATCTGGCAGAGCGACAACGCCTCGGCCCGCCGCCGCGCGGCCCAGTGGCTCGACGACGGTGCCGTGTTCGCGTTCGGGCTGTCGGAGCGCGAACACGGGGCCGACATCTACCACACCGACATGGTGCTAACCCCGGATGGAAGGGGCGGTTTCCGGGCCACGGGCGGCAAGTACTACATCGGTAACGGCAACGTGGCCCGCATGGTCTCGGTGTTCGGCCGACGGTCGGACGTGGATGGTCCAGACGGATATGTGTTCTTCGCGGCGGACAGCCAGCACGAGAACTACCGGCTCGTCAAGAACATCGTCCAGGCGCAGATGTTCGTGTCCGAATTCCGGCTGGAGAACTACCCGGTGCGCGCGCAGGATGTGCTGCACAGCGGGCAAGCGGCCTTCGATGCCGCGTTGAACACGGTGAACGTCGGCAAGTTCAACATCGGGTTCGCCTCGGTCGGCATGGGTGAGCATGCGATGTACGAGGCGGTGACCCATGCCCATAACCGCATCCTCTACGGCAGGCGCGTCACCGACTTTCCGCACGTGCGCCGGTCCTTTGTGGACGCATATGCTCGGCTGATCGCGATGAAGGCCTTCGGTGACCGCGCGATCGACTATTTCCGGGCGGCCAGCCCGCAGGATCGCCGGTACCTGCTGTTCAACCCCGTCACCAAGATGAAGATGACCACCGAGGGCGAGAAAGTCGTCGGGCTGCTGTGGGACGTCATCGCCGCCAAGGGATTCGAGCGCGACACGTACTTTCGCGGCGCGGGCAAGGACATTGGCGGGCCGGCCAAGCTCGAGGGGACGGTGCAGGTCAATCTCGCGCTGATCTTGAAGTTCATGCCGAACTACCTGTTCGCGCCGACCGGGCCACCACTGGTACCTACCCAGCGGGATCCGGTCAACGACGAGTTCTTGTTCCGCCAGGGCCCTGCGCGCGGCCTGGGCACGGTCACCTTCGCCGACTGGCGACTGGCGTTCGGGCCGTTTGCCGGGCTGCCCAACGTCGTGCAGTTCCGGGACCAGGCGGAGGGCTTCACGACCTTGCTGCAGACCGCGGCGCCGGACGCCGAGCAACAGCAGGACCTGGACTTCCGGCTGGTGCTCGGACAGCTGTTCACGCTCATCGTCTATGCTCAGCTGATCCTCGAGCAGGCCAAACTGGCCGGGCTCGACCCCGACGTGCTCGACACGATCTTCGAGGTCTTTGTTCGGGATTCCTCCGTACTCGCGGTCGAGCTGCATGGCAAGGCGTCCTCCACCGAGGCCCAGCAGCAGTGGGCCCTGGCCAACGTGCGCAAGCCGGTCATCGACACCGGCCGGTTCGAGCGGGTGTGGGAGCAGGTCAAGGCGCTCTCCGGCGCGTACCTGATGAACCCGTGACCACGATCCGAAGAATGGACCGGTCGCCATGGCGCTGACGTTGGACTTCGCCGGAAAGCACCCGCTCGTCTTCGGAGGCACGACCGGTATCGGCTTCGGAGTCGCCCAGAAGTTCTTGGAGCACGGCGCGAACGTTTCCGTCGCCAGTCGTAAGCAAGAGAACGTCGACGCCGCCATGGCCGCGCGGGGACAACTGGCGGCAACATTGTCGGCGTCACCGCAGACGTTCCGCGACTTCCACGCGGTCGGGCGGCGCGTGAGGTCGGAGTTCGGGTGCGGCTGGCCGCGTGCCGCTGTCAGGGCCGCCCGGGTGCCGCGGGGATGCTGCCAGCCGTAGACAGTGCGGCGAGGAGGCGGTTGCAGCGGTCGGTCATGGCGGCGGCCGTCTCGTCGGGGTGGCTGAGCCACCAGCTGACGATCGCGGTGACGACCGTCGACCATACGTGGGAGCTCAGTGCGTTGTCGTCGGCGTCGGTGAGGCCGTAGCCGCCGAGCACCTCGCGGGTTCCCTCGGCAGCCAGCCGGCGCAGCCGTGCCCGGTAGCTGAGCGCCGCGTCGCGGACGGCCGAGCCGGCCGGGAGCGTCGGGTCGTAGATGACCGCCCAGTCGAGCCGGCGGCCGTCGAGCGCGGTGAAGATCGCCGCGAGCGTCTCGCCGGCCCGCGCTAGCGTCGTTCCGCTCTGGGCGTCGGCCACCCGGTCGACCAGATGGGTTCCGGCTCGGCTCAGGCACGCGAGATACAGCCCGTCCTTCGAGCCGAAGTATTCGTAGATGAGCGGCTTGGATATTCCCGCCCGCTGCGCGATCGCCGCCATCGAAGCGTGCGCATAGCCATGCTCGCCGAACTCCTGAACCGCGGCGTCAAGGATCTGCTGCTCACGGTCGGCCCGCGGCACCCCCTTGGTGCCGACGCCGCCACCGGTCTCTGCCATACGCACAGTCTGCCTCCTGGGCTCGCTGGCCCGCCTGATTCCGGCCCGGCTTCTTCGCCGTGGCTGGCTGCACACCGCCCGCGACCCTTCTCTGTCGGCTCCGCGGCCGCCCTTTTGCGCCCGATCTGACCTTATGGTAACTTACCATGGAGTCAATTAAGTACGAGTCGAAGCGAAGGGGACATGTGGCTGCGAACGATGAGAGCACCGAGGCCGGCGGCCACGGTGAGATCCGGGTTGTCGACTACATCGCGGCCACGCTGGCCCAGCACGGAGTAAGGCACGTGTTCGGTGTCGGCGGCGCTAATATCGAGGATCTGTACGATGCGTTGCATCACTGCGGCGGCGCGATCAGAGGCATCGTAGCTAAGCACGAGTTCTCCGCAGCCACCATGGCGGACGGTTATGCACGCGCCGGGAACCGGCTGGGTGTGGTTGCAGCGACCTCCGGTGGCGGGATGACGAATCTCGTTTCCGGGCTGGCCGAGGCCTATGCCTCTCGGGTTCCGGTGCTGGCGCTGGTTGGCCAGCCGCCCACCGGCCTGTGGGGCCACGGTGCGTTTCAGGACTCCAGCGGCCGGGCCGGGTCGATGGACGCACGCCAGCTGCTGTCCGCGGTGTCGCGCTTTTGCGCCCGGGTAGACGATCCGGCGACAATCACCGAATTGCTGGCGGCTGCGCTGGAGGCCGCCCAGGCCGGTGTGGCCGGCCCAGCCGTGCTGTTGCTGCCGAAGGACGTGCAACAGGCGGTACTCAAGGCACCAAGACCCGTCGTGTCCGCCCCGCGAAGCGATACCGCAGAACAGGCGGTCCGCTGCCGGGCGGCGGAGGCACTGCGCCTGGCGGCCGGCAGCGTGCTGATCATCGCGGGCGAGGGCGTGGCCGGCGCCGAGGCCCGGGGGGAGCTGAGTGCGCTTGCGGCGACGCTGGGCGCCTGGGTGGCAGTCGCCCCGGACGCTAAGGACGTCTACGACAACCATGATCCGCGGTTCGTCGGCGTGGCCGGGATAATGGGGAGTCCGACAGTAGCCGACTGCGCCCGGCGGGCCTCGGCATTCCTGGTGGTCGGCAGCCGGATGCCGATGATGGCCCGGGGCGGCCTAGACCAGGCTCTGGCCAGTAAGCCCGTGGTCTGTGTTAATGCCGAACCGCCCTTCCTTACCGGCGAGCACGTTGTGCACGTGCCCGGCCATCTGCGCGCCGAGCTGGCCGCGCTTCATTCCCTGCTACCTGGCCGGGCGCGGGACTGCCCGCCGCATCCAGGACCGCGGCCACTGCCGACCCCCTCCCCGGCCGGCCTGAGACCTGCTCTCAGCGACACGGTTGCCGCCATCGCGGCGGCGTTGCCCGAGGACGCTCACGTATTCGTGGACGCCGGCAACGCCGGAGCCGCCGCGATCCACCTGCTGCCCGCACCGGCACGTGGCCGGTTCGTTGTCGCGGTCGGGATGGGGGGCATGGGCTACACATTCGGCGCCGGCATCGGTGCCGCGTTCGCCACCGGGCAGCGTACCTACGTGCTCGCCGGTGACGGTTCCTTCTTCATGCACGGCATGGAGCTGCACACGGCCGTCGAGTACGACATCCCGGTAACGTACGTGATCCTCAATAACAACGCCCACGCGATGTGCCTTACCCGTGAACAGCTCTACTACGCGGGCGACTACAGCTACAGCCTGTTCGCCCACGCCGACATCGCCGCGGGCATCGCGGCGATGTTCCCTCGCCTGAACGCCACCCGAGCCGAAACCGCTGACCAGCTGCGCGATGCGCTGCTGGAAACCAACAGCAGCGGTTCACCCGCATTCGTATGCGTTGATCTTGATCCCAACGAAATCCCGCCCTTCGCCCCCTTCCTGGCGACCGCGCCAAGCTCCAAGGAGAAGAAAACAGCACATGAGGACCGACCAGTTTCCGTTGGCTGATATCCCCGGCCTGCATCGCGTCGAGACCACCAGCCGTGACCAGATGATGGCGGCCGTGGTGGAGATGACACACTCCGTCTATCCACACGACCAGGTCTATGGCTCCTACTGCACTATCCAGGGTCACATCGACTGCCCGCCGGAGCTGGTGTTCGAGTACCTCAAGAAGGGTCACCATCTTGAGGAATGGACCTACAGCCTGCGGGGCTTCAGGCCCACCGACCAGGCCGGCCTGTGGGCGGGCGAGGACAGGCTGGAGCACGGCACGAAGATCTACTGCCGGGTTACAGCCAACGCCGAGGCGATGACCGTGGACTACCACTGTGCCTGGGATCAGGCTGACACCCTCTGGATGATCTACCTGATGCGCGTCGTGCCAGCCGAGGTCGTGCTGAACAAGCCGGGTGCGGTAGTGCTGTGGACCAACTGCCGGCACCCCTACTAC
>Ga0302326_10019968_pt1 | contig 13809 bp, 12 predicted proteins | sample Palsa_T0_3_FD_202264 | JGI IMG/M metagenome (GOLD analysis project Ga0302326, IMG submission 202264) | Peat permafrost microbial communities from Stordalen Mire near Abisko, Sweden - Palsa_T0_3 | ecosystem: Environmental > Terrestrial > Soil > Palsa > Peat permafrost | place: Sweden: Abisko... | reverse complement strand
GGCCAGCCGCTTGACATCCCACTCGAACGGGCCGGGCAAGGTCTCGTCGAAGTCGTTGACGTCGAAGACCAGGTTCCGCTCGGGCGAGGCGAACGCGCCGAAGTTCGACAGGTGGGCGTCACCGCACACCTGCACCCGAAGCCCGGCTGCGGGCGTATTGGCGAGGTCGGCGGCCATCGGCAGCGCTGCGCCCCGGTAGTAGGTAAACGGGGACACCATCATCCGCCCGTGCCGGACCGGCACTAGTTCCGGTACCCGCGACCCCGCCTGCCCGAGCAGCAGCCCGACGGGATCGCGTCCCCGCCCCGGCGAGAACTGGGCATGCGACTCGAGCGGTGCCACTGCCCTGGCATCCTTTCCCCGCGCTGCCCGGTCCGCTCGGCTCAGAGGCGCCGCCGCCCGCGACCGCTGCGGGGGCACTGCCTCTGTACGAGGCTTCGCCGCGGTCCGGGGGGCTGCCTGGGTGCGGGACTTCGCCGCGGTCCGGGGGGCTGCCTGGGTGCGGGGCTTCGCCGCGGTCCGGGAAGCTGCCTGGGTACGAGGCTTCGCGGCGGTCCGGGGGGCTGCCTGGGTGCGGGGCTTCGCCGCCGTCCGGGAAGCTGCCTGCGTACGAGGCTTCGCCGCCTGCCCGGTGGCTGCCTGCGTACGAGGCTTCGCCGCCTGCCGGGGGACTGCCTGCGTACCAGATTTCGCCGCCGCCGCGCGATCGGTTGTCACCGTCATGGCCTCTCCTTCCGGGCTGCAGAGGCGTGCAACTGGCAGCCGGTCATGCACCGAGGGCGCCTCCCTGGTGCTGATCCCAGACAAGCATGAACGCACGGTGACGACATCACCCCGCTGAGGTGAACACGCCGTCGATCTTTCACCCGGTCGGGATGATGCTCCGGCGGGCCTCGCGAGGTGCGATCGACGGCATGGCGATCCATGATCAGCCCGGGCATGGCTGGACGGTTGTTCTCCGGCGGCAGCCGGCCCGCATGGTGGACGGCCGGCCGGAAGGCGGCTATACCGACGCGTTCGAGATTGTCTGCTGCGACTGCGGTGACCATCCCGACCTGGACTACTCGGAGGTCTCGCCGGAGCTTCGGCAGGTCCGGGGGCCCTACTTGGTCGCGGACGGCATTGCCGCCTACAGAGCGCACGTCGGGCTATACCACCCGACGGCACCGGCCGACGACCTGAGACGAGAACGGATGCCGGCCGACCAGGTATGAACGCCGAGTTCTTCGCGCTGGCGTTCCTCGCGGGGCTGAACCCGAAGCTGCTGGCCCTGGATCTGCTGCTGATCGAGAACCGGCGGCCGCGGGCGATGTTCTTGTGGCTGCTGGGCGGCGGCCTGACCGTAGGCGTGACGATCGGCCTGCTGGACGTGCTCGTCTTCCATATCGATGCCATCAACCAGCAGGGCTCGCTCAGCGCGGGCGTCGACCTTGCCCTCGGCCTGCTCCTGCTCGCCGCCGGCGCGCTGACCGCCACCGGCCGCCTGCACGGTCGGCGCAAGGCGCCGGTCCCGGCCGGGGACCGGCAGCCGGCGAAGCAGGAAAGGGAGAAGGAGAAGGAGAAGGAGAAGAAGGACGGCTGGGCGCAGCGGCTGCTGGCCCAGCCCCGGGTCGGGCTCGCCGTGCTCGTCGGCGCGGTGATCGGCATCCCCGGCGCGAGCTACCTCGCCGCCCTGCACCACCTGGTCACAGGGAAATACTCCACCTCGACCCAGGTCATCGCCGTCTTCGTCTTCGTCTTCATCGCCTTCTGGCCGATCATCATCCCGTTCGCGTTCCTGGAACTGCGGCCAGAGACCACCAAGGCGCGGCTCAAGAGCACCCAGAGCTGGCTACTCGGCCACGCCCAACGGCTCGTAGTCGCCGTCGCGCTGCTCCTGGGCGTCTACCTGACGGTCAGCGCTCTGGTCCGGCTGTCCTGATCGCCGCTGACCGCTGGCCGGGACTGTCGCCCGCTGCCGGTCTCTGCTAGCCGTCAGTCGCTCCGTACACAGGTCGCGCCCGGCCGGTGGCGATTCGGCGCTTTCACCCCCCTTGGAGGATGCCTCTACGGCCAGGAGGAGGTGTGATCGAGGCGCAAGTGAGTTAGTTAAAGGGACCGGAGTGCGGGTTCTTCTAGCTACGGCACGGGAGGTCTCTATGACGGCAACGCCAACCGAACAGGCCGGCCACCTCGGGGCGCCTTGGCGCCAGCCGAGAGGACCGTCATGATAGGTCGTCCCAGTTCCGGTGACCGCGGCGACACACGCCACGAGGCACGCTCACGGACGTCGTGATGATCAGGCGCCAGTTCCGGCGGCGGGCCCTCAGCGACATCGGGCGGGAGCTGGCTGACTCCGATCCGCGCCTCAGTGAGCTTTTCCTCTACTTCAACGAACGCGCAAGCGGCGGCAAGATCCCGTGCACAGAGAAGATCAGGGCCAGACCGCTCAGCCTGCTCGCTCGGATCGGACGCCAGATGCGCCCGCCGCCCGCCGATTACGATCGCATGGCCACCTGGTGGCTATGACGGATCCCGCTTGGCGCCGGGTCTACTGCCTGGCCATGGCAATGCGGATGACTTCCGCTGCGTCAATCAAGTGGTCGTGGTTGTCGTCGCCGAGGTCGATCTGCACCAAGTCGATCTTGCCGTTGAACCGGTTGGTGCCGTCGGGGTAATCGGAGCTGACGGGCATGCCGAAGTCTTCACCGATGTCGGTGGTTTCGTCAGCCGAGAAAATCATCGGCTGGGTGGCCGGGACTCGTCCTTCGCCGACCTTGTCGCCGTCGTAATAAAGGCTGACGTCGCCGCCCTTGCCGAGTCCGCCGCCGTCGTAGGCGAACTCCATCCGGATCTGGTGCTCACCCGCCGGGACAGGGCGGGTGGCCTCGGTGACGAACTCGGCCATGCCGAGCACGTTGTAGACGAACTTGGCCACGCCGTCCTTGGTGTACAGGGCCCAGCCGCCGAAGTGGCCGCCCTGGGCGATGATGACCCCGGCGGCCTTATCCGGGGTGGTGACGTGCGCGGTCACCGAGAACGACTTGTTCTTGATGCTGACGACGCTGTTCTCCGAGAGCCGTTTCATGCCAGGGAACAGCAGCTGCGAGTTGCCGGTGATCAGCTGCGGGCGGCCGGCCAGGTCGGGGTTCATCCGTTCCGCGGCGCGGTCATCGAGCGGCAGCACGTTGTACTTGACTGCCTCGATCAGCCACAGCCGCTGGAGTTCGCGCAGCTTATCGGGCATCTCGCGGGCGAGGTCGTGGGCCTGGGACCAGTCGGTGGTGCCGTCATAAAGCTCCCAGACGTCATCGTCGAACGCGGTCAGCTTGATCTGGCCAAGCTCCCAGGGGGTGCGGTGCTTAGTGACCGCGCTCCAGCCCTTGTAATACAGGCCGCGGTTGCCGAGCACCTCGAAGTACTGCAAGTCATGACGCTCCGGCGCATCGCCGTCGTTGAGGCTGTACATCATCGAGGTCCCCTCCATCGGGGACTGCTGGACGCCGTTGACGAAGGCGGGCTCGGGAATCCCGGCCGCCTCCAAGATGGTCGGGGCGACGTCAATGACATGACAGAACTGGTTCCGGGTCTCGCCGCTGTTGGTGATGCCGCGGGGCCAGTGCACGATGGTGCCGTTGCGGGTGCCGCCCCAGTGGGAGGCGACCTGCTTGGTCCACTGGTAGGGCGCGTCCATCGCCCAGGCCCAGCCCACCGCGTAGTGGTTATAGGACGTAGGCGTCCCGAACTCCTCTAGCTTGGACTCCATGAACTCCGGGGTCTCGAGTTGCGCCCCGCCGTTGAAGTTCGCCATCTCGTTGAACGCGCCCTGCAGCGTGCCCTCGGCCGAGGCGCCGTTGTCACCGATGATGTAGAAGACCAGGGTGTCGTCCAGGACGTGCAGCTGCTCGAGCGCGTCGATGACCCGCCCGACGTGGTGGTCAGTGTGCTCAAGGAAGCCTGCGTACACTTCCATTTCACGTTCCAGGACGGGCTTGATCTGATCGGGCATGTCATCCCAGGCGGGTATCTCGTCATGCCGTGCCGTCAGATCCGCGTCGGCGGCGACCACGCCGAGTTCCTTCTGCCGGGCCAGCATGATCTCGCGCTGCGTGTCCCAGCCGTGGGCGAATCTGCCCCGGTACTTCTCCGCCCACTCCTTCGGCACATGGTGCGGCGCGTGGGTCGCACCGGGAGCGAAGTACATGAAGAACGGCTTGTCCGGCATCAGCGCCTTCTGCGTGCGAACCCAGTCGATGGCGTGGTCGGCCAGGTCCTCGGTCAGGTGATAGCCCTGTTCGGGGGTCTTGGACGGCTCGACCGGGTTCAGGCCCTCGTACAGAGCCGGGTAGTACTGGTTGTTCTCAGCGCCGATGAACCCGTAGAAGTACTCGAAGCCGCCGCCGCCCGACGGCCACATGTCGAACGGCCCCATCGGAGAGGTCTGCCACACCGGCACCTCGTGGCACTTGCCGAACTGGGCGGTGGAGTAACCGTTTAGCTTCAGCGTCAGCGCCAGCGGCGCCTTGGTGTTCGGCGTCAGCGTCGTCTGGCCCGGTGCCGAGGTCGCGGTCTCGGTGATGCTGCCCATCGCCACCGAATGATGGTTACGGCCGGTCAGCAGGGCCTTGCGGGTCGGCGCGCACAACGCCGTCGAGTGGAACCGGGTGTACTTCGCGCCGCCGTCGGCCAGCCGCTCCGCAGCAGGCGTGCTACAGGGGCCGCCGAACGCGCTCGATGCCCCGAACCCCACGTCATCCAGCAAGATCACCAGGACGTTGGGCGCGCCCTCAGGCGGCCGCAACGGCTCGACTGGCGGGAATTTGGTATCCGGGTCCTTGGCGTCATACGTCACCAGGCCGAAGCTGGGCTGGTCTGGGATCGGCAGGACACTCCGCTGCACGTCGCGAGCCATCGATGCGCCTTCCTGCTTGCTTCGCGCCCTGACCGCCAGACGTCCAGAGCCGGGTGTGGCCAATCGCCCGCGCCACTCGGCAGCCATCAGCCGATCAGCGCGTCGCCTGCAAAACGCAAGCAGACCAGCCACGCTGTGTTCGCGCATCACCCGACACGGATGACAGCAACGAGCTCAACTGACGAGCAACCGGGGCACCGCCGGTTCGCCGCCGCATGTCCGGTTGGCCAGTACAGATCACCCCTGACGGGTGGCGAATCCGGCGGCGCAGCTTGTTTACGGTGACCCTGGTGAACCAGGCGCGGCGGCGAGTCAAGGGCCGGGCACAGGCGCCCATGTCGAGAGGTAAGGGCCTGATATGACCGGTCAGGGCAGGGAGAACGCGCTTGATCACGTGGTCGCGGTGGTGTTCGAGAACCGGTCGCTGGACAACGTGCTCGGCCGCCTGTACGGGCCTGATGAGGGAAAGACCTTCGAGGGCGTGCTCGGCAAGGACCTTTCGAACCCGATTCCGGAGTGGGCCGAGCACGGCGCCGACCGCAAGGTAGTGCCGTACACGGTCGCCGCCGACATGGACAGCCCCAACCCCGACACGGGGGAGGAGCATCAGCACACCAACACCCAGCTGTTCAATATCCTCAACGAGCAGAACCGGTTCAAGCTCGCCGGGGAAATGACGGCGCCGTACAACGCTCCGGTGCCTGGTCAGGCGCCGACGATGGACGGTTTCGTCACCGATTACATCAGCACGCTGACGGTGGAGCTGGGCCGCCAGCCCACCTACGAGGAGTACTCGCAGGTGATGACCGGGTTCACCCCGGACCAGGTCCCGGTCCTGAGCGGGCTGGCGCGCGGGTTCGGCGTGTTCGACCACTGGTTCTGCGAGGTGCCTTCGCAGACGTTCACCAACCGGTCGTTCTGGACCGCCGCGACAGCGTCCGGGTTCGTGGTGAACGAGCCGGTCACCAACTGGCTGGCGCAGAACACCGCCGAGACGATCTTCGACCGACTGGAGCAGCACGGCAAAACGTGGAAGGTCTACGTCGACGAGCCGGACCGGTTCTCGGTCACCGGCCTCATCCACTATCCGCGGCTCAAGGACCGGTTCGCGACCCATTTCGTACCGTTCGCCCAGTTCGAGGCCGACGCCGCCAGCGGGAACCTGCCCGACTTCTCTTACATCGAGCCGTGCCTGGTCCTGGGGCACGGGGACTACCACCCGGCCGTCTCGCGCGTCCTGGGTCACGGCGTCGTGCTGGACAATGTCGACCCGCCGTCCTCGGTCCTCGGCGGAGAGGAGTTCTTGGCGCGTATCTACAACGCCTACAAGGGAATGCAGTCCCCGGCCGGGGCCAATGTGTGGAACACGACCCTGCTCATCGGCTGGGACGAGCCGGGCGGCACCTACGATCACGTCCCGCCCGGCCCTGTGCCGCCGCCGGACCCCTCCGCCCCGGAAGGCCAGCTCGGGTTCGCCTTCGACCGGTCGGGCTACCGCGTTCCGGCCATCCTGATCTCACCGTGGGTGGCCGAAGGCGAGGTGTTCAACGCCGAGCACCGGCATACCTCCCTGATGGCCACGCTGCGGGAGCAGTGGGGCCTGGGCGAGCCGTTCACCGGCCGCGACGCCGCCGCCCGGACGTTCACGTACGCGCTCTCCCTGGACGCCCCCCGAGACCCAGGCACGTGGCCGGTGGCGGACCCGCGGCCCGTCCCCTCCTACATCCAGGATGCGCTGGGCCTGGGCCGGACCCTGTCTACCCTCGGCAAAGCCGCCTTCAACGGGATACGCGCCTACGCCGAGCACAACCACATCAAGATCGACGGGCTGCCCGCCGATCCCAAGGCCGAGATCCCTCCCGAGCAGGCCCTGCACATCATTCACAACTTCCTCGCGATCCAGTTCCCGCTGCTGCACCCGCCGCCTCCGGTCGTACCGCCGCAGCAATCCAAGCAGAGTGCCAGGCAGCCGTGACCGCGGAGCAACAAGTACCCTCGCCTGGTCCGATCGGCCCGCTCGCTCGGTACGAGAAGAACCTCAGAGACCGGATCACCGACTTCAACGACCCGCGGCAGGAGTGGCGGCGCCTGTTCTCCGAGGTGCTCGGCACCGCCTTCCTGGTCCTGGCGGCCGCCGGCGGGGGCATGATGAGCCACGCCTTCCCCGGCGTGATCAGCCACGGCGCCGCCGTCACGGCCCCGGCGCTGACGGTCCTGGGGATCATCTTGTACATGGGCAAGGTCTCCGGCGCGCACCTGAATCCGGCCGTGAGCATCGCCTTCGCCCTGCGTCGCGACTTTCCGTGGCGACGCGTCCCCGGCTACATCGTGGCGCAGCTGGCCGGGGCCACGATCGCGGCCCTGATCCTGCAGGCCGTCATCAACGTCTCGGCCAGCTACGGGGCCAACTACCCGGCCAAGGGCTATTCCGCCGGGGCCGCGTTCTGGATGGAGCTCTTGTTGACCACGGGCCTGGTCAGCGTGATCCTGGGCACCGCCTCGGGCGCCCAGAACGTCGGCGTCATCGGCGCGCTGGGGATCGGCGCCTACATCGCCCTGGCCGGCCTGTGGGGCAGCCCCATCTCGGGTGCCTCGATGAACCCGGCCCGCAGCTTCGGCCCCGACCTGGTCAGTGCCAACTTCACCAGCTACTGGGTCTATATCGCGGGCCCGATCGCCGGCGCCGCCGTCGCGGTTGCCATCGCCTTCGTGCTGCGCGGCCAGGGCGGCGGCAAGTCGGGCGCCGGCGCCGCCCAAGGCGACCTATTCACCGAGGTCTATGAGTCCGGCAAGTCCTGAGCGCTAATGCCGTCGGCGGAGACAACAGCGAAATTACCCGCGAGTAAACACCGGCGTTCATTCCCCGGCGACGTGATAACCGGCTCGCTGACCGGAGTCGCGACCGGACGGGCAGTGGCCGGAGCGCCCAGCTGATCATTTAGGCGGCCTTGCCCGCGCAATTGCGCGGCCCTCGCGCGCTCGGTGAGCTGCGATAACCGAAAGCCGCTCATTAGTTGATACATACTGAAGTTTCTCAGAATACGCCGACATGTCCGTGTTACGGTTGCAGCCTTGAGATAACCCGTATCAATGGCTGGTCACGCCGGGGGGCCCGGCAACCGCGAGACAGTGCGTCGGGGCTGAACCGGACGTTTTAGTTCTGTGCTTTTATGTGCTTCTGTGCGGGTGAACGGCAGGCGCCCCCTCCGTGTTAGTTATGTGAGGCGCTATGGCAGTCCTGCGGCGGCCTGTCCGCTCCCGGCCCATCCGGCTGTTCCTGATCAGCATGTTTGCCATCCCGCTGGTCTCCCTGGTGGGACTGTGGGTGTTCGCGGTGAGCGTCACCGTCCCCGAGGCCGTCAGCGACCATAACCTCAACGTATCCACGGCGGCTTCCGACACCCACGGCAGGGCGCTTGCGGTCGGACTGCCCACGGAACGAGCGCAGACCTACCTCTGGCTGCTCAGCGGCCGTAGGGCCCCCGAGGCGTCCCTGCTGGCTACCAGGGAGCTCGTGAACAAGGCCATCCCGCCCGCGGTAGCCGCGATGCGCACCCAAGACGGCCTGCTCTCCGCCGGCCCGCAGGCAGAGCTGAACGCTTTCTTCACCGACCTGGGGCAGATCGGCCATATCCGGGCAGCCGTCGATTCGGGCTCGCTGAGCCCGACGGCCGCGTTTCAGGCGTACAGCAACATCATCGACACTCAGCTGCACTCCTTCGAGGCGTCCGACCAGGACAACAAGGGAGGCTCGCTGGCCGGAACCTCGGTCGGCGCCGTCGAGGCGGACTACGCGCTGGAGATGGCCAGCCAGGAGGTCACGCTCGTGGACGGCGCGCTGGCCGACCGCGACCAGATGAGCGCCGACGCTCGTCAGCTGTTCAACACCGCGGTCGCGAGCAGGCGCGTGTATCTCAACGAGGCCACGGCCCTGCTGCCGCCTAGTCTTGAGGCCGGACTCGCGGCTATCGTCGGCTCGCCGAATTACCAGCGGTTCCAGGCCATGGAAGACCAGATCACCGCCAGCACGGGCAACGGGCCGCTGCCGGTGAACCCCAGTGCCTGGGAGTCCGTCTCGGGCGCCTACGTCGCTTCCATGCAGACCGCCGAGAACGCGATCGGCGGGCAGCTGGCGTCGTTGGGCGCGTCGCAAAGCAGCAAGCTGGTCACCGAGGCCGCCCTCGCGGGCGGCGTCGGCCTGGCCGCCGTCATCGCGTCGGTCTTCTTGGTCATCTGGTTCGGCCGCAAGGTCACGGGTGACCTGACCCGGCTGGACGGCAGCGTCCGGGCGATGGCGGAGGAGCGCTTGCCGCGGGTGGTGAACCGGCTGAGGCTCGGCGAGGACGTCGACGTTCTCTCGGAGTCGCCGCCGCCGAGCGCCAGCAGCATCCGGGAGGTCTCCCAGATCGCCAGTTCGTTCGCCACCGTGCAGGCGGCGGCCTTCGCGGCCGCCGTCGAGCAGGCACGGCTGCGCAGAGGGATTAGCCAGGTCTTCCTCAACATTTCCATGCGTAACCAGTCCTTGCTGCACCGGCAGCTGGGAATGCTGGACGGGATGGAGCGCCGGACCACCGATCCGGCTGCGCTGGCCGACCTCTTCCGCCTCGACCATCTCACCACCCGGATGCGCAGGCACGCGGAAGGCCTGATCATCTTGTCGGGGTCCAAACCCGGCCGAGGCTGGCGTGATCCGGTTCCCGTCGTCGATGTCCTGCGCGCCGCCGTCGCCGAGATCGAAGACTACGTTCGGGTCGATGTAGTCAGCGAGTCGCCGGACCTGGTGGCGGGGTTTGCCGTCAACGACGTCATTCACCTGATCGCGGAGCTCGTCGAGAATGCCACGGTGTTCTCCCCGCCCAACACCCGGATCGAGGTCAGGGCGGACCGGGTGGGCACGGGCCTGGTCGCGGAGGTCGAGGACCGCGGGCTGGGCCTGTCGCCTCACGAGATCGACGACATCAACCGGCGCCTCGCCCGCCCGTCGGAGTTCGACCTGGTGAACAGCGAGCAGCTGGGCTTGTTCGTCGTCGGCACGCTGGCCGCCCGGCATCAGATCAGGGTCTCGCTCCGCCAGTCCGCCTATGGGGGGACGACCGCCATCCTCCTGATGCCGTTCGGCGTGATCGTCCGGGAAGAAGAGGTCGGATCGGCCGCCGACGGCCTTCCCGGCGGATGGCAGGGTCTCCCGCCGGGCACCAGCCGTCCCGGGCCAGGGTCCAGCGCGAGCGGGGCGCATGACCTGTCGCCGTTCGGCGCGACCGGCCGCCACCGGCTGACCGCGGCCGCCACGGGGCGGCGCGTGCACACCGGTGAGAATCCCCGCGTAGGCGACGGCGAAGGGCCCCCGGCTCCCTGGTCCTCCCCGCAGTCGCCCTGGAAATACGCAGAGCCGCAAACGCAGCCGCGCCCGCAGCCGGAGCCGGAGCCGGACCTGCCGGCGCTCCCGCCCGCACCGTGGGATGTCGCGTCCACTTCGTCCTGGCCGCATGCTTTCCAGCGGGACTTCGGCAGGCAAGAGACGCCGGTGGCGGACGACCAGCTAAAGGACGGCAAGCAGCCCGTGTCGATGGCCGGCTCGCCCCTCGAAGCCGAGGCTGCGAGCCCCACGGAAGCCAGCCATCTCGGGATGCCCGTCCGCGTCCCGCAGGCCAGCCTGGCGCCGCAGCTGCGGGCCGGCCGCGATGGCGATCCGCAGGCCTCGGCGCGCGAGGCATTCGACGTCGAACAGCGAGCTCCAGAGGCGACTCGGAACATGATGATGACGATGCAGCAGGGATGGCAGCGAGGACGCGTGGATGATCTCGATGATCTCGATGACGCCCCTGGCCAAGGAAACTGACCGATAGCGGGGCTGGATAATGGCACAGACTGACACGATCGGACAGCTGAGCTGGCTGTTGGACAACCTGGTCAATCAGGTCGAGCATGTCCAGCAGGCGGTCATCTTGTCCCGCGACGGCCTCGTGGTAGCGGCGTCGCAGAGCCTGACTCGCGAGGACGGCGAGCATCTGTCGGCCCTGGCAGCGGGGGTGCAGAGCCTCGCCCGGGGAACTGGGCTGCACTTCAAGGGGGGCGAGGTAAGGCAGACCATCATCGAGATGGAGCACGCCTTCCTGTTCGTGAGCAATGCGGGCAGGGGAACGTGCCTGGCGGTGCTGACCTCGGCTGAGCCGAACGTGGGCGTCATCGCCTACGAGATGGCGATGCTGGTGCGGCGCATGGGCAAGTACCTCGCCTCCGAGCCGAGATTTCCCGGGCCTGAAATAGCCGCGGAATGACCCCGCACGACGGTGACGGCGAGCGCTGGATGGATCGGGACGCCGGCCCGGTGGTCCGCCTCTACGCGTTGACCAAGGGGCGGACCCAACCGAGCGGCGGGGCGTTGTTCGGCCTGATCGACGTGGTGGTCGCGACCGGCGATCGGCCGTCGGAGCACTTTCGGCTCGGGCCGGAGCACCGGCGGATCCTCGGCGTCTGCCGCCGCCCGGTGCCTATCGTCGACCTGGCCTCGGAAATTGACCTTCCCGTGGGGGTGGTGCGGGTCCTGCTTGGTGACCTCACCGGCGAGGGGCTGCTGCGTGTCGTTTCTTCGCAGCGGCAGCCGGTCCCCGACCAGAGCCTACTGAGGATGGTGCTTGATGGCCTTGAATCACTCTGACAACGTGGTGATGGGGTCGGTCGTGCCGGCCACCGCCAAGATTCTCATCGCCGGCGGCTTCGGCGTAGGGAAGACGACCTTGGTCGGCGCGATCAGCGAGATCAAGCCGTTGCGAACCGAGGAACCGCTCAGCGAGAGCAGCCGTGCCGTCGACAGCACGCGCGGCGTGAGCGCCAAGACCACCACGACCGTGGCGATGGATTTCGGCCGGATCAGCTTCCAGTCCCAGCTCGTGCTGTACCTGTTCGGCACGCCGGGCCAGGAGCGCTTCTGGTTCATGTGGGATGACCTGGCCATCGGGGCCATCGGCGCCGTGGTCATGACCGATACGCGGCGGGTGTCCGATTGCTTCGCCGCCATCGACTACTTCGAGCGGAACGGCACCGCGTTCATTGTCGCCGTCAACTGCTTCGACGGCGCTCCCAGATTTGAGGCCGAGGACATCAGGATCGCCCTGACCCTCCAACCTGACGTCCCGATCGTGATGTGCGACGCCCGGGAGCGGGACTCCGTCAAGAAGGTTCTCGTCACCCTGGTCAGGTACGTCATGAATTCGCACAGCCAGCCGAGCCAAGCCAGCCTTTCCTAAGGGAAGAACCTCCCGGCTGGCCTGGTCAGAACGCAACCATTACTCGCAGCCGTAAGCATTCAGCTCTGTGCTCTCTTTGCATTCAGTGACTGCGCGGGCTGAGGTGAGTAGAGGTGACTGCGGGTTTGCTGTTCGTGATGGCCGAAGTTGCGCACTGCACGTTCGCCCGTTCAGACTTCAGTGCTTCGACGTGGCTGCCGCCCCGGCGCTCTCTGCCCGGTGCCCGCCTCTGGTAATAATGATTTGCGCTGTCAGGCTCATCGCGGCAGTGTGCGGCTCATGGCTGTGTCATTGGCTGTAGCCGCCGAAGGCCGTACGCCAGCTCTGCTGCTGCGGCCATGGCAGGCGGCGGATATGCCCGGGCTGCTGGCCGCGATGGATCGCGAGTATCCGGCCGGCGGGCTTCGGTCCAATCCCTACGTTGAGGCCGGTCCCCGTCACTGGACCGGGCCCCGCGATGAAGATGAGGCGGCCATCTGGCTGTCCGGCCAGGATCGTGGCTGGCAGAGCGGCGACTGGCTTGCCCTCGCGGTCGTTGGTCGCCGCGGTCGCGTGGTTGGCCAGGTCGGCCTGATGAACCGGGAGGACGGCTGTGTCGGCGACGGCGGCTTCGGTGAGATCAGCTACTGGACGGCCACTGACGCCAGGGGGCTCGGCATTGCTCCGGCCGCGGTGCGAGCCATGACGCGATGGGCCTTCGGCTCCTTCAGCTCAGACGCCCTGCCGCTGATCATGCTGGTGCACGGCCTGGACAATCCGGCGTCCTGCCGGGTTGCCGAGAAGAGCGGATATGAGTTCTCGGGGATCAGTCCGGCCAATCCGCCGCTGTGGCATGCCGCAGGCCACGTACATGTCGCTGTTTCCCGGCCGGGGATGCCCGTGCCAGCCTCACTCCTACGCGATCTGGCCCGGCCAGGCCGCCGGCGCGCTGCCATGCGCAACACCAGCCACTCCCTGAACTGCACCCAGAAACCGTGACACACAGCAACCTACAAGTAATTCACCCGTGCGCTAAGGCGTGAATGCCTACTCGCAGCCATGTACGCAGCTCGGCGCTTCGAGCAGCCTGTCGCGCAAGATATACAGATCGGTCTCGAGCGCGTCGTTGCCGAGTAGTTCGGGTTCCGATAGCAGCACCTCGACGGCCAGCAGCCGTGCCCGCGCGTTGATGTCGTCCATGTGCGTCCAGTCTCCCTGCCTCGCGCCATCGATTCCACCGTAATAGCTTCACATTGACCCTGATGCCAATCTGCCGCTCATGTGAAGCAAATCGGATGTAAATTCTTGATGTCATAGATGCAACTGCGTGCCAATGGCAAATCGTCGCGAGCGCTACCCGCGGCACGGCCAAAAGATTGTGTGTGTATTGACCGGCGCTATTCGCCGGTCAATACACACAACGATTGATCGCCTCGCAATTCCCGAAAATAACAGCAAGAAATCGATCGCCCGCGCCCGCTAGCTCCTACGTCCAAGAACCGCATGGCGAGGGGCAGGCCCGGCAGGCCCGCGCATCACCGCCGGCCCGCCGGTCCGTCCGGAGTCTGCGCGGGCCGCCCCCACCACGAAACCCCCCTCTCCTCAGGGGAAACAGTGGTAAACCATGTCGCAAACCCGGTCCGCCCACGTATGGTCATTCCGGTCGATCATGCGATATGAGGTGACTATGGC
>Ga0302326_10019966_pt1 | contig 13809 bp, 12 predicted proteins | sample Palsa_T0_3_FD_202264 | JGI IMG/M metagenome (GOLD analysis project Ga0302326, IMG submission 202264) | Peat permafrost microbial communities from Stordalen Mire near Abisko, Sweden - Palsa_T0_3 | ecosystem: Environmental > Terrestrial > Soil > Palsa > Peat permafrost | place: Sweden: Abisko... | reverse complement strand
GGACGGGTGAACCGTGAACGCCAGGTCGGATTCGGTGCCTTGTGCATAATTCATACGGTAAAGCGTGTTTGTCATTTTGTCAAACAAGCTTGATATAGAGAGGGGCTTCCCTCTCCGGTCCATTCGCTGATTTGTCGGTATGCCACCAAGCAAAGGCTCGGTCCCCCTGGCCGGAATGACCGAATCGATCCGACGTCCTCGTTCCGCGCGATTTGTGGACAACCCGGAAGCTATCCAAACGTGCTTGTGAAAAATGTACAGGGATCCTCACTGGCAGTTCCATCTTGGGGGCTAAAGTTTTCGCGGGAATCAAGGGTTCTTATCACATCGAATGGTTCGAGTGATCCAATGTGACCAGACACTCGCCTTCGCGGCTTTTATGATGATGGATGTTGAGGAAGCAAGAGGACTGTTCCAAAGGTCAATTGGGCTTCCTTTTACAAGTGAGGTTACAAAATGGAAACCATAGTGATCGTTCTCGTAGTGCTGTTCTTACTCGGCGGCGGGGGCTGGGGATACTCCCGCTGGCGCCGAGGATAACGCGCGACCAGACCAATACACCTGACAAATATTTGCCAAGTGTATCGGGGATAGAGTTCGATTCAGGGGTTCTGAAAGGACCTCTCATCATGAAAGCACAGAGAAATGCTTTTCCGCTTTCAACTGTGCTTTTTACTGCCATCTGCCTTGCCATCGCGGCTTCTTCACAAACCATCCCCAACGGCACGGCGATCGACGCGGAAGTTAGCAAGATAATGCCTCGCACCCACGCCAATGGCATGGCCGTTGCGGTCATCGATCACGGCAAGGTCGCCTACGTCGGCGCCTACGGCATCCGTAACGCTAAAGGAGATCCGTTGACCACGGACACCGTCATGTATGGCGCGTCGCTCACCAAGACAGTGTTTGCCTACCTGGTCATGCAGTTGGTCGATCAGGGCAAGCTCAAACTCGACACACCGCTGAAGGACGATCTGGACAAGCCGCTGCCGAGCTATGGCCCCGATACCGTTTTCCCAGACAAGTACGGACCCTATAAAGATCTGGCCGACGATCCCCGTTGGGAAAAGATCACGCCGCGTATGTGCCTGACTCATTCCACCGGCTTCAGCAACTTTTGGTTCCTCGAACCGGACCAGAAACTGCACATCCATTTCGAACCCGGCACGCGCTTCAGCTATTCGGGCGAAGGAATGATCCTGTTGCAGTTCGTGATTGAACACGGGAGCACAGCGCAGGGGTTGGGGCTGGACGTCGGCGATCTGGCGAAGGCAGATTTCAACGCTCTGGGAATGACCCGCACAAGCCTGGTGTGGAAGAACGGTTCCGACCCCAACGTGGCGGACGGCTGGAACGATCGGGGCCAATCGCAGCCCCATGAGAAGCGCAGCAAGGTGCGCGTGGCGGGATCGATGAATACCACAATCTCCGACCTGTCAAAGTTTGCCGCGGCGCTGGTGAGCGGCGATGGACTTAGCCCGGCCTCGCGCGCCGAAATGACAAAGCCAAGCTTGCATATCACGACTGCCGGTCTATTCCCGCTTTTCCAGCCCGACTTGCCACTGAGTGAACAGCGCAAGGACCTGGCTTCGGGGCTGGGTGTCACTGTATTTGACGGCCCACAGGGCCACGGATTCTTTAAGGGCGGCCACGATGGGCAGACCGCCAATACTCTGATCTGTATCGAGGCCAGTCAGCGCTGCGTGTTGATCCTTTCCAACGATGTTCGCTCGGAAGCAGGCTTCGTCGATCTGGTGCGGTTTATACTCGGCGACATTGGCGAGCCCTATGACTGGGAATATGGCGACCACGCTGGGAAGTCTTGAGGCCGCATAGTCAATTTTTCGCAAGGGTCGCCGCTCTTAAACGTTACCTCGGAGCATTCACGCCAATGATGTCGTATATTGCGCATATGCGGTTCCGAATTGCTCGGATGCTCCTTCTGATCCTGACGGTCGTTTTCCTTGCGAGTAGTTCGTGCCCCGCCTCCGAACTGGCCTTAGTCGGCGCAAAAATCTATCCCTCCCCGACGGAGCCGCCCATCGAAAATGGCTCGATTCTGGTGCATCAAGGCCAAATCCTTGCCATGGGACCGGCCCGCGCGATCAAAATTCCGCGCGGCGCAACCGTAATCGACTGCAAAGGCCTGATTGTAGCCGCAGGTTTCTGGAACAGCCATGTTCATATCTTTACGCCCGGGCTGCTTCGGGTGCGCGATTCAACCGCTGCAGAGCTCGATGAGCAACTCGACACAATTTTCAATCGGTGGGGTTTTACCACCGTCTTCGACCTCGCGTCGGTGCTCGACAATACCCTCGTACTTCGTCGCCGGATCGAGAGCGACGAAGTACGAGGCCCGCGCATTCTCACGGTCGGCGAGCCGATTTGGACGATCGAGCCGGTGTACGTGCGCGACTATATGCGCGATAACAATATCCATATTCCTGACACCGAAACTCCTGATCAAGCGATTGCACTTGTACGCGATCATGTCGCGAAGGGCGCGGATGGCATCAAGCTGTTCACCGGCTCACTCCAGGACGGGGGGCAAGTCGCAACCCTGCCCTTGGCAATCGCCAAGGCCACCGCTGAGGAAGCGCATCGCCACGGCATGCCCGTCTTCGCGCATCCTCAGGACCCCGAAGGTGTCGAAATCGCGATCAATAGCGGCGTAGACGTGCTTGCCCATACCGTTCCCGGTTCACCGCCATGGACCCCGGAGTTTATCGCGAGACTGAAGACAGCAAATCTCGCGCTGATACCCACTTTGACACTTTGGGATTTTGAGGCACGCAAAAGCCAAACTACTGGCCAGGAACGTGAAGCCTGGATCGACAAAATGGTCGCCGAACTCGGAGCTTACTCCAAAGCGGGTGGGGAAGTCCTGTTCGGCACAGATGTGGGCTACACAGATCATTTCGATACCACGTTGGAATTCACGCTCATGTCGCGGGCGGGGATGACATACCAGCAAATCCTCGCCTCACTTACCACGAATCCGGCGCGGCGTTTCAAATCCTCTGGCCATAGCGGACGCATCGCGAATGGCATGGACGCCGACCTAGTGGTCCTGGGAGGCGATCCAGCGCGCGACGTGACGGCGTTTTCCAACGTGCGCTACGTAATCCGGAGCGGGAAACTCATCTTTGCCGCGAGGTGATTCCGCAATGGCTGCGTCGCGTCGCGAGGCTCCAAAATGGCGTGTCAAGGGATTTGAACCAAAGAATTAGGGTTAAGAGGTTTCTGTTTTCCAGCGATGGCGCGCTCAGGCTAATAGCCACCTTTCCAGAAACTCTCTTAGCTCTATCGGTGGCCGCAGCCAAACATCAGCTTCTGTCTCGTGCCATTGGCGGCGCATCAGAACGCTCAGGCCGTGCGGGCCAATATTGTTTACCGCGCGAAACGCAGCCTCGTCGGTCCAATCGTCGCCCAGATACGCGACCGGGCACGCAACCTGCGCGCCAGCACTGGCCTCCCTAAGGATTGCCGCAACAGCACCACCCTTGTCGCAACCCGCGCGCAGTTCCAAACCAGCCTCAAACTCCAGCAAGATCAGCCCACCGGTCCCCGCAAGCGGCTCGAAAAGCGCCCGCGTCTTCTGCTCAATCAGCTTCGCCTTGCGGGGGGAGGCGCCTCGCCAGTGCACCACCGCACCGTTGGCCTTATCTTCGAAGAGGCCGCCCAGGCTGTCGCACTTCAACATCGCGCGCAGTTTGTCCAAAATCTCCCGGGCCGCGAAAGACGCCTGCTCCAGCTCTCGCCGGCCATCGGGGAACAGGCGCTCAGCTCCGTGCAAGCCCCAAACCTCGAGCGGCGGACTAATCCCGAGCAGCGGAGCAATTTCATGCGCAGGACGGCCTGTGACCACGACCATTCGCGTTCGTCCCTGGCGCCCGATGCGGGCCAAAACCTCCCGCACGCCAGCCCAGGGCGTTGCCTGAAACCGATCCAACCGGAACGGTGCCAGCGTGCCATCATAATCCAGCAGCAGAAGCCGAGTTGCCCCGCACGCAAAGGCGCTAAGAAACTCTTCCAGCTTCTTTGCCGCGTCGACCGTCACCGGATGCTCGCTTTCTACCCCAGTTTGCGATGCTTCACTTCGACCCGCAAGTTGGGCATCGGCCGGACGTGGGCTGGATCAGTTACTCCTGCGCTCTCCATTCGCAGTTCACGGAGGTCGCCCAGGATGCTGGCTGCCCAGCGATAAATGTTGTGATCCATGACATGAAGGCGCATCCGCTGCATCCTCATGCGCCGCTCACCGCGGTCCATTTCCAGACCCTGATGGATGGCCTCGGCCACACCTTCAACGTCGTAGGGATTTACGATCAGTGCATCGTGCAGTTCGGTGGCGGCGCCGGTGAACTTGCTCAGTAGCAGCACACCGTCCTCGTCGTCGCGCGCGGCCACATACTCCTTGGCTACCAGGTTCATCCCATCGTGCAGCGAGGTCACAAGACACACCGCCGCCGCGCGGTACCAGAGATCCACATCCACGTGGCTCAATTGACGTTCGATCAGCAGAATGGGCTTCCAGAGGGCCGTCTGGTAACGCTGGTTGATGCGCTCCACTGTCTCCTCAATCTGGCGGCGCAAATTCATATAACTGGGAATGCGCGAGCGGCTGGGTGCGGCAATCTGCACCATGGTCAGCCGCTCTAGGTAAAAAGGATGCTCCTCGAGAAGCTTCTCGACCGCCACCAGACGTTCCACGATTCCCTTGGTGTAGTCCATGCGGTCTACACCCACGATCAAGGTTTCACAGCGCAGTCCAAACTCCTTCAGCAGTCCCGCGCCCGAAGGTCTCGCCGTCTTGCGCTCCGGCTTGCTGCCATCCAGGGCCACGCTCACCGGATAGGGGCGCACCAAGCTAACGTGCCCAACGCGGCGAGCGGTCATGTGTTCGCGGTCGGTGCGGGACTCCAGCACGCGATCCACGGTGGAAAGAAAGTTATTGCAGTGCAGCGGAATATGGAAACCGATCAGGTCCGCGCCCAGCAACCCGTCCAGAAGCTCCGCCTGCCAAGGACAGATGCCGAATCCCTCAGGGTTGGGCCAGGGAATGTGCCAGAAGATGGCCACACGTGCGTCCGGACGCGCCGACTTGATGAGCCGTGGCGCCAGCGCGAAGTGGTAATCCTGCACAAAGACGATGGGGTTGGCGGTGCCCTCCATCTCCTCAAGCATCGCGGCGGCAAATTTCTCATTGACATGCCGGTAGCACTCCCAGTCTGGAGCGCGAAAGATGGGCCGAGTGTGCGCGATATGACAGAGCGGCCACAGCCCCTCGTTTGCAAAGCCGTCGTAGTAGCCTGCCTCCTCCTCGCTCGAAAGCCACACTCGGCGTAGAGTGTAGCGGGGATCGCTGATCGGCACGCGGAGCCGATCGAACTCGTCAACGTTCAGGGCATCCTCGCTGCCACTGCCGTGCGCCACCCACACACCGTCACAGGCCCGCAGCACCGGCTCGATGGCCGTCACCAGCCCGCTGGGGGGAACCACGCACACGGTCTCCCGCCCGTGCAGCACGTGCATATATGGCTCCCGATTCGACAACACGAAGATCCGGCTGGAGCCAAAGCGCTCTCTAATATGTACGGCCAGCCGCTCGGCAGTCCACTGGTGCTCGCCGGCATCGCGCAGCCGGGCTTCGGTTTCCGCGGCGGCCCGGGCCTCTATCAGGCTCTCGGCCATCGACTCCACCTCGCGGGCCAGCGGTGAAAAGAGATCCTGCTCCGGTAAACTTTCGTCCGCAAGATCGTCGGCTTGCCCCATGCGCAACCGCTTGAGCCGCTCCGCCACCCGCATCATGGGCCGCATAAGGAACCAGCGGACCATCAGCAACGTCACGCCCACGATCAGTAGAACAAAGGCTGCAATCCGCCAGAAGCTCTGCCGCCACACCAGCGCACCCTCGGCGTGGATGGAGCGGGCATCCTCCAGAATCACCAGCGCTCCGGCCAGGCGTCCGTCGACATACAGCGGAGTCGCCTCCTCCAGCCACTGCTGATCGCCCTGGTGACCAAAGACGGATGTGGCAACACCCTGCTTGATGGCCTTCTCTAACGGCCCGCGTGGCAGTGCTGCAAACACCTCGGCAGGCCCCGCTTCGGTCACCAACCCTCCCTGCATGTCATAGACGGCCAAGCCAAACTCCTCATTCCGTGAGCGCAGCCTCGCCGCCTCTGCCGCAATCTCCGCAGTCTGGCCGCCGGCCACCGTCTTCTCCATCTCCGATTGCAGGCTCTTGCTCAGCCGAGCGGTCCTGCGCTCCAGTCCCAGCCGCAGAGCGTGCTTGTGGGCCAGCACCTCGAAATAGGTCGAGGCAACCGAAACCAGTGTGATTCCTACGACCAGCGCAAGAATCAACCGCATGCGAAAGAACTTCATGTCACCCCTACGTGTTCTGTTCTATACAAACTTCTCCTGGTTTTCCTGGGCAATTTGGAACAGTCGTCTGTCCCTATGGCCGTAATTCAACCTGTGGAGGAGTGCCGCATATGAAAGACCAGACGCCAACGGCACTAATATGATTGACAAATTAGACGTGAGTCGATTCCCGTCAAACACTTGGATGCCCCAGTAATTAGAATCCACTTTCCACCAGATATGCCATGGCTAGCACACACGGGCCCACCTGAAAGCGCACCGGCACCCTGCAGCCGGTCACCGGTGCGCCGTTGGCCGGCTCAGGCTTGCGAGTAGTCCCTGCCATCCAGGTCGGCGATTAGGCCAGGCCCGGTTGGCTTCCAGTTCAGTTTTTGCCGCGTGAGCGCGCTCGAGGCAGGCATATCGTGCCCGGCGAAGATACTGAGCCAGCCGAAGTGCTGCTGGGCCTCTTCAGGCTTGATGCTGATCACCGGCACTTTCAGCCCGCGGGCCAGGGCCTCGGCGATGGCCTTCATCGACACGCCCTCCTCGTCGACCGCGTGATAGATCGCGCCCAGTTCGGCCTTCTCAAACGCCAGATGGTACAGCCGCGTCGGAAACGTGCGCCGGCCAGCGATTGCCTCCATCGCCGATGTAGGCCGACACACGCTTCTCTCGCGCCACCTGTAACGTATGGCACCAGGCCCTGTTTGTGTGTATCGTGCACCTGCGGCAGCCGCACCACGCTTGTGTTCACGCCGTGCGCCGCCAACTCCTTGACCGCCACCTCAGAAGGCGCGCGCGGATTCCACGAGGCTGTAGGGCCGTCCTCTGTCGCGTGCTTGTCGTCGCCGCTGTTCGCGATGGCCGTCCCGGAGGTAACGACAAACGGCCGGTTCGAGCCCAGCACCACCTCCGCGATGGCCTCGATCGCCTTGCGGTCGTCATCACAGTTCTTCTGGAACTGCGAGAAGTCGTGGTTGAAGGCCAGATGAATGACGCCGTCTGTCCCTGCTGCTCCGTCGCGCAGGCTTTCGAGGTCCTCGATGTTGCCATGGAGTACTTCGGCCCCAGCCGTTCGCAGCTTCTCAGCGCCCGCCTCCTATCGTGTCTCCGGCAACGCGTTTCCACGTATTTCCACCTATTCGTCGTCGACGAATCCTGCATGATTCTGCTAACGAATAGCGATAACGGAGAGCTCGCCTTCCGTCCACTGCTTGAGACCATCCTCGGCGATACGGCAACGCCCTGGGAGTGGGAGCGCTACACGCCTGCACTCATCGAGGAATACTGGAAGGCTAATCCTTAGCTGGGCGCCTCTTCGCCACTGCGCTATCTGCCTATTTCTTGCTATCGCGCGCAGCCTTCACATAGTCGTGTGAGATCTGAATGTGCGCATATTGCGTCGAAAGGAGCTGGTGAACCGGCATCGGCAGTTCCTTCTGAAGCGCATCCTTATACGCCTTCTTCGCTATATCCTCGCCTGCTTCCGCTGTCTCTAGAAGAGTGTGGTCGCCACCACCGAGCTTTGACTTGATGTCGGCCCAGGCGCGCTGGATGGCTCCTGTAGCGGTGCCAGTCTCCTTCACGTCGTGAACGCCGCCCCGATGCAGCGATGTTTCCAGTTCACCGCGGAAAGAGGCCCGCTTCAGTGATTCAGCCATGAAATAGCTCTTGAGCGTGGGATCGTCCAGCTTTTCTCCAATCTGCCGAAAGCCTTCCTGTCCGTCGATCAAGCTTTGAATTACTGAACGCAGTGTTTCTTCTACTTCTTCATTGGGCGTCGCCGCCGTGGTTATATTAGGTGTCGTCGTGGCTGTAGTCATTGGGTCCTTCCCACAATGCGGTTAATGTTCGGAGGCGCAATGGAACGGCAGGGTTCGGTAGCTGCGAGTGCGATTCTCCATGGCTACCAGTAAGCCGGGGAAATCGCGAAAAACCAGTTCCCCTGCCCATCTGTCGAACACGTTCGATGACGCTGGGCCTCAAACGCGTTCACAGGTATAGAGGCGTCTTTCGGAGCCGAAGTTGCTTCACGCTCTTGCCGGTTCCCATGCATCGGTCTGGCGCTTTGGATAACGGGCAGACCGGAAGTTGTCCCGGCACATTCGTCCGCTCCGGTTGCACCGGTTCGACGAATTCGGACGAAGTCAAGTACGTCCTTCAGTACCGCTGTCTGGGAACGTCCTTAATGGAGTCATTCGGAGCCTCGCGACGTCAGGTCAGAGCAGCTAAGCGATTGAATAATATGGTGGGCACCGAGCGGATTCGAACCGCTGACCTCTACTGTGTCAATCGCGTTCAGCACCCCTCGTCAGCACCCTCGGTGCCGGAGGGATAAGCTCGTCTTCGGTGAGCACTCACCGGAGGTGGATAATTCGCGTCCGTTAGAGGGGTCAACTTGCTGAGAGCACTTGCAGGGTCTCAATCGGAAAACTTCGCTGCTGGATCCTGTTTCTAATGCGGACTCCTGCATTCTCTTCTTCGCGTCGACCTGTTCTTACTGGTCCTCCTATTCGCCATAACCATGTACCTTCGTCAGGCCATGAACCCGAACACCCGCACCATCCTCCGAGCCCTCGCCAACACCCGCCAGCGCTAACTTCATCGCAATCATGACGCCGGCGTTGACTTTCAACCTCCCGAAGTTCCCAATTAGTTCCCGCCGTGGAGTGGTGAGCCGTTGGGAACAGATTCGGTGCACAGTCTGTGTCAATATTTGGAATGATGAAGAAAAGAAAAAATCCGATTAGGATTCCAAGAACCACGATTGCCAGCGTTAATAAGGAGATGCAGAAGCCGCGATTGACAGAGTCAGTCCGCAATGGCGGGAGAGACCATGCCGTGCCGGTCGCCAAAGAACTCCTTGCTGATTCTGCAAAAGTGTGAACTCTGGTCTTCGGCCCAGCGCATGCCAGCCTATAGGGAAGGTACCAGCGTGTCCAGAGGTTCTGCTCCGGCCCCGTCGTTCGCCCGTTGATTATCTGGCTCTGATTTCATCCTGCTGCCGGTCCTGGGAGGAAGGCCTATGCGGCTTGGCAGAGAGAATTCAGTCATGCAGGATCACATTGAGCAGCGATTTATGAACCCGGATGCGACCGTTGTATTGAATAAAGCCGAGCTTGCGAAAGCGATTCATGAAGAAGCTGACGCGTGAGCGGGTGGTCCCAATCATCTCCGCCAGAGTTTCCTGTGTGATCTCTGGAATCAACGATTCCGGTTCTCCCGGCTTGCCAAACTCCGCCAGCAACAAGAGAATTCTCGCCAATCGCTTTTCGCTGGAGTTGAAAAGCTGATCGACAAGATCGGCCTGGGTTCGCATGCTGCGGACCAGCAGAAATTTCACAAATAGGTCGGAGAAGGAATGCTCCTCGTGCATCACACGGACCATCTCCTCCCTCTCTATCTTCAGTGCTGCACAGGCGGTGATGGCAGTGGCAGTCGCCATGCGCCGCCCACCCACAGTTGCAAGAGACTCCTCTCCAACGAAGTCGCCGACGGCGAAAAGGACGATTGTCGCTTCTTTACCGTTTTCCGAAACGACAGTGAGTTTTGCGCGACCGCTCTGAAGATAGAAGATACAGTCAGCGGGACCTCCTTGCGAGAAGAATGCCTGCTTTGGTTTCAATTGAACGATTTTTCGTCCCACGCCAGCTTCGGCCAGAAAGGAGGGAGCGTCAAACGCAAGTTTTTGAGGCTCAGCCATCTAAATGATCCTTTCCAGAAGGCGGTCATGCTGGAGGGCAATTCAGACGAGCATGCGACCGCTTCCGATCTGGAGTAAACAGCGGGAACTCTCCTGCCATTTTACACCTAGCGAAGGAATCCTTACTCCACGGTCAGATTCCGCCAAAGCGTCTCGGAGTGGCATTTCCTTATTTGTTTACCTTGCCACTTTTCGCTCGCGAAAAGTCCGACGTACTTGTGATGCGCAATGGCGACCGCCAGTGTGCACGGCTCGCCTCGCTGCTCGAACCATCGGTGCTCGCTGCCGTCGATCTGAACCAGCTCACCGTACCGCTCGCGGCGCAGTCGAGGCTGATGAAATGTTCGCCGGTGCTAGCGCGACAGCCACAGGCCGTCCTCAACCATCCACTTGCGGAGCGTCTCGCGTGAGACCTTCAGCCCATCCTTTTCCAGTAGCATCTCGCTTGCCAGGGTCGGCCCGAAGTCGGCGTACTTGGACCGGACAATCGCCATCGCGTACTCACGAACACCGGCGATGAGGCGGTTGTTCGAGGCGCGGCCACGAGCCTTGTGGATGAGCGCCGAGCCTCCGCTATCGTGATATGCAGTCAACAGTCTTCTGGTCTGCCGGGTGCTGATCCCCAGTACCGCCGCCGCGGATCGCTCCGTCCTTTTCTTCGCTACGACCTCGGAAAGCACCTCGATGCGCTGCAGTTCGCGTCCGCTCATCGTTATCAGATCCAATCTCCGCCTCCGAATCACACCTCGGAAGGGTAGGCTGGACATTTCAACTTTGCAGAAAGCGGACATTTCTACTTTGCGGTTACATTCGTTGTTAACAGAAGAGAGGTTATCAGACTTAAGTGCTTTAGAATCTTTTACTTGCGAGATCAATGAATTGGTAGCAAAGTCGAGGTGAGGCTTGCGTCTTCACACTGTGGTGTCACGCAGCGGCCTAGTATTGCTGCATGTTCATCGTGGACGATAAGCTGCCGGACGCCGTGCTTCGAAAGCAATACTCCGACAGGCGTCATGCGCTCTGTTGTCTGAATTGCGGCTACGAGGCGGGATTCGATCCATCATGACTTCACTTTAGCCTACCGTTTGCACTGCCACTGAGATCCGCTTAGTCTCCAGACGTTGGACAATTGTGCTTCAGCAGCTCGTAAAGAGGACGGCCGATAGAGCCTTGGAGTGAATCCGATCGAGCCCTGAAGATGGTGAGCGCGAGGTCGTGCTCATGCGCTGGGGCCTCATTCCTGAAAAAACAACTGATCCAGATTCCTTCAAGACCTTCTCGACCACCAACGCTCGGGCCGAAACGATTCTCGAAAAGCCCATTTGGAGGGGGCCGTTTCAACACAGGCGTTGTCTAGTGCTACTCGACGGATTTTACGAATGGCTGCTAAGGCCCAGTCTTCCGCAGCCGCCTCCGATCGAGCCTGGCGAACATGGTTTGTTCGGGGATATTGCAGCTCCAGCGAGACCCGCTGCAAAACCGAAGGCTGGCTCAAGACCGGTGTACGGGCTACTCGTCCCCAACCCGGATTGGGTCCGGACCAAGATCTCAGGCAGCCACCTACCGGGGATCCCCGGAAGATGGGTGACCATTCGTCTCACAACTTGGTTTCAGGCCTGGAGGTCTCCCCTGATATATCGACCCACAAGGGTCGAACGCAACTCGGTGATATAGACTTCGGATCAGGTTACCCAAAAGCAGCGATCTCGAGAGTCCGCATGCCTCCAGTTATTCAAGTCTCCGGGGTCCGCAAGACCTATGGTTCAACCGTAGCGGTTGAGGAGGCGTCTTTCGAGGTCAACGAAGGGGAGATCTTCGGTCTGATCGGCCCCAACGGAGCGGGAAAGACCACCACAATGGAGTGCATCGAAGGGCTTCGCAAGCCCGACCGCGGCACCATTGCGGTTCTCGGCCTCGATCCCTTCCGTCAGGTCTACAAACTGCAGGAGTGCATCGGAGTGCAACTCCAGCAGGCACAGTTGCAGAAGCGCATCAAAGTCTGGGAGGCGGTCGACCTGTGGGCTTCGCTTTACCGGAAGAAAGCAGTCGATGGCGAACGCCTGCTCGAACAGCTCGGCCTTTCAGATAAGCGCGGCTCCTGGTTCATGAGCCTCTCCGGAGGCCAGAAGCAGCGGCTGTTTATTGCCCTTGCATTGATCAACGATCCGGAAGTGGTGTTTCTCGACGAGCTGACCACCGGGCTTGACCCACAGTCACGTCGCGCGATATGGGATCTGGTGCGCGACATCCGCGAGCGCGGCAAGACAGTTTTCCTGACAACGCATCTGATGGAAGAAGCCGAGCGCCTATGCGACCGCGTAGCCATCATGGAGCACGGTCGAATCATCGACATCGACGCGCCGGAAAGGTTAGTCGCACGGCATTGCCCGGAGCGAACTGTCATTCTCGATGCGGAGAATGCGGCCGCTAAAGATCTCTTTCAGCAAATCTCAGGAGTTCAGTCGGTGACCTGCATTGATAAGCGATTCACGATTGGCGGCCGCGGCGATGATTTCGTTACCGAGGTGATTCACTGTCTGTCGGAAAATGGGATTCGAGTCACTGATTTTCGGACAATTCTACCCAACCTTGAGGACGTCTTCCTCAAGCTGACTGGTCACTCCATTCGCGAGTAGGAAACACAATGATCCTGCGTGGGCTCTCCAAGCTGACTTGGATTGAGATCAAGGTCTTTCTGCGCGAGCCGCTTGGCGCAATCGGCACCATCGGTGTTCCCGTGCTGATCTTCGTTGTGTTGGGTCGCGTCACTAACCACAAATTTGCACCATCCTCATTCCCAGGCAATGGACTTTCCGGCGCCGGTCTCCCGGTTCTTGTGTCGCTTCTGATCGCCATCAGCGCCGTGCTTTCGCTGGTTACCATCATCTCTATCTACCGCGAAGGCGGCATCCTCAAGCGGCTTCGGGCTACGCCGCTTCGCCCATTCACAATCCTCACCGCCCACGTGATCGTCAAGCTGATGCTCACTGCGGCAACGCTAAGCTTGATGCTGATGGCTGGCAGACGCTACTTCCCGCCAGACGCCCATGTTCCATGGTTCTCGTTCACCATTGCGCTCATGATCAGCACCTGGAGCATTCTCTCTGTCGGCTTTCTCATCGCCAGTATCGTACCTACCGCGCGCTTTGCGCAGCCCATTGGCGCCGTCGTTCTCTATCCCATGATCGCAGTCTCGGGACTGTTTGTGCCCGTCGAAGCTCTCCCGCCGGGACTTCATGCAGTCGCTCGCGCCCTCCCGCTTACCTACGCCGTAAACCTCCTCAAGGGAATCTGGAATGGCGACAGATGGTTCGCCCATATTGGCGATGTTGCGGCGATGACCGTGTTGTTTCTCTTTTTCACGGTGCTCTCGGCAAAAGTCTTTCGCTGGGAGTAGCTATCCTGTTCCGGTGTCTTTCACTTGATAGCCGAGTCTCTTGCCGCCGGGCCACGCATGCGCCGAAGAGATTGGCTTTGTTCCGGATGGCCGACTACCCGGAAACCGAACGAGGCAAATGGTTTTCTCGTCGAGGCGGCAATTCGCCGCGAGGTTCCTGAGTCATCGCATCGCTACGTCCCATCCCGGTTCTTGATCATCCACAGCGTGAGGTCCCAAGCACCGTAGATACCAGCCAAGAGGGAGAGCACCATAGCGCCCGCGATGGCATAGGGTGCGAAGGATTTCTCGGCAATCAATCCAACCGCGCCAACGATCAAGCTCGCACTACCGAGCG